>Ga0207052_10002_pt1 | contig 89943 bp, 70 predicted proteins | sample Alteio_BWMinCont_62_FD_153294 | JGI IMG/M metagenome (GOLD analysis project Ga0207052, IMG submission 153294) | Enriched cells from forest soil in Barre Woods Harvard Forest LTER site, Petersham, Massachusetts, United States -... | ecosystem: Environmental > Terrestrial > Soil > Temperate forest >...
ATTCTTTTGTTTCGTTACCTTGAAGCCAACTATATTCTTTATTTTGATATTTTTCCAACGCTTCTTGTGGTAAACCTAAACCTTTACCAAACCCTTGAATGACGGTCAATCCACTCGGAGGGCATCCGATCGTAAAAATTGTCAAATCAGGTCGATATTCTAATAATAACGGCACCAATTTCCAGACATCTCCTGTCCAAAATTGTGGATCTTCCACTTGAGTCGATGTTTCTGCATTTTTTGGAATCGTATCATGAAAAAGCATAATTGAATGAGGAGCACAACATTCCTCTGCACCCTTGAAATCTTCGACAACTGCTTCAAAGTGATGAAGTCCATCAATAAACAATAAATCAAACGGTTTGTCTTGATAGACCGCAAAAAAAAGATCACTCGGCATCTTATACAGTTGGGTCCAGGCCCTCAGCCCATAAGTAATATGTGGACTCGGGTCGACCCCAACTGCATAAGTGCCTTCGTGAGCTAAACTCAGACTTTGTCCGTAAGAGACTCCGATTTCTAAATAACGTCGAGGTTTTAACACCTCATGCATCCGTTTTAGTACCGAATAATAGCTTTCTCCTTGTAGGACAAAATCTTGTTTCATCGGACATGTTTCTCTTTTTCAACATCATCGTCATCGTCATCGTTGTCGTCATCATCGTCATCGTTATCGTCATCATCATCGTTATCATCACTTTCATCATCATCATTGTCATTATTAAGAACCGATTTACCCATCGACTGATTAGTGGAAGTCATTGGCTTTATCTTATCTTCTAATGACAATGGATTATTAATAATAGTTGTGGATGGTGATGAAGATGGTTGGGCTTGATCATATTCATACTCGACACTTGGTTTTCCATTATTTAAATAATAGTAATTAGGATCATATAAATACCCCGGATTATTTCCCCAAAGACCGCCTCCATACCAATATCCATCATGGTGATTATTATGCCATCCATTATGATTCCAACCTGGGTTATGATCATGATGCCACCAACCTCCATGATCATGATGATGATGGTGATGGTGATGGTGATGATGGTGGTGCCCATGATGATGTCCACCATGATGCCCCCCATGATGACCTCCGCCATGTCCGCCACCATGCGCAATTTCTTCTTGTTGTTGGGATCTTCCAGATTCATCCGCAAAAAGATTCCAAAAGCCAAAAGCTCCAATAAAAGCAAGCATTGGAACAAGATATCTAATTTTGTTTTGTTTTATCATAGTAACCTCACTAAAAAATCCTTTTAGTGGATTTAAGAAAAAATGTGTACAAAAAAATTTAATCTCATTAAATCAAATCATATGACTCATCTACTTTTTTTCATTTGGTTACTAATTTTTAATTCTCCTGCTTTCTTTGTTTATGCATCGGATGTTGAACCGGAAATACTAAATAATGGAGAAGACATTACACGTCCTATCAAACGTTTTGACTTAAGACTCAAATATCAAACCGGAGTCAACTCGATTCAAGGTAAAGCGACTGTCTTTACTGCGCGGACTGATCAGGTCTACACTTTTTTATCCGAGTGGCAATTAGGATTAAGAATCGATCTTCCTTATGAATGGTATACGTGCCCGCAATCCAGCCAACAGCAATGTAATAAGAGTCTGAATGACATGGGCGATTCCTTATTTCAAATTTTGGCCGGATCACCTGCTTATGATCGTTGGACATATGGATTTGGCGTAAAATTTATTTTTCCTACTGCGGGTAATCATCTCCAAATCGGACAAGGAAAGTATCAAGTTTTACCTACTGTTGCACTCAAATATGATTTAAATGAGTGGAGTGCCGGCTCCTATACAGGATTTATTTTCCGTCATGCTTTTGACATAGCCGGGTACAAATCGGCCCCTTATATCAGCCAAACCTACATTCAGCCAACCATCAACATCAATTTAAATGAACGCTGGTTTGTTAACTCCAGTCCGGAAATGATCTATAATTGGCGAACTAAAGCTTGGTTCATTCCGTTTGACCTCATGGTCGGGTGGATGCCTACGAAAAAAATTGTTCTCTCTCTCGAATATGAGAATGCAATTGTGTATGACTATCCAAAATATGCACAACAAATCGAATTCCGTATTGGTTATTTTTATTAGACTTTGATATTCTTTTTTTTTCTAAATCTAAACCGAGCCATCAGAATGAACCTAGAAGAACAACTCAAAGCTATTTTTGGATACAATGCATTTCGCGACTGTCAAAAAGAGATCGTCACTTCGATTATTAATCAAAAAGATGTCTTAGCTATTCTTCCCACAGGAGCTGGTAAATCCATTTGTTATCAGCTTCCGGCCATGGTCATGCCTGGAATTGCTGTTGTGATTTCTCCGCTCATTTCCTTGATGCAAGATCAAGTCATCAGTTTAACCAAAAACGGAATACCTGCAGCCTTTGTAAATAGTAGTGTCCATTATAGCGACATCCGTTCTGTCATGAATAATCTATCCGATTATAAACTTCTTTATGTCGCACCCGAACGTTTAAGCGATCAGGGACTAATCGATAAGTTGAAACAAGCCAATGTTTCTTTTTTTGCGATTGATGAAGCGCATTGTATTTCCCAATGGGGACATTCTTTTCGTCCCGAATATCGCCAGCTCAGTTTCTTAAAAACTGCATTTCCGAATAGTTCCGTGATTGCTTTAACAGCTACAGCTACTAAAGAAGTCGAACGAGATATCGCCACACAATTGGCCATGAAAACTCCGCATATTGTCAGAGCCAGTTTTGACCGACCTAACTTAACTTTCCGTATAGAACTAAAAGCCCCAGGTTCTTCTCAACTCATTGAATTTTTAAATGGTCATCCGAATGTTTCCGGAATTATTTATGCAGCCACTCGAAAAGCAGTCGATGAAACCTACGAATTTTTACAAAAAATGGGATACAAAGTAGGAAAATATCATGCGGGAATGTCAGATCAAGAACGTTCACAAGCTCAGCATGATTTTATTTATGGTGAACTCTTATTAATGGTAGCAACCGTCGCCTTTGGCATGGGAATTCATAAGCCCGATATTCGTTTTATTGTTCATGTCAATATGCCCAAAACCATCGAACAATATTATCAAGAAGTCGGAAGAGCGGGAAGAGATGGATTAGAAGCAGAATGTTTGATGCTTTATACGACACAAGATTTAATGATCTATCAATCTTTTTTACCTTCTATTCAAGATGAAGTAGTCCGTAATCTGACTCAAAAGAAAACGAACAAAATGTATTCTTTGTGCACTTCTTATCGCTGCCGGCGCAAAGACTTACTGGATTATTTTGATGAAACTTTTTCGAGTACAAACTGTAATCGCTGTGACAATTGTTTAAAAACAGACAATAAAATGGACGCAACAATCATTGCGCAAAAGATTTTGTCTTGTGTCCATTATTTAAAACAGAGATTTGGAATAAAATATGTAATTGACGTATTACGAGGAGCCCGCCTCAAAGGAATTTTAGAGCGAGGACATGACAAGTTATCTACTTACGGAATTATGAAAGAACAATCCGAAGTAGAAATTCGACAATACATTGATGAATTAATCCACACAGGCTTTTTAAAAAGATCGGACGGAGAATATCCCCTTTTACAATGGACAGAAGCCTCTCGCCAAGTCACAAGTGGAAAAACAAAAGTCATGCTCCGTAAGCCGACGACTACGCATCACTATGCACGTGAAAAACAACAGCCTGAACAAAAAGCTTATGATCTCGAACTCTACAAAAAATTAAGTGCCTTGCGTACAGAATGGGCACAAAAAACAGAAGTTCCCGCCTTTGTTATTTTTGGAGACAAAACATTAAGAGAAATGGCGACATTTTTCCCGACATCGCAAGCCTCCATGATGGCATTAAACGGAGTTGGTCCTATTAAATGGGTTCGTTATGGGCAATCCTTCTTAGATTTAATCGCCGACTATTGCGAAAAAAACGAACCTGTTCTAAATCAAACACCTCCCGTTAGAATAGATAAACCACGTGGATTAGAAAGATTAAAATCCGCAGAAGAAACAGTTAGACTCTATATGGAAGGAAACCTTCCATTGGAAATTGCAAAAAAACGAAATTTGGCATCTACAACGATCCATGACCATCTTATTGAACAAATATTATTAGGGATCGACCTTGATATTTCACCCCTTGTTTCTCAAGAAAAACAAGAAATGGTTAAGAAAGTGATTATTGAACAAGGTTTTCAGAAAATAGGCCCTCTTAAAGAAGCCTTACCTGAAGAATTCACCTATGAAGAGATTCGTTTAGTAGCCTCATTTTATCAGCGTGAAATGTAGTTCGGAGTTTTTACGATAGTTCATTTGTATAACGATGTATGCCGTCCCTGCAGGACTCAATATTTTAGGATCTTTTACCCAAGCCTCCGCTGCGCTGCGACTTGGGCTGTATCATGTCCCCCTTTCAGGGATTAGAACAAGCATTCGACCCAATCATTTAGAGCTCCGGCTGAAGGCCGTCAATATATCAGCCTAGGGTTAGGGCGTCTCGCCCGTAACCCTAGGTGACTAAGAAAATGGAGTCAGGCTGAAGGCCTGAGTTATAATAAATTTTGAGAGGTAATTTCGTAAATTAACTATAACGCAGTCCTTCGAGTCTGACAATAAACTTAAGTCTTTGGTTATAAATGACTTGAATTTATTTCTAAGAGGTTATATAAAAGAGGAATTCTCTGTTGTAGACTATGTGTCAGCAAGAATACATATAAATCCTCTTAATTCAAGCCAAGTTATGAACAATTCCTCACAAGTAAGTCATTACAAGATCAAAACTCCAATTCGAAATCAGATGGAAATACAAATTAATTGCTTAGATTCCCTATTACCTGCAAATCACAAAGCACGGAATGTTTGGGAATTTGTTAACACAATGGACTGCAGCCCATGTTTTGCTTTATTGAACACTTTTGATGGTAGTGATGGACGTCCAGCGACTTCTCCACAAGTTTTATTGACTCTTTGGATATACAGCATATTGGATGGGAATATAAGTGCAAGAAAGCTTGAAACTTTATGTAAGTATCATGATGCATATAAATGGATAGCTGGGGGATTACACATTAATCGAACTACTTTAGGCAATTTTCGTACTTTAAATCCTATTTTTTTTGAAGATTTGCTAACTAATTGTCTTGCAGTAATGTTTAAGGCTGGTTTGATAAATGATACAGATTTTGCTCAAGATGGAACTAGAATTAAAGCAAATGCGGGTTTCAATTCATTTCACACAGAAAATGGATTAGAAAAAACAAAAAAAGAAATAAAAGAATATATAAATAACCTTAAAATGGCCCGTAACGATGCATATGATAAAAACAAACAGAAACGTCAAGAACGCATTGCTCAAGAACGTCTTCGTAAAGTAGAAGAGGCACTAAAACTACTTGAAAAAGAACGTGAAATAAAAAATGAAAATGGAAAAAGTAATTACGAACCTCCTAGTGAAGATGATCTTAAAAAAGTTAGGGTCTCTACCACAGATCATTCTGTTCGTAAAATGAAGATGGGTGATGGTGGATTTCGTTTAGCTTATAATGTGCAACTGGCAACAGGTATGGCTTCTAGAGTAATTTTTGGAGTTGATGTTGTTACAACTCTTGATCCAGGAACTTCATCAAGAATGATGGCTCAAGTACACAGTCGTTTAAGAAAAATAGCTATGGAGACACCAAAAAATTGGGTTGGAGACTGCGCATATTCTGGTAAAAAAGATGTTGAGTGTGCTGCAGACCTATTTCCAAATTGTAGATACTACGCTCCACCAAAAGTTAAAAAAGGAATAGATCCAAAGAAACACCTCAAATCTGATTCTGAAGCCATAAAGAAGTGGAGAGATCTAATAGATAAAGAAGAAATTAAAGTTCTATATAGTAAACGTTGTAGCACAGCCGAATTTAGTAATGCACAAATGAAGCAACGAGGTTGGAGAGAATTCTTAGTGAGGGGGATAGAAAAAGTTATGAGTAGTGCTTTACTAAATGCAATAGCACAAAATATAACAAGGTATTTTGACCTAAAAAGCCAAATGTATGTAACCACTTAAAAAGTTTATATTACGGAATTGAAAAAGAATGAATTAAGTGAATTTTTAGTTGTTTTTGTAAGATTGATGAATTTATAAAAAAATAAAAAATACAAAAAAAACACGAACGAGATGTTTTTTTTGTTTTATGAATTTTAGTTAAGTTTCTTGCCAGACTCTTCAGACTGCCTCCTCTATTCATTTACACCTAGGGTTACGGGCGAGACGCCCTAACCCTAGGCTGATATATTGACGGCCTTCAGCCGGAGCTCTAAATAATTGGGTCGAATGCTTTGTCCTAACCCCTGCAAGGGGGAGATGATACAGCCCAAGTCGCAGCGCAGCGGAGGCTTGGGTAAAAGATCCAAAAATATTGAGTCCTGAAGGGACGGCATACATCGTTATACAAATAAACTTAAAGAATACTAACTCAATAAACATATTTACACAGATGTAGCTAATTGGCTACACTAGATAGAGAGATCATCTTTCTTTATAAAGAGGTAATAATGAGAAAATATAAAAATTATAAAGAACATTTAATAGAAAAGCTTAAAGACCCAGAGTATGCATCGGCCTATTTAAATGCATGTTTAGAAGAAAGTTTTGAAACAAAAAATATGGGCATCTTTCAGTTAGCTGTACGCGACGTTGTTGAAGCACATGGTGGTACGGGTGAAATTTCATCAAAAATGGAAGTAAGTCGTGAAAGTTTCTATCGAAGTCTTTCACAGAAAGGAAAAGCAAGATTTTCAACACTAATTAATGCAATCAAAGCCTGTGGATTAGAACTAGAATTTCATCCTGCACACAGTAGTTAAATTGAATGCTAACCATTAACTTTGTCTTCGATCTGTTTTTTGGTTTTATCAATATCCTGATGCCAGATTCCTTCCATTTCAAAACTTTTGGCTATTTCTACAAACAAAGAACGATCATCGACATAAATCACCTCTTTTGGATCAAACTGAGCCAAATCCAATGCTAATCTAAAAATTTGCGGATCCGGTTTTCTTAATCCTACATAACCTGAGATCACAAAAAAATCGATTGCTTTCTTTAATTGAAAATTCTTTATCCGATAATCTGAAATTTCTCTTCCTTCATTACTTACTGCCACAACTTTTAATGCATGTTTTTGTTTCATTTCTTCAATAAAATCGAGCATTGGCTGAATCGGCTTAGACTGTGAAAACATAAAATCCTTAAAAGCATCTACCGTAAAGGTACGCATTTCATAAAACACGACCATTTTAAGGTATTCATCTAAGTTCATTTTACCGCATTCATACGCATCAAAAGCTAAATGATGTCTTTCGTCTAACTCGGTACCATTTATTTTAAATACTTCTGCGGCTTTTTTACGTGAGTTTCTATCCCAACCATTGGTGAGTAACACGCCTCCTAAATCCATAAAAAGAGCTTTTATTTTCATCACCTTTTCCTTTATAAACGCGCTTGTGGCACTACATATTTTCGTATCGCTTCGTAAAACTCCAGGACCCAATAATTTTCTTTATGTCGTCTGGGATTACTTTGTTTTTTTCTTTCTTCCCAACATGCTTTCCAATCGTCTTGTTCCCAATATGGGGTAGCTTTTGTAAATACATATTCACCATTGACTAACTCTAATTTAACACATCTAATCGTTTGCTTGGCTACCTCTCGAATTTCAGCATCTAATCGATTATCTCTTCCAAAAGTGCATAACTTGTAGCAACGCCTGAATTCAGCATAGAATGTTAAACTATTATACTTTTCCTTTTTTGTGGTCACTGTTTTGGAACTATTCGGATAAGGATTATCCGTTCTATCTAAACACATCATTAAAGGAATAATAGGTAATTCTTCCCGTCTGCGTTTAAAATTTTCAAACACAATATTTGTATTGGCCATTTTACACCAACGCTTGATCATCCTACCGCCATTAAAGGACTTTGTCAGAGGAATTTGTTCAATTTTTCTGCCTTCTAGTGTGATATTTAATTCAAAACCTTTGCTTTTTAAATCTTGGGCAATCTGCCAATGAAATAAACGTTTTAAGGGGGAGTTTGGAAGATTTAATGCCTCTCTTAATTCATAATAACTGCAGTGGTCTTGACCAATAATGAAAACTTGAGGGGAATTGTCAGTCACATCTCGAAAAGAATCTTTACTATAATTAAATATCATTTTTTACTCGTTCTATTGTTTTACAAAATCTATATAGCCACGTGCAATATCTACATCAGCTAATTTTACTGTAATATGATCACCGACATCGACATCTAAATATCCTTCTATTAACTTACCTTCAACAGGAGGATCTACGATACGTACCCAAGTTCCATTCTGTCCGGATCCAGTGACAAGAGCGGAAAAAACACTTCCAACTTGTGGCTCTAGTACCATGGCTGCTGCTGATTTAACCATGCGTCTTTCTACTTTTGTTGCATCATCTTCTTTTTGAGTACAGTGCTCTCCCAAAGTCGTCAATTCTGCCAAGTTATAAGGAGCATTTTGCTTATAAAGTAGACTTTTTAACAATCTTTGCATAATGACATCGGGATAGCGTCGATTGGGAGCTGTCGTATGTGCATATTCATAAAGAGCTAAATCAAAATGTCCACTGTCGGGAGCACCTGGAAGTTGTGCGATGTACTCCCCTTTTCCCACTAATTTTATCACTGATAAAGATAGATCAGGAAAACGTAACGGATCTACTCTTCGCTGTTCTAATAAAAATTCTTGCAGTGCTTTTGAATTAGGTTCATCAGGAAGTTTCCACTGATATTCTTTCGCTAAATCGACAATACGATCCCAACGTTTTGGGACTTTCACTATTCTTCTTAGTGTCGGCAACCCATTTTCCGTCAAATAATGTGTCACCAAGACGTTAGTAGCGATCATGCAATTTTCAATGAGCATGTGTGCACGCGTATGTTCAGAAAGCTTAAGCTCTATAGCCATCCCATTCATAATCACAGGATGAACCTCTATAGTTCCAAAACTTAAGGCTCCTTGACGATAGCGATTTTTCTTTATTCGTTGCGAGATTTGATCCTGTAAAGTCAAATTTTGTTGAATGGCATCTTGGTTCTCATTCAAATTGGGTAAGGGTACTTTTCTTTCGATCCAATTCGCTACATTTGTATAAGTCAATTTAGCATAATTACGCACCCAAGCGGAATAAATGCCCGTTGCAACATATTCCCCTTTATCATTTACATCCATTTCAACCACAATGGCACGGCGATCCGTTTTTTCATTGAGCGAAGTCAAATCTGTAGATAATTTCAAGGGCAACATCGGAAATACTTTCGTAGGTGTATAGACCGAAGTCGTATTATGAGCGGCAAATTTATCGATCTGGGAATTTTTTTTAACCAAAGCATCGACATCTGCAATGGCTACATACATTTTATCTTTGCCTGAATTTTGCTCGGCATAGGTTAGCTGATCTAAATCTCGGGAATCATCATTATCAATAGAAACCCATAAAAGATGACGCAGATCACGAACGTCTGGAGTGACTTCGAGCTTTGCAGGTTGTGTGATTGTAGCAAGTTCTTTAAGAAGGGAATCCGATAATTCAGTATAAAATCCCAATTCTTGCATTGCTTTTTCAGCTATCACAGTCAAATCGATTTCATTTTGTTGCATCATCTTTTACCCTTAAGAATTTATTTGTACTATATCTTAAACGGGATAATTTGCTAGAATGAAAATTTTCATATCAACGAATAATTGAGATAAATGATGATTAGATCGCTCTTTAGTTTTATATTTTTTGGGCTGGTTTTTTATGGAATATGGTTATATTTTCCGGATACTTTTGCTGTGTTGGTGACATGGGTAGCGAAGTTATTTGCAATGTTGTTGGAGTTAGGTGTGCATTTAGTAAAGAAAATTAATGACGTACTAAAATAAAAAAAAGAGTCTTCTTGTTCTAAGTCGTGAACGAGCCCGAGCCCGAGCCCGAGCCCGAGCCCGAATTTCGAAAACGTATTAATGCACAAACTAAATTCGAGATTGAGAGCAAGATCGGGTTGGATAGGATTGGGTCGGGGAGGACGGAGGATTGTTGTGCATTAATACGTTTTCGAAATTCGGGCTCGGGCTCGGGCTCGTTCACGATTAGCGAGGGGAATATTGAATCCTGAAGGGACGGAGACATTTATTTTCAGGGAATGATTTCGCCATTCCACTCATTGTCAAATGTGAGAATTTCCGGCAATGTTAAACTCGATTTCTTACACGAATACAAAAAAGCCGCAAACACAATAGGAATCGAAAAAAATGGCTTCAAATCTTTTGAATGAAAAACCACATCTCGAATACGCATCAAGGTCTTCAAAAAATTTCTCATGGTATTTGCAGGATAAGAAGATTTTTTCCATCCATAAAGCAACATTCCACTGGCTACTTGCTTCGCTGCTCCCTTTTTAGGAAATAGAACCTGTTCACTCTGATTCAAAAATGCTTGATCCATTTGATCCGAAGCTTCAAATAAAAAGACACCACTTGTTGCACGCGGATTACATTCGATTGCATACAGATTGTTGCCATCCTCAATAAAATCAAAAGCTATCTGTCCCGTAAACTCAGCTTTTTCAACAAAATTTTCGATCCATTCATAAATCTTTTGGTGCTCTATAGATTCAAACGTTAAACAAGAATTTCCATCTATTGCAAACCTCACAGGATAAGTAGCATGCGCTTTAATCTTCCCCTGTTGGCAAATACTATAAGTACAAAACTTTTTACCACTTAACCATTCTTGGGCTATCCAGGGATTGTGCGTTTCAATGCAAAGATTAGGTAAGCTTTCTCCCACGTTCAATTTTTTCATATTTAAAGAAGCTCGAGAATAACAAGCTTTTAATGCATACGAACGCGATGGATCTAATCGATTCAGATCATCCTGAGTTCTAATAAGAAAAGTATTGGGTGTTTTAATCCCAAACCCCTGTTGTTTAGTACAAAAAAGCCACTTATTATGAAGTTCGTTTAATAAAGAGAAGGAAGAAGCAAAAATCTTACAATAACTGGGAAATTTTGTTTCTTCTTTCGTCAGATACAAAATCTCTTCATACACAGGAATCAACAAGTCGATTTTTTCATCCGTTACAATTTTTAATATGGCTTCTAAATATTCTTTTGGAGAAAACCGGGGACTAGGGATATGAAAATTTTTAGTGACTGCATTTGAAAAAATACATAAGTGGACTTTTGTGGCGTCAGCAACGTACACTTGATGCCCTGCTGCATGTAACTGTCTGGCCAGGTGTAATGTAACCGGAGATCTTCCGGAGGACAATAAAATTTTTTTTGGGGAGGCATTTTTCACCAGCAACATCCTTATAAAATTTTACTTTACCGAATTATAACTTTATCGACAATATTCTCAGGTTAATAAAACATTTTTTAAGTCAGAATAATTTGTTGATAAAAGAATCGATTTCTTTTTTTTGTTTAACACATCCTGCAATTTATTAGGAATAATGATATTTTTATGAATAATTTGTTCCATTTCATTGGCAAATTTTGCTGGATGCGCTGTTTCAAAAAATATCCCCGAATAAGGAGTGGATGAATTCTCGAAAAAATGTTTCAGTCCCAAAAATGCCACTGCCCCGTGAGGATCCATTAAATAATCATAATTCTCAAAAACATCGCGAATCGCTGAAGCAGTTTCATCGTCCGTAAATCGATAACCTACAATATCTAATAACATTTTTTCACGATCGTGCTCGTAAAGATCTAACATACGCCCAAAATTACTCGGATTTCCAACATCCATGGCGTTAGATAATGTGTGTTGAGAGGGACGAGGTTCAAAAATTCCTTCTTGAAGATAACGCGGCACCGTGTCATTGATATTAGTCGCCGCAATGAAAGTCTGAATGGGTAATCCCATACGTTTGGCTAAAAGCCCGGCAGTTAGATGACCAAAATTTCCACTCGGTACTGAAATAGCTATAGGAAGGGAATGCTCTTTTAGTTGAGAATAAGCATAAAAATAATAAAACGTTTGGGGAATTAGACGCGCGATATTAATAGAATTAGCCGAAGTCAACGCTATTTTTCCCCTAAGTTCTTTGTCGCAAAAAGCTTCTTTGACTAGTCTTTGACAATCATCAAAAGTTCCTTCTATTTCTAATGCCGTGACTTGATCCCCTAATGTTGTTAACTGCTTTTCTTGACTATAGGAAACTTTTCCCTTGGGATAAAGAATCCAAACATGCATTCCTTCCACCTGAGAAAAAGCATCTCCAACAGCACTTCCTGTATCACCCGATGTAGCTACAAGAATATTAAGATTTTTATTATCCTCTTTTTTATAATAAGCCATTAATTGAGCCATAAAACGCGCCCCAAAATCCTTAAATGACATTGTAGGACCATGAAACAACTCTAAGGAATAAATCTGGGGAGCAACAGAAATCAAAGGCACATCAAAGGTAAACGCTTTTTCAACGATCTTTTTTAATTCCTTATCCGGTAGGCATTCACTTAATAATATTTTACAAATTTCATACGAAATTTCCGGAAAAGATAGGGCGCGTAATTTTTCGATAAAAGAAAGAGGCAGCACAGGAATATGGATAGGCATAAATAATCCCCCATCATCTGCAAGTCCTTTCAACACAGCTTCTCTTAGGGGAACTCTTAAGGAACTATTTAATGTGCTATAAAAATGCTTCATAAAATTTTTGGTCCTTCGCGACTTATCGGAGAAATATAGACATCACATTCTGTATTGTGCAATCGACAGGCCTTAACCATTTCTTGTCCAATATGTTGAGCTTGGCTAGTGCTTAAAGAAAGAGCAAATAAGGAAGGGCCTGAACCGGAGATACTACATCCTAAAGCTCCCGCGTTTAATGCCGCCTGTTTCATTTCAAAAAAACCAGGAATTAAGCGTGAACGCAAGGGTTCAATCACCACATCTGTTAATGAACGACTAATTAACTCTGCGTTGCCTTGTAATAAACCGGCAATTAAACCCGATGCATTTCCTGTTTGTTGGATCATTTGACGTAAGCTCACTTCTGGCTTAAGGATTTCTCGTGCATCTGCAGTGTGTATTTCTATTTTTGGATGAAGAATGGTGACATATATTTGGATGGGTATCGAAATTTGAACAACATCCAAAGGATCATAACTTCGGATCAAAACGAATCCTCCTAAAAGAGCAGGAGCCACATTATCAGCATGGGCTGCCCCGCAAGCCACTCGTTCCGCTTCCATAGCAAAAGGGATGAGATCTTTCGGACTTAGTGGATGATTGAGTAGTGCATTGACTGCGTAAACACTTGCCGCAGCACTTGCAGCACTTGAACCTAATCCACTCCCTAAGGGCATTTTTTTGATAAGCTGGATTTCCACACCAAGTTTGATATTCAAAAAACTTAATAGGTTAATCACGCTTACTGCTGCTGTATTTTTTTCAGGATCCAGAGATAATTTACCATTATCGCCTACAATACTCGTGATTTTAACCCCGGGTGTTGAGGTCATACGAACAATCACCTCGTCTCCAGGAGTTTCCAAAGCCAATCCAAAAATATCAAATCCACAGCCAACATTTGCAACTGTCGCCGGAGCAAACACTTTAATTTCGTGAGTCATTCATCCACCATTTTGAGAGATAAAGTCGGAGTATAATCTTCAACATAAATCCTTCTCCACCAAACACCTTCTTTTTTCTTTTGTTCATAAGAACTAAATTCATACAGATAAACCAGAGTACGAACAAATTTAGGCGGCTTCGCAGAAAAAGGATTTACACGAAGTAATTTCAAAACATCTGGAGTTCCCTTAAGTAAATGATACAAAAAACTATGAAACCAGGGATTGGATTCAAAACGACTAAAAGGCAGAAACCAAGCTTGCCAATCCAATCTCGGTTGATAAGGAGCAATACGTCGTGGCCGTCGATTTATTTCCGATGGCTTATAGGGAAATAGATATTCTTTCCAAGTCTCTCCATCTTCACTCCCCTCAACCACCATTTCATAACGTTTTGTTGTCATCACCGCAAAAATTCCATAACGATTAAATAAATGAAATGAAGAAAATGGGGATAAAATTTTATGGATTAATGGGCTTCGTAAGTAATGTTGTAACACTTGCATCACTTGAAAAAGGATAAAAATCGAGCCTAAAATAGTCAGGAAAGAATTTAATATAAATGGAGAAGCTGCCTCAGGATAAGACGTCATCCCAAATAAACGAATAAAAGTAGAATTGCTCACAAGAATGGTACAAAAAACTACAGATAAATGATTTAGGAAGGAATAATTTCCAGAAACCCAAATGACATATTGTAAAAATGCAAGCAGAATAAACGTCCACAAACGTATTTCATCTGTGCCGAAAATCCCAAAAGGAATAATGAGTTGTTCAAAAAAAACTCCGACACATGTCAGTTTATGAAACCAGAGAGGCAATTTATGTACATACCAAGCAATAGTATTAGGCAATGGTTGGCTTTGGTAATGGTGGGCTATAGCGGTCATATTATGCCAAGAAGGGTCTCGACTTTGAAGTTTTACAAGGCCTGCAGAAAAATAAAATCGAAATAAAAGAAAATTAATGCTTATCCAAACCATTAAGTTAGGAACATGAGTTAAACTCAACAAAAAGGCATTTATAGTAATTTCAAGTAAAAAACCTTCCCAACCAAATCCTAAAAATTCTTGACCCGCGGAAACAATGGATAAATACAGGATATACAACAGAAAAAGCATCAAAGGTGGATAAAGCCCAAACACTAAACATACAGACAACAAAGTCCCTAAGCCAGTGACAGCCATTAATGCTTGATTACTGCAATTGATCCAAAAAACGGTTGGAATCAAATAATAACAGCGTTTGGGGTAATAAGTTTTTGCGGAACGCAAGAATCTATCAACGGGAAGGATCCCGTTTTCTCCGATAAGTCCTTTAATTTGAAAAAGAAATGCACCGAACGCAAAGAAGTATATCAGCCCCAACAATAGAGGAAAAATAGAAGCTATTATTGTATAAGATTCAGGTGAAAACATTTCTTAATACTCACATTCTAAGGCAATTGCGTCTGCATCTGCTACCCATCCGCCGCCTAACGCTTTGTATAAACTCACAATTGCTGTTAAATTATCCGCATAAGCCTGAGCCAACTGTAATTCTGTATCAAATAACTGTCTTTCCGCATCTAACACATTTAAGTAATCGATTTCCCCTTCTTCGTATCTCAATTGAGCTAAATGCAAGTATTCATTAAGAATTTTGACTTGTTTAATATGTTCTGTAACCAATTCTCGATTTTTTTCAGTGGTAATTAAGGCATCATCAACTTCACGAAAAGCGTTTAATATAGTCTGTCGATAAGTAAAAAGGACTTGATTACGCAACTCTTCATTCACTCTCACTTCATAATAAATTTTACCAGCATCAAAAATACTCTGGACAGCAGTCACACCATATTGCCAAAATTCTGCTGGTGAGCTTAAAAAATTCTTTAATTGATCACTTTCACTTCCATACTGACCTGTTAATGTAATTTGAGGAAAATAGAGGGCACGGGCTTCTGTAACACGTGCATTGGCAGCAATTAAATTGTCTTCAGCTTGCATGATATCAGGACGACGCGTTAATAAATCTGAAGGTAAGCCCTCAGGAATATAGAGTGGATAATCCATATCATCAATGGCTAGCCCTCTTATGACAGAATGCGGGTTTTCTCCAAGCAGAATACTTAATAAATTCTCTTGTCTAGGGATATCACGTTCAAATTCTATGACGCGAATAATAGCGATCTCAACTTCCGCTTCGGCTTGCTTAACCTCAATTTCGGAAGTTTCCCCTAATTCAAAACGATCTTTTGCCAGTCTTAGTGAATCGAGCCTAGACTCTAAGGTTTTTTTAGAAATTTGCAATTGAGCATCCAACTGTCTCAATACAAAATAAGCGTTGGCTACCGACGTAACTACTGTCATAACCACCGTACGTCGTGCCTGAATTTGTGCCAATAATTCGGCAAAGGAAGCTTCGTTGGCACTGTAAATTCGACCCCAAAAATCAAGTTCCCATGTCCCGTTTAAATATCCTTGAAAATCATTAAACGTTCTGGGGACTCCGATGGGTTGATCGACAGGTAATGCAATCGATGATTGCATACGATTATAACTAGCAATTCCATCGATGACAGGATAAAAAGCGGCATTAGAGATTCCGAGTCGAGCATAATACTCGAATACTCTTCTGATTGCGACTTGAAGATCCAAATTATTACTTAAAGCAATCAGAATTAATTCATCTAAGACAGGATCTTGGAATTGTTTCCACCAACGATAATTACATAAGGTGTTCCCTTCATTAGTGGCCATTCTCCATTCACATGGAATATCCACATATTGCGGTTGATAATTAGGACGCAAACATCCAGTAAGAACAAAAAAGCTTAACATCCACTGGATCTTACGCATTTTTAGCCTCTTCTTTTTTCGTAGATTTAGAGGCTGTCCATTCCCCTATCAATCGGTAAAAAAGAGGAACAAAAAAGATCGCTAAAAATGTAGCGGCAAGCATTCCACCTAAAACACCCATACCTACAGAATGACGGCTATTAGCACCGGCTCCAGAACTTAAGACCAGCGGAATTACACCAAAAATAAAGGTCAAAGAAGTCATTAAAATCGCACGAAAGCGCAATTTTCCAGCTTCTATGCCTGCTTCCAAGTAAGACATTCCTTCTTCATGTTTAATCATAGCAAATTCGACAATCAAAATTGCGTTTTTGGCTGCTAATGCAATAATTGTGATCAAACCAATTTGAAAATAGATGTCATTAGGCATATGCGTTAACCAAATCGCTACTAAAGCGCCGAAAATTCCAAACGGAATAGGTAATACAATAACAATGGGAAGGGTCCACTTTTCATAGAGTGCGGCAAGAATTAGAAACACCATTAACAAACCACCTAACATCATTTTTGAAGAAGAACCCCCTGACTGCTTTTCTTGAAAAGACTCCCCGCCCCATGCATAGGCCATATCACTCGGCAAGACTTCTTTGGCAACTTCTTCCATCGCAGTTAACGCCTGACCGGAACTATAGCCCGGTGCAGCGCTTCCGTTTACTTTTGCTGAAGGAAAGACATTAAAGCGGCTGACAAGATTAGGCCCCGCAGAATTATGAAGTGTCACCAAGGATTTTAATGGGACCATTTTCCCTGTATTGGACTTCACATACACCTGTTCAATATCGAGTGGACTAGACCGCAATTTCGGTTGTGCCATGATCATGACTCGATAGACGCGTCCATACATATTAAAATTATTAACATAGTAAGATCCGAAAAGACTTTGAAGCGTGCTATATATTTCATTGATCGGAACACCTAGTGAACGTGCTTTTGAACGATCTAAATCAACGTAAAGTTGCGGAGTATTAGCATTAATAGAAGAAACTAAATTCGAAAGTTCAGGACGTTCTTTTGCTTTATTAATAAACAAACGTGTCATTTGTTCCAAATAAGCATAATCCTTAGATCCGCGGTTTTCTATCCAAAATTCAAATCCTCCGACTGTTCCTAGGCCCTGAATCGAAGGGGGATTAAACAAAAATACGGGAGCTTGAGGAATTTGACTATATTGTTTTGTCAAATCCATCAATACGGCTTCTGCCGATTCACTCTTTTTCTTTCGTTCACTCCAATCTTTAAAAACAATAAAATTGGTTCCTTGATTGGTCCGATTTAAACTATCCAAAAAGCTATAGCCGGCAAACTCGAAAAAGGTTTTCACGGCTGGATTTTTCAAAGCTATTTTTTCTGTTTCTGAAGACACAGCTTCCGTTCTATTTAAGCTCGCCCCTTCGGGCATATTAACGACGGAAATTAAATAGCCTTGATCTTCATTAGGAACAAAACCTGTGGGAACATGATGAAATAAAAACAACATTCCTGCACAGACACCCAAAAAAGCTAATATCCCTGTCCAGGGTCTGACAATTAACCAACGAGCACCATAAACATACCCATCCGTAAGTTTTCCAAAAACTCGATCAAACCAAAGAGTAAATTTAGACGGATTTGTATGTGGCTTAATTAAGAGTGCGGATAAGGCTGGACTTAAGGTTAAAGCCACTATGCCGGAAATAATCACTGAGATACATATCGTGAGTGCAAATTGTTTATAAAGTTGGCCGGCAATTCCCCCTAAAAAGGCCACGGGAATAAAAACAGCACACAAGACTAAAACAATGGCCACAATAGGCCCAGTTACCTCTTTCATGGCATGATGGGCTGCTTCTTTAGCTGAATGTCCATAAAGACGCATATTACGTTCGACATTTTCAATGACCACTATGGCATCGTCGACTACAATCCCGATCGCTAATACCATCGCAAATAATGTTAAAATATTAATCGATAGTCCAATAGCTAACATCCCAAAGAATGCCCCAACAATGGAAATAATCATGGCTTGTAAAGGGATAATGGTCAGGCGAATATTTTGTAAAAAGACAAAAACAACAAGCGCAACTAAAAACGCTGCTTCAAAAATCGTTTTAACGACTTCATGAATCGAAGCATTTACAAATAATGTGGTATCGTAAGGAATTGAATATTCAATCCCCTGAGGAAAATTTTCAGCAATATGTGCCATTTTCTTTTTGATATCTTCGGCTACTTGTAATGCATTCGCCCCGAATTGCTGGAAAATCGCAATAGAAATGGTGGGTACACCGTTCAATTTACTAACGACGTCGTAACTTTGTGCTCCTAGTTGGGCATAGCCTACATCTTTAAGAAAAACAATGGATCCGTCCGGATTTGCTTTCAGAATAATTTGATCAAACTCTTCGGGAGTACTTAATCTTCCGACACTTGTAATGGAAATCGTCATTTCCACAGGACCCTCTGTGGGGGCTTCCCCGAGACGACCCACTGAATATTCACTATTTTGATCTCTAATAGCTGCTGCTACATCCCCTGCCGATAGTCCATACTTTGCTAATAATCCTGGATCTAACCAAAGACGCATAGCATATGTACGGTCATTAATAATTGTCACACTACTAACGCCAGGAGTACGCTGAAGTTCTTCCACCACATTGACAGTAGCATAATTACTGAGAAAAATATCATCGTAACGCCCATCTGTAGATTGGACTCCGATCACTAATAAAATCGCCGGTGTCTGTTTCAACACAACGACTCCGCCTTTTTGCACTTCTTCAGGTAATTGAGGAGTTGCAATGCTCACCTGATTTTCAACATCAATTAAGGCCTGTCTAATATCAGAACCAATCTTGAAGAAAACATTTAGATTATAACTGCCGGTCGAAGAGGAGTTGGAATACATATAAATCATGTTTTCCACGCCATTGATTTGTTGCTCCAAAGGAGCAGCTATCGAATTAGCAACGGTTTGCGCGCTAGCTCCGGGATAAGACGTTTGAACATTAATTTGAGGAGGCAATACATTAGGAAATTGTTCGATAGGTAAAAAAAACACAGAGACAAGACCGGCCAGAAAAATAAAAATCGAGATCACGCTTGAAAGAATCGGCCGATCTATAAAAAAACTCGAAAACATAAATGTCGTTTACCTATGGGACTTTTATTCCATCTGGCTTCCAAGGCCCAGCTACTCGAACAGTAAATCCGGGACCTACTTTATTGATTCCATCAACAATGATACGATCACCAGCTTTCAAGCCATTCGTAATAATTTGATAATCTCCATACCAATCCCCTGTGGATACATCTTGGGAAATGACTTTGTTATCTTTTCCAATCAAGTAGACAAACATGCCATTTTTTTTCTGCATAAGAGCCCTTCTTGGAACAAAGATGGCGTCGGGTCGTTTTGCTCCAAAAACTTTAACTCGGGCAAACTGTCCGGGCCGTAAATTCCCCTCTGGATTAGGAAAAACAGCTCGTACCATTAACGTGCCTGTACTCTGATCATAAGTTGGAGCGCTAAAATCTACTTTTCCCGGAAACGCATAGACACTCCCGTCACTTAATATGGCTTCCACGTCATAATTATTTTCTGTGGAAAGAGTGATGGTATCTGCCTGTTGGGGAAGTTTCAGTTGTTTTTCAGCCTCTTGTTTTCGAGTCTGTAAAATATCGTTATCGGAAATACTAAAGTAAATCCATATCGGATCTAAAACTGACACTGTAGTAAGTAAACTATTTGATCCAGGATTGATCAATGCCCCTTCACGTAAGCGAGAACGGTCAGCATATCCCGTTATAGGAGATCTAATCGTGGTGTACCCAAGATTAATTTCACTTTCTAATAATTGTGCCGTAGCAGACTGCAAAGAAGCTTGCGCAGATAATTCGTTTGCCGTCGCATTATCTAAATCTTTTTTACTGGCTGCTTTTTGTTGGAATAAAGGTGTGAGTCGATTGACTGTTAATTTAGCATTTTCAAGGATCGCTACCTGCCTTGCGACCTCCCCTTTTGATTGCTCAACTTTTGCTTCATACTGTTTGGGATCAAGCTGAAAAAGTAAATCATTTTCATGAACAAGTTGACCTTCAACATAGGCAATTTTATCGAGATATCCTTCCACGCGGGCCCTAATTTCGACAGAATGAGAGCTTTCTGCAAAACCTATGAAATCGTAAACAACTGGAATAGTTTTTGGTTCTATCACATAATCTGTCACATCTGCGGGTGGCAGTGTAGGCGTATGATTTCCTTGGGACCTACAGGAACAAACAAGACATAAACAACATAAAATATGTAAAAAGTATTTAAGCATATTAATAAGGGTAAGGTTGAGCTTTTACTTTAATTTGATTTTCAACATCCTTAACCCCTTGAATTCTACGGACTTGTTCATCGATTTTCATCCGATCATCTTCATTGTCTACTCTACCCTTTAAGATCACTCGTCCATTACTTACTTCCACTTTGACCTGTTCATACCAATCACTAAAAGGTCCACCTGTAAGAGCTTCTCGTACTTTTGTGGATAATTGTGAATCGGTATATTTAGGTCTTAAAATAGTTTTATCTCTTCCTCGAATAACCGATTGAGCATAAGGGTCAACAGCTCGTTGGTTTTCTTCATCATTTTCAGAAGGATTTGGACTTAATTCTTCATCGAGATCGCTACCACTATAATCAAGCTCAGCGCTTAAACCACCAAAGCAAAAAAGAATCATCAAAGAAAATATTATAGGCATGCGTTTCTCCTCTTTTTTTGTAGATTATGAAACGCCTATTTTAATACATACTATTTTTATTCATTTCTTTGATGACACGACACATAATGATAGCCGTGATACCTAAAAGAAGCTAAATGTTGAAGATTATGAATATTTTGCCATCTTAATAAACGAATTTTAGGTTGTCTCGAATTAGAAAAGATAAAGTTAAAATAGAGTTCATATTCCGAAGCTCCAGAAGTATAGAGAGTTTCCGCTTGAACACAGAGGCTAAAAACCTGCCAAAAAGGCCTTTGATGAAGAGTTTCCACCCGATAAAACAAATCTTCTAAGAAAGCTTTTTGAAATAACATATGGTGAGAAATTCCTGAATAGAAAGGAAAGATTTTTTTTAACTGATTTCCGGTGAGTAAATTAATATGGTTGAAATAATGATAATTATACTCGGTACCAGGATTATAAAATCCTTCTCCGGATTCATTCATAAAAGTGACCGGATTTAGAAAAATAGTGTCAGCATCCAACATCAATACATTCGAAGAAATTCCCGGAATCACAAACGGCACATACATTTTCAAAAGTTGTTGAAAATACCAACCAATACGTGAATCTTTTACCTGAAGATAGTCATTGGCTTTTTCTTGATCTTCTCCGCATAAATAAAACGCCACATCTTGTTTACTAAAAGGAAAATCACGCTCATCATACCATTCAGCTTGGTCGGTATAACGTTCAGGTGAAAGGACAATGACACGACGGATTTGAGAACACTGATCACGAATTCCCTGAATGCATAGCTCGAGAAGAGGAACATCTTTTTTTGTGCATGGAATAACTACATCAATAGGTTCATTAATTAAGGAGTAAATGATGAGTTCTCTTGCTTTAGGCTCCTTAGCTTCCACATTCCAAGAAAAACAAATGATTAAAATACCGTAAAAGAACCATCTCATAGCTAACTCCATTTTTTATATAAAACAGCTTAGCCATAACTCTTTTGAGGATCAATCAAAGACTTGCAATTATCTGCTCTTTTATGGGGGGTGTTTTAGCATAAAATCTGCTATTTTATGGGGGGTGTTTCAGCATATCGAGGAAGTCCAATCAAATAAAATTGGAAAAACATCCCTTAAACACAAAAAATTACCGCAATAACAGTAATTCTATCTGTTTTTGATATATTTCCATTGATATTTCCATTTAAAACAGGATATATTACTGCTATAACGGTAAATTACACAAAAAGTGTTTAGATGAATGGAAATCAAATAGCATTAATCGTCCGGTTTCATCGTAAGCTAAGTGGATTATCTCAACTTGAACTTGCGCAGCTTTCAGGAGTAGGTAAAACAGTTATTTTCGATATTGAAAAAGGAAAATTATCAGTACGTTTAAATACCCTTTTGAAAGTAATGGTAGTGTTAAATATTAAAATAGAATTCCATAGTCAACTTATGGTACTATTTCAGGAGTATTTGAATGAAAAAAGCTAACGTATTTATTAATGAAATCATGTGAAGAAATCGTCGGAATCACTGTCACTACCAAACACAAAATCGTCAAGATTAACTTCTTCTGCCGGATCAGCACCAAAGAAATCATTCGAGTTTGAATCTTCTTCTTCTTCTTCAATCTCAAAATTTTTATCGGGCCATTCGCGATCTTCTATCAGGTCATCAACAAATTTTGAAATTTCTTTTGGAATCAAACCCTGAACCGATTCATTTAATAAAATAAATGCTTCTTTTAATTGACGACCTTGTAATTGAATAACATCATTATTCTCAGTGAAAATTAGATGATTATCTGACAACAAATTACTCAGGTTTTTTATTTCAGGATATTTTAAATCGAGTTCTATTATGACTCTTCCTGATTTGTTAGAGTGGATTTTTATACCGATCGGTAAACCATTTTTTTCATCCAGAATTCTCTTGTGTAAGATTACGTCTAGATTGTAAGACTTTTTATTTTCAACCGTGACTTTGACTTCCTTATTTTTACAAAAAACTTTCCAGTTTCCAATTCTTAAAATCTCTTCAAGGAAATCAATTTGATCCTGAGGAAAACGATAGTTTTTTAAAATATCTATGAGCTTTATTTTCTCTTCTGAATCTGTGACTTTAGAATGATCATATTTTGAAAATACTCTTAATTCTGGTCTTATAGATCTTAGTAATGATGATCTAACAGTTATTAAAAATGTTCCATCAAAATTAAAATCTAAATTCAAGGCCATCTCTTTATCTTCATCGTCAAAACGTAACGAGTTTGTGTAAAAATCATCAAACTTTATGAAATTTTTCCATTCTCCATTAAATTCAAGACATAAAGGATTACTTATTGTATTAGTTAGTAATTTATTTATTAAATCCAACTGTTCATGATCAAAATCATACCTCAATTTAAAAATTCTAAAATAATCAAAAATACGATAGCCGAATACACTGTCTTGTCCAGGAATATGTAGTGCTGTTATTTTTTCTGAATTAACAATAATTGTAAAAATACTCTTTTCGGAATCTTCATTTGTAAACTCTAATTCTTCTGAACCAAATTTGATTATTTTTTTAAATTTGATTATTCCTCTATCTTCTTCTGAGGTAATTGTAGTAAATACTGGATCAAGTTTAACGATTTCGGTAATAGAAGATCCTGAAGAACTCGAGGAAGAAGTAGAAGATTTACACGAGTTTATTTGACTCGCATCGTACAATTTATTTATTTCAGAAAACAATGAACCTTTATTAACACTTGTGTCACCTGTTAAATTTAGCCAGATTTTAGCTCTTAAACTAAACCAATAATCCATGGAATTCCAACGGCCAATACGGCCTGATGAAAAATTTATTGGTTTAATAATAGATCTCAATTTCAGATTTAGTTCGTCTTTATCTTTTTTAAGTTGTTCGATATAAGATAGTTTTTCTTTAAAAGTAAAATTTCCAAACATTTTCGCTTTAGCTAGTATTTTTTCTTTAACTATAGCTCTTATTTCATTAGAATATTTTTCATTATTACAAAACACATGCGGATATTTTAATAAATAATTCAATAACTTGAATCTTCCTAATAAATAGTCTTGATTTTCTATAACCACCTTATTTTCATTTGCTAACGTTTCGAGTGCAACTTTTACAATTTCAAATTCAGAAACATCTTGAATTATGGTTTGATCGAGATGCTCTTGAATTGCTAAAATCAATGCATCATATCTAAACGGGACTGAATTCATGCTACCTCTAAATAATTCTTTAATTAATAATAACTAAAAGTAAAATTAAATATCAATAAATTATAGATAAAATTTACACTAACTAAATAAAGAATTTTTTAAATTTTAAAAATCTTTCGATCTTTAGAAAGAACTTCTCAATAACAATTTTCTTTCAGAAAATTTTCGTAATCATTATAAATAATTATTTAATTAATGCTGGAAGAGATTGAATAGTTAACCACTTTAGTACACTGAATTGTAAATCCGTCCAAATAAAAAATTATTTTAATTTTATATCCATAACATACTATAAAAATACATTTTACGGGAAAATACCGTCCTATTGGCCAAAGGCCATAAATATATCAGCCTAGTACACTGAATTGCAAATCCGTCCAAATAAAAAATTATTTTAATTTTATATCCAAAACCTACTATGAAAATACATTTTACGGAAAAACACCTGTCCTATTGGCCAAAGGCCATAAATATATCAGCCTAGGGTTAGGCGTCTAGCCGTAACCCTAGGCTGATATATTTATGGCCTTTGGCCAATAGGACGGGTGTTTTTTCGTAAAATGTATTACAATTAAAATAATTTTTTATTTGGACGGATTTACAATTCAGCGTACTAGTTAATAAATTTTATTTTAAAACAACCAACACTCTTAAAATAAAAAGGAATTATTGAGATGAAAATGGATCTCTTATTATCAAATAACCGTTCAAGGTAAAAGGAGAAAAATTTTTCATCAACACCTTTTCAATCTCATCTTTTTCTTGTTGTGGCATTGTTATCTCTAATGCTCTTCCTTCAATTTTTGCCTCATTCATATTTTCAATTATTTTTTGGATTTTATAATCAACTAATTCATTTTTATATTTTTCTTCTAAATAAATTAATGCCACATGTTCATTAGTGGTCTCGAATCGATTTTTTAGAGGCGCAATCCTGGTTTTCCATTCACAAAGAAATTTTACAGGATCCTCTATGAATTTCGGATTTGTTTTCACCTCTTCAACTTCTTTTTTTGCGCAGTAATATCTCCATTCTCTATCGAGGTCTGTCTTATATTCTTCTTTTAATTTTTCCATTCCATCTGTTGATCCGTCATACACATAAACATCTAATCCAAGATCATGCTTTATTATCCAATCTAGAGGATCTTTTTTAAATTCGGGATCATTTTTGACTTTTTGAACATATGCATCAACTTTTGCCGCTAAAGAATCCGCAGTAATTAATTCAAATTCATCACTTAATTCTTGGTACTCGCACTCGCGTGAAGGACTTACTGTTAAACTATCATAAAATTTTGTTAAAAAGTTCATTTTTCCTCTTATTCAAAGAATGTAAGATCTCATAAAAAAATTTAATATATTTCACAAAATTCAGCAACATAATCCTAAATAAAATCATTATTTGAATTTTATTTATTATTAATATATTTATTTGGATAGGCAAAACTAACCAATACAAGGATTAATTTTTTATGACAAAAAAATTCATAAATTACATCTTTTTTATTATATTTATATTAGCTTCCACAATCTCTTCTTCACTATATCCTGAAGAAAGTTCAATGACTTTTCTTCATCAAGTCCATCAACAACTCGATGCACTTATCAATCAAACACGAGAGATAAATCCTATCAGTGAACCAGATTGGAGTTCTTTACTCCATGAATTCACTAACGATCAAGAAGAAATCCAAACCTTATTTCATGATGCCCAATTTGCTTATCTAGAAGCTCAAGAATATCTTAACTCTAATGATCCTGAGACAGCACGACATCTTCTTTATCGCTCTTCTTTAATTTTCGATACTTTATTGGATGTTAAACAAGGAGATAAAGACTTAAAAATTCTTCAAAGAAAAATGGAAGAAACAGAGCAACTAATCTCAAAATGTCCAGATTTTGACGACCAACTTATTTTTCTTAATGAAGAACAAGATCAACAACTGGCTCTTTTAGAAAAACTTCTCAACCCTCAAAAAAAAGTGGGGGCAAATTTTAGTTATAATGATTTTAATTCAAATCCATTCATGAGCGCGGAAGAACGTGCTGCTATTAAAGATTATTTATTACCTATAAATCATCCCTTAAAACCTATTCTAGACAGTATTTTTCGTGTAAAACGAGCAACTTTAAATTCAGAAGCGATGGACGAATCCGGTTTTACCATTAAATTTAAACAACCTAGAAGTTTTATCATCGTTGCAAGTCATCCGCAATTACCTGGCTACTTATTAAAACTTTACCTTGACTCAGAGCTAAGAAAAAAACATGGGGTGCCTGGTTGGAAATGGTTTGTTCAAAGAATTCAAGGGGCCACTAAAATTCTTACAATCATTACAGCACGAAATTCCAAATATTTTGTCGTTCCAAAAAAATGGATGTATCCTCTTCCTATCCATCCCGCCGTTCCGATCAGCCCTGCCTTTGAAAGAAAAAATGAAATTCTTGTCGTTCAAGATATGCGTTTAGTTTCCAATGAGAACAATTTAGAAGCATGGAAAACGGTGATTACAAAAAAACATCTTCATGATTTTTACGCGATTCTTAAATTTGCTGGTGGGGATAGCTATCGAGCTACCAATGTGGCTTATACTCAAGATGGGACTTTTGCCTTTATTGATACTGAATACAAAACAAGACACCCTAATTACTATACCATTCAAAGGTATCTTTCTGCGGAAATGGCTCATTACTGGGGTCAATTAGTTACGAAGAAGAGGTAACATTTTTTCTACCGTAACTTAAGTAGATGATTAACCCGATTCCTAACCAAATGACGAGACGCCACCAGGCGTCTTGGTCTAAGGAAAACATCATCACCAGACACACTAATATTCCTAATATTGAAACTAAGGGAGCATATGTAATCCGAAAAGGACGATGCAATTGAGGATCTGTATAACGTAAAATCAGAACACCCATACAAACAATCGTAAACGCTAACAATGTTCCAATACTTGTCATATGTCCGACTGCGGAAATCGGAGCAAACGCCCCGATTAATCCTACGAATACCATAAGAATCAAATTGGAACGCCAGGGTGTATGAAAAATAGGGTGAATTTCGGAAAAACATTTGGGCAGTAGACGGTCTCTAGACATCGCATAAAAAATTCTAGACTGACCCAACAACATCACCAAAATCACTGAAGTTAATCCGGCTAATACAGCTAATTTAATGATCCATCCTAACCAGAGAAAAGGTGTTTTAGAAACTGCTAAGGCAACAGGTGCAGCCACATGTAATTCTTTGTAATTAACTAAACCTGTTAATACAAATCCAAAAAGAACGTATAGAATCGTGCATATGACTAAGGAACCTAATATTCCCATGGGAATACTTCGTTGAGGATCTTTAGCTTCTTGAGAGGCAGTAGAAACGGCGTCAAATCCAATATAGGCAAAAAACAAGACTCCCGCTGCACGAAAAATCCCTGACCATCCAAAATGTCCATAGTCACCGGTATTAGAAGGAATAAATGGATGATAATTCTCGGGATTAATGTAAAAAAATCCCAAAAAAATAAAAACAAGGACGGCTGATACTTTGATTAATACAATGATCGTATTAAAAAAACTCGATTCTTTAATTCCACGTATCAAAAGAGCGGAAATGGCTGTTACAATGAGTAATGAAGGTAAATTTATCCAACCATAAACAGCAGTTCCATCTGCTAAATGGATAGGTTGCCACGGTGAGGCCACTAACTTTAGGGGTAAATAAATTCCTAAATCATGAAGCATGGAAACCATATAGGCTGACCAACTGATAGATACTGTTGCGGAACCCAAAGCATATTCCAAAATAAGACTCCAGCCCACCATCCAGGCAACCAGTTCCCCCATTGTTGCATACGCATATGTATAGGCACTCCCCGATATCGGAATCATTCCGGCTAATTCGCAATAACAAAGTCCTGCAAAAAAACAGCCAAGGGCTGCGATTAAAAATGCGATTGTGATGGCTGGACCTGCATTTTCAGCAGCTGCAATTCCTGTAATGGAAAAGAGACCGGCTCCGATGACTGCTCCAATTCCTAATAAAACAAGATCCCAAGGCCCTAAAATACGTTTTAATGCATGCCCTTCAGGCATTGTGTGTGCTGCTAATTCAGAAATTGGTTTTCGTGTCCATAATCCCATTATGAGCCTTTATGACATAGAACGTGTGTCAATACATTCATAAAAATTGAATAACTAATAAGAACCTTAAACAAAGTCTCATTCACTTTTCGGGTTCCTAAAGCAACTAAAAAAATCAAAAGAGGAAGATAATCTAAGGTAAATCTCTGGGTATTTAATTGATAAAAACCATTCGCATAATAAAGAAGAGAAATCAAGATCATTAAAGTAATGGAAATCCAAGCAGCAGAAATCAATAAAGGCGACTTTCGAGCCCAAAAAGCAATAAACACAAATGGACTTGCAAAGGTCAAAGAGGTTCCAAAAGGATCTAAACAATGCGGCTTAATGTAATCGGGCGGATTAAATTCTACATGAAATCCTTGGAAAAATAGATAGATAACATTAAAGGGTAAGTAGGCTAAATTAAATAGACCATATTTTTCGAAATGTGCTTTTAATGGATCTTCTAAAGGTAAATAGGAATATCCCGTATCAAGAGGCTCATGGAATCGAGCCCAATTCAACCACAAGTAAAAACATCCCCAAAGAACTAATGGGATGAAAGTCATTCCCAAATTTTTTAGATCTTTCTTATTTTGCCATAATGCAACAAGCAAGAAAGGGAGCGCAAAAAGGGTTAATTGACGTGAAAGAATCGCGGACCCTAAATAAATCCCTGTTAACCAACCTCTCCCCTTTCCAAAAGCTTCATGCATCGCCAATAAGAGACAGGATACAGCCACAATATGTGCAAAAAACCATACGTTCCCACTCCATTGCAAAGCATACCAATAACCTGTGCCCAAGAAAAATCCCATGAGAGACCAGTTAACTATCCAATTTTCTAACTCTTGCTGTTTGAGTAACGAAAATAAAACGTAAATGTTGAGTAATGTAAGAAAAGTACTCACTAAAATAGTACTCGTGTGTTCGCTACCAAAGATATAAACAAAAGGAAGTAGTAAAATCGAAGGAAAAGGAGGAAAGGGAACATAAAATTTTCCTTCAAAAGGAGCTGCGTCAAGATGTGGCGTTTGGATGTCTAGTCGTTGTTGTAGAAATGCTTGACTCTGAAGAACAAACAAATTGTCCCTATTTTGACTCTGCGCATATTGTGTATAAACCGATTTAATACAAAGGAAAATCACAATCATCGCTAACAACTTAATCCAAACCCCTTTTCCCTTTATCGATAGCAATTTGACCTCCCTACAGAGTATATCCCTTTTAATCAAAAAAAAGTGATTAGTCAAGGTATCATCTTGATTGACTTTTCCTTTATTACATACTAGGATTCTTCTTCTACATTAAAGGAATTTTCATGGCTACATCTATGCTTCGATGTTTAATTGTCACAATGTTCGTAATGATAAATTTATATGCAGAGGAAGATAATGAAATAGTTTTTGATGAAAACCTCATTGTTTCCACAACCCAAATTTTTATCGAAGATTTCCCTTTGGCTTATAACCCCTCAATTCTCCAGACAGAACATGGACTTTTACTTTCTTTTCGAGTAAATCCAAATCTCAATGATCCCTGGATATCTTGGATTGGATTGGTTTTTCTCGATGAGAATTTTGAACCGATCTCCAAGCCTCAAATTGTGAATACGCGTGCCTGGTCTTCGAAAATTCCTTCTCAGGCGGAAGATGCGCGACTTTTTTCTTTTCAAGGAAACATGTATCTGATTTACAACGATAATATTAACATGGTTAATCCTCCTAGCCAAAAACGTCGGGACATGTTTTTTGCACAGCTGCATTATGAAGACGAAAAATTTACTCTTTCAGAACCCGTAAAAATTTTACATAAGCAAAAGTATCATCGTCATAATTGGCAAAAGAATTGGGCACCCTTTGAGTGGAACAACACTTTATTTTTTACGTATTCAATTTCTCCCCATGAAATTGTCCAGCCTATTTTTTCAAGTGGGGAGTGTCATCCCATTTATAAAACGGAAGGAAGTGTTAACTGGACAGATGGGATATTGCGCGGTGGCACACCGGCACTAGAAATGGATGATCATTATTTGGCATTTTTTCATTCCGGAATAGTCAAGAAGAGTAGTGTTTCTAATGGAATGTTGATGTGGCATTACTATATGGGGGCTTATACATTTTCGAATCAGCCACCCTTTGAAATTTTGATGATGTCTCCAGCGCCAATTATGGCAGATAATTTTTATACTTATTCAAGTTTTCATAAGCGAGTGGTATTTCCAGGTGGATTTGTAGTCGATGGGGATAGAGTGCATGTAGCGTATGGTAAAGATGATTCAGAAGTATGGGTTGTGACGATTAACAAGAAGAAGTTGTATGAGTCCATGGTCCCCGTCCGTTAAGTTTGTAATGCAATTTTAACACAAAGGAGAACACAAGAAACACAAAGAGAGTAGGAAGAGAGTCGTCATCCCTTACTAAAAAAGTTAAGGGATGACGACTCTCTTCCTACTCTCTTTGTGTTTCTTGTGTTCTTCTTTGTGTTAAAATTTTTAAAATTGCATTAATTTATTACTCTACAAATCCCTTCCTTAACTCTGGGTGTACCAAAATTAATTAATAACCCTAATCTACTGTCTGTTAAACGTAGGTACGTTAATAGTTGAGATTTATGAATTACATTTTCTTTCTCAGTCGCTTTTATCTCTACGATAACCTTATTTTCTACAAGCAGGTCTAAGATTAAATGGTGTTTCATCTTCAAGCCCTTATATATTACTGGCACTACTACCTGAGACTGAACTTTTATACCTCTTAAAGTTAACTCATGAATTAATGCACTTTCATAAATACTTTCCAGAAGACCTGGTCCACCTAAAGATCGGTGAACTTCAATTGCTGCACCAATAATTTTAAAAGAAATTTCATTTTCCATTGCTCTCTCTTTGTGTCTTTGTTTCTTGTGTTCGTCTTTGTGTTAAAATTTTTTACATACTTCGAAAAGGGCGACGGGCGCCGCCCTCTAAAAGAAGAACAAAAGACTATGGCTTTACCCAAATGCCCCAGATGTTGTCACCTGTAAATTGAACAAACTGCACTGAATTACTTTCTAACCACTGAACTGCTGCTTTTGTTGTACACCAACTCACATCATCAAACACAATGATTCCACCTTTCTTCACCAATGGAAACCACTTTTCAACATCAAACAATGACGCTTTTTCCGAATGATTTCCATCAATATGCAAGATGTCAATATTAGGAATTACCGGTGCCAACTCCGATGTTGCTCGAATGAGCTCAACATGCCGATTTAAACCAAAATTATGAACCTTCTGCAACAACTCTCTTAATATTTTGTTGTGATCAACGGCTTCCCACCACTCTAAATTGACACCATCCATTCCATCCATCGATTCTTGATTATCCCATGGATCGATTCCGTAAATTTTTCCGTGACCGTTTGCTTGTAAAGCATATGCCATTGGGACCAGGGATTTTCCTCCGAAAACACCAATCTCTACAATCACTTCTGGCTGTGTCATACAAATCAAATCAATCAGTACAGCTGCTTTCTGCTTCGAACACCAACCTTCCAGTTGATCCATTGCATGAAAAGCATTACGCTTTAATGCTTCCGTTGATGTTAGATAATCTGCCTCTGCTATGTACTCCATGTGCTTAGCTGGCGTTTCATGATTCATGTCCATTTTCCATCTCCATTGTAGTAGGTTAAAGACTTAAATTTATTTATTTTCGTAATTAGGCCCTCCGTTATCACTAAGAGCCTGCGGCTGGGTTGAAACCACATCATTTATTACAGTATAAATGTTCACTGTTGGTATCTGATAAAAATCCATGTCAAAGGGTAAGAAGATCTGATGCCCTTTGATGAAATCTAAAATTTTCTTCATCCCCTGTCTTCGTACAATCATGGAATAAGTCCCATAACGTGCCCCAATTTTCATAAAATCATTACCTAAGGGTGTTCTTTTTGCAAATCTTTCAGGATTGGGCGGATAATAATTAGGTCTGTAAGCATAACCTAAACAGGGAACATAATTTCCATTTTGATCTTTTGTGTCTCGATCAGTAAAAAGAATATCCCAATTTTTTCTTCCAACAAAACTGTCTAATCGAGTGATCAATCGAGAAATTAAATGAGGATCTTGCAGTATCTGAATATCATCTTCCATCACCCAAATTGTCTCATAACCAGAATCATAAGCATCTTGTAGGACTGATAAATGACTTAATACGATGCCAATAGGTCCCCTAGCCATACAGTGGCAAAAATAGGTTTGACCTGGGACTTGCAACACTTCATGATGCGGTTGTCCGCCATCTTCTGGTAAGTAAGAAGTTCCCCATAAACCTTGACGCATCCAAGGCTCATATTTCACGCCGAGATTGTTAATGTCTTCTAAGGAGAGTTCCCACCCATTCACTGCAGAAAATCGATAGGGATAAATGCCATAAGGATGTAATTGATCTGTACAGCTCAAAAACTTTTCCGGTCTTTGATCCAAGTTAATCATGTAAATAAAATCTACATTCTTCATTCCATGATAACCGGATTTATCGGTTGGTTTTTTAAAATAGTCTTCAATTCCTCCAAAAAGGGTTCCGAAGCAGACCGAAAACATTAACAAAAACAACTTAGCGTTCATTATTCCCTCATTTTACATGGCTTGAATAGGTGCATTTTGAGATCCTTCAGAGCAGGATTCTCTATAGACTGGCTACTATAATTTAATCGTTTAATCTAGAAAAGTTTTTTGTAAAAAAAAGATGAGGGAAAGAGCCCTTCTTAGAATAGGCTCTGAAGTAGAATGGAGAGATTAATATAATCCTAAGATTTTCCACCATAATGAGCCTATTCCCACCCAAATGAGTAAGAAAACAACACTTATGATGGCACCCATTTTCCACCAGGTTTTAAGGTTCACGTATTCGGAACCAAATAGGATAGGCGCACACCCTGTACCATAATGAGTAATACAGGCAAATAAACTACTGCAAAAGGCTAATGATAGTGCAATCAAATAAATGGGGACTTGTAATGCAATTCCCACCATTAAAAAAGCGGCATACATAGAGGCTACATGCGCTGTATTACTCGCAAATAAATAATGAGAATAAAAATAAATAATCACTAATGAAAGCCATGTTAAAGGCCAAGTCATCCCAGATAACATGGATTGCATATGACCACTTACCCAGCCTGTTAAGCCAAACTGATTTAAGAATGTTGCCATCATCACTAATGTGGAAAACCAAATCAATGTATCCCACGCTTCATGTTCTCTTTTAATATCTTCCCATGTGAGGACTCCACATACTAACAACATAGAAACACCTAAAAGAGCGACAGTCGTACTATCTATCCCAAAAGCTTGTTCTCCGCACATCCATAAGATAATTAACACAACAAACACGCTCAGGGTAATCCACTCGTACTTAGACATATTGCCCATGTCATTGAGATGCTTTTGGGCTATCTGTTTTGCTTCAGGGGTTTCTTTGATTTCCGGGGGATATAATTTATAAACGATATAAGGGACAGCGATTAAGCTCAAAATTCCAGGCACAGAGGATGCTAACGCCCACTTTCCCCAACTCATGGCTATTCCATGTTCTTGCATCACAGCCACAATTAATGGATTCGCTGCCATGGCAGTTAAAAACATGGCACTAGTAATTAAATTACTATAATAAGCTGTTAAGATAAGAAATCCGCCAATTAATCGTTGTGAATGATTTTCAGGTGTACTTCCAAAGCTTATAGATAATGCACGAGCAATAGGAAAAACAATTCCGCCAGAACGCGCGGTATTACTGGGTATAGCCGGAGCCAAAATCAATTCCGTTGCAGCAATTCCGTAACCTAATCCTAACGTTTTTCTTCCTAGTAATTTCACAAAGTAGTGAGCAATACGCATTCCTAATCCAGTTTTAATGACACTGCGAGACAGTAAAAAAGCAGCTACAACTAACCAAATGATCGGATGAGAAAAACCACTAAACGCTTGAGCCATCGTGAGGGTCTTTGTGACAATCAAAACTGTTAAAGCTAAAAACGAAAGCCCTCCCATCGGCAAAGCTTTTCCGATGAGTCCTACAATTAACGCAATAAAAACGGCAAGAAGATGCCAGGCTTCTAGTTGAATACCTGTTGGCACCGGAGAAAACCAAATCAGCAATCCTATTCCAACCGAAAAAAGCATGGGAATAGGTTTAGCGCCTTTATAAAATATTTTAGGGGCAAAATGAGTCATAGGTATTACTCCAGTACGTATCAGAGCTTATTTATCAAAAACTGATTTTAAATGTCACGCGCTTTAAAGCCATCTTTCAAACCAGACGGAGATAAAGCGATTTGCCATAATTGAATTTTACGTGCACGGAACGCCCCTGCACAATAGAGCAAGTAGTATGTCCACATGCGGTAAAAACGTTGATCATACAGCGCTTTAAGTTTAGGCCAATGCAATACAAAATTTTGATACCATGCCATTAACGTTTTATCATAATTGACGCTTAAATTATGCCAATCTTCTAAAATTAATAACCCTTCAATGGCTTCTCCGATTTGAGTCACAGAGGGTAACATTCCATTAGGAAAAACATATTTATTGAGCCAAGGATCCCCAGTGACATGGGTATAATTATTGGCAATTGTCTGTAATAAGAACAATCCATCATCAACAAGGCAGCGTTTAACCACTTCCATGTAAGTGCGATAGTTTTTATAACCCACATGCTCATACATCCCTATCGACACGATTCGATCAAATTTCTGTTCTCCTAAGTCTCTATAATCTTGTAAACGGATTTCAACAGATAAATTTTTACATCTTTCTTCGGCCACTTTCTTTTGTTGTTCAGAAATCGTAATCCCTACGACCTCAACTCCATAATTCTTAGCTAAATAACAAGCCATGGTTCCCCATCCACAACCGATATCTAAGAGTTTCATCCCTGGTTCAAGCATCAATTTTTTACAAATGAGTTTCATTTTGTTTAATTGAGCATCTTCTAAATTATCTGTCCCCTTCCAATATCCTCCGCTATAAACCATGGTTTCGCCAAGCATTGCTCGATAAAGTTCATTCCCCGCATCATAATGTTTTTTTGCAACTTCTAAAGAACGTGATTTAGTTTGATAATTAAGAAGATAGTGGAGTAAAAACTGCATTTTTAATCGATAATTATGATTAATTTTGCGATCGATACCTGATCTTAGCAGACGATAAAACATTTCATCGAGCTCTTCACAATCCCACCATCCGTCCATGTATGATTCGCCAAGTCCCAGTTCATTATCTTTTAATACTCGGGCATAAAATCGTTCATCATGGACTTGAATATCCCATGGATTACTCCCATTGATTTTTACTCCGGAAGGTTCAATTAATTTATTGATTAAATCTTTAGATGACATCCTAGATCCAGTTTGATTTTTACGCTTGACCTTGCTATAATTCCACCTTATGGATAATCAAAATTCTATTCAAGAAGCGTGTGCTCGTAGACGCACATTTGCTATTATTAGCCACCCCGATGCGGGAAAAACAACCTTAACGGAAAAGCTATTGCTTTATTCCGGCATGTTACGCACTGCTGGGATGGTGCGGGGTCGTAAAGGAAGTAAAGCTGCTACTTCCGATTGGATGTCTATGGAGCAAGAGCGCGGCATTTCTATTACGGCATCGGCCATGCAATTTACCTATAAAGATGCCGTGATCAACGTCTTAGATACTCCTGGTCACGAAGATTTTTCTGAAGATACCTACCGTACATTAACTGCCGCGGATTGTGCCATCATGGTGATCGATGCTGCAAAAGGGGTCGAAAAGCAAACCCGTAAGTTATTTGAGGTCTGCCGCTTAAGGAAAATACCGGTCTTAACATTTATCAACAAAATGGATATGCCTGGTCGCGATCCTCTGGATTTGATGACAGAAGTGGAAAATGTTTTGCAAATTCATTCATCTGCAATGAATTGGCCCATTGGTTCAGGAAAAGAATTCCAGGGAGTCTACGATCGTGCCGCAAAAGAATGTCTTTTTTTTACTAAGGTTTCCATAGGAGGAGCCTTAAAAGCTGAAATAACAAGACTTCCCTTAGAGGCTCCGGAAACGAAAGCAAAAATTGGAGAAGAAGCTTATCAAACGTTATGCCAAGAATTAGAACTTCTTGAATTAGCGGGAAATCCTTTCGATCAGCAACAATTTCTTGCTAGCAAGGTGACTCCCGTCTTTTTTGCCTCAGCATTAACCAATTTTGGGGTTGAACCTTTTTTTGACGCATTTATTGAACTTGCCCCCTCTCCTCATATTCGTCTGGCGGACGCAAATAACGGAAATGAAATTGAAATTGATCCTGTGAAAACGCCTTTTAGTGGTTATGTCTTTAAGCTTCAGGCAAATATGGACCGTCGACATCGTGATAGCATTGCCTTTTTACGTATTTGTTCGGGCCGGTTTGAACGGGACATGACAGTACGACATCATCGGCTTGGTCGGGAAATACGTCTTTCACGTCCTCATGGAATGGTCGCTGGAGAACGCATGATGTTAGATTATGCTTATCCTGGAGATGTCATCGGTGTGATTAATCCCGGAGTTTTTGCGATTGGAGATTCTATTTCCATGACTGGAGGATTTAATTTTAAACCTTTACCTCAATTCCAGCCGGAAATTTTTGCTAAAGTTTACCCAAAAGATGTAAGTAAACGAAAGTCTTTTGACAAAGGGATTTTGCAATTATCGGAAGAAGGGGCTATTCAGTTATTGAGACCCTATGATCAAATGGATGAATGTATTTTTGCTGCAGTGGGAAGATTGCAGTTTGAAGTCATGCAATATCGCTTAAAAGACGAGTATGGAGTAGAGACTATATTGACTCCCCTGTCTTATCAATGTAGTGGATGGTTGATTGGAGACTTGAAAACATTCAAGAAAACGACGGATTCCATGATTGTGTATGATAAGCATCAGCGTCCTATTGTGCTGTTTAGTAGCCAATGGGAAAAGCAGTATGCCATTAAGCAGCATCCGGATCATCAAATCGTAGATATGTTAGCTTAACTGATTTATGTCGTCCCTTCGGGACTCAATATTTGGTTATCATTTACCCAGGCCTCCGCTGCGCTGCGACCTGGGCTGTATCATATCCCCCCTTCAGGGGTTAGGACAAATATTCTAGTACACAGTAAATTTTTTATTGATTATTTTTGACCTGTTAAAGCCACGTGGTTGAATGATCAATAAAAACTTTATTGCGTACTATCTTTAAGAGATTTTTTGTACTGTGCTTGTTCTAACCCCTGAAGGGGGGATATGATACAGCCCAGATCGTAGCGCAGCGGAGGCCTGGGTAAATGATAACCAAATATTGAGTCCCGAAGGGACGACATAACTTTGTTACCTCTCGGACTCATAGGTAAAAGAAACAATCTTTTTTTTGCTTACTTAAAAAAGTAAGCGCTTGATCTAATCCATTTTTTAAACTAAAAGTAAATTTTACTATTAAGATGTTTTATGACCAATCATCACGAATACGAAAAACGATCACCTGCGGATATTGCTGATGTTATTTCTTCTAAATCTTATGATGTCCAAACGGAATTTTTCTTTGTTCTTCAACCCGAAATTGCCGCATCCGTGTTTCCCTATCTTCCCATTAGACTCCAAAAAGAAATTCTACAAGAATTACCCTCTTCTCGTGTCGCTGATTTATTAAATGCTGTCACGCCCGATGACCGAACACAGTTACTTAAATCTCTTCCTAGTGATCGTGTTACGCAACTTCTAAAATACTTGTCACCCGTAGAGCGTGCGATTTCAATCAAACTGCTTGGACATCCCGAAAACAGTATTGGACGTTTAATGACGCCTGACTACATTGCTGTCAAACCTGACTGGACCGTCCGACAAGTACTCGATTATATCCGATCACATGGAAAAGATAGTGAAACCATTAATGTCATTTATGCTGTCGACGATAAAGGCAAACTCGTTGATGATTTCCGAATCCGAGAGTTTTTATTTGCTTCCTTTGACACGCTTGTCGAGCAATTAATGGATCATAAATTTGTCGCCTTAAACGTCGATGATGATGAAGAAACAGCCATTAACATATTTCGTAAAAATGAACGTGTTGCCTTACCTGTCATCGATTCTAAAGGAATTCTTCTAGGTATAGTCACCATTGACGATATCATGCATGTCGCCATGGAAGAAGACACGGAAGACATTCAAAAAATCGGGGGGGTTGTTGCATTAAAAGAACCCTACATGGAAATTCCTCTTTATAATCTGATTCAAAAAAGAATCGGATGGCTCCTCATTCTTTTTATCGGGGAAATGTTTACTGCTTCTGCCATGGGCTATTTCGAAACCGAAATCTCCAAAGCTGTTGTCTTAGCTTTATTTTTGCCTCTAATTATTTCTAGTGGTGGTAATGCCGGTTCCCAAGCCTCTACACTGATTATTCGTGCTTTAGCCTTAGGTGAAGTCGCCCTAAAAGATTGGTGGCGCATCATGCATCGAGAAATCTATTCTGGCTTGGCTTTAGGCATAGCTTTAGGCTGTGTAGGTTTTTTTCGTGTTATTCTCTGGAGCCAACTTTTTAATATGTATGGAGCCCATTGGTTTTTAGTTGCCGTAACGGTTTTATTAGCACTCATAGGAGTCGTCCTATGGGGGTGTCTTGTAGGAGCTATGCTCCCATTAGTATTAAAAAGATCCGGATTTGATCCAGCAGTTTCTTCAACTCCATTTGTGGCTACCCTCGTGGACGTTACCGGAGTAGTGATCTATTTCTCTATAGCAATGTTTATTTTGAAAGGAAGTTTATTATGACCAAAATACCTGAGAAACCCTCTGTGCAAATAGTGACAAAAACAATAATCCCTCTTCCCAAACATCTTTTTTATAGAAAATTTGGACGCAATATGCTCATAGGGGGACTAATCTTCCTATCTTCTTTAGGGATAGGCATGTTAGGTTATCACGAATTAGAAAATTTGACTTGGACTGATTCCTATGCAAATGCGGCCATGATATTATCTGGCATGGGTCCTTTAAAAGATTTAACGACAGATGCCGGAAGAATTTTTGCTGGAACCTATGCTTTATTTAGCGGTATTCTTTTTCTAGTTATCATGGCGTTAGTGTTAGCACCTATGCTTCATCGTTTTATTCATCATTTTCACATGACAGACTCTATAAAAAAATAAATTCATGAAACACTTTATTGCATTTTTAGCATTGATTGTTGGTCTCTCAGGGTGTCGCTTAGGTCCACGTTATGAACCCCCCATTGTTGAAACTCCGGAAGAATGGAAAAATCAAGCAACTGAAATGTCCTGCGAATCATTAGATTGCCCATGGTGGGAACTATTTAATGATCCCACATTAAACGCTCTTGAAATAGAAGCTTTAACATCCAATTATTCACTGCAAGCATCCATCGAACGCGTTTACCAGGCATGGGCTCTAGCTGGAATCAGCAAAGCCCCTCTTTATCCAAATGTCACCCTTAATCCCTCTTTCAATGATAGCATTAGTTTGTTCAAATTAGCTCTTCCCCCTGCGGCATCCTCATTAATTCCGCCAAACGCAACCATTTTTCGTTTTCAACAAATCCAATATTTGTTGCCCTTAACAATGAATTACGAAATCGATCTTTGGGGTAAGCTAAGAGGGCAATATGAAAGCGCTGTTTTTACAGCAGAAGCCCAAGTAGAAGCGTATAAAACGGCTCAACTTACTTTAACAACGGAAATTGCGAGTGTGTACTTTCAGTTACGCACTCTAGATTTAGAAATTATCATTCTGGAAAAAAGTTTAGGGTTATTTCAACAAGTTCTTCAATTAAGTCAATCGCGTTACCAGCAAGGCTTAACCACCGCTCTAGATCTTGCGAGTGCCGAATACAATTTTGCTAACGCCGAAGAAGCCCATCTAGAAGCGCAAAGACAGCGAAGTTTACTTGAAAATATGATGGCAACCCTAATCGGAAAACCTGCTTCCCTAGTAAACATTTGTTCCAATCCCCTACAAGGTGACCCCCCCATTCTCCCCATGGGGACACCTTGTAGTATTTTATTACAGCGTCCCGATCTGGCCCAAGCGGAAAGAACCGCAGCTGCCGAACAACGAAGAATTGGTGTTGCCTATGCTTCCTTTTTTCCTTCCCTCTCTTTCACTGGGGCAATCGGTTACTCAAGTCCTGACATTAAACAGTTTTTAACGTGGCCAAGTCGTTATTGGGCAATAGCTGCAGACTCAACACAAAGCATTTTTGATGCGGGAAAAAATCTTTCTAATTTGGATTATGCTTGGGCACGTTTTCATGAAGCTTCGGCAAATTATCAACAACAGGTATTAACAGCCTTTCAAGAAGTTGAGGACGCTTTAGTTAATATTGAGCAGCAAAACAAACAGTATCAAAGTTATTTAAGAGCAGCCCAAGCGGCAGATCGTAGGGCAGAATTATCCTTGAATCAATATAATCAGGGATTAGTCAATAATTTAGATCCTTTAAGTAATCAACAGTCGGCATTGAATGCGGAATTGAATGCCGTATTGCTTTTGCAACAAAGATATTTATCTACAATACAGTTGATAAAAGCCATCGGCGGCAGCTGGTAAACACTAATTTTAACACAAAGAAGAACACAAGAAACACAAAGAAGAAATGAAGAGAGTCGTCATCCCTTACTAAAAAAGTTAAGGGATAACGAGTCTCTTCATATCTTCTTTGTGTTTCTTGTGTTCTCCTTTGTGTTAAAATTGGATTTAATCTAATCCGCGTCTGAAGAACCAGGCACCACCCGTCAACGTCAGTATCGCTATAATCACCATGGGCCACACATTACTCAATACAATATCCATAGGCATTGCCTTCAAAAATATTCCCTTTGCAATCACCAAATAGTAACGCAATGGAATCAAAAAGGTGACCGGCTGTAACCATGTGGGCATATTCTCGATGGGAGTCGCAAACCCCGATAAAAGGACTGAGGGACTCATAAAGACAAATGAGCCTAACATCGCTTGCTGCTGGGTTTGACAAAGTGTCGAAATAAACAACCCGATTCCTACAATAGAACACACAAAGACAAACATCGCTAAATATAGAAGAAGCAGTGAACCCGTAAAGGGTATCCCAAAAACAAATACCCCTACACCGATAATGATAGAACCTTCAAGCATCCCAATAATCACTGCCGGTATCGACTTTCCAATCAAAATTTCAAAAGGTTGCAATGGAGAGACAAGAAGCTGATCAAATGTTCCCAATTCCCTTTCACGAGCTACAGAAAGAGTCGTCACTATCAAAGCCACAAGCATTGTTAAGATACCACTGAGGCAAGGGACATTATACCAATAATAAATGAGATTGGGATTAAACCAATTACGAACGATAAGACGCGTATTCTGTTGGGGAAGGCCAGCTTTTGCTGCAAAGTCTGTATCAAATTGTTGGACGATGTTTGAAGAATAATTAGAAACAATCTGAGCTGTGTTAGACCGACGACCATCAAAAATTAATTGTATATCTGCTGGTTTTCCTGAATCTAAATTGCGTGAAAACTGTTCATCAATAGATAACACCATGATTCCATCGCGATTTTCAATGAAAGGAGTGATAGCTTCTACGGAATCCAAATACACTATTTCGTTAAACATCGGAGAACCATGAAAACGTTGAACTAACTCAAATGCTTGTTCTCCACTATCACGATTGAGAATGCCAATAGGCACATTTTTTACATCTAAAGTGGCCGCAAAGGCAAACACAAAAAGCTGGACCAACGGGGGAACAATTAAAACCATGCGACTTTTTTTATCCCGCCAAACGGCTAGGATTTCTTTATAAATAAGTGTGTAAATTCGATTCCACATATTAATCTAATCGCTTTACGGTCATTTTTGCCGTGATCATAAAAAAAATTAATCCTATGGCCAGCATCGGAAGGACATTGATAAAAATTAGCCACCAAGCATTTCCTACTAAAAACAATGTTTGCAAACAGGTTACAAAATAGCGCGCAGGAACCATGTAAGTGAGAAGCTTAATCGGTAAAGGCATACTGGCTATTTCAAAAATAAATCCTGATAAAATGTAAGAGGGAAGAAACGCAGAAACCATAGCCGCCTGTGAAGCAACAAATTGATTTTTAGAAAGTGTGGAAATAAGTAAGCCTAATCCTAAGGCTGTTGTCAAAAAACAGCCCGTGACAAATTCCAAAAGTAAAAAGGATCCCCTGAGAGGGACATCATAAATAAAAACTGCACCAATAACACATAAAGTCATTGAGATCATTCCTAAACAAAAATAAGGGATTAATTTTCCAATAAGAAGCTCCCAAATCGTCACCGGAGTCGACATCAAGGCTTCCATCGTCCCTCTTTCCCATTCGCGAGCCACAACAAGTGAAGTCAATAAGGTCCCAATTAAGGTCATAATAATTGCCAATGAACCCGGAACTAAAAAATTCCGACTATCCACTTCTTCATTGTACCAATAGCGCTGTTGAATATTAATTTGTTGCAGGCCTTTTAAATCATTACTGATTTTTTCCTGATGCAACCAATTCTGCCAAGCACTTGAAACATATCCCTGCACAAAATTGGCTGTATTAGGTTCACTTCCATCTGTAATGACTTGGATAGGAGCAATGCGATCTTTATAGTGACGAAAAGCAGAAAAATAAGAAGGAATCACCACAAAACCACGAATAGTGCCCTTTAATAGATCATGCGTAAGTTCTCGACGATCTCTCACGATTTTAGCATCAAAAAAACGTGAATCTGTAAAAGACTGAGCTAACCTTTGTGCATCTGGCGCTGTATCTTCTAAAACAATCCCTATACGAAGATGATCTAAATCTAAGGAGACTCCAAATCCATAAAGAAACAACAAAATCATCGGTAAAACAACACTAATTAAAATACTACTTGGATCACGTATAATTTGAAAAAACTCTTTTATGATGAGTGCTTTTAAAATGCGTGATCTACCCATGTTCTACCAAATCATATTGTTCAATAAGTTCGATAAACGCATCTTCAAGTGTAGGTGAAGGATTTTGTGGAGTAGCTGCTTCTTTTTTCAACGTATCCGGAGTTCCCATTTTGATCAGCTTACCTGCATAAACCAGCCCAATACGGTCACAATATTCCGCCTCTTCCATAAAATGCGTCGTCACCATGACTGTCACCCCTTTTTCGACAAGACCATTAATATGGCACCAAAATTCACGCCGTGTAATGGGATCTACACCGGACGTCGGTTCATCGAGAAAGAGGACTTTGGGGTAATGCATGACTGCACACGATAAAGCCAGCCTTTGTTTAAAACCCAAAGGGAGATTCTCTGCAGAAGTATCTAAAAATTGATGAAAATTAAACACCTCAATCATTTCATCAACCATTTCTTGCTGTCTTTTTCCCTGTAGATTGTAAATTCCCGAAAAGAATTCTAAATTCTGATAAACGCTTAAATTTCCATAGAGAGAAAATTTTTGTGCCATGTAACCAATCTGAGAACGTGCAATACCTGGAGCATGTTGCAGATCATATCCATTGACACGGGAGCTTCCAGCTGTTGGCTTTAATAGCCCACACATCATCTTAAAGGTCGTTGACTTACCAGCACCATTAGGACCTAAAAGACCAAAGATTTCTCCGCCTTGAATAGTAAAAGTGATGTCATCTGCAGCTTTAAATGTTCCAAAACATTTAGTTAAATGATGCGCCTCGACCATTTCCTTTTTTTCGGAATGAACTTCAGGAATTTTTTCGGCTAGAATAGAATTAATAATAGGTCTTTCTTCAAGAATATCCACAAATGCATCTTCAAATCTTGGAATCGATTCGGTTAGGTATAATTGTCCGCCTACTTCTAAGGCATTAAGATCAAAGGGTGGTTCTTGGATTTCTTTAATAACAACCCGTACATCATTTCCTTGAATGACCCCATCCATGACATTAGGTTGTTGTAAGGCTCTCGAAAGGATTTGTCGTCGCGAACTCTGCATCCCACTAATTTGAAAAACGCGTCCCTTTAACCTATTTGTGAGGTCTTTTGGCACCCCCGAATAAATTAATTTTCCTTGGTTTAATAGAATGACGGTATCGCAACGTTCAGCTTCGTCTAAATAAGAAGTACTCCATAATACTGTAATCCCTTCATTTAATAGTTCTCGAACCATTTTCCATAATTCACGACGTGATAACGGGTCAACTCCGACACTAGGCTCGTCTAAAAGTAAAAAAGAGGGTTCGCTAAGCAACGAACAGGCTAACCCAAGTTTTTGCTTCATCCCACCTGATAAAGCATGCGCCATTCGTTGTTGAAAAGGTTCTAATCCTGTAAATTCTAGTAATTTCTTAAAGGATTCAGTTCTTTTTGGTTCCAACAAACCTTTTAAATCAGCATAAAGGGTCAAATTTTGAATGACTGTTAAATCTTCATAAAGACCAAATCTCTGAGGCATGTACCCAATGATATGATGAATTTGATTCGCATCTTTAATGGTGTCGAATCCGGCGATCGTGATCTTTCCCGTTGTGGGTAATAACAAGCCTGCCAATAAACGAATAAATGTGGTTTTTCCGGCTCCATCAGGTCCAGCAAGTCCCACAATATGTCCCTTAGGGAGATCTAAAGTAATTTTATCTAATGCAGGTGGCTCACTCGGATTAAATGTCTTTGAAAGATCCCAAATAGAGACAAAGGGTTGATTGTTCACTGAGTCCTCTGAGATCTTTTTTAGAAATTCAAGATCACTCACTTCTACCTACAAAGTTAGTCTTTATTTTATTTGCTAACAAACATCGTTTTTTAAGAACGCCTGAGTGTTGAACGAGTGGATTTAAAGTCGGCACAAATGCCTTGTTCTAAGATGGTATGGAATATTTAAAAAGTATAGAGAAAAGAGTTTTTTGCAAAGAAATTTTAAAGACTTAAAGAACATATAATAAAAATACTTTTTATTAATAAATAATAAATTTTTATAGTTAGATTATTTATAATTTAAAGTTAAAAATGTTATAATAAGAAGTAAATTAATTATTAGTAAAATTATGGTAAAAATAATTCCAAAATTCCATTTCCCTGAGTCCGAGGGAAATACAAATGATTTTTTAAGTAGTCGTATAACACAGTCTGCAGCTTACGCACCAGGAGTTGGAATAGTTACAGGGACAACAAGAATAGTTTTTCATGGATTACGCGCTTGGAAAGAAAGACATCATGAAAAGCCTCATACTGGAAAACATTTTGTCCATATATTACGTGGATTAGGAGAAATATCTACTATTTTAGGTATTGGTTATTTAGTGATTATTCCAGTAGATATAGGAAAATGGCTATACAATAAAAAACATAAAAAACCGGTGGAAGCTGAAGAGACAACCTTACTTTCTCAAACTGAATCAACTAGTAAAAATGATGAAACTTTTCAAAAAAATGAAAAGGGTGATTCTGCTTCAAATCAAGAGCAATCACCTAACTCCTTAAAAAATTATCAAAATGAACCAGATGAACATATAAATCAGTCTCATTCTTCACCAATTTCCCTTAATTCTCCAGAAGAAGAGAATAATATTAATTTTGATACAGAACAATCTGATCAAAAATCCTTTGGTCCAACATTTACACCAACCTCCACTAAACAAGAAATAAATAGCTCAGATGATGAAAGAGAAAATATTAATTCCGATACCCCCTCTGGCCAGGAATTTTCATCTGATGAAAATGATTTTCAAGAAAATTTGGGGGAACAAACTTCTTTACATACTAGTTCAGTAAATACTGAGATTATCGAACATGAAAATGTAAATGAAAATCTAATCTTATCAAATTCTGAAATAAATAATTCAGATGAAGAAAGTATTGACTCTGATAAAGAATCCTCAGATCGAGAGTTGTTATCAGATGAAAATGATTTTCAAGATAACTTAAAGGAACAACATTTACCCACTGTAAATCTTGAAGATTCTGTTTCTCCCAAAGTGGATACTTTAAAAATTCATTCTGAACCTGATCTTATTCAAACGTCAAATATAAAAGCCATTGAAAGTAATTATAATAGTATCTCAACACCAATTACCATTAGTACCTACGAAATTTATTTAATAGACATTTTTAGCAGACGTCTTGATAAAGGAGATAGATTTACACGTTCAGAACTTGAAATTGTTGAAAAACTTTTAGGAATTCCTTTTATAGAATGTTTAACTTTTGAAGAAACAAGATGGGGACATGGTTTAACTTTACCAGTTGCTCATTTAAACCAACTTACAAAAGAGATGAAAGAAAAATTAGAAAAAAAAATCGAAGAATTTTTCGAAAATGATTTTGAGTTACGTATTTTTTCAGATCAAGAAATTCATGATTGTATAGATAGTGACTTACTCGAAAGTGAGTTGTTCAGATGTAATTTCTTTAAAGGTCCTGAAGGAAATTCATTTGGATTACTTATAAAAAAAGTATTAAAAATTAATGATTTAGAAAACTCAGAAACTTTTAAAAACTCAATAAATTCACTAGATATACCAAACTACTTGAAAAAATTACAAGTAAGAATAGATAAGATAAACAAATTGAATCGTGTTCCTTTTTCATTTATTGCAAATAGTGAATTGACTTTTAGTGATGCATACCTTCTTTCTATACTTAAACTTCCAGAAGTCAAACTTTCTAGAAATCAATTAAAAAAAATGAATAAATTACTAAATTTAAATTTTTATTATGGTATATCTGAGCAACGTAAATTTTCTGATTTAGAATTAAAAACTATCCGGGAAAAAATACCTGTTATTAATATGCGTAAAATTATCCCTATGTCTTCAGAAGCGATTAAGAATTCTGTCGATATCGAAAATTTAGAAACAGAAAAAAATTTTTTACATGCAATTAATTTACTCGCTCAAAAAATACGTCCATCCAATTCTTTAATTCTTCAACAATTATATGTAATTTTTAATGCATCAAATGAGAAGGAATTGTTTGCTCGATGTAAGGATGTTAAACAAGAAATTGAACAACATTATACTGAAGTTGAGAAAAGATTAAATGAATTACAATTACATTTTGAGATTACACAAAAATCACCAAAAGATTTAAATAAACGTTATATCTTTTCTATCGCTCCTCTTATAGAATTGTCTTACTATAGCAGTAAATCCAGCTTTAATTATGACTGTTCCGAAATTGAAAATATATTAAATTTTAAAATATTAAATTTCGAATATCATAAATTTAGGAAACTTCCTGATAATATAAGAGATGAAATTTTTAAACTAAGAGATAAGTATTTAGCCGAATTTCCCTATGGTGAGGAAATCGAAGCTTTAAGCGAACAGGAAATTCAAACATGCACTTTATTAAAAGTCCTTGAAACAGAAAAAGAAAAATTTCATCTGGATTTCTTTCATGGTGTTTTAAAAGAAATTGAACAGAGAAAAAAAATAGTAGTCGGCCATGGATGGCACTATCAACTTTATACACAATGCCTGAAAATCCCCGAAACCGAAAAATTTACAGAGAAAAATATTGAATTTGTAAAACAAAGATGCGAAGAGTATTTAGCACAATTTGAAGTACTAGAAAACCGACATCAGGAATTAATACAAATAGAGCGTCTTAATAAAAAAGAAGTCTTTGAACGCAACTATCAACAAAAATTCGACGAAGTTTCTAATTACTGGACACAACCCTTCTATTTACAATCTAGCTCAACCTCTCAAAGCAATGCCGAACGCTATTTTGCAAACCCAAGTTCCTTTGTTGGTATGCTCATTCATAATTTAGAAAATGAAGATCCTGCAACTCAACTTATTCTCGATGAACTTGGAGAATACATTATTGATCCTGGTCTCTCGCCTCAAGAAAAAAAGATTGAATTAGAAAGAAAAAAAACAGTTTTAATTTTATTCTTTAAAAAATTAGTTGTTAGATTGAGAAAACAAAATTTTAGTGCATTACAAGAACCTATCGAAAGTGGAATTAAACTTGCCTCTAATTCTGACAATTTAGAATTTAAAAATCTTGCTCTAAGTTTATTTCCTCAATCTCAAAACAAAAGTCAAAAATCTAGAAATGAATCAGTGGGTACGATTAGTAATTTTATAATTGATTTTGAAAAAGAAATATTAAAAAACCCTGAAAATTTAAAGGATTTACTAAATTTAGTAGAAGACTATAAGAGATCACGAGCTGAAAAAAAAAGCATGAAACAAGAAAAAAAATCTAAATCTTCTTCGAAAGAGGGAGATGAAACAGTGAACTATTGGATAGATCAACTTGCGAAGATAGGTACAAATAGCTACGCAGCAGGAGCAACAAACCTTGTTATGAAGGGTTTTATTATAAGATTTTTAAAATCTAATATTGCGGAATTAAGAAAAGAACAACAAGAAATCAATGATATACTAAATTCAGATATTTATCATCAAAGTGACTATGATTCATCAGTAAATATATTTAATGAAAACGAATTAATTGAAAGTATAATCTATCCATTTATAATAAATTTATTAGAACAAAATTCCTTAACAAGTGGAATTCAAATGGCTTCCTTAAGCATTCGTCTTTATTTCCGATTTAATAAATTCATTAAAGAACTTTCAAATGATTTAATAAAATTTGAAAATTCTGGCAACTCACAACAAGACTTAGGAGAAGCTATTACTCATTTTGAATCATTTATAAAATTCAATAAGGAATTACCATCTTTTATTAATGAATTTTTTGATTATTTTGAAAAATCTTTAAAAGAATTGAATAATTCAAATTTTCAATCTACCTTTATTAAAACAATTCACGAAACAGCTAAATCTTATTCTTACTCTGAGGAAAATAATATTGAAACTCTGGTTCCTTTACTTTGGAGCAATCTTACACAAAATTTTGTGGAAATTGCCAAAGATAGAATTCCTCAACAGTTAGAAATATTTAATAAAGAGTTAATAAAATTAAAAAGCCAAGTCAAAGATAAAAATAAACAAGCAACCGAAAAACTCAAAAATAAAAAAACTTCAGCTGAAGAACAACAAATTGCAATAAATATTTTACCAATAATAGCTGATTTTGAAAAAAAACAGATGGAAATTAATGGGATAATTAATGAAATAACAAATCATATTCAAAGCCATGAAGATCAAGCTTATCATATTCAACAATCTAAAGCTAAACTAGAAAACGTAAATGATTTATTGAATGAGCTAGGAGAAATGACAGAAAAAATTAATGAGCTAAGCCTTAATTTTAAATCTTGGTATTCATTTTGGTAAAAATTTAATAGCTCATTTTATGGATGCAATCAAAGATTGCCTCGTTTCATAAAATTTTTGCTTATCTTCGTTGAGTCATTGGTAATTTAACAGTAACAGGCATGCCTTGACGAAGTCCCAAATCTGGATTATCCACATAAATCCGTAAACGGTAGACAAGATCCGTGCGTAACTGCTGAGTTTCTACTGTTTTCGGAGTAAACTCTGCTAGCGGAGAAATAAAACCTATTTTTCCATGATAAATCTTACCACCGGGAGTATCTGTATATATTTCGGCATTCATTCCGGGAAAAATTTTTCCAAGGTAGGGTTCTGAAACATACGCACGTACCCATACAGGATCGGAAATAGAAAGAGTATAAATAGGATCTCCGGGCAAAACCACAGTTCCAGGTTCACGTATCCGTGTTAAAATGACGCCTTTTGTGGGAGCATAAACATCCGTATCTTTTAAATTTTTCCAAGCCACCCCTAAAGAAGCTTCTACTTGTTTTAATTGAGAAGCCAATACGTTTTTATTTGATTGTGCAGTTTCGAGATCCTCTTTAGATACTCCCCCATTCCCTACCAATTCTTGACGTCTTTGTAATAATGTTTCTGAATTTCTTAACGTTAACCCTTGAGATTCCACGTTGGCTTCTGCCTCTTTTACTTGGTCGATATAAGGCTGCTTTTCAAGTGTCCCCATTAACACACCCGGCTCAACAAGATCCCCCTCTTCATAAAACATTTTTTCCACACGACCAGTGACACGAAAACCTAAATCCACCTGCCGAACATCCACATTTCCATACAAAACAAGTTCATGGGAATCTTGAGCATGTTCTTTTTGAAAAATCAAAAACAACCCTAAAACGATAAGGATGAGAAGAATAATAAGAATAAGAGGACGCTTCATAGAATTAACTTAAAAAAATGTATACAAATTTACCATGCCGCATTTTTTTTGAACTTTCAATAAATTATTTGCTATAAGGTAAGATTAGGTTAGAGAATTTTCACATTTGCGGTAAGGAAATCTATGAGACACTGGAACGTTGCCCTTGGTTTTTATCAAAATTTATCGACAGCCCACTCAGTCATCGGTGAACTCAAAAAACAAGGATACAAACACATTGCCTATATCCATCGTCATAAAAATGGACATGTGGATGTAAATAATTTCTATCCTAATCCTTACTTGTTAGTCATTTTAGGAATCCTCTTTTCATTCTTATTTTATTTGGCCTTTTTTGCACATTTAGGAGTCGTTTTCTCCTTACTTCTTATTGCAGGCGGCGCCGGAGCACTTTTATCCATTCTTATTTTACGTTTATCCATCGGGGTACGCAAAGATATTCTTGAACGCCTAAAAAAACGTGTTTTGACAGATGAAGTTCTAGTCATTGTCCAAGTAAAATCACCGTTGATAAGCAAGGTACTAGCAATCTTACGACAAGTAAAAACAGGACATCCTTTCTCTTTCTTATTACGTTCAGAAATTCTTAATGAGCAAAAAATCATAGAATTGCCTAAAGAACCTCTGACTCTTGAGCAGTTAAGTAACTTAGCATTAACAACTGCAAATGCGATGGAACCAACTTATCATGAACTAAGATTTCAACAACCCTTATTAAAAAGTTTAAATCGGAGTGAACAACTCCTCTCTTTTCTTCGTTATGATGTAGCCGAAGCAGAAATTATTGAACAAACGCTTACTTTATCTGCAGAATGGTTACTTGATAATTCCTATGTCATTCAAGGAAGTATCGAAGAAATTCAAAGAAACTTATCTAAAAAATTCTATCGACAACTTCCAAAAATAAGTAAGGGTCGATTAAAGGGATTACCTCGTATTTATGCGATTGCCATTGAAATAGTGAATGGAACGGCGGGCAAATTAAATCGAGAAAATATTAGCCAATTTTGTACAAGTTATCAAACGATCCATCCATTAACTATTGGTGAACTATGGGCTTTGCCTTTGATGCTAAGGTTAAGGCTAATCGAATGGTTACAATTTTTATCTGTTCATCTTGACAAACGTATGAGAGAGGGAGAATTAGCCGGTTTTTGGGGAAATAGGTTGCTTTACGCATCACGTAGAGAATCCGACTGTCTTCCTAATTTTTTTGATCAATTGTCTAAAGAAGTTCCGCATCCCTCTCCTCATTTTGCTGAAGAACTCTTAGATCATTTATTTGATGAAGAATCCGTGCTGGGCTTAACAAAAAAATGGCTTGAAAGCCGGTTTAAGATTCCTCTACAAGATGTGATTCATCAAGAACAAATGAACGAAGCTGCTGAACAAGTTTCCTTTTCAAGCGCTATTACAAGTCTAATTACATTGACGCAACTGGCTTGGCAAGACATTTTTGAAGAAATTAATCCTATTGATGCCGTATTAAATAAAGACCCGTCCGGTACCTATTCTCAGATGGATTTTAAAACACGGAATCACTACCGGGAAGCAATCGAAGAAATATCAAGGCACTCTAAATTTTCTGAAGTAGAAGTAGCCCAACAAGTTTTAGAATTAGCAGGTAAAAGCTCTGTATTATTACAGCGTCATGTTGGGTATTACTTGATTGATGAGGGTCGAAAAATATTAGAAAAAATGACACATTATCATCCTCCTTTTTTTAAAACAATTCAACGTGGAATTATTTCTTATCCCTCAAGCTTTTATTTTAGTTCTATTGCCTTTTTAAGCGTAGCCCTTGAAGCTCTTCTTTTTAATTTCTTAGTTCTGTCGGGTTTCAGTCTATTACAAACCTTTTGTTTTACTTTATTAGGGTTAATTCCTCTAAGTGAAATTGCTATTCAGTGTGTGAATTTTTGTATTTCTTATCTCCTTCCACCTGTCGTTTTACCTAAAATGTTATATGAAAAAGAAATCCCTCTTACCTGTAAAACTTTAGTGGTCATCCCCACATTATTGCAAAATGAGGAATCCATACAGGAAGACATTCGTCAATTAGAAATTTTTTATCTGGCTAATTCTGATCCCTCATTAAGCTTTTCTTTATTTAGTGACTTTTGCGATGCGCCTGAAAAACATCAAAAAACAGATGAAATGTTTTTAAAAATGGCCTTAGACGGCATTAAAGATCTTGAAAACAAGTATGGACCGGATAAATTTTTTCTTTTTCATCGTCAACGCATATGGAGTCCCTCTGAAAAAGCCTGGATTGGCTGGGAAAGAAAAAGGGGAAAGTTAGAAAACCTGAATTGTTTTTTAATGGGAGAAACTTTATCTGAAAATATTCTCTATTTAGGAAATGCTGACACACTCAAGGGAACACAGTATGTCATCACTTTAGATGCAGATACTCAACTCCCAAAAGATCGTGCAAAAGAACTCATTGAAGTCTTATCACACCCATTAAATGCCCCCTATCTTGCAGCAAATGAAAAAGAACTCGTTCGTGGATATACGATAATCCAACCCCTTGTTTCCACAGATTTTCCACATACAAATACCACGTGGTTTACACGCATTTTTTCAGAACGGGCCGCTATTGATCCATATACCTTAGCCAGTTCAAATGTCTATCAAGATTTAACTAAGGAAGGTTCCTATCATGGTAAGGGGATTTATGATGTCAAAACATTTCATACGATTTTATCGCATCTTTTTCCCGAAGAACATTTGTTAAGTCATGATTTGCTTGAAGGAGCTTACGTTAGAGTCGGTTTTGCAAGTAATGTGCGTTTATTTGATTTCTTTCCAAACGATTATTTTACCTGGGCACTTCGTCAACATCGATGGATTCGGGGAGATTGGCAAATCTTGGATTGGCTTTTTTCAGATACTCCTTGTGCATCCAAACAAACTCAAATTAATCTCCTTTCCGGAATCAATCGTTGGAAAATTTTCGACAATCTTCGTCGTTCTATTTTACCTATTAATTTAGTCTTTCTACTGGTTTCAGGGTGGATATTTACCTCTATTCCGGGATTTTGGACAGGATTAACCTTTTTTATCTTATTTATTCCTTCGTTAACTTCTTTATTTTCTAATTTCTTAAATATTGTATGGAACGATTTTTTCTTTGGTATTGTAAAAACATTTATTACAGCTTCCTTATTGCCTTATGAAGCGTACATTTCAATGGATGCGTGTATCCGAGTAACCTTTCGTCGGCTTATTTCTCATCGTCATCTATTACAATGGACAACATCTAGAAAACGCGGTGGTAAACAGGATAGAGTACCATTAAGGTTTTTTCTGCCTTTAAGTATCATTTCATTAGCCGCGCTGGGTTTACTTGGGGAACTCATTTATTTTCATCCACATGCTGTCGAAGCAGCGTTCCTCTTATGTTTGCTTTGGTTCTGTGCACCTTTAATTGTCTATGAGATAAATCAACCGATTAAAATTCGTGCAGATCAATGTCTGACAGACAAAGAACAAACTTTTTTACGTCATACAGCTCGAAAAACATGGCGTTATTTCGATGATTTTGTGGGTCCTCAATCCCATTGGCTTCCTCCAGATAACTACCAAATTGGTCTCAAAACTGAAATAGCCCATAGAACGTCCCCGACAAATATTGGAATGTGGTTTTTAGTTCTCTTAAGTTCTAATGATTTTAAGTATATTACGAGTGACACCTTAATCGATAATATACTAGCAAGTATCCAAAACATCAAAAAACTAGAGCGTTTTGAAGGGCACCTTCTCAATTGGTATGACATTCTAACCTTAAATCCCTTATATCCTAGATATATTTCCACCGTAGATAGTGGAAATTTTCTTGCTTGTCTTTGGACATTAGAACAAGGAATGTTAGAGGTCACCAAAACTCCCCTTTTTCAAAAAACTATTTTGAAAGGAATCTCCGATACGCTTGAAATCCTTATTCAAGAAGCCCCTATTAACTCATTATTATACTCAATAAAAGATGCTTTTTCTCGTGACGTTCAAAACCTTTCCATTTTGATTAATCTGATCAGAGAAGCCCTTAATACTCTCTCAAAAATTGAAAGAAACGAAGAGAATTCAGAAAAAAATTATTGGCTTAAACAAACAGAAAAACAAATCAATGAATGGGTATTATTATTTGAACGTTATTTTTCTTGGGTGGATGTCCTTACATCTCTTCCTGAAGAAAGGCTAAAAGAAATTCATGGACAAGCACTTCAATGGAAACAGGAAGCCTTACTTTTTAATCCTTCGTTAGCAGAACTTGCCGAAGGCATTTCTTCTCATGCAATACATTCTCTGATCGAAAATGCCCAAAAAGCTTCTTCTTCAGAAATAAAAAAATGGGGAAAACAATTAGAAGAAGCTTTGGGAAGGGCTTTTTGGTTTGGAGGGGAAAAATTAGCTCTCATCCGAGAAATTATTTCAGATATTCATTTCTTATCGGAAGGGATGAATTTGAATTACTTATACAATCAAGATCGTAAAGTGTTTGCAATTGGATACCAAATTGATGAACGGCGCCTAGACAACTCTTTTTATGATTTGTTAGCGAGTGAAGCTCGTATTGCAAGTTTGGTAGCTATTGCTAAAGGAGATGTCCCCATTGATCATTGGTGGGCCTTGGGAAGACCGTATGGAATTGTAGAAGGCAGAAAAGTTCTCCTTTCATGGGGCGGGACAATGTTTGAATATTTAATGCCTTTAATTTTTAATTATTACTATCCTGATTCTTTATTGGGACAAGCGTGCCGAAACGTAGTCATTTGTCAAATGATTTACGGTGATAAACGTGGGATGCCTTGGGGAATATCAGAGTCGGCTCATAGTGCCATTGATGTGTACAAAACTTACCAATACCATAGTTTTGGAGTTCCCGGCTTAGGATTAAAACGAGGACTTGAAAAAGATTTAGTCATTAGTCCTTATTCTACTGCACTTGCTTTATCTGTAAATGCTCAGGCCGCCGTAAAAAATTTAAAAAGATTAACAAAAGGGGTGCGCAATAATCTTTGGGGACCTTACGGATTTTACGAGTCCATTGATTTTACCCGCCAATATGGACCTCATGGAGAACGGGGTGTGATTGTTTATGCTTATATGGCTCACCATCAAGGGATGATTTTGACTGCCATTAATAATGTCTTAAATCAAAATGTTTTACCTAAACTTTTTCATTCGGATCCGAAGATTCGTGGAGTAGAATCTCTTCTTTATGAACGAGTTCCTCAATCTCCTCCTATCTCAGCTAAAGGATCTCGTGCGGAAATTCCAAGACTCAAGCCTTTTTCTCAAATTCCAATCATGGGTGTTTCTGATACCCCTGAAAGTGTGACTCCTAAAGTGAATCTACTTTCGAATGGTGACTATTCCATCATGGTGACTAACGCGGGTGGGGGTTACAGTCGTTGGAAAGATTTAGATATTACGCGTTGGAGATCTGACACAACATGCGACAGTTGGGGCAAATTCTTTTATATTAAAGATAGACAAACAACAAACTGCTGGTCAGTGGGATATCATCCTATTCAATCGAGAGGATTAGAATATTCAACAAGTTTTAAATCCGATAAAGCGGAATTTCGTCGTAAGGATAATCAAATAGAAACAGTGACCGAAATCGTTGTTTCATCCGAAGATAATGCAGAAATTCAGCTGATTACCTTAATTAATTTATCCTCAAAAACACGGTTACTTGAAATTACAAGTTACATGGAACTCGCTTTAGCTCCTCATGCGGCAGATCGAGCACACCCTTGTTTCAACAAGCTTTTTATTGAAACAGAAGCCTTACCTGAAAAAAGTGGGTTATTAGCTTTTAGACGCTTACGTGCTCCGGATGATCAGCCTATTTGGGCAGCTCATGTATTGGCGGTAAACCAAGAAACAAACGAAGAATTTCAATTTGAAACGGACCGAAGTAAATTTATAGGGCGCGGTCGTACGTTACAACGCCCTGTCGCATTAGATAAAGATTTATCAAATACAGCAGGTACTGTATTAGACCCTATCTTTAGTTTGCGACGTCGCATTATTTTAGAACCGGGGCAGAGAATTCAGTTTTCTTTTGTGACATGTATTGCCGATAGCCGGGAAAAAGTCCTTAGTCTAGTGGAAAAATATAAAGAAATTTCGGCTAGTCATCGTGCATTTGAACTAGCTTGGACATATGCTCAATTAGAACTAAGACATTTGCGCATTCATCAAGAAGAGGTGCAACTTTTCCAAAAACTTGCTAGCCGTATTCTTTATCCTCATTCTCAATTACGTACTGCCCCTGAAAGAATTCTTAGCAATCATTTAGGACAATCTAAATTATGGGCTCATGGCATTTCTGGAGACCTTCCTATTATTGTGGTGACTGTTGGGGATACCTATGATGCGGATGTCGTGAAACAAACCTTGATCGCTCATTCTTTTTTACGCTCACGTGGACTCAAAATTGATTTAGTCATTCTCAATGAAGAAGCAGAGAGTTATGAGAATCCTTTGGCAGAACAACTATTACGCATGATTAAAGCCTATGCCTATCGCGGAGAAATGGATACACCCGGCGGTGTCTTCTTACGGGATCTTGAGAAAATTCCTGAAGAAGATGTCACCCTGCTTCTTTCTGTAGCGAGTGTTGTTTTAGTGGCAGCAAGAGGCTCATTGAGACAACAGCTTGTTTCACCTGTATCCTCAATTAAATATCCTCCTTATCTGCGTATTAACAAAAAAATGTTGGAACATCCTTCTAAGCCTTTAACGTTCTTAGAACTTCCCTATTTTAATGGGCTAGGTGGTTTTACAAACGATGGGAGCGAATATGTAATCTACTTAGGACCTCATACGCAGACTCCGCACCCATGGATTAATGTCATTGCAAACCCTTTATTTGGCACGATGATTTCTGAATCGGGTTCTGGCTGTACATGGTACGGAAACAGTCAAACAAATCGACTCACACCGTGGTCTAACGATCCTATTATTGATCCTATCGCGGATGTCATTTACATTCGTGATGAAGATCTAGGAAAAACATGGTGTCCCACCCCATCACCCATTCGTGAATTAGATGCCTATCGGATTAGTCATGGTCAAGGATACTCTCGTTTTGAACATAATAGTCATGGGATTGAACAGGAACTTCTCATTTTTGTTCCAAACGACGACCAAGGCGGTTTACCGTTACGTATTCAACGATTACGTTTGACAAATCACTCATCCGAAACACGACACCTGAGTGTTACGAACTATTCTGAGTGGATCTTGGGAACGACGAAGGAAGAAACTCAGATGCACATCATTACGGAATGGGATAATGAAGCTCAGATCCTTTTTGCCTCAAACCGATATCATCCCGATTATGGAAATTACGTTGCTTTTTCAAGCTCTGTTTCTTCCATATATTCCTTTACCGGAGATCGTACCGAATTTATCGGGCGGAACAATTCGACTTCAAATCCCTCCGCCATGAAACGAAAAAACTTATCGGGAAAAGTAGGTGCTGCTTTAGATCCCTGTGCTGCCCTGCAAGTCATGGTAGAAATAGAACCCGGTTCTACTGTCGAAGTCATTTTTGTCTTAGGTTATGCTCAAGATAGTTCAACAGCACGTCAACTCATGCAACAATGCTGTACTTCGGAAAAAATTGACCAACTTCTGAAAACCACTCAAGAATGGTGGAACCATACACTTGAATCCATTCATGTAGATGTTCCAGATCTAGCCATCAACTTCGCATTAAATCGTTGGCTAATTTATCAAAACCTCAGTTCGCGTATTTGGGGAAGAACTGCGTTTTATCAATCCAGCGGAGCCTACGGCTTTCGGGATCAGCTACAAGATGTGCTAGCACTTCTTTATTCTCATCCTGAACTGGCACGTGAACAAATCCTTCGTGCAGCCGCACACCAATTTGTCGAAGGAGATGTGCAGCATTGGTGGCATCCGCCATCCGGTGGTGGGATACGCACACGTATTTCAGATGATCTCTTGTGGTTGCCTTTTGCCACAGCCCAATATGTTCGTGTCACAGGTGACAAGACAATACTTCAAGAACAAATTGCATTTATTACAGCACCTTTGTTAACGGAAGATCAACATGAAATCTATTCAATCCCGGAAGTTTCAAAAGACATAGCCTCTCTCATGGAACATTGTCGTAGAGCCATTCAAAAAGGACTTACAGCCGGAGCAAATGGTCTACCTTTAATGGGTGGCGGAGATTGGAATGATGGAATGAATCGTGTAGGAATAAAAGGAAAAGGCGAAAGTGTTTGGTTAGGCTGGTTTTTGATTCATGTATTAAATGATTTTGCGGAACTCCTCGATGAAAATTCTGAAGAAGAAGCGAATAAACTCCGAAAACAAGCCCAGAGTCTTGCTAACGTCATTGAAAATAATGGATGGGATGGAGCATGGTACCGAAGAGCCTATTTTGACGACGGTACCCCCCTAGGATCCAAAGACAGTCCTGAAGCCATGATTGATTCATTAGCACAATCCTGGGCAGTCATCAGCGGGGCCGGAGAACCTACAAGAATACCAACAGCCCTTGCATCAGCAGAAAGCCATTTAGTAAAATATCAGGACAAGCTTGTATTGTTATTAACCCCTGCATTTAATGAATCTTCATTAGATCCAGGTTATATTAAAGGATATCCACCAGGAGTCCGTGAAAATGGTGGACAGTACACGCATGGTTCATTGTGGTTAGCATTAGCTTACGCAAGAATAGGAGACGGAGACAAAGCTGTTTCATTATTAAGGATGATGCATCCTATTAGCCATACACCCACAAAAGAAGAAGCTCAAAAATATAAGGATGAGCCATATGTATTAGCAGGAGATGTGTATAACTTACCTGGACAAGTAGGACGAGGAGGCTGGTCATGGTACACAGGATCCGCAGCATGGATGTATCGCATCTGGATTGAAGAAGTCTTAGGTTTTAAGTTAAGAGGCCAAACATTGATGATAAAATGTACGATTCCTAAAGAGTGGCCCGGATATAAGTTAAGATATCGGTACAAAAAAACCTTTTATGAAATTACCGTTGAAAGAGGATCTCATTCTTCAGTGACATTGGATGGCAAGGTTTTGGAATCGCCAACGATTCCATTAGTCGATGATGAAAAGACGCATAGTGTGAAAGTTACCCAGGCCTAATTTGAGAGCAAGTTGCAAAAATAGATAGAGGAATTTCGCGCTGGTGCCGTCCTTTCCTAAATCGTGAACGTGCCCGTATCCTATTACCCATAAGTCCGAGAGGCAACAAAGTTATGCCGTCCTTTCAGGACTCAATATTTTTGGATCATTTACCCAGGCCTCCGCTCATACACATCAACCTAAAGGTATACAATTTGGATAAAGGACTTGATTTTAAAATTTTAAAGAAATAAAAAAGACCTCTTTCAACCCGTTCAAAGATAAAAAGAGGTCTGAATGAATCATTCGAACACAATCATACAAGTTTTTGATGAAATTCTCAATGAGAAAAAATGTAATGAACTATGTCGCCGATGCAAATTTATAAAGCGTTCTAGTAGCAAAATTCAAGGCGCTGAATTTATTAAGATTATGATTTTACCTGCTGAAGGCTTAACGACAGATAGTTTAAGTGGACTATGCAAAAGAATGCGTGAGTTTAATCCGAGTGCAAATATATCAGCACAAGCACTCTGTAAACGAATAAATAACGCTAGTTCCTGTGTGCTTATGAAAAGTTTACTAGGTGAATTGTTATTTCAATCTGCGGCTAAGCTTATTAATAAACATCCTAATTTAAATTTTGTATTGGGAAAATTTAATAATGTTTATCTTGAAGATAGTTCTGTAGCCATCTTGAATAATGCATTAGTTGAAGAGTATCCAAGTGTTAATAAAAATAAAACACTTGCGAGATCTCAAGTCAAGATTGATCTTATTTATGAGGTTCTGAGAGGGCGAATGGTAGAATCTAACATTTATAGTGGCACACAGCCCGACCAGAGTCTTGCAGGTCAAATACTTAAGCATCTCAAACCTGGAGATTTAATAATTCGAGATTTGGGATATTTTGCCTTAAAAATATTCAAAGCCATAGCAGAAAATGGAGCATATTGGGTATCTCGATTGCAACCAGGAGTTATTTTTTTTACAGATAAGAAATCCAAGATCCCTCTAGATATTGGAAAATATCTTCAAGAAAATCATTTAGATAAAAATATTATAGAGTTGAATGGTTTTCTAGGGGAGGAAAGAGTAGAAAGTAGAATTATACTCTATCGTCAGCCTCAAGATATAGTAAATAAGCGATCAAGAATAGCTAATAAAAATGCTAAAAGAAATGGACGAACAATAAGTAAAAGTAAAAAAAATAGTCTAAAGTATGCAATATTCGTAACGAACATACCAAAAGAAATGATATCAGCAGAAATAATAGGAACAATTTATCGCTTAAGATGGGAAATTGAACTCATATTCAAACGATGGAAAAGTCAATTGAATATAGATCATTTGCCAGGAATAAATAAAAATAGAATAGACTGTTTGATTTGGGGGCGACTTTGTATGGTGGTAATAATAGAATTGATAACAGGCTATGTTTCAGAAATAGCTCAAAGACATTTTCGATTGGAGATAAGTGAAGTTAAACTCATTGAATATTTATTAAGAGATAGTGGATTAAAAACAGCTATGGGACATGGGAAATTAGAATCTTTTTTTTGTGAATTAGAAAAAGATATTCGTCGCATGCTATTAAAGAATAAAAGGAAGCTCAAAACCATGCGAGAACGTATTCTTAAAGAAGAAAGCTACTACAACACACAAGTGTTTATCAATCAACAAGTTGCTTAGGTTGATGCGTATGGGCCTCCGCTGCGCTTCGACCTGGGCTGTATCATATCTCCCCTTCAGGGATTAGGACAAGCATTAGTACAAAAATCTCTTAAAGCTAGAATATTTGTTCTAACCCCTGCAAGGGGGACATGATACAGCCCAGGTCGCAGCGCAGCGGAGGCCTGGGTAAATGATCCAAAAATATTGAGTCCTGAAAGGACGGCACCAGCGCGAAATCCCTCTATCTATTTTTGCAACTCACTCTGAAATCTAGAGTACAACCGTCTGATTGACATTAATAATTTCAAGATGCTATAGATTAAATTATCTTCTAATCATCACTTTTATTTAACTCAATATCCTTATGTTTAATATTTTAAAAAATAATAGGAGGAGTTATTTATGCCACTCAAAAAAGGAACCAGCAGAAAAACAATAAGCGACAATATCCGTACCGAAATGCATCACCGCAAACCTCAAAAACAGGCTATTGCCATTGCTCTTAGCGAAGCTCGTCAATCCGGAGCTAAAATCCCTAAAAAACGATAATCCGGAGACAACTCATGCGGGCTTTATGGAAAGGATCTATTAGCTTTGGGCTGGTGCATATCCCCGTCAAATTATATTCCGCTTCCCAAGAAAAAGAATTTAAATTTGTCATGCTGCACAAAAAAGATCTCTCTCAAATCCGCTATGCTCGCATATGCAAAGTTGAAGACAAAGAAGTCCCTTGGGATGAAATTGTTAAGGGTTACGAATATCAACCCGGAGAATATGTCATCCTCACTGAAGAAGATCTTAAAAATGCCAACCTTGAAAAATCCAAATCCATCGAAATCCTTCACTTTATCAATGAAGATGAAATTGACACCATTTACTATACAAAGCCCTATTTTTTAGAACCTGAAAAAAATGCAGGAAATCCTTACACATTACTTTTAGAAGCTCTCAAAAAATCTAAAAAGGTCGGCATTGCCAAATTTGTTCTTCATAATCGTGAACACCTTGCGGTCATTAAGCCCTATGGAAACGCCATCATCCTGATGGAATTGCGTTATGAAGAGGAATTAAGAAATTCCAAAGACCTTAATATTCCCGTAAAAGAAAAAACATCCGCGCAGGAACTATCTATAGCCTTGAAATTAATCGATCACCTCACCGCAAAATTTAAGCCCTCCGAATACACCGACACTTATACAGATGAAATCAAAGAGATGATTGAGAAAAAAGCGAAAGGTAAAAAAGTACATCCTAAAGGACAGGAGGTCAAACCTTCTAAAATTCATGATATCATGTCCTTACTTAAAGCAAGTTTGGATGAAGAATCTCCAAAAAAGACAAAAAAACAGAAGCGTGCTTCATGAGTTTAGTCAAATATCAACATAAACGATCGTTCGATGAGACTCCTGAACCAAAAGGGGTTGTAAAAAAGACCAAACAACTGCCTGTTTTTTTGATTCAAAAACATGACGCTTCGCATCTTCATTACGATTTTCGACTAGAACATCGTGGGGTTCTTCTGAGTTGGGCTGTTCCCAAAGGACCCTCATTAGATCAAAAAGAAAAACGTTTAGCCATTCAAGTCGAAGACCATCTTTTTGATTACCGAAATTTTGAAGGAATTATCCCAAAGGGAAATTACGGAGCAGGCACAGTCATGCTTTGGGACGAAGGAACATATACAGTAAAAGAAGAAACTTCCAAAAAAGGAATCGAAAAAGCGATAGATGCCGGTTTAAAAAAAGGTCATTTAGAATTCACCTTAAATGGAGATAAATTATCCGGTTCTTTCAGTCTCATTAAATTAAAAGGAAATGATGAAAATCATTGGTTATTGATTAAAGGAAAAGATTCTTCAATAAAAGAAAAAGAAAACTGGGATCGTTCTGTCCGAACTGGGCGTTCTTTAGAAGAGATTAGCGGTGGAATCAAAAAAAATAAAAAAAAAATCTCTAAAACACAAACTTCCTAACTTTATCAAACCTATGTTAGCCACATTGGTAGAAGCACCTTTTGATGATCCCGATTGGATTTTTGAAACAAAATGGGACGGTTACCGTGCCTTGGCTTATGTAGATGAAAAGGACAATGTCACCCTTTACTCAAGAAATGAAAATATTTTTAACGCTAATTTCCCTCCTATCGTGCAAGAACTAACCCATCTAGGGGCACAAGCAATATTAGATGGGGAAATTGTCATCTTAGATCCTCATGGAAAATCTAATTTTCAATGGATGCAAAACTATCAGAAAACACATGAAGGTGCCCTTTTTTACTACGTTTTCGATCTTTTATTTTTAAATGGGACAGATTTAAGAGATTTACCACTTCTAGAAAGAAAGGAAAAATTAAGAACTCTCTTGGAATCAGCTTCCTTGCCCCATATACGCTATAGCGAACATATTGAAGCAAAAGGTAAAGCTGTTTTTAAGAAAGCTGAACAGTTCCATTTAGAAGGAATTATCGCCAAGAATGGTCAAAGTACATATGTCTCCACACGAAGTAAGAACTGGTTAAAAATCAAAACACATGTCCGTCAAGAAGCTGTTATTGGTGGTTTTACTACTCCCCGAGGAAGCCGAGATAAATTTGGTGCACTTCTTTTAGGTGTCTATAACGACAAAAAAGAACTTCAATACATTGGTCACGTAGGGACAGGTTTTAAAGTCCAAATACTTAAAGATACCTATGCAAAAATGAAACCTCTTATTCAAAAAGAATCCCCATTTTCAAAAAAAATTAAAACAAATATGCCGGCAACGTGGATTAAACCTGAACTTGTTTGTGAGGTTTCCTTTTCAGAATGGACGGATGAAAATATGATGCGGCATTCCACTTTTGAAGGGTTACGCATCGATAAAAAAGTAAAAGAAGTTAAAATGAAAAAACCTGTTTCTATCCAACAAAAACCTTCTAAAGAAAAAGGATATCTTTCTCATCCTGAAAAAATTTATTGGCCGAAACAAAAATACACTAAAGGAGATCTATTTAAATATTATCAAACAATCGCTCCTTATATCCTTCCTTTTTTGATAAATCGTCCTATGGTTTTACGTCGTTATCCGGATGGGATTGATGGAGAAAATTTTATTCAAAAAGACACAAAAATGCTTCATTTACCGGAATGGATACAAACGGTAAACATCGAACATGAAGGAAAAACCATCGATTATTTTCTTATTCAGGACTTACCTTCTTTAGAATATGTCGTCAATTTAGGCAGTATCGAACTACATCCTTTTCATTATCGTATTGATCACTTCGACTATCCTGATTATTTTATCCTTGATTTAGATCCTGAATCAGTTCCTTTCGAAAAAGTAGTAGAAGCAGCTCAAGTTATCCATCAATATTTCGATGATTTAAGCATTCCTCATTATTGCAAAACTTCTGGTGGACGAGGGATGCATTTTTATATTCCTTTACAGGCTAAATATACTCTGGATCAGGTTGCTCAATTTGGACAATTGATAGGAACTCTTATACACCAAGAACTTCCTAAAATTACTTCGCTAGAACGAAGTCCAGCAAAACGTCAAAAGAAAATTTACTTAGACGTTCTTCAAAATCGTTCGAAACAAACCATCGTGGCTCCCTACTCCGTTCGGGGTAGACCATTTGCGACAGTTTCTACTCCCATTAAATGGAATGAATTAACAAAAGAGCTTCATCCTGAAGAGTTTACAATTAAAACAATCCCTTCACGGTTAAAAAAAATCGGTGAAATTTTTGCCCCTATTCTAGGTAAAGGACTCAATATTAATACCTGGATTAAAAAAAACAATAAACTATTGACTTCGGAATAAAACTAAATTATAAGGGGGTTATAAGGTCCAATAGGCTTTAATTCTTTGATATTTTCTCATTACTTGGGTTTACAACCAAAATTCGTGAAAGATTTACGATTTCCAATTTAAAAAAAGTTTTTTAGGAGGTTCTATGAAATTGTTTTCAACAATGCTATTATGCTCTTTATTTTCGTTAACATTATCTGCAGCTAATTATGGCAGCAACGATAACACCATGGTTAATTCAAGTGGAAATACAACCACAACCAATAGCAAATATATCAGTGATGCTGATTTATCTAAAAAAATTCATGACAAATTAGACTCAGGTTGGTTTACAAAAGGTTATGAACAAGTCACTGTTCAAGTTTATAATGGAAATGTTCAATTAGGCGGAAGTGTAGATACTCAATCTGACAGAGAAAAAGTTGAAAGAGAAGTACGTGCGATTGATGGAGTCAAAAATGTTGATAGCCAGATTAATGTTTTAAATGCTTCAAACAATAGAACTTTAGCTGATTCTTACGACAATTCTGTGGATACTTATGGTAATCCTAATAGAACGATTGATAATCCTTCTTATAATAGAGATACCTATGGAAATTCTTCCAATAGAACAGCAAATCCGTCTTATAATAGAGAAATTAATAGCCCTAGAGATGAATATAATTCAAATAGAATGATAGACAGTTCCAATAGAAGCTATGATAATTCTACAAACAGATTAAGTGATAATGCTAATTCATCTTTTAGAAATAGTAATGATCGTTTTGCTCAAGATAAAGGGGCAACTGTCGCTGATCAACAACTCAATCGAAAAATCCGTGACAAAGTAAGTTCTGGAATCCTTTGGGATAGTTACACAGAAATTGCTTTAAATACAAACAACGGGGTAATTACTTTAGAAGGAAGCATTAAAAATGCGAGAGAACAACAAAATTTGATCAACAAAATTCAAAAAATTGAAGGTGTGAGATCTGTTGTTAGCAATCTTAGATTGCAAGAGTAGTAAAAATAATAATAACCAAGTTCTTTATGAACTTGGTTTTATTTTTTAATAAGGAGAATTTATATGAGTAATCAAGATTTTAAAACTCTTTTTATAGATCAATTAAGAGATATTTATAGCGCTGAAATGCAACTAGTTGAGGCTCTTCCTAAAATGGCAAGTGCAGCTAAGTTGCCTAAATTAAGAGAAGCTTTTTCTCACCATTTACAAGAAACAAAAGCACAAGTTTCAAGATTGAAAAAAATCTTCAACGAACTTGATGTTCCTGTAAAAGGAGAAATGTGCGAAGCAATGAAAGGCCTTATTGAAGAAGGCGAAGAAACGATACAGAAATATTCTGGAACACCAGTGATTGATCCTGCATTAATTGCAGCAGCACAACGTGTAGAGCATTATGAAATTGCTGTATATGGAACATTACGTGCTTTTGCTAAAGAATTAGATTTACCTGGTATTGCTGATCTTTTAGAAGAATCACTAAAAGAAGAAGGTAATGCTAACAAAACCTTAAATGCAATTGCTGAAGGCGGATTCTTTACAACAGGCGTAAATGAAAAAGCAATGAGACGTTAATATTTCCCCAACAATGGATAAAGTGGACACCTATGTCCATTTTATTCATTTTCGAGAGTGACAAAGTTATGCCGTCCCTTCGGGACTCAATACTTTTGGATCATTTACCCAGGCCTCCGCTGCGCTGCGACCTGGGCTGTATCATGTCCCCCTTGCAGGGGTTAGGACAAATTTTCTAGCTTAAGAGATTTTGTACTAATGCTTGCTAATCCCTGAAAGGGAGATATGATACAGCCCAGGTCGCAGCGCAGCGGAGGCCTGGGTAAATGATCCAAAAGTATTGAGTCCCGAAGGGACGGCATAACTTTGTTACTTGATAAAATTATATTGTTACAGTAAAAAGAGGCAAATCAACCATGAGGTCGAAATGGCTCTCTCTATTTTCCTTGCTAAATTCTTAGGAATTTATTTTTTAGTCTTTGCTGCTATTTGGGTATTACGCAAAGAACAATTCGAAGCAGCTATTCAAGATTTTTTATCTTCACGCGGTTTTATCGTCTTTGCAGGAATTTTTAGCTTTTTATTTGGATTGGCTATAGCTATTTCTCACTCTGTTTGGGAATGGAACTGGAGAGGATTAATTACCTTGATTGCTTATTTAGCCATTATTAAAGGGATTATTCGCATCGCTTTTCCAAGAGAATCACAAGAATATGAGTCTTCGTTAGTCACAAATTATTCCTGGGTTTGGATAGGTATTCTTGTCGTTTTAGGGGTTTTTCTAACTTATCATGGCTTTAACGTGGACCACAAACCTAATTTCTGGGGATCCATATTTTAATCCTATGCATCTTTTTCACTTAGGGGCCACACCTCCTCAAACAATACGCACGGGAGGATCACGCATTGATGCTACCTCCACGGAATTTCCTGTATTAAATGGGATGTCGCTTTCTTTACTTACTTTGCAGCCTAAAGGATTTCGTGAACCTCATTGGCATCCGAATGCTAATGAATTAAGTTATTGTCTAGAAGGAAAGGGTTTAATGACTATCCTTGGACCCGGAAGCGACCATGAAACTTTAGTCATTGAACCGGGATCTATTGTATTTGTTCCTCAAGGATCTATTCATCATATCGAAAATTTAGGGGACTCTCCCCTAAAAATGCTTATTTGTTTCAATCATGCTTCCCCTGAAGATTTAGATATTTCGGTATCCGTTAAAGGGATTCCTTCCAATGCTTTAGCAGCAACCTTAAAAATGAAACCTCAATTTTTTGAGGGATTAAAGAGTTCTTTAAAAGAAGATTTTATCGGAATGCAGACTCAACCTTCTGCGGCTACTCTTTCAATGGCAACCAATCGTTATAAATTAGATTTAGAGGCCACTCTGCCTTTTGTAGAAAATTCAGGAGGTTGGGTTAAAATTAGTAATCCATTTATTTTATCACCCTTACAAGGCTTAGCAATTTACAGCTTACAGCTCAATGGAAAAGGGGTACGTGAACCCCATTGGCATCCGAATGCTCATGAATTGAATTACTTGATGGAAGGTCGCGTGAAAATTAATTTAGTTTCGCCTGGAGAAACAGTGGAGTCATTTGAAATGGTCCCAGGTGATATCAGTTTTATGCCTCGCGGTTATTTGCATCATATTGAAAATATAGGACAAGATCCAGTTCGCATGGCCATCTTTTTTAATCATGAATCCCCATCAGATATTGGGATTTCCAATTGTTATGGTGGATATTCAAATCGATTATTTGCTTCACTCTATGGAACATCTCCGGAAGTTTTTGACGGCATGTTAAAATCTCAACACGATTTATTTGTCGTCCCTGGTAAACAGTAATTGGCTATGGACGAAATGAGACAATTGCATAAGTATTTCGCATGTTATAACGAAATACTGACTTCTTCTTCGATTTCTTTCGGGGAAATTAAAAATGTACTAAATTGCCACATTTCTTCAGTATTAGGTGGTAATTCATTATAATCCAAAAACGCTTCTGCATTATCCAATGGCGACCAATCCACAGGCATAGAAATAAACCGCCCTAAATAAGGCATTGCAATTTCTAATATTTCTTCATGATCTAATTGATCTGGCAAACAAAGTCCTTTATTAGGATGACGAATTGCATAAATAGCAGCTGCAACTACTCCGATTGCTACTTGGACGGTGGTTGCATTTTGCCCTGGAACTAATTGTCTAGCTTCTTCAATCGATAATACACTGCCAATCCACCAAGCTTTCTTGTCATGTCCCATGAGCAAACAACCTAACTCATCTTCGCCCTTAATAATATCATCGGATAAAATCCGTTGTTTCGTTTGTGGCTCGTAATGACGCATTTCAATTTCATGTAATGAATTAATCGCTGAATCGCAAGGACAATAAGCATAGTGCACTGTAGGTCGATAAATAATTTTTCCATTATCTTCCACAGTTAAATAATCTGAAATACTAAAAGCTTCTCCATGACGAATGACCATTCCGGTCATTTCCCCACTCGGTACCCACGAACGTACCCATGTCTTCATGCCTTTTTGAGGTAAACAAATTTGATTTTTTGGACCTTCTTCATGAAACATGGCTCCTCTAGGAATCAAATATTCATGAGTCCCCCATCCTAATTCAGCAGGTGCGATTCCTTCTTCAATCAAACCAGGAATACTCCATGTATTCACAAATTCATTACGTTCTTTAGGTCTATTTGTGACTTGAGAATCCCGTTCAGAAATATGAATCGTTTTAACTCCTAACAAATAAGCAAGTAATCCAAACTGTTTGGAAGCAATCGCTTGTTTAATTTCTTCTGATCGTGCATTTTTTGGAGAATCAGCAATCACTGCATTTCCTATATCAATAAGCGCTTGTTTAGTAAAATGAGAAACTAAACCGGGATTTGCTCCGTGATCTAAGATTGCAGTCGGTCCATCTTTCCGACCCCAAGAAGTTGCCAAACGACGCAATGCCATTTGTCGATGATACAAAGTTAATTCAGTCGGAGATTTATTTTCAGCATCTTGGTAAGGTTCCCACAATTCAACGGAAGTGTTCACATAGAGCACTCCATTTTGATGACACCAATCTATAACGGGAAGCGTTTCCACGTTCCAAGAAAGATCAATAAATAAATCTCCCTTCGAAAGATAATGGGAAAGTACGGATTGATAATTTTCAGGTGTGACTTTCTCTACGACATAGTGCACACCTGCATCTAACGCTTCACGAACACGTGCACGTTGATCACAAAAATCCATCACAGTAATTTTTGAAGGGGAAATTTCTAAAAGTTTAAGTAGAATCGGAATCGTACATTGCGCAACGCCCCCACATCCTAAAATAAAAATCTTCCCCTCAAAATTTACCATCATGACACCTCTTTGCTATTTCTGTATGTTAACAAGGAATAGAGTCAAACGCAATATAAAACGGTGAAAAATAAAAGGAAGTCATTAAGAATGAATGGCTTTGTTAATTCGTTCTTTTAAGGTCCGCCAAACTCCATTTTTTGGAAAATCTCTATCAATCCAGGCAAAATCTATGTCCTCTTCATCCAATTGCCGCAAACAGGAATAAAGGTTTTCTGCAACTTCTTGAGGTTGATCAATAGAGCCTAAATAAATAATCCGACAGTTTGCTGGATAGTTTCTTTCGGTAAATCCAATGATAACTCCCTGAGTACCAATGGTTAATTGATCTAAGGGTAAAAGACGTGCCTTCGGAGAATAATGCCGGTATTTTTGTCCGGGACATAAGGGTTTTTCAGAAGATAGTTTTTCGGGGAGAAGGATGGGACAAAGAGTATTGAGCTCTTCAAAAGAAATAGCACCCAACCTAATGATTTGCCAATGGTCGTTTTGATAGATAATGATCGTCGATTCCACCCCTTGGGAACAAGGCCCTCCATCCAAAACAGGAAAAAAACCACCAAAATCATATTCGATATGTTCCGGCTTTGTGGAAGAAGGTCGACCAGAAAGATTGGCAGAAGGCATAACTAAAGGACCTGTCAATCGTAACAGTTGTTGCGTTAAAGGATGAGCCGGTACACGAAAAGCAGCGGTCGGTAATCCAGCACGGATTTTAGAAGAAATATTATGAGGATCGATGGGTAAAACGATGGTTAACGGTCCCGGCCAAAAGTGATTCGTGAATACATCAAACCCTGGGGGAAATTCAGTTACAAAAGAAATAACATCTTTAGGATCAGCCACATGAATAATTAAAGGATTATCTAAAGGACGACCTTTCAAAGCAAAAATTTGTTCAATTGCCTGAGGGCAATGAATGGAAGCCGCAAGACCATATACGGTTTCGGTTGGAACAGCGGCTACGCCACCATCGATAAGAAGCTGAGCTGTTTCTTGTAAAGATATATGCATAAAAATAAGAATAAATGTACGTCAGTCTAAAGAGTCAGTTGCAAAAATAAATAAAGGGATTTCGTGCTGATGCTGTCCTTTCCTACATCGTGAACGTGCCCGCATTTTATTACCCATAAGTCCGAGAGGTGACAAAGTTATGCCGTCCTTTCAGGACTCAATATTTTATTATCATTTACCCAGGCCTCCGCTGCGCTGCGACCTGGGCTGTATCATATCTCCCCTTCAGGGATTAGGACAAGCATCAGTACAAAAATCTCTTAAACCTAGAACATTTGTCCTAACCCCTGCAAGGGGGATATGATACAGCCCAGGTCGCAGCGCAGCGGAGGCCTGGGTAAATGATAATAAAATATTGAGTCCTGAAAGGACGACATAACTTTATTACCTCTCGTACTTATGGGTAATAGGATACGGGCACGTTTACGATTTAGGAAGGGTTAATTACTTACCTTTTAATAAAGGAATAATTTCTTTTAACACTTCTATAAAACGATCGATTTCTTCTTTTGTGTTATACAACCCAAAAGATATACGTGCGCAACCTGGCACTCCAAAATGTTTCATGGTAGGTTGTGCACAATGATGTCCCGTCCGAACAGCAATTCCATGTAAATCCAATAATGTCCCCACATCCAATGGATGCACACCCTCAATTTCAAAACTAATAATGGCACCTTTCTCGTTTGCTGTACCAATTAAACGAACCTCCGGAATATTCTCCATTCCAGCCATTGCATGCAATAACAACTCATGTTCCCAAGAATAAATCGCTTCTAATCCCACTGACTCGACAAAATCAATCGCTGCCCCTAATCCCACCACTTCTGCAATCATCGGGGTGCCCGCTTCAAATTTTAATGGCAAGGTATTATAAGTCGTTTTTTCAAAAGTAACGACATCAATCATGTCGCCACCTCCTTGATAAGGAGGCATTGCGTTCAGTAAATTTTCTTTTCCATATAAAATGCCAATTCCGGTTGGACCATATAACTTATGTCCAGAAAACACATAAAAATCCGCATCCAATGCTTGCACATCTACTCGCATATGAGGAACAGCTTGGGCGCCATCCACTAAAACTTTGGCCCCTTTTGCATGGGCTAACTTAATAACTTCTGCAATAGGATGCACTGTTCCTGTCGAGTTAGCTATATGCGCAATCGCCACAAGTTTTGTTTTATCTGACAAAAGTTCTTCAAATTTAGAAAGAATTAACTCCCCTTTTTCATTAATAGGAGCTACCTTCAAAACTGCCTGTCTCTCTTCACAAAGCAATTGCCAAGGAACAATATTAGAATGGTGTTCTGACTCGGTAATTAAAATTTCATCACCAGGTTTTACAAATGCTTTCCCAAAACTCGACGCAATCATGTTAATGGATTCTGTCGTTCCGCGAGTGTAGATAATTTCTTCAGGCTTAGCAGCATTCAATAACTTTTGAACTTTTTTACGGACTTCTGAGTACGTTTCTGTAGATTTTGCGGCTAACTGATATACAGCACGATGAACGGTTCCATATTCATTTTGGTAAAAATTTGTGATCGCATCGATCACTGCTTGTGGCTTTTGTGCTGTCGCTGCCGAATCAAAATAAATTAAGGGCTTTCCATGCATTTGTTTAGACAACATGGGAAATGATGAACGCCATTTTGCTGTCATACATTTTTTCCTTGTTCTAAATAACGACGTGCGCGCTGCTCTAAAGAACTATGCAGTGAAGGAACTAGAATAAAGTCGACGATTTCCTTACAAAATCCATGAATCAATAAACTTTGCGCTTCTTCAATGGAAAATCCTCGAGCTTGCAAATAAAAAACTTGCTCTTCATCTAATTTTCCAAAAGTAGATCCATGCGATGCTTTCACATCATCCGCAAAAATTTCTAAATTAGGTTTACTGTCTGCATTAGCTCGGTCACTTAATAACAAATTATTATTTAACTGAAAAGCTTCTGTCTTTTGTGCTTCTTTGCGAACTAAAATCTTACCTTCAAAGCTGGAATTGGACTGATCTGCCAGCGCGCTTTTAAAAAATTGCATGGAACGACAAAATGGCTGTTCGTGTTCCATCAATACATTCACATGCGCTTCTTTATCGCCTGCCAACATATTGACTCCGTTTAAACGAGCCTCACCGTTTTCTCCGGCTAAAGTCACACGATAATCTGCCCGAACGGTAGCACTTCCTTCAGTCGCATACACAGCGTCAAAATAACTATCCCGCTTGAGTACTGCACGGGTGGCTTCAAAATGCCAAATATTGGGCTGTTCATTACAAAGCGACTGAACGTAATGTAATCGAGCCCCATCTTCTAATGTGAAATCGGCAGCTTGATTGATGCAATAATCTTTTCCCGATAACACGACTTGTGTAGAAACAATCGTTGCCTGTGATTCCTTTCCCATAAAGAGTTGAATTCGGGGTAACAATAATGTGTTATCTCCTTTTTCAATCACATGTAACACCTGAATCGGTGCTTCTACCACATAACGTGGGGGCAAATAAATAAAAACACCTTGTCGATGTAGTGCAATATTCAATAGGGCAAAGGGATCTTTCTCTTTCCGGATCGTTTGTGTCCATTGATTATTTAAGAACGAACTGTATGTTCCCATCGCTTCTTGAATAGACATGGCAACATCTTTTTTGGAAAGGCCTGTCATATCGGAGATGTCTGAACGAAAAACTCCGTTCACGAACACTAAATAAGAATGCTGGCACTCAGGTAGAATCTGATCTTTCCAAGAAGAATTGCTTAATTCTACTTGCAGACTAGGCTGATAAGAGTGTGCATATAAGGAACGTAAACGTATGTAATTATAAACTTCAATTTTTCGGGTAGGAAGACCCACTTCCAAAAACTGATCCCACGCACGTGTACGCATCCGAGATAAGCTATCATTGAGAGCTACTTCCTTGTATATTTTTTCCAAGTCAGTAAAAAATTTTTCTTGATTCGGGATCAACTCCGTGATCATGAAATACTCCCCTCACCTAGTGCTGCTTCCAACCATTCATAGCCTTTATCTTCAAGTTCTAATGCTAATTCAGGTCCACCAGACTTAACGATTTTTCCATTCAACATCACATGAACAAAATGCGGTTTAATATAAGCTAACAGACGTTGATAGTGAGTAATTAAAATCAGTCCCATGTCAGGATTCATAATCGTGTTAACACCTTCTGCGACAACACGCATGGCGTCGATATCTAAACCCGAGTCTGTTTCATCCAAAATGGCCAAGGAAGGTTCCAAAACAGCCATCTGTAAAATCTCATTACGTTTTTTCTCACCGCCAGAAAAACCTTCATTCAAATTACGTTCTTTAAATTCAGGACGAATCTCCATATGTGCCATTTTTTTGTCTAATAGCTTTTCGAAATCCTCTGCACTCATTTCAGGTTGTCCACGCGCTTTTTGATTAGCATTGTAAGCGGTACGTAAAAACTCCATATTGCTGACACCATGGATTTCAATCGGATATTGAAAGCTCATAAATAAACCGGCATGTGCGCGTTCACTCGGAGACATCTCTAACAAATTCTGTCCCTTAAAGGAAACTTCCCCTCCGGTAATATCATACGCTGGATGACCGGCTAATACTTTAGCTAAAGTAGATTTACCTGCCCCGTTTGGTCCCATGATGGCATGGATTTCACCAGGCTTTACCTTTAAATCGAATCCTTTCAAAATCGTTTTTTCGTCGATTTTAGCCCATAAATTTTGAATATTAATCATGTTACCCTACTGAATTCTCCAGTTTTAATGCCAATAGCTTTTGAGCTTCCATCGCAAATTCTAAGGGAAGCTCGCGAATGACATCTTTACAAAAACCATTCACGATCATATTCACAGCATCTTCCTGTGAAATTCCACGTGTCTGGAAATAAAAAAGTTGCTCTTCGTTCATTTTAGATGTCGAGGCTTCATGCTCGACTTGACTTGAGGAATTGCCTACCTCGATATATGGAAATGTATTTGCAGAGCATTCTGCTCCGACTAACATCGAATCACACTGAGTATAATTACGGGCGCCTGTCGCTTTTGGAACCACTTTGACAAGGCCACGATAACTATTTGAAGATTGATCTGCCGAAATTCCCTTAGAAACGATGGTTGACCGCGTATTTTTTCCTAAATGAATCATCTTCGTACCGGTGTCGGCTTGCATTTTCCCATTAGTTAATGCTACAGAATAGAATTCGCCAATGGAATTATCCCCTTGTAATATACAGCTCGGATATTTCCATGTAATAGCTGCCCCGACTTCTACTTGCGTCCATGAAATTTTAGAATTAATCCCTGCACAGCGGCCACGCTTAGTCACAAAGTTATAGACTCCGCCCTGCCCTGTTTTAGGATTACCTGAATACCAGTTCTGTACAGTAGAGTACTTAATCTCAGCATTATCTAAAGTGATTAACTCAACCACCGCGGCATGTAATTGGTTTGTGTCAAACGCAGGGGCTGTACACCCTTCCAAATAACTCACATGGGACCCTTCATCGGCAATGATCAAAGTTCGTTCAAACTGCCCAGATTCTTTATCGTTAATTCTAAAATAGGTAGACAGTTCCATCGGACAATGAACACCTTTAGGGACATACACAAAAGAACCATCACTGAATACTGCTGAGTTCAAACAGGCAAAAAAGTTGTCACCAATCGGAACAACACTCCCTAAATATTTTTCAATTAACTCAGGATATTTTTCAATGGCCTCAGAAACAGAGCAAAGAACGACACCCGCATCATCTAATTTTTTCTTAAACGTTGTTCCAATGGAAACGGAATCAAAGACCATATCTACAGCGACATTCGTGAGACGCTTCTGCTCATCCACAGGAATCCCCAACCGTTCAAAAGTCCTAAGAATTTCAGGATCCACCTCGTCCAATTTATTGAGTGCGGGCTTCTTTTTTGGAGCAGTATAATAACAAATATTTTGATAATCAATCACAGGATAATGAACATTAGACCAATGAGGCTCTTTCATTTCGAGCCAACGATGATAGGCTTTTAAACGAAATTGCAGTAAAAATTCGGGTTCATTTTTCTTTTGCGAAATGGCACGAATAATCTCTTCATTTAATCCCTTGGGAAGTCTTTCCATTTCGACTTCAGTCACAAAGCCATATTTATATTCGGCATCGCGCTGAAGGAGAGGGTCGCTTGACATGAGTGTTCCACCTAACAAAAAATAATTTCTTCAAGGGAAGAATAGCAGAAACCAGGATATAATCCTATAAAAAAGCCTGGGGAAAAAGGATAACATCCGTTTATAACAAGTTTTTTAACCCAGCATTACCCCCATGCTTTTATTGTAATTTATTCAATAAACAGTGTCGTAAAATTTTAACACAAAGTCGAACACAAGGTACAAAGGCACAAAGGGTGCATTTTTTCAATTCTTTATTTTTGTAACGTCTCTTTAAAAATTTTTACCACAGAGAACACAGAGAGAGGGAGAGGTGTCTTTTTCCATAAATAGAAAATTTAATTTGTAAAACAAATCCTTTAATAAAATTTTCTGTTTATGGAAAAAGACACCTCTTCCTACCCTCTGTGTACTCTGTGGTAAAAATATTAAAGACACGTTACAAAAACGCAGGAATGAAAAAGTGCACCCTTTGTGTCTCTGTTTCTTGCGTTCGACTTTGTGTTAAAATTTTACGACACTGTGTTAAAATTATTCTTACGCTGGCATATTGTATTCATTCAGCTTATTTCTAAGCGTCCTTATACTTATCCCCAATACTTCAGCTGTTTTCGTCCGATTATTATTCTGAGCTTGCAACGTCTCAATGATTAAACGTTTTTCCAACTCTTGCAACGTAATCCCCACCGGAAGCTTATTCGATGAATCCAAAATCACTGGAATTTCACTATTTCCAAAAAATACCCCTTCACTTTGATCAATATACAGATGTTCTGCAGAGATTTCTTGGGAAGCATCCATGACAACTGCTCGCTCAATCACATTAGCTAACTCTCGCACGTTTCCAGGCCAAGCATATGCCAATAACTTTTGCTTCGCAGTGTCCGTTAATTTTTTGACATCTTTATGGTTGTCTTGACACATTTTACCTATAAAAAATTCGGCCAGGGCAATGATGTCTTCACGACGCTCTCTCAAAGGCTTTAAATGGATAGGAACAACATTTAATCGATAATACAGATCTTCTCTAATCACTTTTTGAGCAATTGCTTCTTTCATATCGCGATTTGAAGTGGAAATAATCCGGACGTCCACTTTCACGAGTTTCGTCCCCCCAACACGTTCAAATTCTTGTTCTTGGATGGCTCTTAATAACTTAGCTTGAACGCCTAAAGGAATTTCAGTGATTTCATCAAGAAGTAAGGTTCCGCCATTCGCTAATTCAAATCGTCCTAAACGTTTATTAGAGGCGCCTGTGAATGCTCCTTTTTCATGACCGAAGAATTCTGCTTCTAAAAGGGTTTCAGGCACTGCTGCACAGTTTACTTTGATAAATGGTCGGTTAGCTCGGGTGGACTTAGCATGGATCGCCTGTGCGATCACTTCTTTTCCTGTTCCTGATTCTCCACTGATAAAAATACTGGCTGTAGTGGGTGCAACGCGATCTAAATCAGACATGACTTGTTGCATAGCCGCACTTTGACCAACGACGAGGGGTAAAGAACGACCACCTCCGACAGAGGCTTGTTGACGCAAATAGCGATTTTCTTCCACTAAAGAGATATGTTCCCCGGCCTTTTCAATAACTGCCTGTATAGTATCCAATGAAAAGGGCTTAATCAGATAATTAAACGCACCTAACCGCATCGCTTCTACAGCATTTTCAATACTACCAAAAGCCGTAATGACCACAACTACTGTGGAAGGAGAAAGTTCTTTAACTTTTTTTAGGACCTCTATGCCACTAATATCCGGCATTTTCATGTCAGTAAAAACCATATCAAAGGAAGTTTCCTTTAATATGGAAATGGCTTTTAAACCATTTTCAGCAGTAGTCACGTCCAAATTCAGACGGCGTAGAGCTTCTGCTAAAAAATTTCGGATGAGTAACTCGTCGTCAACGATTAAAACTTTTTCAATAGCCATTTTTATGCCAATTTATATGCTTTTAACGGGAGCCTAATAGTAAAAGAAGTTCCTTTATTTACCTCGGATTCTACCTCTATGTTCCCTCCATGAGCCTCAACTACTTTATAGACTTCAGCTAATCCAAGTCCATTTCCTTCAGCCCGTGTCGTAAAAAAAGGTGAAAAGATTTTTTCTAAATTCTCCGGAGTAATCCCTATGCCTGTATCTGAGATTTTTATGATAGCTTCGGTTCCGGATTTACCCACTTCTAAACGAATTGTTCCACCATCTTTAGGCATAGCCTGCATCGCGTTTACTAGCAGGTTCATCATTACCCCTTTAAGTAACATAGGGTCTGCGGGTGCAATCAATTCATGATCCTGACTATCAAAAATAATTTTTATGTTGTCTGAAACAGTAGAATCCGCTTGAAAATGATTTTTCACATCTTGAAGTAATGCGACTAAACCAGTCGCTTCTAAGCGCACTTGAAGGGGCCTAGAATAATTCAACACATTCGTCACTAACTTGTTTAACGAATCTGTACCATCGATAATATAATTAACCATTTTCAATAAATTAGGCTGTGATTCGAGATCGCGCTGGAGTAGAGAAGCAAACCCCTTGATACCCCCTAAAGGATTGCGTATCTCGTGAGCAACCATCGAGGCCATTTCACCTAATTCTTTCAAACGATTATTTCTATTCGCCACCATCTGTAAATAACGAATATTGGTAATATCACGAATCAAGACAATGAGCCCTTGGGTCACATCATTGAGACGATCCTCTGTCGAACCTTTTAACACGAAAGTTGCCGAAATTTCGAGATCTCTTTGTGTACCCTGAGTCGTTGTCCTTGCGACGAAAGCACTGGCAGGCACTTCATGCATCGCTAACGCTTGACGCATGGAAAAACCAAAGGCATCATCCTCAAAACTATCCCAAAAAGGTATAAATAATACTTTTTTAGATTCCACATCCATCATCTGTTCGGATGAAAGGTTACAAGTCGTCACCGTTCCATTCAAATCGATAAAAATTATCCCCTGAGAAATATTTGAAAGGATATTTTCTAAATAATTGGTGACAAAATCGAGTTGCAGGACCTTTTCTTTTAAATTGATGTTTGCTTGTTCAAGTTCATTATTGACGACTTGAAAACGTTCCTTCAGTTCTGTGTAGGCGGTACGAAGTTGATTCGTTTCGTTAGTGAAAAGTTCAAAAGCTTTTGTTAAAGAAGCCATTCGTTGTTCAGGAGTTTTAGCTGAAGAAATCTCTTTAGCAGCCTCTTGCAGTTTTCCAAGCGATCCATTAGACATATAACTCCTTAACCTTTGGGAGATTGCCTTAGAGAAACCATATGGGTCTCTAAAGCTTTTTGGCTCATCAGATCAATTTGCAAAATTTCTCTGAGAAGTTTATTTAAGGCCTCAAGCTCTTGCTTGATAAAACCTGATTCTACATCACTTTTATCAGTTTTAGTGTGCCAATATTTTTTCAAAGGGGTCAAAGCCCCTTCAATTTCGTTAATGCAAGACAGTAAAACCTTCTTTTTAGAAAGGAGGGGTTTAAGTTCTGCAACAGAAGGTGGTGGACGCAGACGACTCTGCTCTTCATGAGTAATATTTAATATTTCTAGATAATAGTTATGTTCCTTACGCAATAACTGCAAAAGGATTTCTTCTTTAGACATATTATCTAGGGATGGAATGGAGTCGCTAATAGACGGCATAGGTCACCTCAATTAAACGTTAGTCTCCTTATTGTTTTTTTTAAAGAAAAAACTATTCATTTTTCTGGATAAAAACAGTAATCAGAGAGAGAATTAAATCTTGGATTGCAAAAAATCCCCTTATTATGGGATAATCACCACTTTCTATTCTTTATTCGGAGATCACAATGGTTCGTTATACAGGGAACAAAAACCGGATCGCGCGTCGCTTTGGTGTTAATATATTTGGCCGCGCCCGCAATCCGCTATTACATAAGCCTAATCCACCTGGGGTACACGGGGCAAGACGCCGTAAGAAGTCTGACTTTGGTCTTCAGCTAGAGGAAAAGCAAAAACTTAAAGCGGTGTATGGAATGCTGACAGAAAAGCAGCTCATCCGCACCTACAAAGAAGCTGAGCGCCGTCAAGGTAACACAGCCCACAACTTGGCAGAGATGCTAGAATGCCGTTTGGAAAGTGTTGTTTACCGCCTAAAATTTGGTAGCACAATTTTCGCCGCGCAGCAATTAGTAGCCCACGGACACATTTTGGTTAACGGCAAGAAAGTGGACAGACGTTCCTTTGTTGTACGCCCTGGCATGGTGATTTCTATTAAAGAAGGATCCCGCAAAGTGAAGAGCATCCAAGAATCCCTAGACATTCCTACACGTACAGTTCCCGAGTACTTATCCTTGGATCGCGACCAGTTTTCCGGTCAATTATTGGCACTTCCTTTACCGGAACAAATGCCATGGCCGATTGAAATCAATCTTCCAGAGATCTGCGACTTCTTAGCTCACTCTCACTAAGAGTTAGTTTAGTTGAAAATAATTAGGCCTCAATCAAAACACCTAGGCGTTTTGATTGAGGCCTTTTTTTAGGCTCCTACTAAGAAATATCTGTAATGAACCCCGTCTAATCGTGAAGGGGAACGCATCCTATTACCCATAAGTCCGAGAGGTAACAAAGTTATGTCGTCCCTTCAGGACTCAATACTTTTGGGTCATTTACCCAGGCCTCCGCTGCGCTGCAACCTGGGCTGTATCATATCTCCCCTTCAGGGATTAGGACAAATATTAGGCCAAAAATCTCTTAAGGCAAGAATATTTGTTCTAACCCCTGCAAGGGGGACATGATACAGCCCAGGTTGCAGCGCAGCGGAGGCCTGGGTAAATGACCCAAAAGTATTGAGTCCTGAAGGGACGACATAACCCGTAAACCAAGGAAACTTATGAGTAATAGGATGCGGGCTCGGGCTCTTACCTTACAGTGTTCTAAGAAAACTGATCTTTAGGTAATTGAAAACTTATCAACTGAAACAAATCTCTGGCATGACAGAGATAACTCATTGCAATCAAACTTAAATAATAAACCCCTCCTATCATCCCACAATTCATTACCTGAATCAGGAACTCTTTGGAATAAGAAGATAGCTTACCTTCCCATAACCCCAACAACAACGAGGGACTTCCTTCAAAAAATTGATATCCCACTAGGATTACGCCTGCAATCAATGAAACTCCAACTGTTCTACTTACACTTATCCAACCTTCTGAATACAAACACACATGGGTCTGTTTTCTTAAAAAATAATGCAATATCCACAGATTAACCCATGCACTCACACTTGTTGCCAAAGCTACGCTTGCGGCCCCCCAACCCATTCCTAAGACCATCCAAGCATTGAGTCCACAATTAATCGCTACAGAAATCAAAGAAGCCATCGTAGGTATTCTATAATTACCCTGAGCCCAAAATGCGGGTGCCACTAATAAAACCAATGTCATGGGTAACAATCCCAGTGCATAACCCCAAAGACAATAAGTTGTATGAATAATGGAAGCATCCGAAAAATCTCCTCTTCCGTACAAAAGATTAATGGCTGAATCCCCTGCTACCAAAATCACCATTGTAATAGGAATCATGAGGGTGGCAGATTTTCGAATCCCATACTCTAAAAATGTCTGAAATTTTTGCCAATCTTCCCCCTTTACAGCACGTGCCAAAGGAGGCAATAAAGCCCCCGATAAGGCCACTCCAAATAAAGCCAAGGGTAACTGTTGAATCCGTATAGCATACCACAAATAGGCTGGGCCTGACAAATCTGCATAGCGAGCAAATATGGCATCTAAGGCTGTATTAATCTGCGCAGCAGCAATACCTAATATCCCTAAAGAAAGCATAGGAGCCAATGCTTTTAAATCAGCCGTCAGGGACCATGTCCGCGTAAAAAGTGTTTGTAATCCTAAAGAACGAACCGCCCTTAAAGTCGCAGGTAGCGTCATCAACCACTGAGCAGCACAAGCCAATACAATCATAATGGCTAGCAGAGGCATAGCTTCTCGATCACTCACCTTCCACAAACACAATACCCCCAAAGTCCAGATCCCATTAAAAAGAACCGGAGCTACACCAGGAATAAAAAATTGCTGTTCACACTGTAAAAGAGAAGCGTTTACGCCATACAGGCAAATAAATAATAACCCCGGCATCATCAAAAGAGTCAGTAAAAGAATTTCATCATTACCGTCAGACAAATTCCCAAAAACCAAAAGAGACCCAAGACCAACCATGCTCAAAAGAATAATCCCGGAAAGAAGAACTGTAATCCCCATTAACAAATCATTAAAAAAGTGAGCAGCCCTAAGAGGATTATCTTTGCGTAATTCTTCAAAATGAGGTGCAAAAGCGCTTTGTAAAGCGCCCTCGCCAAAGATACGTCGTAATAAATGAGAGAAGCGAAAAGCCATTAATAGAGCTGCCACTGGGCCTTGGGTGCCGAAGGCTGCAGCCATGGTAACGTCACGGAGTAATCCTGTGATGCGGCTTAGGAGTGTTCCGCTGAGGAAATGTTTTACCGATCGAAAGATGGAGGTGGTCGTGTCTTGCATGTGTATTTTTTCCGTAATTTATTTTGGAAGCGTGTCGTAAATTTTTAACACAAAGGAGAACGCAAGGAGAACACAAGCAACACAAAGGTAGGAAGAGAGTCGTTATCCCTTAACTTTTTTACTAACTTAGGGATAACGTCTCTCTTCCTACCTTTGTGTTTCTTGTGTTCTCCTTGTGTTCTGCTTTGTGTTAAAATTTTACGACACGCCACCTAAGGAGATAAACGCACCATTTCCCAACCTAATTCACCCTCACGATACCGAAAACGATCATGCAGGCGATTCACATTCCCTTGCCAAAATTCAAACTGCTCGGGGATCAACACAAAACCTCCCCAATGACTAGGTTTAGGAATCTTTTTACCTTCGTATTCTTTTTCTAATTGCTTCCAGTGGGCTTCTAATTCCTCACGGGATTTAATTTTTGCGCCTTGAATGGATGCCAATGTCCCCAACTGTGAGCCCCTAGATCTTGTCTGAAAATAGGCTTCGGATATTCCTTCAGATAACTGAAGAACTCGTCCTTCCACTTCAACCTGTCGATGCATCTCTTTCCAATAAAATGTACCCGCTGCACGAGGATTTTCCAATAACTCAACACCTTTTCGACTCCGATAGTGCGTAAAAAACTGTAATCCATTTTCATCAATTTGCTTGATAAGCACCATACGACACGATGGCTGCGCTTGAAGATTGGCTGTTGCTAAAGCCATTGCATTGGGTTCAATGACTTGTTTTTTTAACGCTTCTTGCATCCATAACTCAAATTGTATAAAGGGGTTGGCATGCATTTGCTGAGGATCTAAAGGATGAGAACGGTATTCAATGCGAAGATCTTCAAAGCGCATATTCGACAATCTCTTTTAAACGAATCACTGTCACTTTAATTTTACCAGGATAAGATAATTCATCTTCAATACGTTTAGTCAAGGTTCGTGCTAACTCACTAGTTCCTATATCATCAATAGCTTCTGGTTGAACGACGACACGTATTTCTCTTCCAGCCTGTAAAGCATAGGCCTTATCTACTCCCGGAAACTGCATGGCGAGCTCTTCTAATTTCTTTAACCGTTTAATATATTCTTCTACCGCTTCAATGCGAGCCCCTTGGCGCGATGCAGAAATCTTATCCGCAGGAATACATAAGAACCCTTCAATCGTTTCCGGTTCAATTTCGTGATGATGGCAGCCAATTCCATTGGCTACTTGAGGAGTCTCGCCATATTTTAATGCAAGATCACGTCCAATTAATGCATGGGTGCCTTCCATCTCATGAGACACAGCCTTTCCCATATCATGCAAGAGACCTATGCGGCGTGCTAGTCGGTCGTCTAATCCAAGTTCCGCTGCCATCATGCCCATTAAATGACTGACTTCCAGAGAATGATCCAATACATTTTGACCATAACTGTAGCGAAATTTTAACTTCCCTAACAGTTGAATAATTTCAGGGTGGAGATTAATAGCTCCGGCACGTAAGGCTGCATCTTCACCGTTTTGCCTAATTAATTTTTGAACATCCCCTTTTGATTTATCTACAGCTTCTTCAATGCGTGAGGGATGAATCCTGCCATCACTTAATAAATCTTGTAAGGCACTTTTGGCGATTTGTAAGCGGATCGGATCAAAACCCGACACCAATATGGTACCAGGAGCATCATCAATAATAAAATTAACACCGGTGGCACGCTCTAATGTGCGGATATTGCGTCCTTCACGCCCAATGATCCGCCCCTTCATTTCATCATTCGGAATTAAAACAGTATTTACAGAGGATTCAGAAACACATTGGACAGCTAAACGATTAATGGCTGTAGAGATAATTGAGGCTGCTTTATATTCCGCTTCTTCTTCGGCTTCTTTACCGATTCGTCTGATCATCAGAGTTGCCTCTGCTTTGGCTTCTCCGGTTAAACGATCTATTAACCATTCTTTTGCTTCTTGAGTACTCAGTCCCGAAATGGATTCTAATTCTTTAAAAAGACGTTCTTTTAATTCTGTTGTCGTCTTTTTCTCTTCTTCTAACTGAGCTTTGCGCCCAATCAACACAGCTTCTCTTTTTTCGGTATCGAACAATTTTTTTTCAACAAGGTTCATCCGACTTTCGAGCTTATCTTCTCGTTGTTTTAATCGGTCTTCTTCTTTCTGAATTTTTCGTCGTTCTTGATGCCACAACTCTTCTAATTCTCTTTGTTTTTCAAGCTGATGCTGTTTTGCCTGTAATTCACCCTGCTTTCGAATACGTTCAGCTTCTTCTTCGGCTTTTTGAATAATTTCTGTACTTATTTTTTTATAAGAACATAGACGTATTTGTTGAGAAATCCATAAAATTAGCGCACCAATTCCCCCAAATACAACTCCAATCACAATCCATTCCGCGATCACATCTGCATTCATGTCTGTTCATCCGTTGATTTATCGATCTTAATAGGTTTGATTTTCACTTTTTCAACACGACGCTCATTTGAACGCAATATTTCCATTTCGAGGGCATCATGATGAATAATAAATCCTTTTGGAGGAATTGTCCCGGCACAATGAAACACATACCCTCCTAACGTATCATAATCTTTAGTTTGAGGAATTTCTACTCCTGTTCGTTCATCGAGATCTAGAATACTCATACGGGCATCTACTATCCAAGAACCATCAGGTTGCTGAACACATTCCTCCTCTTCTTCCACATCATATTCGTCTTCAATCTCTCCTACCAATTCTTCTAAAATATCTTCAATCGTCACAATCCCTTCTGTACCACCATATTCATCGACGACAATAGCCAAGTGAACTTGTTTTTTCCGAAATTCTTGGAGTAAACTGGAGAGTCGTTTGGTTTCCGGAGTATATATCGCATTTTTCTGGATTGTTTCGATAGGAGCTTCCAAAATAGAAGGATCATTTCCCTTCTGTTCGTATTCCATGTATTTGGCCAAAATGTCCTTATACATCAAAACGCCCACAACATTATCTACACTATTTTGGTAAACAGGAGTCCGACTATAACCTTCTGAATGTAAACGATTCGCTGCGTCTTTAATAGATGTATCCACCGATAAGCTGAACATATCTACTCGAGGAACCATTACTTCCCGCACAATGCGTTCCCTAAAATCTAAAACCGATTCAAAAAGTTCTTTTTCCTGCTTATCTAAAGAAGGACCCACTTCCGAACTTTCAACCATTTCGATGATTTCTTGCTTCGCTTGCACTGTTGGCTCCTGAGAATCATCAAATCCTACTGCACGCGTAGCCCCTTTAAATGCTTTTAAGAAAACAAGCGTTAGGGGAAAGGAAATAAACATAAAGAAAGAAGCGATAGGCGAACTAAATCGAATAGTTTGTTCAGGAAATTTCCAGCCGATTAATCGTGGAAGATAGTCAGCAACCACAAAACCCAGTAAGAAAAAGAAAAATAAGGGCGCAATCATCCATGGTGTTCCAAAAACAAACCAAGCGGCTGAAATATAATAAAAAAAGCGCATCGTACTTTGAGCACAAATTGTCGAGAAAAACAACCCCTCATACTCATTGCGCGGAAAAAAAAGATGATGAAATGGACGATAAAAAAAATGCTTACCAAAAGCGTCGATCTGTCTTCTCACATCGCGTTTTTGGATTTTTCGAAAGGCACTGCTGATCGCTGTTAAAAAAAAGGTCCCTAGCAAGCTAACGCAAATCACTAGTAGCGTAAGGCTATCTGACATGTCACCTATTATGATTACTATTCACCTGAAATAATTAGGCCCTCTTCGCGAAGATGATTCAGGTGCCGTTTCTCAGCGCGACGCATTTTGGCCCGGTCCTTACTATCTATATCATCATAGCCCATCAGATGCAAGAGTCCATGTATGACATAAAGGATAACTTCTTCTTTTGGATTCGATTCAGAATGCATAGCTGTGTAAGCTAATGCAGTAGCTGGACAAACAAAGACATCCCCTAAACAACGCAGCCCCACCACATCCATTGAATCGTCCATAGGAAAAGAAATACAGTCCGTTGAAGAAGGATCATCAAAATAGTCGGCATGCATACGACACATTTCTTTGTCGGAAATAAACGTAACTGAGACCTCGTCAGCTGTCTGGCCTTCAAAAGAAATAACTGTAGAAATGATTTTTTTGATCTGAGGAATGGAGATTGGGACGTCTTTTTGCTTGTTTTTGACAGTAATTTGCATAAGTTAAAGACTCGGTGGTGATGGTGAACAGTGTCGTAAAATTTTAACACAAAGAAGAACACAAGAAACACAAAGAGAGTGGAAGAGGCTCGTTATCCCTTAACTTTTTTAGTAAGGGATGACGACTCTCTTCCTACTCTCTTTGTGTTTCTTGTGTTCTTCTTTGTGTTAAAATTTTACGACACTGTGGTGTAAGACTTATTCGAATACGCGTGTCTTAGGAAGACCCGTAACTCGCTTAGACTCAGACTCTTTCCAACGTCCCTGCTTTTTTAAAACTTCAAGGCGTTCGAATCTTTTTAACACATTGCGCTTTGCGCCTGACTTAGTTGATTTACCGAAACTTGTATGTCTGCTCATGACTATATTCCTTTTATTTATTTCACCTTAGGAATAAAGACTTGCTGGGCCGCTTGTCCCTGCAATGCATTAGCATGCTCTTTATACCCAAGTTCCAGACTGTCTTTTTGAGATCCCGTTTTTTTATAAGGGGGACGGCAGCGTTTTGGGCACTGATTGCGTCTCTCGCCTTGCTTGCTCATGCGAACCATAATAATTCTCCTGAAAAAGCGAAATTATAGCGGGAGACGGATAATCTTGCAACTGGAAAAAAGTGTGGATCAATTCTCAAATTAAGCTTATTGTTCAATTATGATTCAAAAGACTCTTATTCTAGTCTGTCTAGCTGTCTTCACGCTTTTATTCGTGATGATGTTCCTCAATATGAAGAACTGGTATGCCATTCTCCCTATTCCCCCAGTTAATCAGTTCGAACTGGCTCGCTATGTCGATTGGGTCCCTTTTTCCTCTCAATCCGGCGGTTTTGACGTGGAATTTCCGGTGGTTCCTCAACATTTTAACGAAAATAAGGCGGATAATCAAGGAACTCTCTTAAATTATGATATGTATGTGGCTCAGTCTGTAGAAAATACGACTTATCTCATCAGCCTGATTACTTTTCCTAATAAAGCTTTCTTGGGAAACCCTGAGCAAATGATGGAAACCACGATACATGAACTCGCCACTGCCACACCCTCAGGAAGATTAGTAGAACAACATAAAATTTCTTATTTAAATCAAGTAACTGTCGAATTTCAATTTGAAACAGATACTCAAGAAACAAGGGGTAGAATATTTATTATAGATCGTACTCTTTATCTATTGACTGCGATTTTTGAAAAAGGGCAGTATAAAAATGAGGATTATAGTTATTTTGTTAACTCTTTTCAGCTAATAAAATGAAAAAAATATTAACACTTTTATCACTTTTTATTGTGTCGGGCTTAGCGGCTACCACAACGACAACCACTCCTCTGTCCCCTGCTGCCCAGGCTAAGCACAATGCACAAATGGCTGAAAAAGCAAAAGCTGCTCAAAAAGCAAAACAAGCAGCCCAATCCCTTCGAGACTCTAAAGCCTCTGAATCTAGAAAACCTAGCAGCGATGCGGAAAATGCACTCGGAGAAAGTAATTCTACTCCCTTTCCTCATACAGGCGTTGTCGCCTTAAGAAATGGCACTTGGGTAGGAAGTGATGATTTATATAATATTTCTTCGAATATTGCCGTTTCTTTTGAATTAACCCTTCCTGAGGGAAAAGAGCTAAAGATTGATCAATTGGCAATAAAAAACTCGATTATAGAGCAATTAAAGAAAAAAGGCATTAACACCGACGTGAGTGGAACCTCCTACCAACCCCCTCTTCCCCTTTTTTCCATACAAGTGATGGTTCTTCCTATCGAAACAGGTGATGAAAAAGGGTATACCGCCTTTTGTGGCGCTTATCTTTATGAACCAGTCACGTTAAAAAGAGTAGATTTAGACAAAGATGTGACTTACCAAGCCATTACTTGGACTAAAGAAACGATGATTGCAACACCAGGCGATCCGTTTAAAGAACGCTTAACAAAAACAATTGAGTCATTAACCACAAATTTTACCGAAAGATATCAATATTTTCGGAATTTAACTACTAAATAGGTTATCTTCTATGCAAAAACCCCATATTTTATTAATCGAAGACGAAGAAGATATTGCTGCCCTGATTAAACTACAGGGGGAAATGTCTGGTTATAAGGTTTTAGTCGAAGTCGATGGTTTAAATGGCTATAATGCAATTACTCGCGAAAAACCTGACCTGATTATTCTAGACCTTATGTTGCCTGGACAAAGTGGTCTTGATATTTGTCGAAAAGTAAAAAGCTCCCCTGAATTAAAAAACATCCCCGTCATTATGCTTTCGGCAAAAAGTGAAGAACTGGATATCGTACTAGGCCTTGAGCTTGGTGCTGATGACTATGTGACAAAGCCCTTTTCACCCAAAGTGCTTTTTTCTCGGGTCAGAGCTGTTTTAAGACGCGGAAAAGAGCCTGAAAAAGGACCAAAAATGGTCAATTTCGGATCATTTGTCATGGATGTCGATAAGTATTCTGTGCGTAAGGGAGACACGCCTATTGCATTAACTCTTTCTGAATTTGGAATATTAAAACGCCTAATGCAAAATCGTGGAAAAGTCCTGACAAGAAATCAGTTGTTAGATGATGTACAAAACAGTGATTCGTTTATTATTGATCGTAATATAGATGTGCACGTCGCTGCATTAAGAAAAAAGATGGGACCTAATTTTCATTGGATTGAGACTGTAAGAGGGATTGGGTACCGCTTCAAAGACGAAGACTAGTGTAGTGTGTAGTATGCCTTGAGTGTTGTAAAAAAATTTAACACAAAGTAGAACACAAGAAACACAAAGAGAGTAGGAAGAGAGTCGTCATCCCTTACTAAAAAAGTTAAGGGATGACGACTCTCTTCCTACTCTCTTTGTGTTTCTTGTGTTCT
>Ga0207052_10003_pt1 | contig 89483 bp, 87 predicted proteins | sample Alteio_BWMinCont_62_FD_153294 | JGI IMG/M metagenome (GOLD analysis project Ga0207052, IMG submission 153294) | Enriched cells from forest soil in Barre Woods Harvard Forest LTER site, Petersham, Massachusetts, United States -... | ecosystem: Environmental > Terrestrial > Soil > Temperate forest >...
GGCAATATAAAAGTATATCTATGTCTTCTTCATCAGTACCTCACCCCGGGCAAACGTTGATGCCCCTAAATTCAGCCACTAACACCCAACCCGACAGTAAATTTAAAAGCAGCCTTAAAAAAGCCGTTCTACTGCTTATTGCTTTTTTACCTTTGCTGGCAAATGCCGAAGGGTTTAAGTTTAAAGTTAAAAACACCAGTAAAAATGTGGTGACCGTTTTTTATAAGATCAGCAAAAAATCGGGAGACTTTAAAGTCAGGTCATTTTTAAAACTTGCACCGGGCGAAGAAAAAGTTAAAGAGGCCTCGGTAAGCAAGGGTGATACCATCTCTTTTTATGGCCAGAATGCAGAAGACGAAACTTCGGCCATTGTACGCAGGGATTTTGCAACGCTGAACAAACAAAAAGACGAGGTTTATTATATCCCTATCGTTATCCCAGAAAAGGAAAACACAAGCTTCGAATCACTCGAAAACCTTACCCTGCAACTGGAGCATAACAAAGTACTGAACTTTTTACTGAAAATGGATTCATCGTCCATGACCAGCCTCTCCATGCTGGAGAACAACTTTCAAAACGTTTATCCTTTGGGCACTTTCATTTTTGTGGATACCAAAACAAACCGGATGCTGGTACCACCGCTTGAGCCATCATATTGGAACAACAGTGAAAATTATTTTACTATACAGGATAGCTTGTATGCCCTGGTGAACAATAACCACTCGATACAGGCCGGTTTACAGGTATCATTTATCGCCAAATTATTCGATTCGTTAAGGGTTAATAATGCCGAAGAAATTGAGTTTAAAGGAAAACTATCGTTGCTGCGCTGGAAACCCAGCACCAATGCTAATATTTACCAGATACTTAACGACAAAGCGATACAGGATTTTTTGCAAACCTGCTATAACCAGATAGATAACCCCGACTCCGAATATCAGCGGTACCGGCTTTATTTTCTTTCCTCATATGAACGTATTGACGATCTCGACATTTTCGGGAAGCAGTTTTATACCTTTGGCAACGAAGCTGATGTATCACTAATGAGCAGCGGCAACCCTAATTTCTCATTGCTAAGTACTAACCTCGGCATGCTTTATACCAAGAGCAAAACCTTAAGCAATTACTATTCAGTGCAAAACGCTGTGTTGCGAACCAAGGCTTATGATTTTACCTCCCTGTTGTTTAATGGTTTTAAATACAGCATAAAACAAAAGTTAATCGAGGACGCCTATCGTACACAACACCAGCTGGTGGCTGCAATACTTGGTGAATATTCAGGCTTGGTAAGCTATAATCCCGATCCTTCGAAATTAAGTTTGGTGCAGCTAAACCCGAAGGACACAACTTCGGCCTTAACCCCGGTTTTAACTACCGTAAGTAATTTACAGCCTTATATTTCCGAAGCACCAGATACGGCAAAACAGGCAATCGCTACCGGGAAAAACAACGCTATTGATGGTTATAATAACAAAGTGAAGTTATTTAACTCTTATCTGAATAAGCTTAACGGCCTGATAAAACAACTGAACCAAACCAATTCCGACATTGTAAAAATGTCGCAATCAGATGATAACCAATATAAAGGCTATACCAAAAACGCTCCCGGTTTGCTTAATGAAATTACTGTAAGTAACAGTATTGTGAGGAAGGAATGATCTTTGGGAAAGTTGGCAGTTTTCGGTTAGCAGTTGGCAGTTACAACTGCAAACTGCCCACTACCAACTGCAAACTACTCCTTCGGCCCACGCATATGGATGATGAGGCCGTTTAAAAAGTTGCGGAGTATCTGGTCGCCGCAGGGTTTAAAGTTTGGATGGTCTTCCTTACGGAATATAGCGCCGAGTTCTGTTTTGGTAATGCGAAAATTGGCGAGGTCTAACACCTTTATAATATCGTCATCGGTAAATTTTAAAGCTACACGGAGCTTTTTCATGATATCGTTGTTACTCATATTATATTGAAATCTCTATTTTAACCTTTTTTCCTTTTATTTTTTCTGCTTTGATAGCCTGCACCACCCGCTCAATCTTGCTGCGTTTTACAGCAGCATATGACGAATGGTCAAGCACCTCTATCAGCCCCAGGTCTTCTTTCGCCAGTTCGCCTTTTTGAAGCAGCAGGCCTACAATATCCACCTTATTTATTTTATCTTTTTTTCCTGCGGCTATATACAGCGTTGCCCATGGCGACGGCTTTGGCAGCACCAGCTTTTCAGGCAGGGCCTCAATTTCGGGGTTTTGTTTTACATAAGCAAGCTTTTCATCTTCGGTAAGTATCAGGTACGATGTGCCCTTGGCGTGCATCCTTGCGGTACGGCCATTGCGGTGCAAAAAAGCCTCTTCGGTATGTGGCAACTGGTAATGTACAACATACTCAATTTCAGGGATATCAAGCCCGCGTGAAGCCAGGTCAGTAGTGATAAGCAGGCGATGGCTGCCATTCCTGAATTTGAGCAATGCTCGTTCCCGGTCTTCCTGCTCCATGCCGCCGTGGAAAATATCATGTACCAGGCCCCTGTCCCACAATAGCTCGCTAATCCTGTCCACTGCCTCGCGGTGGTTGCAGAAAACGAGCGTAGCCTTATCCCCTATGCTGCAGATCAGCGAAAAAAGTGTATCCAGTTTATCGGCCGCCGGGGAAATTACCGCTTTTAGTTTAAGATCGGGTGCATTGGTTTTGTTATCAAGGAAATCTACCGTTGTCGGGCGGTTTATGCCTGTAAAAGCCGGTATCTCCTGCATTTTTGTGGCCGAAGTAAGTATCCTTTTCTTTAAGGCAGGCAATTGTTTAATGATAAAGGCCATATCTTCCTGGAAACCAAACTCCAGCGACTTATCAAACTCGTCCAGTATCAGCGTTGTTATGGTATCCGTCGTAAAACTGTGGCGGCGCAGGTGGTGGCTTATCCTGCCGGGCGTACCTATTAAAACCGCCGGCGGCTGCGAAAGGTTGTTACGCTCAATTTTTACGGGGTGGCCGCCATAGCAGCAATTCACTTTAAAACCGGTGCCCATGGCTTTAAAAACTTGTTCTATCTGCAAAGCCAACTCACGCGACGGCACCAAAATAAGCACCTGTACGGTTGGTATTTTTGCATCTAACAGGTTCAGCAACGGCAATAAAAAACCCAGTGTTTTGCCTGAACCTGTCGGCGACAGCAACAGCACATCCCCCTTTTTGGCAGCCTCCAGCGCGGCATGCTGCATTTGGTTAAGTTGGGCTATTTTGAGGTTTTCGAGGGATTGTTTGAGCATGGTGTTAGCCCCCTCTAAATCTCCCCCGGTTGGGGAGACTTTTAGGGATTGGGCAAAGATAAGGTAAATAAGCCAGTTGGCCTTATTTGCGTCTCGCCATGAGCGGCGAGATAGAACGACAATTTATTTATATGAGGTAATTAAAATATCTACAATTTCACAAATTCTACTCTTCGGTTATTGGCTTTACCTTCTATTGTTGTGTTATCACTTAAAGGTTTTGTGCTTCCGTATCCTTTTGAAGTAAGGCGGCCGCCATCAATGCCCATGGCAATCAGCTGCGTGCGAACGGCATCGGCGCGGGCCTGCGATAATTTCATATTTACGTCATCGCCGCCATCACTGTCGGTATGGCCGCCTACTTCAAATTTTAAGTCGGGATTGTCCTGCATTATTTTAACGATGCCGTTCAGGGTGCCCATACTTTCGGGTTTTATGACAGCCTTGTTAACATCGAAATTAATACCGTGCGTAACGATTTTGGCATCCGTAAATTTTTTACCGATAATATTCATACCGCCACCGCTGGCCAATTTCAGGTTTGTAAATATTATCGGGTTATTTTTACTAAAGCCAAGGTCATCAAATGATACCCTCAAAGGTCTATTATCAATATTAGGGTTAACACAAATGCGGTACTGATCAACATAAACCTTCATTTGCCCGTTTTTACAAACGATAGCTGCATGGTGCCATTTTTCATCAAAACCATTAAGCAGTTCGTTAGGGTACGATTTGTCCAGGTCGCCTATTTTAACGTCCTGCCTGCTTAGCACTACCCGGTAGCTGCCGCTTGCGCCTTTTTGGTCTTTATAATAAAATTCGAGGCCAAGCGCATCGCTGAAATTGTTGGTCAAATAACCCGGATCAGGGTATTTTTTGTATATAAAATCAAACTCAAAGGTAAATACATCCGGCAAATAGTTATCCGTTTTCATCCTTGGCATTATTTCGCCCTGGTATTCCGACAGCAGCAGAGATGGTTTTGCATCCACCTTGTTAATAACAGCCTGGCCTTTCAGCAGTTTCCAATGTGTTGGGAATTCGCCATCCTGGTCATCGCTAAAATCATCCTGGAAAATTACTTGTTCGCCGGGTATAAAATCATAGTTCTGGTAAGCGCTGAAGGAAGGTGCGGCAGTAGCGGTTGTAGTTGTAGTGGCAGTAGCAGTTGTGGCGGTAGTTGTAGGGCCAGATGCGGTTGCGGCATTTTTTGTTGAGTCAGCTTTTGTGGGCTTTTTTTTCTTTTTAAACAGCCCTTTTATCGAGCTTTCGGCACTATTCAAACCATTGTTAATGGTCGAATTAACGTCGTTATTGGCATGCTGATCAGCATCCTTTGTAGCAACAGAGCCAACGTTTGTTACCTGTGCAATACTTTTTTGCAACAGCAATGGCAAAATAAAAATAGCCAGCAGGGTAAGTTTTTTCATCGCGCTAATATTTAATTAAATCTATAGGGTTGTTTTTGCCAAAGGTTCGGGCGGCCGGGGTAATTTCAAATCAATAATTACCAGTTAATTGAAAATTACTAATGAAATTGTTAGCTACCGATACCTAAACAAAGCTATGGTATGCCGGTAAACGGGTCAATCCCCAATATGGGTAGTATGTTTTGGGTTTGATTGTAGCGGTATGCGGGGAGTGGGTGGCGGGGTATCCCCCATTTGGGTATAAGCCGGTTGGAAACGGTAGTCAAAGACTACGCACATAGTTAATCCGTAGATGGAATCTACGGACAGCGGTTAACATAAATGGTTTAAGTAGTGGTGAATCGAGGCAATCTACATTTTTTTAATAAATGCCGGAAATATATTGTCATGCTTCACTTATCACCCGCCTTTACTGCAACAGGCTTTCGCGGTTCAAAATCAATGCTGGCAGTAAAATACTGCAAGCATAACATCCAGGTTATGGTAAGCAGCATGGCAGCTTTCTGCAAAACGGGTAAAATCTCCAGGTCAGTCCTGGTGAAATAAACGTAATTGCAGCTGTATAAAGCAACCATACAAATAACAGAAAGCACTTTAAATAAATGCAGTTTTGACTTGAATATGAATATGATAATATAAAACATACTTACCAGCGCCAGTGTACTTGATATCGTAACCATCATATCGTGATAAGGCGTAACCACCAAAAAAGCAAACAGCATAGCGCCAATGCCAAAGTACCTGATTATGTTGGCTGACAGCTTTGAAGGTATTTTCTTTGAAAATTCAAAAAAGAATAAGCCGAAAGCGGAACAAAGAAACAACATCCCGGCAATTGCCCAGGGCCGTGCTGTATTGGCCGCACCATTAACTGCTTTTACGCTAAACAGGTTGCTCAGGTAGTTATTTTTCCAATCGTAACCTATGGCGTTTTTGTCCTGCTGCGACCCGCCCGGGTAATACAATGCGGCTACCACCAGCAGTAATAGGGCAATAATTATCCCCACCAGGATTAAATATTTTTTAAGCATGTGGTACAGGTTTTAGTTTAGGCTAAAATAGCTGGTTTATTTAGGTTTTGCAAGGAGGGGATTTCGGTAATTGACGTTGTTTTGTGGTTATGGCGATAGTGAAAGATTATGCGCGTAGGGATACGTTGATGGAGGCTGCGGACAGCAAGGTACTCCCATAAGTACATGATATTATACTTGATCAAAATATATTGTAGATTTCTTATGACGATGCAAACTAAATTGCCATAACAAGTTTTGCATTGGGATACCACCTACAATTAATAACAACGGAGATCGAATGCCATGAAGTTTATTTTTGGCAAATTTTTGCATTTGCTTTAAATCCTGCCCGCTTGGTTTAGGTGAATTATTTGGATGGCTATGCCATTCTCCTAAATAGTGCAAAGAGGCTAAAATCGAAATCTTAACTTTCTCAATGGATTCTAATATATTATCAGTACCTCTATCAAAGGACGTATACCCATGCTTTGAATCAATAGATGAACTTGTTGCCGAATAAATCGTAGCTAATTTAAGGTTTTCATTATAAGCTCCGATTAAAATGCCGCCGGTTTCATAGGGATGAAATTTAGCGATATCTTGTTCAATTATTCTTTTAGCTTCGGACTTTAATTGTATACAAATAGAACCATCAGGCGAACTACAAATCATTATGCTGCTTTCGTTATTCCAGATTTTAAATTTGGAACACACCATTCATGACAATATGAGACAGGCAAAATTGTTTCATCATTGTAAATTTGCTGAATAAACTCCAATACAACACTTGCAAGTCCACAGATGCGGTTAAATGGTGCGGGTACAATAGGATGCCAACATCCGATACCTCGCGGTAATGCTTCTTTCTCCGCCAATTTATGTTCCTCATCTCTGTAAGGTTGGAACCAACTATTAAATGACGCAACGTTAAAGTTCTTTGCTAAATCTGCAAACAAAAAAACGCGATTAGCATGCAACCCTAATGAACAACTAATAATAATTGAGTCTGGATGAAATTCCTTAAGTGGAAACTCATCCATAAGTCCATCATCTGCTGTTAAATCAAGAATTAAAGATGCATGTGTTGCTGCATTTTTAAATTCATCACTATCATTTGGAGCGGATAAGATTAACCCTTTAACATTTGCGCTAGGATTTAATTTATTTAAGTCTTCTGCCAAGGCCTGTGATTTGTGGTGCCGAATACTATCTATATCTAATGCATGCCTGACTAAATTCCCCGGTTCAAATATGTCTTTGTCTACAACAGTCAAATCACAAATACCCATTCGCACAATTTGCTCAGAAATGATAGCTCCTAAAGCCCCACCACCAATTAATAATATTTTGGCGGTAAGTAATGACTTGCATAGGCGTCCCCTATTTTGCAGTTCATCAGGGTGCCAATTTTCTGATGAAACTAGCCAAGGCAATGGTTGTCGGCTTTGCAAATGATTAATTGTCATTTGCGTTCTTACAAAATTAGATTTTATTTTTTTTGAAACAGGCGATAAAACCATAGCCTGCCAATGATATCTATCGCACGTCTCTCCAATGATTTGAGGTATGGGCATACCTAGTATCAGTAAACATTCTGACGGATCATTGAATTTTGGCATTAACATTCTAACTATTTCGGGCAAATCTATTCCCTGTAGTTTCAAAACTGAAATTAATTCTTCCATTGTTGAAGGAACTTGCCATACATTTATGACAGGGGTCTTATTTAAACGTAGCCATAGAGCTCTTTTTTCTGGTAGCTTCTTTATAAGACTCCCCCAAGACGGTTCATAAAGTATTTTTTCATCTTTTTTATCCAAATACCTTTTAGTAATTACGGTGTTGTTAAATATGCTTATATAGGCTAAACCCGCTCGTTCCGAGATATTATTCCAGTGTTCATAGGACTCAACATTTTCATAATAAGCCAATGCGATAGATTTAGAAGTATTAATTACATCAAAATCAGGCAACTCGAAATAATCACCATTTTTTACTAAGCTATAACTGGCGGCGGCGGTTAGCCATTCTATGGCCCTGTCAACATGCCAAGTTATTCTTTCTACAGTATATTTGGGTTCAATTTTTAGCGCATTTTTTGATATGGCTAAACCATGAGTATTTTCTAATGTACAAATATGTCCGTTTCTAACAGGCCAGGTTGGATGAGTGCCACCATTGTATAATTGATGCTGAAATGTTGCTTTCACAGCATTATTGTCTAAGGAAGGGAAAAGCTGGACTTTCCCCCACTTATCATCTTCAAAATCTACAATGATATTCCAAGATGAAAACTCTGGAATCTCCATTGTAGGTTCTGCATCAACTATCTGTAGTTCTAAAGAAAGCATGAACGTTACTTTTATTTCATTAATTGGCACCCAATCTCCAATCACTTTTACTCCAAAATGAGATTTTAGAATACTACATGCTTGTGCAAGCGCCAATTTATCAAATTCGCTCATAAAATATCAATTTATGCAAAACGCCCACCGGAAATTGCCCCTCCAGCCGCAGGAGGCGTGTAAGTATTTCCACCTTTTTCTCTCCCAATCTCTCTAAGTAATACTTTTACATGCTCAATTTCCTTTTTTACCGCACTCTCATCTTCAAATCCTTTTACACAGGCTGCAATAATTTTATTATTTCTGGCTTGGAAATGCCAACGCCATTTTAAGGCCTTATCTTCAAAATATTTCCACTCGGGTCCATCCCCTGAACCAGTACCATCGTATTCTTTTATTTTTTTCACCGGGGCATCTGGTCCCAGTGTAGTGAACAACGCTGCACCTTTTTCGCATTCGCTCTTTTCGTTGTAACCCTCACCAGCAGTGGCAACAATATTTTCATGGGCATCTATTAAACGCCACCTCCATTCATGGGCATGATCTTGATAAAACTGATATCCTTTCATATTAAATAAATTAATTTTAAATTTGTTAATTGAGTACGCTATATAAAGACTATGTTTGTTTCATCAAAGATACATTAATTATATATTGTATCACATATGAAACAAAAATATTTTCAACAATTTTATGAAACTTATTAACAAATGAGTACTACCTTAAATACTACAAAGCTTGCGGACATGTTACGTTCAAAGCGAGGAAATAAGGGATTACGGGCGGTAGCAGATGAAATAGGTAAAATAAGTGCACCAACATTGTCAAGGATTGAGCAGGGTAAAGTCCCTGATGTAGAAACCTTTATTGTCCTTTGCAACTGGTTACAGGTGCCGACTGATACTTTTATTATTACAAACAATGCAAATACGTCTTATAAAGACCAAGCATTAGCTCATTTGAGGGCTGATAGGGAATTAAGCCCAGAAACTATCAATATGCTCACACGTATGATCGAATTTGCTTATTCATCTAAATGATAACAATTGGAATCCAAAGGTACACTTGCACATGGTTTTAAAGCTAAAGCAGAAAGATTAGCCACCGAGTTTAGAAATAAGCTTAGTCTACATCCTTGCGCACCTATGTGTGCTTTCAAACTTGCCATTTGTTTAGAAATACCCGTTTACTCAGCTATCGAGTGCCTAACTCTTAAGGATGACATAGAAAGACTTTCCCATGATTGCGAATGGAGTGCTTTAACAATGAATACTAACTCCGGTGCTACAATCATCATTCATAACCCCTTTCATTCCCCGGCCAGGCAGCAAAGTAATTTAATGCACGAAATAGCACATATAATTTGCGAACATAAACATCCTATGAGAGATTACGAAGTTGCAGTTCCCGTTGGAATGAGAAGTTTTAATTTAATTCAGGAAGAAGAAGCTAGATATTTGGGGTCAGCTCTCCAATTACCAAGGCCTGCTTTACTTTGGGCAAAAAAAAGAAACATGACAACGTCAGAAATAGCTGATTACTTTAATGCTAGTCAAGAAATGGTTACATATAGGATGAATAGTAGCGGGGTTAATAAACAATCATATTTCTTGAAAAGGAAACGCGCTAAAACAGTGTAAATAAATACCCACTGTCCGAAGTTTAAAAACTTCGTCTGAACAGTGTTGCATTTGGGAAATCAAATAAAAATGCCCGTTGCAGTTCCCCACAAACAGGCATTTTTTATCTCCTTGCCAATGCCACCTACGGCCAATTCACCGTTACCGTATCCGCATAAGTTTTACCCGGCAATGTTTGGCTGGGCGAATTAAAGTTTATGGTGAGGGTTTGGGCAACAGCATCTACAGTTACCTGCAAATAACCATATACCGGTAAATAATTGTTCATTATAAGGGCGGGATTGCCCGCAATAGGATATGGATATGCAGTTGGCGGGTTATATATCGGTGTTACGTTGAAACCGCCGCTGCCGGCAATAATGCAAGGTATTTGCTTACCGTTTACCGTCCAGGTAAACCGTTCGTAGTTATGGGCATGGCCTGATAGTATGGCATCGGGCCATAATCCGGCATCGTTAAACGCCTCAGTCAGTACTTTTATCATTAAAGGTGATCCGCCATTTTTACTGTCGCCCGAGAATGGCGGATGGTGCACCGCTAAAATTATAGCCCGTTTATCAGTTTCGCGTTTTACTTTCAGGCGTGCCAGTTCGCCTTTTAAAAAATCAAGCTGCGCGGTGCCTACGGTAGTAAAGTGGTTGCCATCGGGGGCAATAATACCGCCGGGCGTTCCGTCAAGCACATTGCTGTAAAGGCCAATGATGGATACAAACGGCGCTTCGAGTGTAAAATAAACACCGGGCTGGTCCATGGTGTAACGTACCAGGTTGGCTGCATTTACGGCCGGCGCAGGCGTTGCCGCACAAAAGTTTTCTTCAAATGCCGAAAGCGATTTCATCTGGGCGTTGTAAACCATCCCATCGTGGTTGCCGGGGATGGCAAAAATGGGCGCGTTGTAGTTACGGTAGGCATCATAAAACTGCTGGTAATAGTAAGCCTCTTCGCCAAAGTTATAGATTACATCGCCCAGGTGAAAGAAAAACAAAGGACCATTGGGCGCCTTCAAGTCCGCTTCCATCATGTTGGCCACGTTTTCGGCGTTTTGATATTTCGAATCGGTTGTTGCGCCTGTATCGCCCACAACGTGAAAAGATATTTGATTTTTTGCTGTAATACCGGCAATAGCACCGGGCAATACGTTAGCCAGTTCCATAATACCCGGCAAGGGGGTAGCCCGAAATGCCAGCACAGATTTTTCGTGGCTTTTATAATAAGGCGAGTTGTAATACTGATCATCGGTTGCCGGTTGAAAAGCGCCTTGTAAGGTCACATTTCCATCTACCGTTACCGGGAGTTCTGCAAAAAGCCTCCTGCCTGCAGGCGCTGGTGTGCCATGGGCGCCGGAGTTATTTGTTGTTGAACCGCCGCCTGTTGAATTTGTTGTTTTTGCCATTTTGATTGGGTTTAAGGTTTATAAGTTTAGGGTTAATAGTATGATCAAATTTGGGAGAAAAAAATATAAAAATCAAGCTGGTAAATAAATATTTAGGACTTGTTCAGGGCAGACGCGTTAAGAATTATTTCGGATAACAAAAATGCCGTTTTGTATGATGGTCAGTTTTTACCACAAAGCACACAAAGTTAAGATCACAAAGGCCACAAAGTCCTTTTCTCTGTGACCTTTGTGAAATCTCCGTGCCCTTTGTGGTAAAAAAAATCGTCAAATGGGGTCCCTCTCCGGCATTTGGCGCGAACATTAAAATTATTTTAATGCGTTTGCCCCGAGGGCTTGTTTAGCCCCTCTTGCTTTTACCTTCCGAATATGTATATTTAGTTCAAATTCCAAACCATGAAACAATTGATATGCATCGCCTGCCTGGGCGCAATTTTATACCTGCAAAGCTGCGGCGGCGGCCTTATTAAAAATAACGATAGCGGCCAAACATCGTCGGCAGGTGTAAGGTCAAAAGTCCCCGTCCCAACGGCTACCGATAACCTGGTAGTTAATGACGATAAAGACCTTACCGGCTATTGGGTAGGCGAATTCGGGCCTGACGTAGCAGCTGGCGATAGCGTTGAAAACGACGAAGGCGATGGCGGAGACGAATACAATACCATAAACATTTCTATCGATACCTTAAACGGCAACAATGTAAAAGGCCATACGGTAATTGCCGGAAAAGTGCGCTTTTTTAAATGCACCATGAAAGCAACCGGGGCCAAATACCAGTTCACATTTAAAGGCGGCGCCGATGAAAAAGCCGCCGGCACCTATAAGTTCAGCATAACCAAAGGCGACAGCCTTTTAAAAGGCCGCTGGGCCGCCGCAAGCGACACCATATCTGCGCACGGTTTTGCATTAGTAAAAAGGCATTTTACATACACCCCCGGCTGGAAAATAACAACGGGCCAATACGTGGATTTCAGTAAAGGGAAAACGGTGACGGAAAAATTAGACAACGGGGAAACTTACCAAAATGAAAAATATTTTTCAACTTCGGCTGATGTGGCAAAATACAATGCATCCGCCGATGCGCTCACTAAACAATATGTGGCCAATTTAAAAAAAGCCGACCTCATGGTGCTACGCAATTCGATATTTGCGAGGCACGGTTATACTTTCAAAAAGCCGTTGTTAAGTTTGTATTTCAGTCAGCAGCCCTGGTATGTGCCATTAAATACGGATGTAACCGCCCAGCTTACGCCTATTGAAAAGAAAAACATTGCCCTGATGGCGCCTTACGAGAAGAATGCGGAAGAATATTACGGTGTTTTCGGGCGTTGATAACCTATGCAGCTAAGTAACCATCGCTACTTTATAAAAGCAAGCTCCCTGCTTTGGTACGGCCTGCTGCTTTTTTTTACCTACCTGATGCTGCTCATCACCCTGCAATACATCCCGGCCCGCACCGATGTGGCATTTTTGCGACTGAAACAGGATGTTGTTGGCATGCTGCACTATCGTATAGCTTTTTTTGCCCACGTGTACACGGGCATGTTCGTGCTGGTTTCGGGGATACTGCAATTCCCGGTGTACATCAGGCAGCATTTTCCGGTAGTTCATAAATGGTCGGGAAGGGTGTATGCTTTCGGGGTCATTTTCATTGCAGGCCCTGCGGGTTTGGTGATGGGTTACTATGGCAACGGCGGCGCAATAAGCCAGTCGGCTTTTTGCATCCTGGCTGTTTTATGGATAGTTTTTACCTGGAAGGCTGTTGCAGCGGCGAGAGCACGCCGGTTTGCCGAACACAAAAGGTGGATGTACCGCAGCTATGCATTAACGCTTTCGGCCATAAGTTTAAGGGCTTGGAAATGGCTGCTGGTATTACTATTTGCACCGGCCCCAATGGATGCTTACCACATTGTATCATGGCTTGGCTGGACAGGTAATTTACTGGTAGCCGAACTGATCATTTACTTCATGTTTAGAAAGCAGTTTGTTAAATCGAAAGTCTTGAGTTTTAAGTCCTAAGTCGGGCTCATGGCATCAATCAAGCCTTATAACAGGATATTTTCCCTATCGGTTGTTTCGCCGCCATCAGTTTGCCGGTTATTGTTTTTTATTTCCCGCCAAAGCGAAAAAAGGGCATCGTTGTCTTCCAGGGTCAGTCGTAGCCGTTCTTCCGGCGTTTTGGCCAGCCAGATAGCCAACTGGAGTTGTTTTATATGTGCGGGCGTATCGTCCATGTTATATCAACTCAAAAGTATTCAAATTTAATTTGTTTATCCAATGGCTTATATAATCACGTTGCAGGTTGGGGAGCGAAGCCAGGTTTTTAATATCTTCCATTTGTACAGCGGCCTGCCAATCTTGTATCCATATCAATTTCGAAATTAACAGGTCTTCGGGCGAAACCACATAAACATCGGTACCATAAAAATTCATTTTTTGTTTCCGCTCAAACTCTGTAAGCCTGTATTCATTATTCTTCCGGACTACAAAATCCGCCTTAAACCCCGACTGGTGGTCGATAACATTAAACAAGCTTTGTCTGTCGATGGCGTCGGCCACGGCATCTTTACTGCAATAATAAGCCCCTTCAAAATGCCCGACAAACCCTTCAATGTCCTCAGCCTGTAAGCGGACCACAAAATCGATATCTTTTGTCGCCCTCGGAACGATATACAAGCCCATCGCAATGCTGCCCGATAACATATAAGGGATATGGTTATTTTCGAAGTATTCTATTATTTTTTTAAAGAAATCAAGCATCGGCTTAAATGTACAAATTGTCTTGTCTTAAAATAGGTTTACACATTTTGCCTTGTCATAAAATACTAAACAGTTTATTATCAGCTAATTGCATAAACATTTCTAAAAACCAAATTTTATATCAATTGATTATCAGCTACTTAAGTGAGTTTAATAATTCGTTAAAATGGAACATGCTGACAATGAGCGTGTTTCACAGTGTTCCGGGTGTTCCACTTGTAAAAATGGAACACCTGGAACATAGCTAATTCGCCGATAAAATGTACCAACCGCTTCACGTTAAGCTCTTTTTTCGGGGCAAGGCGTTAAAACACCGTCCCCTGCAACAAAAAGAAAATACCTATCGCGGCAAAGCCCACGCTCGTTATCCACAATATCTTTCGTTTGGTGATAATGGATATGGCCCCTATAGCAATCGCTATCTGGAACAGGGTTACACCTCTCGCCAGTATTTTATGCTTTACGCCATGCTCTACCGATTCTTTTTCAAGTGACTTTGCATCTGCCATAATTTTAGCCTGGTCGGCTTTGTTTGATTTTATCTTTGCAGAATCCTGTGGAGCAACCGTTTTGCCCAGTGCAACCAGTATTTTATTTGACGTGGCTATCTCTTCGCTTTTTTATGCTTTTGGCTTCGTAAAACGCCCACTGATCTGATGATTTTATTTGCGCCAGCATAGCTTCGTCGGCATGGTCGTTGGCTATAAGGCCGGTTATGGCAGCCAGCACAGCTATAATAGCTGTTGTTAATGCCACATACAGCACCCATTTTTCTTTGCCTTCCGACAGTATATGGTGCGCATGTTCGTTGCTCTGTTCATGTATATTTTCCGAAAAATCTTCTATTTCAGCCATAGTGCTTTGTTTTGTATCGTGTTACTTAGGTAATAGATAATTGGTGCCTAAAATTAAGCACAAATACTGTTATTGGAGGGTATTGTTTAAAAATATATCGTAGGGGCGCAATATTATTAACTCAAGGAAAATATCAAGCCAATTAATATTGAATAATGAATTTTGAATATCAAATTTCGAAATTCCTCACTTCAATATTCGTTATTGGGTGTTCGATATTAAAACCTTAAATTAACGACATTACCCAGGACATGCGATCACAACAAACTCGGGTCGGCGCCCTCGGGATCTTTATAATTTTTTATAAAATTGGCAATCTCGGCAGCTTCGCCGTAAGTAAGCTCGCCGATGCCGTCGTACTCCCATTCTTCCATATTCTCGTCAAAGGTTATATTTCCCATGCCTACGGGGCCATCGCTTAGTTTATAAACGCCTGTTGCAAAATAATTACCGCCTGGTACGGGTTCATTAACCGGGGTAATGGTCAAATGTACCGGGCCTTCGGTAGTGTCAATATCATAACTTACCTGGTTTACCATAGTTTAATGCTGATTATAAATATGTTTATTTTTTAATAATTTATCTATTGCCTGTTTGCAAAAACTTTGCCTAAAATAGCGTTTATATACAAAATTTTATAACATTTATAATAAGTTTGCACATGGTTCATTCAACTATCTATCGGGACGAACCAATGAACTAAAAAAATGAAATTAACCATATACGGGGCGGCCCGGCAGGTTACCGGGAGCATGCATTTGCTGGAGGTTGGCCAATTTAAAATATTAGTGGATTGTGGGTTGGATTACGAGAAAGACCGCAACGTTCAAACCAACGAAAATTTCCCTTTTGATCCTGCCGAAATTGATGTAGTTATATTAACCCATGCCCATATCGACCATTCGGGCAACTTGCCCACGCTTGTCCGTTTAGGTTTCAACGGGCAAATATTATGCACCCCCCCCAACTGCTGACCTGGCCGAACTGTTATTGCTTGATTCGGTAAGCCTGTTTATGCGTAAAGCGCAAAGCGGGCGCAAAAATCGCCGTGGCAAGTTTAACACAGGTGCGCAGCCATTATACCTCCAAAAGCATGTAATGGATACGGTTGAGCGCTTTATTACCATTGGCTTCAACAGGCCTTTCCGTGTAAATGGAGATATAGAGCTTACTTTCATCCCCGTTGGCCATTTATTAGGGGCCGCTGCCGCGATTTTGAAAGTAAATGATAATGGCATCGAAAAATCCATCGCTTTTACCGGCGATATCGGCCGTAAAAATTACCCCGTTCTTGACGATCCGCAACAATTACCTGATGTTGATTACCTGGTAACCGAATCAACCTATGGCGGCAGGCATCATACCAATGATAAATCCTTGGAACAAACGCTGGTAGAAACCATTGAAAAGGCTTGCATAAAAGAACAAGGCCGGCTTATTATTCCGGCATTCAGTATAGGGCGCACACAATCATTGGTGTATTCGCTCAATAAAATATTCAGCAGCGGCTTATTACCGCCGGTCAAGATTTTTGTTGATAGCCCGTTGGCCACACGATCAACCGAGGTATTCAGGAAATACCACAACCTCGTGAACAAAGAAGCACAGGATTTTTATAACCGCCGGGGCGATGAGTTTGAGTTTGATAACCTCACTTATGTGGAAACACTAAAAGACAGCCGCCAGGTATCTAATTATTTTGAGCCATGCGTCATTATTTCATCAGCCGGCATGCTTGATGGCGGCAGGATACAAGACCATCTTTTTTATAATATCCAGAATTATTATTGCACGATATTATTTATCGGCTACTGCGCCAAAGGCACTTTAGGCCACCGTTTACTACGAGGCGATCCTATCGTCCACATTAAAGACCGTGACCTGGCCGTTTACGCCACAATAAAACAAACCGATGTCCTGAGCGCCCACGGGGACCATGCCGACCTGGTAAATACCGTTAAACAACTGGATAAAACAAAGCTAAAAAACGTTTTCCTGGTACACGGCGAAACGGGCAGTATGCAGGCTTTCGCCGATGCATTGGAAGATGATGGGTATAATGTGACGATACCTGAAAAAGGAGTAAAATACGAGTTGAATTAAATTAACACGAACATCTAAAGACAGGAATCTTTCTGTGTCGGACGCGTAATTTTGCGTCTCTATATTGTTACGGCGTATAACCTGAATTTATTGCAATCGAAAAAAGATAATCCCTATATTCGATAAAATAAATCATTTCCAAATCATGAAATCCGTTAAATTTATATTGCCGTTGCTGCTTTGCACTTTTATTTTGGGTTTTACAACCATCAGCAATAAAGACCACTGGAAAGATTTATTTAACGGAAAAGACCTGAACGGCTGGGATACTTATATAGGTCCCGATCTGACTGATGGCGGCAAACCCATTACAGGTACACCCATCGGGCTAAACAACGACCCACGGCACGTATTCAGCATTGTAAACCAGGATGGCGAAAATATTATCCGGATTTCAGGTGAAAACTGGGGCGCCATATCTACCGAAAAGGCCTATGAAAACTACCATTTGCAGTTACAGTTTAAATGGGGTACACTTTTATGGGGACAAAAGAAGGGCAAAAAAATGGACAGCGGTGTTTTATACCACTCTGTCGGCCCGTATGGTGCTGATTACGGCGCATGGATGCGCTCGCAGGAGTTCCAGGTGGAGCAGGGTAACTGCGGCGATTACTGGGGATGCGCCGGCGCAATGGCTGATATACCCGTAGTTAAACAGACTGACAGCACTTATATATACAGCGCGAAGGGAACGCTTACCACATTCAGCGCCGCGAACAAAACCGGTCGGCATTGCATCAAACAGGGCGATACCGAAAATCCCACAGGCCAGTGGAACACCCTTGACCTGTATTGCCACGGCGATACCAGCATACAGGTTATGAATGGCAAAGTAATGATGGTATTATACCACAACAGCCAAATGGATAATGGCAAGGTATCCCCGCTGGCAAAAGGAAAAATACAGATACAGTCAGAGGGTTCGGAAGTGTTTTACAAAGGGATAAAGATACAGGCGATAAACAAGCTCCCGACTGATTTAGTGAATCAATAGTCAGCAAGCTTGTTTAAAGAATCCCGTTCCACAATGGCAATACTTTCCATTCGTAGAAATTCGAGTAATTCGTGCTTATTTATTTCTTGAAATGCCCGATAATCAAATTTGCCAGCTCCACTCCTATTCTTTCCTGCGCTTCATTGGTTGCTGCGCCGATATGCGGGGTCAATGAAATTTTTGGATGCGTAAGTAAATCAACCCTTGGCGTTGGTTCATTATCATAAACATCAAGCGCTGCAAAAGAAATTTTACCGCTGTCCAGGGCGGTAATCAACGCTTCTTCGTCTATCAAGCCGCCGCGTGAGCAGTTAACCACACCCGCGCCTTTTTTCATTTTCTCAAACTCGCTCGATCCTATGATCGGCTTATCAACAAATGGGGTGTGTATAGTGATGAAATCAGCTTGCGCGATGATCTCTTCCTGGGTTGCAGTTTTAACAGTTGCTTTAACTTTTATACCGCCACCTAATTCAAGTTCAACCTCGGGGTTAAAAGGAAAAAGGTCATAAGCCAAAACATCCATACCAATACCAATAGCCATTTTTGCAACTTCGCGGCCAATGCGGCCAAAGCCTAAAATACCTAATGTTTTACCGCCAAGTTCAACACCTTTAGCATAAGCCTTTTTAAGGTCGTTAAATTTTGTGCTGCCTTCAACAGGCATTTTTCGGTTGCTATCTTGCAAAAAGCGGACACCGGTAAATAAATGCGCAAAAACAAGTTCGGCTACCGAGCGTGATGAAGATGCAGGCGTGTTATAAACCCCAATGCCTTTTTCTTTGGCATATTCCACGTCGATGTTATCAACGCCTACGCCGCCCCGGCCTATCAATTTAAGGTTTGGGCACGCATCAATCAAAACCTGGCGTACTTTGGTGGCGCTGCGCACAGTAATGCCATCGTAGTTTTGCAGTTTAACAAGCAGTTCTTCCTGCGGTATATTGTTGGTATCAATTTCAAATCCGGCTGCTTCTAAAAGCGCTTTACCTGCCGGGTCAATTCCGTCGTTAGCTAATATTTTGATCATCTTTAAGTTGATTAAGTTGGATTGAGTTGATTAGGTTGATTAAGTTAGCCGTGAAACCATTCACTAAATCAACTTAATCAACCAATCAACCTACTTATTTTTTTCGTGAAATTCCTGCATCGCATCTATCAGTACATATACACTGGTAATAGGCAATGCATTATAAATTGATGCCCTGAAACCGCCTACGCTCCTGTGGCCTTTAATGCCAACTATGCCTTTATCTTCGGCCAATTTCAGGAATGGTTTTTCGTGTTCCGGGTTTTCCATTACAAAGCAAACATTCATGTGCGAACGGTCTTCAACTGCGCATACGCCTTTAAATAAAGGATTACGGTCAATTTCTTCGTATAAAACCCTTGCTTTGGCAATGTTTTCTTTTTCAATTTCTCCAACCCCGCCTTTTGATTTCAGCCAGTTTAGTGTAAGCATGGAAACATATATGGCAAAACATGGCGGCGTATTATACATAGAGCCGCCTTCAATTTGTGTTTGATAATTAAACATAGCCGGTATTTTACGGCCTGTTTTGCCTAAAATATCGTCCTTTACAATAACAAGCGTAACCCCTGCCGGACCCATGTTTTTTTGCGCCCCTGCATAGATCAAACCAAAGTCGGCCACATTTATTTTACGGCTGAATATATCCGACGACATATCGCAAACCATTGGAATGGGCGATTTTGGAAAGCTTTGCGATTGCGTACCGTATATGGTATTGTTTGATGTGATGTGGAAATACGCCGCATCAGCCGGTATTTCAAAACCCTTAGGCACATAAGTAAAATTGCTTTCCTTAGAAGTAGCTACAACTACAGTTTCGCCAAAGTATTTTGCTTCTTTTATTGCCTTGTTGGCCCATACGCCTGTTTCCAGGTAAGCTGCTTTGCCGCCTTCAGGTAATAAGTTATAAGGGGCTAATGCAAACTGCGTGCTGGCACCACCTTGCAGAAACAATACCGAATAACCTTCCGGAACTTCCAGTAATTCTTTTACCAGCCTTACCGCTTCATCCAAAACGCTTTCAAACTCAGGCGAACGGTGCGAGATTTCTAAAATTGAAAGTCCTGTTCCTCCAAAATCGATAACGCCCGCCGCAGCTTGTTTTAAAACTTCGTGGGGTAAAATGCCTGGTCCGGCGCCAAAATTGTGTTTCATTTTATGTTATAATTGGTATGTTGAATAATTTACAAATTAACAACTTCATACTTTGACGGGCCGAAGTTAATTAATTTGACAATGTTTATAGAGATTATTTGCTTTTTTTGAAAAATTGTACAATTAACAGACAAATCTGCCTTATAATTTAAAATATTAAAAAAATCAGGGTGTTTTATTGTCAGGCTTATATTATAATTTCGGTTTACCCGGATTTTTTAAATAAGCAATTGCCGCCGATGGATCGGCCGCCGAAAAAACCGAGTTGCCTGCAACCAGCACATTGGCGCCTGCCTCAACCAGTTTTATTATATTGTATTCGTCGACTCCGCCATCCACTTCTATAAACAACTTAGGGTTATGTTTATTGCTTAACTCCTTGATATCCTTTAACTTTTTATAAGTATGCTCAATAAATTTTTGTCCGCCAAAGCCGGGATTAACCGACATGATCAAGACCTGGTCAAGATCGGCAATAATATCTTCCAGCAGTGCCACCGGCGTGTGCGGGTTAAGCGCCACAGAAGCACGGCAGCCCAGCTCTTTTATATATTGAACGGTACGGTGCAAATTTGGGCACACCTCGTAGTGAACAGTTATCCCGGAAGCGCCTGCATCGGCAAACTCCTTTAAATACCTGTCTGGCTCAACAATCATTAAATGTACATCCAAAGGCTTTTTGGCATGTTTTTTCACCGCCTTCATTACCGGGAACCCAAAAGAGATATTGGGTACAAAAACACCATCCATAATGTCAACATGTATCCAGTCGGCTTCGCTGCTGTTTATCAGTTCGATATCGCGCTGTAAATTGGCAAAATCGGCCGCTAAAATAGATGGGGCTATGAGGTGGTTGTTCATCACGCAAATGTAGCAATTAGCGGTAAGAGATTGGGGGTTCGCTGAAGTTTTTTTAACCTCGGCTCCGGGGTCCGGGAAGAAAAAAAATGGTTAAACCTTACGAAGTTTTTAAAACTCCGTAAGGTTGTCTTGCATTAACCAGTAAAGTGATATTGATAAATATTTGACCGCAGACTTTTTAGCTTCACACGTTCCAAACTTTCCTCAATCTGGTCTTTTTGGTCTTTACAGGTTACTTCCAAAAACGCTTTCCGATAAGCATCCAAAGCCTTTGTCCAGTTTCTTCCTTTTTCGTAAAATAGACCCTGTAACTCAAATATATCGGCGGCATCTACCCCCGGCGTACTTAAAGCTTTTTCAGCAATAATGTTTACCTGTTTTTCCATATTCAGAAAAACAACCAGGCTTAGGTAATAGAAATAATTATCAGGGAAAGTTGGCTCCAACTCCATACAAGCTTTGAAATGATAGCCGGCCGTCTGGTAATCCTTCAACTCATAATAATATATTTTCCCAAGTTGGAAATGCGCCCTTGCATAAAATGGGTCGTTATTAACAATCTCGTTCAACAATTGTAAGCCTTTTGGCGTCTCACCGTAACTCACTTCTTCAATAGCCTGTAAATACTTTTCTTCAATGGTATAATATGTGTCCATAAAATTTTAATAATAGGTTGGATTTACCGATAGATAAACCTTAATTCAATAAAAACATTAATTGTATTTCCCCTTAACAGGGCTTATGAAGAGTACTACACAGATGCATGCCTCTTCTGCAGCGTGCCCATGGGCCGCTTTGAGTGTTGTTTGCAGAAGTAATTAAGACGTAGCATTGCTTTAATTTTTTGCGAAGATAATAAAAAAGATTTCACAGATTAAAGAAGATTTCACAGATTGATAAAAATATAATCGGTGCAATCATTCTCAATAATCTGTGAAATCCCAGCTAACCAAACCACTCAAACAGATCATTCTGTTTCAGCGCCGCTTTTTTGCCAGCATCCAGGTCTTTCTTAACCAACCCCTCTCCCATCAACATTATGCGGTTACCGTAATTAAAGGCGTCCTTTAAATTATGGGTTATGAGTATGGAGGTTAGCCTGTAATCTTTTATCAACTCTTCGGCAGTGCGCATTACTATTTCAGCAGACCGCGGATCAAGGGCCGCTGTTGGTTCATCCAGCAACAAAACTTTGCAGCTGCCCATAACGCTCATCAGCAAGGTTAAGGCTTGCCGCTGGCCACCGGATAAAGTGCCCATCTGCTGTTCTATTTTATTTTCGAGGCCCATGCCGAGGGTAGATATTTTTTCTTTTACCTGGTTTTTAAAGGTGTCGTTTATGCCGATGGTTAATCCTTTTGGTTTGGTGCGGATGGCAGCCAGCCTAAAATTGTCCAGTATACTAAGCTCAGAAGCCGTTCCGCTCATCGGGTTTTGAAAAACGCGGGCAATCCATTGGCTGCGTTTGTAATCAGGCAGTTTGGTTACATTTTGACCATCTATCTTAATACTCCCGGTCCCCGGAAAAACGCTGCCCGCTATCATATCCAGCAAAGTTGTTTTCCCGGAGCCATTACTGCCGACGATCACCAAAAACTCCGCTGTTTTTATATGCAGGTCAATTCCGTTAACAGCATTCACCTGGTTGGGCTTGCCTGCGTTGAAGATTTTGTAAACGTGATCGATTTGGATCATTTTAAATTCGGATTATTTTGCAGTTCGGAAGGAAATACGGGGTAAACTCACAATTAACAACACAAAAACGGCTGTTACTGCTTTAAGATAAATTGGGTTGACCCCGATATCTAAGGTTACAGCGAGTACAAATTGAAATATTATTGCGCCGCCGAGCACTAATAACAAACTTAGCCACACAGAAGTAAGGCGCAACCAATTGATAAATGTTTCGGCAATTATTACAGAGCCCAGCCCAATTATTACCACTCCTATTCCCATGCTAATGTCAGTATAACCTTGCTGTTGACTTATAAGATAACCACTTATGGCCGTTAACGCATTGGCGATTGCAAGACCGGTTATTTTCATTCGGTCGGTATTAACACCAAGGGCACGGATCATAGTTTCGCTATTGCCGGTTGCGCGCATAGCTAAGCCAAAATCGGTTTTAAGAAGATACCCGATAATAATCGTGATGACACTTATAAAAATCAACAATATCCAAAATGTGTTATTATTAGGATCTGGACTGATGTTGATTATATTAAACAAGGTGGAAACATTGATCAAAGGCAAATTAGATCGTCCCATCAAAGCTAAATAAACAGAGTAAAGTGCCGTCATCACCAATATTCCTGCTAAAAGGGCGTTGATCTTTAACTTTGTATGGATCAACCCGGTTAGCGCCCCTGCGGTTGCGCCGGCAATGGCGACCGCTGGTAACGTAAAGTAAATTGGCTGATGATGAGTGAGAAATATAGCCGTAACAACCGCCCCCAGCGTATAACTGCCATCCGTTGTAATGTCGGGTATATTAAATATTTTCATGGAAATATAAATTCCAAGGGCAACCCCCGAAAAGCATAACCCTTGTAATAATGCGGTGAGGTAAAAATCCATTTACTTAACGGCTTCGAAATTTGAAGGAACAGATATGTTATATTTTTTTGCGGCAGCCGGATTGTAAACCCTTTTCCTAACTTTTACCAACTCGGGTTGCAGCCCGGCTGTTGAATGCGTTTTTAAAAATTGGGCTGCTTGTTCTCCCGACTGGTACCCCCATTGATAAATATCCGCGCCAAATGCGGCAACCGCCCCGCGTTGCACCAAACCTGCCTCACTGGTAAATATTGGCACATTTTTTCGGTCGCAGTTTTTCAATATGGTTTCAAAAGCCGTAAATACAGTATTATCAGGATTTGCAAAAAAAGCGTCGATACCTTTACCGAGTAATGATTGTGTTACTAATTGGGCATCCGCCGAAGAATTTAACGGAAGCGCGATTAGCGTTATATTTAATTTAGCTGCCAATGTATCAATGCGGTTTTTAGCAAGGATTGATTGCGGCTCCGATTCGTTATAAATCATCCCAACAATTAATTTACCTGCTTTTGGCTTTAAAAATTTGGGGATATTTGAAAAAGACGTATCAATATAATTCAAATCCTCAACAGTCCCGAATAAATTAGCCGGGCCCTTGCCACTGGCATCTTCCAGGCCCATCAGCTTTACAGTTGGTGATACCGTTACAAAAATGGGGATGGTTTTTGTTTTCTGCGCTGCGGCGATAGACGAAACTGTTGGGCAGGTAGCGATCAGGTCAACCTTTTCAGAAATATAGTAATTTACAATTTGTGTTAATGTAAGGGGACTCCCCTGTGCGTTGCGGTATTGAATTACTATATTTTTATTGTCCTCGCTAAAGCCATTTTTCTTTAATGCATCAACAAAACCCGTACGCGCAGGGGCAAGCGAGGCATCTTCAAAGGCATCAACAAAACCTACAACTGGTACATTACTTTTAGTACCCGAATGACAGGAGGCAATAATGACGATAAGAATAAAAGGGGCAAAGAATTTAAGCAGCTTCATGCCACTAAGGTAAATAAATGAGGTTAAAGGTGAAAGGCAAAAGGCGAAAGGTTTTAGCGTTTCTCATTCTCGCCCTTAATCTTTTACCTTTCACCCTTAACCTTTTACCTTTCGCCTTCACCCTTTTCGCCTTTTTTTGAGTAATTTAGCCCCTGCATGACACCAATAATTTCAAAATTACCCCAAACAGGAACTACTATATTTACTTTAATGTCGGCTTTGGCGGCAGAGGTTGGCGCAATAAATTTGTCACAGGGTTTCCCGGATTTTAACACCTCACCGGAGCTTATCAAGCTGGTAAACAACGCCATGAAGAATGGCCATAACCAATACGCCCCCATGCCTGGTGTGTTAGCTTTGCGCGAGCAGATAGCCCAAAAAACAGAAAAACTTTACGGTGCAGTATATAACCCGGACACCGAAATAACTATTACAGCAGGGGGAACGCAGGCCATATTTACTGCTATAACCGCAGTAATAAACCCAAACGATGAAGTAATTATTTTTGAGCCTGCCTTTGATTGTTATGCCCCTGCTATAAAACTGATGGGTGGCATTGTAAAATCGATGGAGCTGGAGCCGCCGGATTACCGTATAGCCTGGGATATGGTTAAAAGGCTCATCAATAGTAAAACAAGGATGATTATCCTTAACTCGCCGCAGAACCCAACAGCTACTATTTTGCACAAGGAAGATATTGATGAACTATGCGCGATAGTAAAAAACCAGGATATATTAATATTGAGCGATGAGGTTTACGAACATTTGATATATGATGGCGAAACGCACCAGAGCATGGCCCGTTATGCCGAATTGCAGCAGCGCAGTTTTATTGTGGCCTCGTTCGGCAAGCCGTTTCATGCAACCGGCTGGAAGGTTGGTTATTGTATGGCGCCCGCTTTTTTAATGCAGGAATTCAGGAAAATTCACCAGTTTTTAGTGTTCAGTGTTAACGCCCCAATACAGTATGCAATAGCCGAATATTTGAAGAATGAGAACACATATTTAGGCTTGCCGGAATTTTTCCAACAAAAGCGCGATTATTTTCGTAAAGGACTGGAACAAAGTAGATTCGAGTTGCTGCCTTGCTATGGTTCTTACTTTCAATCGGTAACTTTTAACAACATAACTGATGAGAAAGACAGTGACTTTGCATTACGTTTAACAAAGGAGATCGGGGTGGCTTCTATACCCACTTCTGCGTTTTATACAAAGGGTACCGACCACCATGTTTTACGTTTTTGTTTTGCCAAAAGGCAAGAAACGCTCGATAAAGCCGTTGAAAGATTGATAAAGGTCTAAATAGTCGATGGTCAATAGTCCATAGATCATGACTGACTATTTTTACCCATTAGCAAATACCATGGACTATTAACTATGGACTAAAACAACTATGGGAAATTTAAAAATAACAACCTTCCAGGGATACCTTTTTTGGGAAAATATTGATAAAAACCTGCAAAATATTTCTACCCGTCTGTCTGCGATCCGCGAAAAAACAAACCTGATTGTTTTACCGGAAATGTTTAGCACAGGCTTTTCAATGAACGCCGAAAAACTTGCCGAGCCAATGGGCGGCAAAACCATAAAATGGATGCTTAAAACGGCAAAGCAATATGAGTGCGTATTAACCGGAAGCATTATCATAAAAGAAAACGACAACTATTATAACCGTTTGATATGGATGCGCCCGGATGGCACTTATGAATATTATGATAAACGCCACTTGTTTGCTTTAGGAAAAGAACATCAAACCTATACCCCTGGCGATAAAAGACTTGTTGTTGAGTTAAACGGCTGGAAAATTTGCCCGATGATTTGTTATGATCTGCGCTTCCCGGTATGGTTGCGTAATGTACATGAGGAATATGATCTGATGCTTATTGTAGCCAATTGGCCCGAGCGGCGTATTGCACATTGGCGCGCTTTAATTAATGCCCGCGCCATTGAAAACCAGGCGTATGTTGTAGGTGTAAACCGTGTTGGGCACGATGGCAATGAGGTTTATCATTCAGGCGATTCGACCTGTGTTGACCCAAATGGCAACGTAACATACCATAAACGCGACGAAGAAGATCTTTATACCTTCACTATTAATGCGGACGAGGTTAAAAAAACCCGCCAGGCACTACCATTTTTGAAGGATGCCGATGAATTTAGGATAATATAACACAAACACGATTAAAAGATTTTACAGGATTATATTAAAAGGAAGGTTATATAACTTCCGTCATGAAAATCCAATAAAATCCCTAAAATCGTGTTATTTTTACCCCTCATAAATTTACATTAATTCAATGAGGCTCCTGACCCGTAGTACCTTTTCTCTCTTCTTTATTTTACTTTTCGCGCTATCATCGTTCGCACAACGAAAAAAAGATTATACCCAATTTGTTGACCCGTTTATTGGCACCGGCGGGCATGGGCATACTTACCCGGGGGCTGTGGTGCCCTTCGGGATGATTCAGCTTAGTCCCGATACACGTTTAACCGGTTGGGACGGTTGTTCGGGTTATTATTACACAGATACTATTGTTTACGGCTTTTCACATACCCATTTAAGTGGCACAGGCATTGCCGACTATTGCGATGTTTTATTTATGCCTACCACAGGTCAGCCGCAGTTTAAAAACACCGATTACCTATCAGGATTTAAAAAGAAAAACGAAATTTCAACCCCCGGTTATTATAAAACACATTTAGATAAATATAATATTGATGTCGAACTTACCGCCACCGCCCGTGTCGGTGTTCATCGCTACATCTTCCCTAAAGCTGAACAGGCAAATATTATTATCGACCTGCAACATAGGGATGAGGTACTTGATTCGTGGATTGAGGTTGTGAATGACCATGAGATCAGGGGCTTCCGCAGGTCGCGCTCATGGGCGCAGGATCAGTCCATTTATTTCTACGCCAAATTTTCGAAACCATTTAAAACTTACGGCATTGCCGCCAACGATCATCTGCAGCAGGGTCAAACCAAACTACAGGGGAAAAACATTAAAATGTTTATTCAGTTTGATAACCCTGGTGAGATTATAGCTAAAGTGGGTATTTCATCGGTAAGCGCTGATGGCGCGTTGAAAAACCTGGATACCGAAGTACCCGATTTTGATTTCAAAAGAGTCCAAAAAGAAGCAAAAGCCTCATGGAATACCGAGCTCTCGAAAATAGAAGTTGAGGGCGGTGCGCCCAGCACTGCAAGCGAGCGGGAACCACAAAGCGCTAATCAAAATACAGGATACAACAGCCGGAACAAGCAACCTAAGCAGAAAAAACAACCCGACGTTGACCACGCTAAAATAAAGCAGACCATTTTTTACACTGCCCTTTACCATGCAATGCTGGCGCCAAATGTTTACAGCGATGTAGACGGACAATATCGCGGCATGGACCAAAAGGTGCATACGGCCGATGGCTTTAATTATTACACTGTATTTTCTTTATGGGATACCTACCGCGCCGAAGATCCATTACTAAACCTGATAGACCGCAAACGTACGCTTGATTTTGTGAAATCATTTTTGGCGATGTACGAACAGGGTGGTTTATTGCCGATATGGCCCCTTGCATCAAACGAAACCTATTGTATGGTTGGCAATCACTCCATCCCGGTTATTGTCGATGCTTATGCAAAGGGTATCCGCGATTTTAATGCCGAAGAGGCGTTTACAACCATGAAAGCTGCGGTGAACCGTAACCAGTTCGGGCTGGACTCGTACCGTAAAAATGGTGTGGTACTATCAGATGATGAACCTGAATCCGTTTCAAAAACACTGGAATATGCTATTGATGATTGGTGCATAGCCCAGATGGCAAAAATGCTGAACAAACCCGCCGACTATAAGGAATTTATACAACGTTCCCAATACTGGAAAAACAATTTTAATAACCAGAACGGTTTTATGCAGGCGCGGGCAAACGGCGGCTGGTACACACCTTTTGAACCTACGGAGATCAATAATAATTATACCGAGGGTAATTCCTGGCAATATTCATTTTTGGCGCCGCAGGATATTGAAAGCCTTGCCGACAGGATGGGCGGCAAAGCCGCGTTTGAAGCTAAATTGGATGAATTATTTACTACTGACTCCAAACTAACGGGGCGCGAGCAGGACGATGTCACAGGTTTAATTGGCCAGTACGCACATGGTAATGAGCCCAGTCACCACATGGCTTACCTTTATAATTTTACGGACTCACCCGATAAAACACAGTTTTATATCAACAAAATATTAAAGGAAGAATACAGTAACCAGCCCGATGGCCTTTCGGGCAATGAGGATTGCGGGCAAATGTCGGCCTGGTATGTGATAAGTTCGTTGGGTATTTATAATATCGCTCCTGGCCAGCAGCAATTCCAGATCGGTATGCCACAGTTTGATAAAGCGGTAATCAATCTTGAAAATGGTAAAAAGTTTACTATTCTTAACTCAGGCGCAAGCATAAATAGCGGGAATATTTACATGCAGGGCATGAACCTCAACAAAAAAGCATACGATAAACTCTACCTCAATTATGATGATATTGTCAACGGCGGCGAATTTGAAGTATTTACCGGTCGGCTGCCCAACAAAATGTTTGTGCAGGGGCTGGAAAAACCAACATCAAGGATAACCGATAATTTGATTGTTCCCGATCCTTATATTACTGCCCCGGCCAAAACCTTTAAGCAGCCATTCAACATCGAAATAAAAGATGCGGATACAACCGCCAAAATCTATTATACGCTTGACGGATCCTCCCCGACTGTAAATTCAACCTTATACAGCGCACCAATAAATATTTCAGCCAACACTACCGTGAAAGCCATCGCTGTTGAAGGTGATAAAACAAGCTTTATTGACGAAGGTTCTTTTACCAAAATAAGGGCCGATATAAAACTAACCCTTGTAAACAAATACCTGCCAAACTATGCCGACGAAGGCGATAACGCATTGATCAACGGCCTGCATGGAAAAGTTAACTGGCGGCTTGGCAACTGGCAGGGTTACCAGGGCAATGATCTGGTCGCAATTATCGATATGGGGCAACCCAAGCCTATAAAACAGGTAAGTTTAGGAACGTTGCAGGATACACGCTCGTGGATAGTTTTCCCGCAGTACGTACAATATTGGATATCAAATGACGGGGTTAATTATAAACTGGCCGTCACGGTTAATACTAAGGTTGACATAAAAGACCTTAATATACAAACCCAGGAATTTACCGCACCATTAAACGTAAATACCAGGTATATTAAACTGATAGCCAGGCAATACGGCGCATTACCTGATTGGCACGAAAGCAAAGGCCAGCCATCGTACATTTTTGCAGATGAGATAACGGTGGAGTAGCATATCGGGAAAAGGTTATTATCTAATCCATAAGCCGTCGTTATCGAGCAGTAAATATGTTACTTTTTTGATTTACCGCTTTTTGAAGTATCCTTAACCAAATTGGCCCCGCCTGAAGCGCTGTTATCACTACTGCTGGTAGTTTTATTCGAATCCTTTTTTGAAGTATCCTTGGCAACTTTATAAGTGTTTTTCACCGTGTCGTTGCCCGATTGCGCCGTATGGTCACCAGAGCAGGCTGCAAAAAAGCATAACCCGGCTGTCAGCATTAGTATAACTATCTTGTTTTTCACGTCTGTTAAATATTGATGTAACGTTTTAACAGGCAGGTAAGGGTAATGGTTTTATAAAGTTAAAAGGTAATCCTGGCCAATAGAAATTAGATAGTTATAATGATCAATCAAAAGGGGTGTATTTTGCTGAAAATGATTAAGCAATAAAGCTATGTTAGTTGTGACTTTTGCCCACAAAACTCCTCTTTCTTGAATACCCCAGGGCAATAAGATAAGCTATGCCGCTAAACCCTAAAGCCTCAAATACACTTGAAACCTCATTGCCCTGGAGGCTATGTGGATCGGCTATTGCCCTTGGGATGTGAAGGAAAATAAACCATAAAAAAATCATCAGCGAAAGCAGCAGTGCAACTAATTTTAGCTGTACCCTTAAAATAATAGCAATGCCCGACCCAATAAGCGCAACGCCCGCAAAATACGTCCAAAACATGGCGCCTGGTATCCACGAAGGGACAAGCGTAGATATGCCTTCCTTATACAAAAAATGATCGATGCCAAAACTTATCATAGTTATGCACATAAAAACGCTTCCAAAAGGGATTATCTTTTCCAAAAAAACCACAAAGGATGATTGCACCTGGCCACTATCTCTGCCTGCAGGATAAGACCCCGCAACAACAAAGCCACCACCTGCAAAAACCAATTCTTTTAATGCAGAGGCCCACGAGCCCATATTTTTATAATACGGGTCCGCAATTATTTCATAGGGTATTTGAATAAAAATAAAAATGGCAAGAAATATGGCGCCTAAAATGAGCCCTATTATTTTAGCTTGTTTATCTAATGCGATTGCGATACCGGCCAAAATTAAAATAGCGCTGAAAATGTAGACGCATAATACCAGGCCGGGAAATGATAAGGCCGGCAATATTACGGGACGGAAACCCGCATAAAAAACCTGCTGTAAGCCCAAACCCCCTATCATTATTCCATAAGATATGCGCGCCGCTTTAATAAGTATTTCCATAATTGTGATTTGATAATGATCAAATTAAGGAAGTTGTTTATCAGCAAGCAAATCATAGCTTGTTCATATTTGAACAAGTTGGTACAAAAGAAAATGGAGACTTAAACCTAAGTTCAAGCCTCCATTGTATGAGTTTTTAAAGGCGCGGAGTTAAATTTCCCTGCCAGGGTCCCAGTTTTCTAAATAATCCGAAACGCGTTTAACGAATGTGCCGCCCAAAGCCCCGTCAACCACCCTGTGATCATAAGATAATGACAAAAACATCATATGGCGGATACCTATCATATCACCCTGCAGGGTTTCAATTACTGCCGGTTTCTTTCTGATGGCGCCAACAGCTAAAATGGCTACCTGCGGCTGGTTTATGATAGGCGTACCCATAACGTTACCAAATGAACCTACATTTGTTATAGTAAAGGTACCACCCTGCACATCGTCAGGTTTTAATTTATTGTTACGCGCACGGTTTGCAAGGTCATTAACAGCTTTTGTTAAGCCAATAAGACTCAGTTCGTCTGCTTTTTTAATAACCGGCACTATCAGGTTACCACTTGGCAAGGCTGTGGCCATGCTTATATTTATATCTTTCTTTTTGATGATCTGTGTCCCGTTTACCTGGATATTGATCATCGGCAAATCCTTAATAGCCCGTACAACGGCCTCGATAAATATTGGCGTAAAGGTAATTTTTTCACCTTCCCTCTTTTCAAAAGCATTCTTTATTTTATCGCGCCATAAAACAAGGTTGGTTACATCAGCCTCAACAAAAGAAGTAACGTGTGGCGAAGTGTGCTTGCTCATTACCATGTGATCGGCAATGAGGCGGCGCATCCTGTCCATTTCTATGATCTCATCACTGCCCGACATTGAGGTTCCCGATGAAACAGGTTCCGGCTTTGGTTTTTCCGGAGCCGGCGCTGGTTTTGGTACTTCAGTAATTGGCGCAGGTTCCGGAGCCTCTATAACCGTTTCGGGCACCGGCGTTTCTATTACAGGAGCCTGGGTCTGTGTTTCTGCATCTGGCACAGGTTGCAGCGTTTCGCTTACAGGTTCGGGTTCTGTTATATTTATCTTCTGCGGTTCACTAAAAGTATATTGCTCCTCGGGCGCTTTCAACGTTTCAGTAACCGGGTCCGTACTGCTATCTGGAACATTTGCAGATTGATATCTATTTTGAATATAATTTAACAGGTCATCCTTTGTTAAACGGCCTTCGGCGCCCGTGCCAGTAATATTATCAAGTTCAGCGTTGCTTATATTCTCCTGCGCGGCTATATTTTTAACCAACGGCGAATAAAATCGCAATGGGTTTTTTGCTGCATCTTCTGCTGAAGCACTTTTTTGCGATAATTGCTCTGTGTATGGTACAGGCGGTATTGATTCTTCCCGTTCATCGGCAAATACAGGCTGTTTTACCTCTACAGGTTCTTTTATTTCATTTACAACGGGAGGAGTATATTTTTCTGCAAGGGGCTCCGGTGCTGGAGGTTGTTGTTCCTGGTAAGACGGCCCCCTTTCATTAACAATTGGGGGCTTCTCTTCAACACGTTGCGGAACAGGTGTCGCAAATGGCTGCCGTATTTCACTAATAACCGGGGGCTTTTCTTCAACGGGCTGTTGAACAGGCGGTGCAACTGGCGGTACTATTTCTTCCGGATCGTTAGTTTCAATAATAGCAATAACAGCCCCTACCTGTACCACATCATTATCTTTATAAAGCTGCTCCAGCAACTTGCCCGTTACCGGCGAAGGAACATCCGAGTCAACCTTATCAGTCGCAATTTCCATCACTGCTTCGTCAGCCTCAATATGGTCCCCCGGATTTTTGATCCATCTGATCACAGTTGCTTCAGCAACGCTTTCACCCATTTTTGGCAGTAACAGTTTATATTTGGCCATAGAGAATATACCTAATTAATGGCCAAAATTAGCGGATTTTATCTTTATTTTCCACTATCATGCAGTAAAGTATTCAACATATTTAAGGCCGAAATCGCGCTCCTTTCGATGTTTTGCTTTCGTTTGTTACCAAATGTTAATTTCTTTACTACTTTTTTGTTAACAGATGCTACGGCTATCCACACCGTTCCCACAGGCTTTTCAGGGGTACCGCCGTCCGGGCCTGCAATACCCGTAATTGCAATGGCATAGTCAGATTTAAAATTCAGCAAAGCCCCTTCAACCATCTCTGTAACCGTTTCGCCGCTTACCGCCCCAAACTCCGCTATTGTTTCATCTCTGACATTTAAAACGCTTTCTTTTAAACTGTTTGAGTAAGAAACAACCCCGCCAAAAAATACCTTTGACGCACCGGGATGTTGAGTAAAAAGCTGCGATATAAACCCACCGGTACAACTTTCGGCGATTGACAACGTCAGGCCTTTTTCGGTCATAAAATTTAAGATGGCTTTTTCAATCGGGATATCTTCCTCAGCTGCCACAACGTTGGCTACCCTTTCAATTATTTTTGCCGCATAAGCATCTACTTCCGGCTTTAAAGTAGCTTCATCTTCGCCATAACCACTTAGCCTTAGCCTTACCTGGCCAAGCTTCGGTAAATAGGCCAGCTTAATATATGAAGGTAGCGAATCTTCAATATCAGCAATACGTTCGGCTAAAAACGATTCGCCCTCACCTACTGTTAAAATAGTTTTATGAATAATTACAGGGAGCTTTAAGGTTGATTTTAGCTTGGGCAGCACCTCATCTTCCATCATATACATCATCTCGTGCGGCACGCCCGGCATCGATATATATATTTTACCTTCAACAGTAAACCACATCCCGGGTGCTGTACCATTATTATTAAGTATCACTTCACAATTTTCGGGTACCATAGCCTGCAGTCGGTTCACCTCCAGCAGCGGCCTGTTATAGCGGGCAAAAATTTTGGTCACATTGTTTAAGGCCTCCTGGTTTTCAACCAGCTGAACACCAAAGTATTCGGCAATTGTTTTTTTTGTAATATCATCTTTGGTTGGCCCAAGCCCTCCGGTAATCAATATGATGTCTGCCCGTTTGCTCGCTTCTTTAAGGGCGGTTAAAATATGTTGCCGGTCGTCGGATACCGACGAAATTTGTTTAACCCTGACACCTATATTATTAAGCTCTGCAGCCATCCAGGCGGAATTTGTATCAACAATTTGCCCGATGAGTATTTCATCTCCAATGGTAATTATTTCAGCAAGCATTTTTACTATTCAAAATTTTGGTTGTTGGTATAGTCGCTTCTTTTACTGAGTTTCAAATCCTGTAAAATAGCCGCCCGTACCTTTAAAGTAACATTATATGATTTGTAAACCCCAAATGGTACCCATTGAAAGTTAAGGTCCCAGCAATGCAGGTCGCGATAAACGCCAAAAGAAGTAACGGCAAGTTTCTCCGCCCTTAAATCGTAGTTGGTGTTATACTGAACTTTCCACCCCTTAGTGATAGTTACATCGCCGCTTAACATAACTGTATTGGTAACATTGGTACTAACCACGTTGTTATTATAACTGAAGTTATAATTAAATGTAAGGTTCCATGGCACATTAAAATCAATGTAGGCGCTGGGGTCGCTGTTTATCAGAGCAAGTTTTTGGGCTTGCTGAGGGTTCATAGTTTGTAAAGTACCACCGGGCGTTACATTAGGTTGGGGGTGGAACGACGCCGGGTTTAGAGCCCCGCTCATTGAAAAACTAATATTTGTAAGCTCTGGAAATTTTCCATCCTGGAAGGTGTAACGATTTATTTCGAGTGGTGTACGTCGTATTTGCCCGTTAGATATAGAATCTATCACAATTATCTCGTAAGGCTGTAACGACCCGTTGAAAGTAAGGTTCACTTTTTGATTCAATATGGCTGTGTGGGCTGAGAATGTTATCGGCGACAACCTGAGCGAATCCTGCGCAAAATTATAAAATGTTGAAAGTGAAAGTCCCTGCAACAGGTCTACTTTTCTTGGCTTCCCTGAAGTATCTGTGGCTTTGGGCTTAAATTTTGCCTGGATAATATTATCGATACTTAGCCCTATCCCAGCCTGCTTTCCGGCTGAAGGAAAACCATCCTGAAAAATTGAATACGTTTGGCTTGTATAAGGATATGGGACAGTGGCATTGCTTACTATAGTTTTATAATACCCAAAACTTGGCGCCGAAAAATCCGGGTTGTAGCTAAAGCTGATGGTTGGGGTCATCACGTGCCTGATGGCCATCAAATTTCCTTTTTTAAAGTCTATTTCGCTATAAACTTTTGTTGATAAACTGGTGCTCAGCGTGTACATGCCTGCCCGTCTGAAGCCATTAACAGTATCGGTCACCAATGAATCGGCACCTGAGATGCTTCCTCTTGCAAAACTTTTACGAATAGTTTGGAGGTACCAGTGTTCACTATAATTTACGTTGGCGCCAAATTGAAAATATTTAAGAAAATTTAAACTTAAGCCAACAGGTATGTTATGGACGATACTGGTTTGTAAGTTTTTTATTAACGTATTGCCTTTAAATAATTCCGCTTCGGGGAGATCATTAATAGCATTAGAAGCTTGTAACGTATAGCTAATTGTTATTTTTTGCCACCATTTTGCTTCGCCTACCCTATCTTTTGAATCAAAAGGGCTTAATGATGCCATTGAAAAGCTTAGCGTCGGCAGTTGCAGCGATATGGTTTTGTTGGTAAGGTCCTGGCTATGTGAAAGGCCCACACTAAGGTTAAAAGGCGTGCCGGCCCAGGTCCTACTGTAGTTAATGGTCGACCTTAAGTTGTTTTGCGTCAGGGCCTGCAGGTTATAGTTACTTGTAGCCGGGTTGTTTTGATAAAAAGTTGATGTACCGGCGTTTACCGAGGCGCTGAAAGTGCTTCCAGGGTTTGCATTTGGATCCTGGGTGTGCGACCAGTTAATATTAAAATCTTTTGTAGGTGGATCACCCTCAAGTCCGTAATTATGTGAGCCATAGCTTAAAACAAGGGTGCCGCTATATTTATAGCGTTTCATATAATGGAATGTTTCACTTATTTCATAGGATCCTTTTGAGTATATAGTACCCATATTGGTAAGGTCCATGTAATCATTTATTCCAACATAGTAGCCAAAGTTGCGGAGATAAAAGCCCAATTTCTGGTCTTCGCCGAATGTAGGGATAATAACGCCTGATGTGCGGGTATCAGGTTTAGGAAAAAAACCGAACGGTATTGCCAATGGCAAAGGGATGCCCTCAATTTCAAGATAGGCGGGCCCTGCAATAATCCGGTTCTTTTCTGCAATACCCCTGGTAATCACTATACCAAAATGTGTATCGGGATAAGGTAAGTCGCAGGTACTAAAAATAACGTTCCTGTAGGCTACTTCCGTTTCATTTAATTTTCTTGCTACCCCTCCAGACAGATAACTGCCTTCCTGGTCGGATGCCGGATTATATAGTTTTCCTTTTTTTGTTTTATAGTTAAAAAACAACGAGTCGGACAGGAGTGGCTTATCTTTTCCTTGCTTGGTGATTGGCCTGCCTACATATCTTTTTGTTATTGGGTCGATACTGCCTTTTGCAAAAATTAAATGATTTTTTTGATCGACACGGATATAATCGGCATCCAGTTCAAAATCTTCATAAGTTACACGGGCCTGGCCATATAAGTATGTAATTTGATGCTCCTGATCAACAATTGTCGAGTCTTCTGCATGCGATTTTACCTCTGATTGTATCCCGCCATTATTCTTTTTTGTGGTATCAGTTTTAGCAGTTGACTTTTTTGTTGCTGAATTTGCCTTAGATTTTTTACCTTTAATAAGTTTAGCATCTTTAATAGTATCAAGTTTTATGATAGTATCGATTGCCGGCTTATATTTACAGGCGTAACTTTTATGCGAACTGGCGTTCACATTAGCTATTAAAATAATTGCAAGCAGAAAAATTAAGCTTATGAATTTCAAAATAGATTATGAATTGTATTTTTGCAGATATAGTTAACAGCGTTCAAAAATAATGAAAAATAAGGCATTGAAAAGATTGATTTTGGGTTTATCGTTATTAGTGACATTTTTACCATCCCTTTCGTTTGCATTAGGCATTCACTTTAAACATGATACGGTAACTAATTCTGGTTATAAACTTAAAACTATAATTATTGATCCGGGTCATGGTGGTCATCATCCAGCCGGCGCACCAGGCAATTATTCAAATGGTGCATCGGGCTCATACTCTTTCGAGAGAAATGTAACGCTTGCCCTGGCATTAAAATTGCAAAAAGAAATAGAAAAAGAAATACCAAACTTAAAGGTTGTACTTACACGCACAACCGAAGATGATGTTTCTTTTCAAAGAAGGGCTCAAATTGCCAATGAAAACAAGGGCGACCTTTTTATTTCGTTGCATTGTAACTCACTACCCGACAGGCATATTCATGAGGTTGTTGGCCACAAACACCACAAGCCAATTTATCATACTATTTCAGTCCCCGACCACTCAGGCAGAGGTGTTTTAATGCTGGTTTATGGTTTTTGGCGAAGTGGAGAAGGAGAGAATGCAATCAAACAAAATAAGATTGAAGGTGGCGACTCGGAGATGAACTCCGACCCTGACCCAAATGACCCGGCATCACTGATACTGATGAACGAATATAAACGCAAATACCGCAAGCAAAGCATACACCTGGCCGAATTAATTGATACTGAACTTGTTAATACTGATGGCAGGCATAATGAAGGCATCAGGGAACAAGGCATATATGTATTGTGCCACAGCGCCATGCCTGCGGTACTTGTTGAAACTGGTTATATAGATAACCCGGATGACGAAGCGTATTTAAATTCAGAAGACGGCCAAAATGAAATAGTAGCATCAATTGTAAGGGCAATAATAAATTATAAAGCCGAGGTAGAACAAGTATCGCCGTGAGAAATGAGAGAGTTCTTATCAAATCGCGACCTTAAATAATTAAATTTAAACAAAAAGTAAGCAAAATAAATAACTGTAGCTATAGCTATCACTAATAAAGTTATAAGATTGCAGAAATGAGAAAAGGAGCTAAATTGCTTTATCTCATATCTAATATCTAATATCTCACATCTAAAAATCCATGACGATAACCAACGAAACTAAAATAGGCGTTCTTACTGCAATAGCAATTACCATACTTATATTAGGCTTTAGCTTTTTACGCGGCGATGATCTTTTTTCGGGATCAAATAAATTTTATGCCGTTTATAAAAGCGTTGACGGCCTGGCTGTTTCAAAACCAGTATTAGTAAATGGTTTTCAAATTGGAAGAATATCAAAAATGAAACTACTGCCCGATGGACGCACCATAGTTGAGCTAAAGATAGACCGCCAGTATAACGTACCTTCAAATACGCTTGCAAAGCTGGTTAGCACCGATTTGTTAGGCAGCAAAGCTATTGTTTTTGCGTATGGCAACAGTAATACCTATGCCCAGGATAATGATACTTTACATGCTGATATAGAAGGCGGCCTTGCCGAAAGTTTACAGCCTATACAAATGAAAGCCGAAAACCTAATAAGTAAATTAGATTCGTCGCTTGCATCCATAAATAAAATATTAAACCCTAACTTTCAAAAGAATGTTGACCGGAGCTTTTTAAGTATAGCAAACTCCCTGCAAACACTTGAAGGCACAACTAAAAAAATTGATGCGTTGATTGGAAGCCAAACCGATCACATTAACGGGATTTTGGCAAATACAGAAGTGGTTTCATCAAATTTAAAAACCAGTTCGGCGCACATAACCGGTATCACCGAAAACTTTGATAAAGTAAGCAATGATGTAGCTAATGCAAACATCAAACAAACGCTTGACAATGCAAACAAAGCTATGGCCGACCTTCAGGCCACCATCAGCAAAATCAATGCCAACCAGGGCAATTTGGGGCTCCTGCTTAATGATAATAAGCTTTATAATAACTTAAATAATGCTTCAAAACATCTTGACAGCCTGTTTATCGACATCAAAGCTCATCCCAAACATTATGTAAGTTTCTCGGTATTCGGAGGAAAGAAACAGTAAGCAGTTCGGCAGTTTGCAGTGGGCAGTTACCAGGTTCAGAAGAGGACTGCCTACTGCAAACTGATAACTACCTACTCAACTCCAAACACCCTGCCCTCAATAGCTAATTCTGTGGCGGGGAAAACGCTGCGGGCTTCATCAAGTAATTCATTTAAGGTTTTATACCTTGCAGAGAAGTGGCCTATCAGTAGATTTTTTGCATTTGTTTTTAATGCGATTTCACCAGCCTGGAGCGCAGTTGTATGGTGGGTTTCGTTGGCCCTGTCGAGCATATTATTTAAAAAGGTAGCCTCGTGGTATAATAGATCCGCATTGCTTATCTGTTTAAAATATTTTTCGTTGTACTGCGTATCCGAACAATAAACATAGCACTTAGGCACATCCGAATCGAAAGTGAGGGTATCGTTTTTATAAACTGTCCCATCCGGGGCAACATAATCAGCGCCCTTTTTCAAAGCAGAATAATACTCAACCGGGATATTGGCTGCTTCGATTTTTTCCTTCAACAGTTTTCTTAGCCTTTTCTTTTCCCTGAATAAAAAACCAGTGCAGGCTATACCATGATCAAGAGGAATGGTCTCTACGGTAATATCCTGGTTTTCTAAAATCACCTCAGCTACATCCGGGTTGGTAAATTTATATTCGACGTCGTACTGCAAAGCGGTTTCCGAACACTTTAGCTGAAGGTCGACAATTTCTTTTAATTGGGGCGGGCAATATATTTTTAAGGATTTTTTTCGGCCATTAAGATGCATTGAAGAAAGCAAGCCAACCAGGCCCAGGTAATGGTCGCCATGAAGATGGCTGATAAATATATGGTCGATCCGGCTCGCTTTCACATCAAACTTTAACATTTGCTGCTGCGTGCCTTCGGCGCAATCAATCAAATACAAACGCTCGTTAATATTTAGCGTCTGCGATGTAGGATTCCTGTTAAAAATGGGGGTTGCAGAACTGCTGCCAAGAATTGTTACCTCGAATTTCATACACTGGTAACAATGGGTTTGGTTATTTTGCTTCTTTCTTTAATTCTTTTTCTATTTCTTCCATAAAAACAAGGTCAATCGCTTCTTCAGGGGTTTGAACGATAGAAAGTACGCTATCAAGCTGGGAAATAGTAATTAAACGGGCAACAGCTTCGTTTAATCCTGTTAAAATAAATGTACCTGTTGCATTTTTGCATAAGCGGTGCCCAACCAGCAAGCTGCTCAATCCTGATGAATCAGCAAACCTTACTTGCGACAGGTCGAAAATTATATTACGCTGACCTTCAGTGTTGATCAGTATAAGTTCAGATTTAAGCTGTGGGGTTATCAATGAATTTAACTTTGATTCATTCAGCTTCAACAAAATATATTTTTCGTGTTTATCAACAGTAAATTTCATTTCTTAGTCTAATTAAAAAGCTAAAGATATAACTATTTTATGTACAAATAAAAAATTAGCGTTTAGTTAATGCATTATTTATTGCTTTCTCTACCCGGTCCAATACGTTTTCGGTTACCGGTTTAATAAATTTCTCACCGGTAATTTGTTCAAAAAGTTCAATATAGCGCTCGGAAATGGATTGTACTATCTCTTTCGTCATTAAAGGTACCACCTGGCCGTCTTTTCCCTGGAAACCATTTTCAATAAGCCATTTCCTTACAAATTCTTTTGAAAGCTGTTTTTGAGGTTCGCCGTTTTTCTGGCGTTCTTCATAACCGCTGCTATAAAAATACCTGGATGAGTCTGGCGTGTGTATTTCATCTATCAAATAGATTATACCATCGGCCTTGCCAAATTCATACTTGGTATCTACCAAAATCAAGCCTTGTTTGGCAGCTATTTCTGTACCGCGTTTAAATAGCGCGCGGGTATAGTTTTCAAGTTGTATATAATCACTTTCCGACACAATCCCCTTTGCCAATATATCTTCTCTCGAAATATCTTCGTCGTGGCCTACTGATGCCTTTGTTGTGGGGGTTATTATAGGTTCGGGCAGTATATCATTTTCTTTCAAACCTTCGGGTAAACTAACACCACAAACATATCTTTTCCCGGCGCTGTATTCGCGCCAGGCATGACCCGCCAAATAACCGCGTATCACCATTTCTACCTTAAAAGGATCGCAAATCCTCCCTATCGTTACACTCGGATCAGGTACCGAAACAACCCAGTTGGGGACAATATCTGCCGTAGCGGCTAAAAACTTCGCGGCTATCTGGTTTAAAACCTGACCTTTAAAAGGTATCGCCTCGGGCAGTACTACATCAAAAGCCGAGATGCGGTCGCTAACCACCATTACCAAATATTTATTATCAATAGTATATACATCCCGTACCTTGCCCTTATAAAAATTGGTTTGGCCGGGAAACTCAAAGTGTGTTTCTTTAATCGCGTCCATCGTTTTAGATTTGAGATATGAGATGTAAGATATGAGACTTTTAAGTTAGGCTCCCATTCAAACACCTCATATCTAATATCCTGTTTTATTATTTTTTATTGCTCTGCGTCTCAAATCTCATATCTAACGTCTCATATCTTACTGAATATCCCCGTAGGCTTCCAAAATCTTCCTTACTAATTTATGCCTCACTACGTCTTCGCCGCTAAGGTAAACAATTTCAATACCTTTAATGTCGGTAAGTATACGCAAAGCGGTATGCAAACCCGACTGCTGCTTTTTGGGCAAGTCTATCTGGGTAACATCGCCCGTAACAATAAACTTGGCAGACGGCCCCATACGCGTCAAAAACATCTTTAACTGCATATCGGTCGCGTTTTGCGCTTCATCCAATATTACAAAACAGTTATCAAGGGTACGGCCACGCATAAATGCAAGCGGCGCAATCTCAATTGTCCTGTTTTCGAGATAAAACTTTAATTTTTCAGCGGGGATCATATCATCCAAAGCATCATACAATGGACGCAAATAGGGGTCAATTTTTTCCTTAAGATCGCCGGGTAAAAAGCCAAGGTTCTCCCCTGCCTCAACAGCTGGCCGGGTTAAAATTATTCGTTTTATTTCCTTGTTCTTCAACGCCCTTACTGCAAGCGCAACAGCGTTATAGGTTTTACCGGTACCTGCGGGCCCAATAGCAAAAAGGATATCACTTTTGTTAATACAATCAACCATACGGCGCTGATTGGCTGTACGTGCCTTTACCATTAAACCGTTCGGGCCAAAAACAATCACCTCACCGCTCGCAAATTTATCGGCTGATGGGTCGGATGCTGTAGCTTCCGAAGCTTTTGACCCCAGAATACGCTCCAGGTCAGTTATATTAAGGTTTTCATATTTTTCGACATGCTGCAGCAGATGTGCGAATTTTTCCTGGAAAATGGTTAGTTCGTGGTCGTCGCCCAGTATCTTCACCTCATTACCACGGGCCACAATCTTAAGCTTTGGATATTGCTTTTTAATGATCTCGAAATGATCATTATTTGGCCCCCATAATACCGCGGGATTGATTTGTTCGATTGACAATTTTAGTTCGTTCAATACAAATTGATTTTTAGTTGCAGATTTTTATGAATTAAAAATTGAATATTTGTAGCAGTTTAAATAGATGTGAGATATGAGATTTGAGATATTAGACTAAAAAAACAAATGTCAAATCTCACGTCTCAAATCTCGCATCTCATATCTAAAAATGCTTGCACAAGATTAGTGATAAATATTTGAAAAATTAATGGCAATAATAACTTTAACTACTGACTTGGGCGATAAAGATATTTACCAGGCTGCCCTTAAAGGGAGCATCCTGAAATTATTGCCTTCAGTAAACATTGTTGACATTACAAATAGCGTTGCCGCTTACAATATACAACAGGCCGCCTTTATATTAAAGAACAGTTTTTACTATTTCCCCGATGCTACAGTGCATTTAATTGGCATCGATACTGTTTTTAATGAGGATACCCGCTACCTGGCCATAAAGTATAAAAATCATTTTTTTGTTGGGGCCGATAATGGTATATTCTCCCTGATGTTTGATAAAGACCCGGATGAAATAGTGGAAATAAATATTATGCAGGACTTGAAATTTTTGCATTTCCCACTTGCTGATATCTTTGTTAAAGCCGCCTGCCACCTGGCACAGGGTGGGGAGCTCACTAAAATAGGCATACCTGTATCCGGTATTGAAAAGAAGATGAACCTGCAACCGGTTATTGAAAAAAGCCTGATAAAAGGATCTGTAATTTATATCGATTCGTTTCAGAATGTAATTACAAATATTACCAAGGAGTTTTTTAATACCATACAGCAAGGCCGTCGTTTCCAGCTTTCCTTTAAACGAAATGAAACTATCGACCATTTAAGCTGGCACTATAATGAAGTGCCCGAAGGTGAAAAATTATGCCTGTTTGGCATAAGCGACCATCTTGAAATTGCCATTAATAAAGGCAACGCAAGCGGTTTGCTGGGGCTAAACCTGGGCGATAGTGTGGTGATTGATTTTTTAGATTGATGGATATTAAAATATAGCGATGGGTTTCAAACCCATCGCTATTGGTACTAAACATTTTATTATGATGAAAAAATATATCCTGCTCGCTCTTTTGTCTTTTTCATCACTCATCGCTTTTGCACAGCCAAAAAGTGATTCCCTTGCTTATCGGCTTGAACGCGCTAAAATAAATGCCATGCTGGCGGAACGCACCTTAAAATTTGGCCAGTACGACCAGAGCCTAAATATGCATACCGGTATTTTCGGCCTGCAAACCAAAAAAGATATCCGCCGCTCCAATGATATTTTAATGGACATTGTTAAAACTGACGACGATATTTATAAAGAATTAAAAATATTACTTGACTACAGCGTATTTCAGCGCACCCAGGTTCAAACCCATACCAACGAAGCCGTAGAAAACAATCTCGGTTTTATGACCACTATTAACAAATTAAGAAGCCAGGTTGACCAGCTAAAGGCCGATGCAGCAAAACAGCAGATAGCACAGGAAAAAACGGAACGCAATTTTATAATTGCATTGATAGCCATGTTTGCGTTAATTTTATTGCTGCTTACGCGAAAAAGGAAACAAAGAGCTTAACTTTATTATTTCTTCTATAGAGTTATAAAATGTTTTGAACCCACAATCGTCTTAAACATTAACATCGATACAAATCAGCAATAAATGGCAAGACGACGACTAAATAGCAGCAATTCACCCGAAGCAGAATTACCGAAAGCAAAATTAAACAGGCAAACTTTAAATAATATTTCGCGCTTGCTATCGTACATCAGACCCTATCGCGGGAAATTTATAGCTGCTTTAGTGTTTTTATTTTTATCAAGCCTCGTCGGCCTTGCATTTCCATCATTTATAGGGGCTTTGATCGATACTGCGCAGGGTAAACATAGCAATGGTATTTTACCGGCAACAATAAAGGGCATACTGATTTTAGCATTTATTGTATTGTTTTTACAAGCAATTGTTTCATTTTGCAGGATATTATGGTTTGTTAATGTTGCCGAACGCTCATTAGCCGATATACGTCGCGACACCTATTTTAAGCTGATCACCCTGCCGATGAACTTCTTCTCGAACCGCCGGGTTGGAGAATTGAACAGCCGCATTTCGGCGGACCTCTCACAAATACAGGACACGTTAACTACAACGATTGCCGAAATGATAAGGCAAACGGTTTTACTGATAGGTGGCATTGCATTCATGGCAATAATTTCGGTAAAATTAGCCATCGCCTTACTGATATTGGTGCCGCCGTTAATTATAGTCGCGCTGCTTTTTGGGCGCTTTATCCGGAAAATATCAAGAGAAGCACAGGATAAGCTGGCGGAATCGAATACTATAATAGAAGAAACTTTACAGGGAATTGCAAATGTTAAAGCCTTTGTTAATGAAGCTTTTGAAGCAAGCCGTTACGGCAAAAACATTCGCGAGGTAGCCGACATAGCCATCAAAGGCGCAAAATACCGGGGGATATTCGTATCATTTATTGTATTGTGTTTATTTGGGGCTATTGTAGCATTGGTTGGTTATGGGTCTATTTTGGTTAGCCATCATGAGCTTAAAGTAGGCCAACTGATCCAGTTTGCTTTGTATTCCACTTTTGTTGGCAGCGCTATGGGCAGTTTCCCCGATTTGTACGCCAACCTGCAAAAAGCTGTAGGCGCAAGCGAACGTGTGCTGGAAATTCTTGATGAGCACGGCGAAGCCGTTTCCATCCGCGAAATCGACAACATTATCAACCAAAAAATTGAAGGGAACCTCTCCTTTTCAAACGTAGTATTTGCCTATCCGTCACGGCCGGAAATGGAGGTGCTTAAAGAAGTGTCTTTTGATGCCGCCAGGGGCCAAAAAGTAGCCATTGTAGGGCCAAGCGGTTCAGGTAAATCAACAATGGCTGCTTTAATCCTCCAGTTTTACCATCCGCAAAGTGGTACTATATTGTTCGATGGCAAGCCTGCAAGCGAATTTACGCTTACCGACATCCGTAACCAGGTAGCCATTGTGCCGCAGGATGTGCTGTTGTTTGGCGGTTCGATATTGGAAAACATCGCCTATGGTAAATTGAGCGCTTCAAAAGATGAAATTATACAGGCAGCACAAAGGGCAAATGCGCACCAATTTATCATGTCGTTCCCCGAAGGTTATGAAACTATTGTCGGCGAGCGGGGTGTTAAACTATCCGGCGGGCAACGCCAGCGCATAGCCATTGCAAGGGCTTTATTAAAAAATCCATCCATATTGATACTTGATGAGGCCACCTCATCCTTAGATTCGGAATCTGAACGACTGGTACAGGAAGCCCTTGAAGAACTGATGAAAAACCGCACATCCGTTATCATCGCCCACCGCCTCTCAACCATCCGCGAAGCCGATAAGATCATCGTATTAGAAAAAGGCCAGATCATTGAAAGCGGTAGCCACCAGGAATTACTCACCAATAAGCAGGGGTTATATAGATATCTAAGCGGGCTACAGTTCGAATCACAGATTTAATCTGATTTTTATGATATCACAGATGCTTTAATGGCTCAAATTATAAAAATCAGTGTAATCAAAAAAATCATGGTAAATCAAAGGTCAAGCGGGCTACAGTTCGAATCACAGATTTAGACGGATTTAACAGACTTCGCAGATGCTTTAATGACGGAGAATGGCATAAATCATAAAAATCATTTCAATCAGCTTAATCAACGGTCAAGATAGGTGATGAATAAACCCTTCTATTATTTATCCGTATAACAGCTATATTTATGCGGATGAAATTTCATTGTAACCTTCTTTTTATTGCTGCCGTCCTATTCCTCAGTAATTGCAACAATAGTGACTCAAGTGCAGATAGCATCGCCTTTAAAAATATATCCAATATAGGCCCTGATACTACACGGATCGATCCTATCAATCAACCTTTAATAAATGTTGTCCGTCCTGGTGCGCCGGTTCCTTTAAAAAACATGTTCGGTATCAATGGTTATGAGTGGAATTTTCTTGAAAACCCCGGCAGTCCTAATGACAGGAAACATATTTACGAGGACAATATGGCCCTTATAAAAACCTTCAGTTCGATACGGCACTATTTAAACTGGAACAGGATTGAAAGCACCAAAGGCGACTATACATTTAACCCGGCCTTTAGTGGCAACTGGAACTACGATGTTATTTATGAAAGGTGTAAACAGGATGGCATTTTAATTTTAGTTGACCTGAAGAATATGCCTGATTGGATGGTAAACACCTATCCAGCCAGTTCGCGTGACAATGAGAATGCACCTGCGCCTTATATGAAAAGCCTTGGCGACCCGGCATCGTACATTGCCCAGGCACAGGCAGCTTTTCAGTTTGCTGCGCGATATGGCTATAATAAAAATATAAACCAGTCATTAATTAAAGTGGTAACAAAAAAACGTTACCCGGACGATGTTCCAAATCAGCCAAACGTTGGCATGGGGCTTATAAAATATATGGAGTGCGGCAATGAGCGTGACAGGTGGTGGGGGGCTGACGAAACGCACCAAAACCCGGAAGAATATGCGGCCAACATGTCGGCTTTTTATGATGGCAATATGGGCAAGCTTGGGCCAGGCGCGGGGGTAAAAACCGCCGACCCCAATATGCAGGTGGTGATGGGAGGTCTGGCATCCGCCGATATTAAATATGTACAGCGGATGATCGACTGGTGCAAAAAAAACAGGGGCTACAACAAAGACCGCAGCGTGAACTTATGTTTTGATGTGATAAACTATCACCTGTACTCAAACAATGGTGATGTACGTACACATAAACGGGCTACAACAGGCATAGCGCCCGAATTATCAAACGATGGCAGCATTGCAAATGATTTTGTAAAACTGGCTAACAGCTTGCCGCAGCATCCTGAGGTATGGCTTACCGAAGCCGGCTATGATATTAACCCAGAAAGTTACCAGAAAGCTGAAGCAATCGGCAAAAAAACCATCCTCGAAAACCAGGCCGACTGGATACTCCGCACATCGTTATTATACATAAGGTATGGTATTAAACGCGTGTTTTATTACCAGCTTTTTGACGACCATGCCGGCGGCACCACTCAATACGCCACATCTGGATTAAATGAAGGCATAAAACGTCGCCCTGCCGCCGATTATATTTTACAAACCAGCAAACTGATGGGCGATTATAATTATATAAAAACCATCAGCAAAGATCCATTGGTTGATCAATACCAGTTAGGCAATAAAACGATGTATGTTTTAACTATCCCTGACGAAACCGGCAGAACCGCGAAATATACTTTGGATTTAGGGAAAGCGGAAAAGGCAAATATTTATCATTTGAAGATAGGCGCCGATGTGATTGAGAAAACCCAGGTCAGCAGTATAAACGGTAAGTTAAAAGTTGATGTTACCGAAACGCCTGTTTTTGTGGAAGGGGTTTTTAAATAATACCCATACTTTTTATGTGTATTCGCCTTCTAAATGTATCTCCATTTTTACCAGGGCATTTCTCAACTATCTTTTGCGTTGTCATTATTCCTTTTTTTAAATTGTAAACGGTACCTTCTTAATTTCTGGTGCATATACCCCCTCCGCTTCATCGATTCGGACAAAGAGGCTTCATCCGAATAAAATTCATCAAATATTTTGGGGACTGCTATACGCTGTGAGCTGTAAATACCTGAATGTCCGCTAAAAAAGTAAGCGGTAAAGCAAGCAATAGCAAACAGTAAAACATGTTCTCCGCCAAATAATTCAACACCCATAAACGTACAGGCGAGCGGCGTATTTGTGGCCCCGGCAAAAACCGCAATAAAGCCCAGGCCTGCAAAAAGGCTTACAGGCGCGTTGAGTAAACCTGCCAATGTGTTGCCCAGCGTAGCGCCTATGTAAAACAGCGGCGTAACCTCACCCCCTTTAAAGCCTGTACCAAGCGTAATAGTTGTATATATTGTCTTCCATAACCAACTCCAGGTATCAGCCCCGTTTGCGTTGAAGGCCGAAGGGATTGTTACCGCGCCCGGATGTTCCGCGGCTACCCCGAGGCTAAGATAATCGGGCTTGCCGATAATGAAAGTAAGACCTATAATAATTAAACCGCCTAAAACCGGTATCATCCATTTATCCCTGAATATTTTAAAGCAAACATTTTTTATTTCGTGTACCATCCCGGCAAAAAGAAAACTGGCCAGCCCGAAAGCCGCCGACGCGATAATTACCTTTCCCAGCAAAAGAATATCAAAATGAAAGATACCAGGCATTAAAACAGGCGTTTGTGTGGCTAAAGCCGCAATATGATATTGCACATGGGATACATGCCAGGCGCTTACAGTCAAATCGCCTACCACAGCAGCAATTAATGCAGGCAATAAGGCATCATATTGTACCCTGCCGATGGTTAAAACCTCCATAGCAAAAACCGCTCCTGTAACAGGGGTTCCAAATACGGCCCCAAAACCAGCTGCCACACCAGCCGTCAATATCATCCGCATATCTACCCCTTTTAGCTTGAACCATCCACCGATCATCCCCGCTACGCTCCCACCGATCTGTACAGCTGTTCCTTCGCGGCCTGCCGAGCCGCCGAATAAATGGGTAATGATAGTTGTAATTAAAATTATTGGCGCCATCCTTTTAGGAACGCCCCCGCCTGCTTCGTGTATTTCGTCCATTATAAGGTTGTTGCCCCTTTCGGATGATTCACCTGCAAAACGATATATAAAATGTATGAGCACCCCTGCTAAGGGCAGCAAAAACAGCAACCATGTATGATTAAACCTGAAATGGATAGCGGCATCAAGCAGCCACAGAAAAAAAGCGACCACGCTGCCTATGGCAACAGCAATAGGAAGAATTAAATATGTCCAGCGGACAAGGTGTTTTATAATGGCAAAATGTTCTTTTAATGAAATAGACTTGTTAGATGTCATTTTGTATTTTGTTTTTATTAAAAGGGGTTACCATTCCGTGATAACAACCGGCTTTATTCTCTATCTGGTACAACAAATACAGGTATAGAGGACTCGTGGATAATGGATTCGGCAACGCTGCCATTGAATAGTTTGTTTAACCCGGTGCGGCCATGGGTACCGGTAACAATTAGTTCGGCCTTTACTTTTAGTGCAGTTTTTAAAATGGTTTCCTGTATTTCACCTACTGGCATTAATAGTTCTGTTTCAATTCCTTTGCTATACTTATCTTTCATATTGATTAAGAAAGCTTTTGTTTTTTCCTGTTCAGAGGCTAACATATCGTCCGGAAAAATGCCGGCATCCGGGTTCCCTAATGATCGTATAACATCGATAACACTTATCAGGGTAACTTCCGCTCCAAGTTCCCTCGCCAAACCAAATCCGTATTTTATGGCTTTGATGGATGGTTCGCTATCATCAGCAACAATTAATATTTTATTTGTCTTCATTTTAAATACTCCTCGCTAATAAAATACCTGTATAGGTGGCCAACAAGCCAATAGCCAGGCTTCCGAAAGCATAACCAAGAAAAGTAAGTACCTGGTTATTGCTCAACAGCTGTATATTTTCGAGTGAGAAAGATGAAAAGGTAGTATAACCGCCGCAAATACCGGTTACCAGGAAAAGCCTCCAGGGCATGGATACGGCACCGAAACGGACTTCCGTAAAATAAAACATGAGGAAACCGATCAAAAAGCAACCAGTTATATTTACCACGAGGGTACCAAAGAAAGGATAGGCCGATGCAACATTACCAAGTACCCAGCGGCTCAATAAATAACGGCATAAACTGCCTATGCCGCCCCCAACAAATATTAAAAGCCAGGTTTTCATTCGCGAAATTTAAAGTTTTTTACCTGCATAATTGTAACACTCAAAGCTTCAGCTTAAGATAATTTGCAGGCGCCATCAGTCCCTAAAACGGACGGTTTATAACAGGAAGGCACCATTTCCGGCTGCAATATAGGGAAAATGTTGTAATGTTGGAAAGTTGAAATGTTGTAAGGTTCATTAATTACCATAACATTCCAACCTTACAACATTCAAACATTTCAACAACTACCTCTACTTCACTCCCATGGCATATTTTATACCGCCTAAAAGATGGCCTAAATAAAGCGGATCAGCGTACGATTCATCAGTATGGCCTAAGGCAGTATAGAATGCGCGACCACCGTCATATTCATGATACCAGCTCATCGGGTGGTTATCGCCGTTATTGCCGCCATTGTATGTTTTTTCGTCAATGGTGATCAGTATATGCAGGTTTGGCGCTATCCATTTAAAGTTATACCATTCATCAAGCCTTTTCCACTCGGCAGGTAAGTGTTTGGTAGCTATAAAGTTACGGTCGACTATATGAAGTGTTGCAACCTGCTGCTGGCTCGGATGGTTCCTGAAATACGCCCCTACCAAATTGCCATACCAGGCCCAGTTATATTCGGTATCTGTAGCCGAATGTACGCCAACGAAGCCACCACCCGCGCGGATATATTTTTCAAATTCAGCCTGCTGTGCATCATTCAAAACATCGCCGGTGGTGCTTAAAAAAATCACTGCTGCATATTGCTTTAAATTATCATAAGTAAATTTTGATGCATCGGTAGTCGTATCAACATCAAAATTATTTTCATGCCCAAGTTTAATAATTGCAGGAATCCCAACAGCAATAGAAGCATGGTGAAATCCTGCTGTTTTAGAGAAGATCAATACTTTCGGCTTTGCATAAATGCTTGCCGCCGAAAAGCATAATAATATGTAAATGAATAATTTATGTTTCATGATTTTATTTATTAGATTTATGTTAGTTGATTAGGTTGATTGAGTTGGATTGGGTTGATTAAGTTAAAAATTTGAGTACAGATAACTATTCACTTAATCAACCTATTCAACTTAATCAACTCAAATTGCCTTTCTTCAACTCATCCACAGCAAAATTAGCCGCCCTTGCCGTTAACGCCATGTAAGTCAATGATGGGTTTTGGCAAGCCGATGAAACCATGGCCGAACCATCGGTAACAAATACATTTTTAGCGTCCCAAACCTGGTTATGCTCATTTAATACCGATGTTTTGGGGTCGCGGCCCATACGTGCAGAACCCATTTCATGAATACCATCGCCAACGTGGTGCCCGCTATCCCATGATCTTATGTTTTTCACACCGGCTATATCCAGCATCTCCCGGGCTTCCTCAACTATGGCAATGCGCATTTTTTTCTCGTTATCTTTTATTTCGGCATCCATCGCCAAAATCGGCAGGCCCCATTTGTCTTTCCGGGTTGGGTCAAGGGTTATTTTATTTTCGTGATATGGGAGTAGCTCGCCAAAACCGCCTATGCCTATCGCCCATTGGCCTGGTTCTGTAATAGCCTCCTTAAATGCAGCGCCGATATTAAGTTCAGCAACATTCCTGCTCCATCCATCCCTGCTGGCACCGCCCTGGTAGCCAAAACCGCGTATAAAATCGCGTTTACCATCGCCCGGAAGGTTGGCAAACCGTACTACATAAATACCATTCGGCCTCCTGCCAAAATAATATTTATCCTCATAGCCCTCTACCGTGCCCGATGCACCAAGATTATAATGGTGATCCATTATATTATGGCCAAGTTCACCGCTGCTGCTCCCCAGCCCGCCCGGCCAAATATCTGTTGCCGAATTCATTAATACCCATGCACTGTTTAAAGTTGAAGCATTTACAAATACAACTTTTGCATGGTATTCATAAGTTTGGTGCGTTTCGGCATCAACTATCTCTACCCCTGTTGCTTTCTGGGTGTTTTTATCGTAGATTATCCTGGTGACGATAGAAAATGGTCTTACCGTTAAATTGCCTGTAGCGACAGCGGCTGGTAAAGTAGATGATTGTGTACTAAAATATCCCCCGAAAGGGCATCCTTCCCAGCATCGGTTGCGAAAATGGCAGGCGGTACGCCCCGGAATCGCTTCAGTAAGGTTTGCGCTGCGGCCGATGATCATGTGGCGGGTATTGTTATAATGTTGTTTTATCCGCGCCGATACATCTTTTTCAACGCAATTCATATCCATCGGCTTCAAAAAGTGACCATCCGGCAATTGCGGCAGTCCTTCTAACGAACCATTTACCCCCGCAAATTTTTCAACATGATCGTACCATGGGGCAAGGTCTTTATAGCGGATAGGCCAATCTATCGCCCAGCTATCTTTTAAATTTGCTTCGAAATCAAAGTCGCTCCAGCGGTAGCTTTGGCGTCCCCACAAAATGGAACGTCCGCCCAATTGATAAGCACGCCACCAGTTAAATGGCTTTATTTCGGTATAAGGGGCATCCTGTTCATTGGCCCAATAATCCATTATCGGTTCAGAAGCGCCCCATCCTCGTGATATAACCGGGCGTATTTTGCGCTGCTCCTGCGTAACGCTACCCCTGTGTTCAAACTCCCATGGGTCTTTTGCGGCCGACTTATAATCTTTTAAATGTTCAAAATTGCGGCCACGTTCCAGCATTATGGTTTTTAAGCCACGCTCGGTCAATTCTTTGGCCGCCCATCCTCCGCTTATACCCGAGCCAATAACAATTGCATCATAAGTATATTGGGCCTTGGCCTTGTTGTTTACATTAACAGGATCTGCCATAATGGTTTTTCAATTTGGGGCGTAAAACAGGATAAATAATTGGATACACAATTATATTAATTAAAACCAACTATAACAATGTTTAATTGTACGCAAAACAATTAACTATAAAATTGTTACCCATTTTATAAACTCAAAATTTTAGTAATTTGCCCTGCTATTAAACACTATGAGCATTACGGCCTATGGCTTACAGGATATAAAAAAAGAGCTGCAGCATTTATCATCGCTGCAAATAGCCGACTTATGCCTGCGGCTGGGGCGTTATAAAAAAGAAAACAAGGAACTGCTGGCTTATTTATTATTCGAGGCGGATAATGAACAGGCCTTTATCGAAAAAATAAAAGCCGAAGTTGGGTTTATGTTTAGCCAGCTGCCATCGCAAAGTTATTTGGCGGCAAAATACATCCGTAAAATATTGAGGCTGATAAGCAAATACAATAAATTTATCGGTTCAAAACAAGCAGAAATCGACCTACTTTTAAACTTTTGCTATAATTACATTCAATATAGCGATAGAAAGACATCTTACAAGCCTTTGCGGCTGATACTTACCAGGCAAGTGCTAAAAATACAAAGCCTTGTAAGTAAGCTGGATGAAGACCTGCAATTGGATTTTGCCAACGACTATAATAACATGCTTACAGAAGCTGCAAGTAAGTTTCCGTGGTTTTATAAAGACGAGTATTTGTAAGTAAGTCTTAAGCCAAAAGTCGTAAGTCTTAAGTAAAGAAAAGATTAAAATACAATTTAAGACTTCGATTAAACAAACTGTAACATTCGTAGCAAACTAACATCTAACCAATAAAATTAACTGATAGTGGCAGATAAAGAGGCAGCTTTTAAGAAAATTTACGAAGCCAATTCAAAAAAGATCTACCACTTGTGCTATGGTTACACGGGTGACGATGATGCTGCTAGCGACCTTTTACAGGAAACCTTTTTAAAAGTTTGGCAAAACCTTGAAAAATTCCGCAACCAGGCGATGATCTCGACCTGGATTTACCGCATTGCTGTAAATACCTGCCTTACCTACCTCCGTTCAGAAAAACGGCAGGCTAAAGATGAATTAACACCGCTTATAGCTGAAAATAAAAAAGAAGAACTATCTGAGAAAAATGAGCAGGTGGCCCTGCTCTATAAATGTATATCGAAGTTGGAAGAATCAGAGAGAATTATAATTACCCTGGTGCTTGATGAAGTGCCGTATGCTGAAATTGCAGAGGTGTCGGGTATATCCGAAGGCAACCTACGGGTGAAAATACACCGTATTAAACAGAAATTAACCGAATTATATAACCACTATGAAAGAATTTGAGCATTTAATGTCGGTTTGGCAGGGACAGCCAAAACACGACAAGCTTTCGGTGGACGAAGCGCTAAAGCAGGTAAAAAAAGGCATTCGTGGCATGACCAGTAAACTTTACTGGGGTATAGTTGCCATGATTACCCTCATAGCATGCGCTTTTATAATAACGTTCTTCTTCGCATTCCGCTCGCCTGCAACTACTGTAGGCATACTGATAATTTTAGTAACCATGCTGATGTACCTGTCCCTAATAGTGCGTCATTACCATATATTAAACAAGCACGACCTCACCCAAAACCCTACCGATTACCTTAACACCTTAAAAGAATTTCAGAAAAACCGCAGCAAAGTTATCGGGTGGTTTTACTATACCTATATGCTGCTGATAAGCACTGGTTTAGCCCTTTATTTTATAGAAGTGCTTGAAAACGCGCCGCTCTACTTTAAATTGATTGTGTATGGTTCAACCATCATATGGTTCCTTTTCATCACTTTTTATTTAAAGCCCCGTATGTTTAAAAACGAGGAAGAAAAGCTGAATTTAATGATTGACAGGCTGATCCGTTTGCAAGAGCAATTTGATTAATTTTAATTTGAAAATTTGGTGATTTGAAAATTTGAAGATTAGTATCATTGCAATTAATTTTTAAATCTTCAAATAAAGAATGGTTACGATCCAAAAAGTCAAAATTTCTGAAGTTGAAACCCTGCTGAATTTTAGCAAAGAAACATTTTACGAATTTTTCGCAGGCTGGAATGATCCGGCAAATATGGAAGCGTATTCTGCCATAGCATTTGCGCCTCAAAAAATGTTATCGGAACTATCCAACCCAAATTCTGAATTTTATTTTGCTTTGAATGAGGATGTTATAGTTGGTTATATGAAACTAAATTTTAACAATGCACAAACTGATATTCAGGACAAGAATGCCCTGGAAGTTGAACGTATATATGTTTCGGGCAAGTACCATGGGAAATATATTGGCAAACAACTGTTAGATTTTTCCATTGAAATTGCCCGCAGCAAACAATTTAATTACGTATGGCTCGGCGTTTGGGAACATAACGAAAAGGCGATGGCTTTTTATAAACGCAATGGTTTTGAAACATTTGGCAGCCATGATTTTATGCTGGGCGACGATAAGCAAACGGATTTGTTGATGAAGAAGTTCCTGAACTAAGATTTATAGGATTTTAAGATCGTAGGATTTAAGCAAGATTGACAAAACAGCATCCTGAAATCCTTTAATCCCATAAATCCTGGTCTTAAATTTTCATCGTAAAATCTATTAATCCTAAAAATCCTGGTCAGCCACGCATAAACGGATTAAAATTCCTTGTCCCTATCTCCATCCCCGCCGCCCTGCAAACCGTTTTTTCGCCGAATTTAAAGTTGATCTTATCCATAGCCTGGTAAAGGCGTATGCGTTCCTCGTTATCCTCAAAAAGGTTTATCTGGTAACTGCCGCTGCAAAGGTTACTCAGCCTCACTCCTATCAACCTTATTGGCCGGTGCTGATTCCAGGCTTTTTTTAGCAGGTTTTTTATGCCGGGGATTAAAATATGCTCGGCGGCTGTTAACGCTATCTTTTCCTGCTGGGTATGGGTCTCGAAATTGGCATAACGAACCTTTATGGCCATGCACGAAGCTACCATATTTTCCTTCCGAAGCTTTGAGGCCAGTTCTTCTGTCATGGATACCAGGATGGTTTCTATTTTTTGTTGATTGGTTAAATTACTATCGAACGTATGTTCAGTCGAAATAGACTTTCGGCCCGAATGCGGTACAACATCGCCATAATCTATTCCGTTGGCTTTATCCCATAAAAACCTACCCATCTTGCCAAAAACAGTCTCTAAAAACTTGAGGTCTGTTTTTTGAAGGTCGCCTATTTTTTCAATGCCATATTGATAAAGCTTTGCGCTGGTGCTCTCGCCTAAGCCCGGTATCTTACTGATGTTGAGCGGCGCTAAAAATACCTTTTCCATACCATGCGGGATAAAAAGTTGTCCGTTAGGCTTTGCCTGGTTGGTCGCCATTTTTGATACGGTTTTGCCGGATGACATACCAAATGATATAGGTAACGCGGTTTCCCTGATGATCTTATGCCGTAATTCCGTGGCATGCTTATAACAATCATGGAACCTGTCCATACCCGTATAATCGATATAGAACTCATCAACCGATGTTTTTTGATAAAGCGGCACGGATTGCTGGATGATCTCTGTCACCTCGCGAGAGGCCTCTGAATACCTGCCATGCGCCCCCCTTACAATTATAGCATGCGGGCAAAGCTGCATGGCCTGTTTCATTGGCATGGCCGAGTGAATGCCAAACTTACGCGCCTCGTAACTGCATGAGGCTACCACCCCCCTTGTGGCCGAACCACCTATAAGCACCGGCTTGCCAATAAGCGAAGGATCGAACTTACGCTCCACTGATACGAAGAACGAATCGAGATCGATATGCATTATTATGCGTTTGGCTGGCATGATACAAATGTAAAAAAAGATTTGCTATTTACTAAAAATATTAGCATAATTGTTTTCTCAAAAACATAAGGCAATGACAGGTTACCAGGATTATTTAATAGTGCTTTCCCCGCCGGAAAACATTATTGGCAGCATTAAAAAATTAAAGGATTTTAGCTTTGGTAAAATTGGCGGGTATGAAAGCCATTATTCAAAGGCGCATATCACTGTTCAGCCCTGGCCGCGCAAAAAACCAGTTTGGATAGAGCCACTAATACCAAAGCTTGTGCGCGACTTGCAAACATTGCCACCTATAACATTGGATATAACCGGCTTTGCATATTTCGATCAGCAGGATTATAAAACTATTTACGCAAAGCTTAATTCAACCCCGGCAACAAAGATCTGGTTTAAAACATTAAGAAGATTTTTTAGCAATGAAAATTCAGAACCGCACATTACCATAGCAAGAAGCATACCTAATGAGGACTTTAAAAAATTATGGCCCCATTTTAAAAACATGCAATGGAATGAACAATTTAAGGTTGATAAGCTCACCATTTTACGAAGGGAAATGATAGGGCACGATAAAATATACAAAGTATTTAAAGAGATTTCTTTCAACAATAAGCTCGATCTTGATACTTTCGCCAACTCAAAATTAAAAGCGCAGTTTTTGCCATTAAATAAGGTTAATACACAACAAATCAGCCTTTTTTAATGCGGATTTTATGATAGCCTATGCTGATTATTTAATGGTTATTTCGTTGCCCGAAAGTGTAGTTAAAGAAATTAGCAGGTATAAACGGGCATCTGTAAATTTAATAGGCCATTTTGAAGGGATGCATAGTGCGGCGCAAATAGTGATTACTCATCAAGTAAGGTGCAAACCATATATGGTGGAACCGGCTATTGAACAAATGGCTGAAAGATTAAGCACCATGCCACCTATTGAATTAACAATAATGGGCTTTGGCTTTTTTAACAGCAGCAAAACAACGAACACTATCTACGCAGTTATTGAGCAATGTATCCGCACAGACAACTGGTTTAAGCTGTTGATAAACCAGCTGGGCATCCGGGTTAAAAACTTTGCACCCCGTATCATTATCGCAAAAAACATACCTGTAACCTCCTTTAATAAATTGTGGCCAAATTTTGAAAAACGGGCATTTTCAGAAACTTTTATAGTTAATAGCTTAACCGTATTACACCGCGAAACTTTTGTTGAATATTGTGAATGGCGGGTTTATAAAGAGTTATTTTTTGCCAACAGGCTAAAGGAAATGTTTTAATGAATATTTATTTAATAAATTATGCAAACATAACATCCTGTATCACAACCTTCCAACATTAAAACCTTCCAACATTACAACAGCTGAAGGCTTTTTTAACAATTTATTAACCCTAAAACAAACCTTTTTCTATCTTTGCGCCGGGGTAAGTCTTTTACGGCCAGCTCCTCTTGAACTCCCCCAGGGTGGGAACGCAGCAAGGGTAGAGAGTTGAGCGGCGCGATAAAAGTAGCTTACCCTTTTTTATGTCCTTTTTTTTTAAAAAGCATTCAAAATACCAGGCAAAGAAGTTTTTAGACATTGGTTGTCCAAACCACTTTATCATTCCAAGTTCAAAATCCTGCGCTTTCTACCAAAATACGCGCCTAATCTCTAATCACAATTCTCTAATCACTATCTTCGCACATGCTCGATATTCTCATCATAGGCGGCGGCCCCATAGGTATTGCCTGCGGGCTCGAAGCCCAAAAAGCAGGCCTCAGCTTTTTAATAGTTGAAAAAGGCTGCCTCGTTAATTCATTATACAATTACCCTTCTACCATGACATTTTTCTCGACGTCAGAGAAACTCGAAATTGGCGGAATACCCTTTGTAACCATCAGCAATAAACCAACACGAGCCGAAGCGCTCGAATATTACCGCCGCGTTGCCACATCGAACCAGTTACCGATAAATTTATTTGAAGAAGTAACGGCGGTTAAAAAGGAGGGCGATAGTTTTATTATTACCACCGGCAAAACAAGTTACCAGGCCAAAAAAGTAATACTATCCTCGGGTTTTTATGATATTGCTGTAAAGCTAAACATCCCCGGCGAAGACCTGCCAAAAGTTAAACACTATTATCAGGACCCACATTATTATGCCATGCAAAAGGTAGTTGTGGTTGGCTCGAGCAATTCGGCAATTGATGTTGCTTTGGAGACTTACCGCAAAGGCGCCGAAGTTACGTTAGTGATCCGTGACACCGAAGTAAGCAACCGGGTAAAATATTGGGTAAGGCCTGATATACTCAACCGGATAAAGGAAGGCAGTATAAAAGCGTATTTTAATTCGAATTTAAAAGCCATCCGTGAACGTGATGTGGATATTGAAACGCCGGACGGAATGATCACGATCCCTAACGATTTTGTGATGGCAATGACTGGTTACCGCCCTAATTTTGAGTTCCTAAAAAAAAATGGGGATCACATTAACCGATGATAAATTCATCCCGCATTACAATCCCGAAACCATGGAAACCAATTTGCCGGGGTTGTATCTTGCCGGCGTAGTTTGCGGCGGGCTGGACACGCATTTATGGTTCATTGAAAATTCGCGCGTCAATGCGGATATGATCATTGCGGATATTTTGTTGAAACGTTGAAAGATTGTAAGACTCACATCATTTAATTCCCGTTACAGATTTGTTTCTTTAATGTAACATTTCAACTTTACAACATTTCAACCTTAAAACAACTAAAAACAATTCAAATTCCCCTTGCATAAGTAAAAATTAATAGCATACTTTGCACCAAATTTAAAAAACTATAAAAAAGCTGCAAAAATGAACCAACAAAGCTTAAATAAGCCCTCAATAAGAGCAAACTTTGCTCCTGTTGCCGCTGCTTTGGTTTCAACCGTTTTTTTATTTTCCCCTTCACGACGAAGGCCGTACATGCCCCGGGTTTGATCTGTTTCTCATACAACCCAATTTTAAAAACGTGATACGTTCACTTTTTTATCTCCAACAAAAATCATCTGATTATTTAACGCTATTGAAAGCAAATAATTTAACGGTAATTTTTCTATTCTAATGGTAATAAAAGATTTTGATATACAAGTTGCAAGTGCACAGCATGTTGATTATGCACAGCAGATATGCGACGAAATGGCCGAATCGGCCAAGGCGCGTGGTACAGGTATAGCCCAGCGCTCGCCCGAATATGTTGCGAATAAAATGCTGGAGGGTAAAGCAGTAATAGCTTTTCATAAGGACGGCACCTGGGCTGGTTTCTGCTATATCGAGACCTGGAGTCACGGCGATTTCGTGGCTAATTCAGGCCTTATTGTTAATCCTATTTTCAGAAAAGAAGGCCTGGCAAAGGCTATTAAAGAAAATATCTTTAAGCTGTCGCGCACAAAATATCCAAATGCTAAAATTTTCGGCCTGACTACCGGTCTTGCCGTAATGAAAATAAATTCAGACTTAGGGTACGAACCGGTAACTTATTCGGAACTTACGCAGGACGAGGATTTTTGGGCGGGCTGCAAAAGCTGCGTGAATTATGATATCCTGATGAGCAAGGGCCGCAAAAACTGCATGTGTACCGCTATGCTATTCGATCCGACTGAAAAACAGAAGGAATACGAAGAGAAAATGAAGAAAATTACGCATAAGGCTACTTTACTCGAAAGAATAGAGAACGCGATATTTAAGCATAAAGCTGAAAGCTGAAAGACCAAAGCAAAAAATGAGGGACTTTAAGAAACTGGAGGTATGGAAAAAGTCGCATGAGCTTAACTTGTTTGTGTATTTAAATTTGCTTCCGAAATTTCCTAAGAGTGAACAATACGATTTGCTTAGTCAAACAAAACGAGCGGCTTACTCAATCCCTTTGAATATTGTAGAAGGCATCGGCAGGTTCACCGAAAAGGATTTTGCACATTTTTTGGATATGGCGTTAGGGTCTGCTCATGAATTAGAATATTGTTGCTTGATGAGTAAGGATTTATCATATATTGATCAGAAGTTACTTCAAAAAACGAATCAATTAATCAACGAAGTCAAAGCCATGTTAATTGGCTTAATAAAAATATTAAGAAAGTAAAAAAGCTTTGGTCTTTTTGCTTTCTGCTTTTAGCTCAAAAAAGAAATGAAAAAGAAAGTAGTTTTAGCATATAGCGGAGGTCTTGACACCTCTTTTTGCTGCATATACCTCACACAGGATCTTGGTTATGAAGTTCATTCGGTTATAGTAAATACCGGTGGTTTTAGTGAAGAGGAACTAAAGGGTGTTGAAGAACGCGCGTACAAAATGGGCGTAACATCGCACCACGTTGTTGATGAGACCGAAAATTTTTACAATACCTGTGTTCGTTTCCTGATCTACGGTAATGTATTGAAAAACAACACCTATCCCCTATCGGTAAGCGCCGAGCGGGTTAGCCAGGCAACTGCAATCGCAAATTACGCCAAAGAAATAGGCGCCGAATTTGTAGCGCACGGCAGTACCGGCGCGGGTAACGATCAGGTGCGTTTCGATATGATCTTTAATATCCTTGTTCCAGAGGTACAGATCATTACCCCTATCCGCGATTTAAAATTAAGCCGCGAAGAAGAGATCCAGTACCTGAAAGATCACGGTGTTGAGATGAATTTTGAAAAGGCAAAATATTCTATTAATAAAGGCATTTGGGGTACATCGGTTGGGGGCAAAGAAACATTGACTTCGAATTTGGGACTACCCGAAGAAGCCTGGCCAACGCAAGTTAGCAAAACTGGAAGCCAAAATATCGAGTTAGTTTTTGAAAACGGGGAGTTGGTGGGTTTAGATGGAGAGAAGTTCGATCATCCAACCAAAGCGATACAGGCATTGCAGGCAATTGCCCAGCCTTATGGCATTGGTAGGGATATCCACGTGGGCGATACCATCATAGGCATAAAAGGCAGGGTTGGTTTTGAGGCAGCAGCGCCGATGATCATTATAAAAGCACATCACACACTTGAAAAACATGTGTTAACCAAATGGCAGTTATCGTGGAAAGACCAGCTTTCAAGCTTTTATGGCAATTGGCTGCATGAAGGTCAATTCCATGATCCTATCATGCGGAATATCGAAGCATTTTTAACTGATACCCAGCAAAACGTAAGCGGGAAAGTATTTGTGCAACTGCACCCTTATCGTTTCCAGGTTATAGGTATTGAATCATCGCACGATTTGATGTCGAATAAATTTGGCACTTATGGTGAGATGAACAACTCCTGGAGCGGTGAAGATGTGAAAGGGTTCTCTAAAATTTTTGGCAACCAGGTAATGATCTATCATAAGGTTAACCAAACCTCATAAAGTATAAAACACAAGGAAATGAGTGCAAATAAAAAGATTTTAGCTGGGATAGTGGGTGGAGCTGGTTATACCGGCGGGGAAATGCTGCGTATCCTGATCAACCACCCCGATGTTGATATCGCATTTGTACACAGCACCAGTAGCGCAGGCAAACATGTTTATGATGTGCATACTGATCTTTTTGGCGATACCGATTTAAAATTTGCTGCCGAATTAGCCTATAATATTGATGTATTGTTTCTTTGTGTTGGTCATGGCGACGCAAAAAAGTTTTTGGAGGCCAACCCAATCCCCGATCATATAAAAGTTATTGATTTGAGCCAGGATTTCAGGTTGACACCAAGCGCAAAACATAAGACAAAAACTTTTGTTTATGGTTTACCGGAGTTAAACCGGGAAGCCATTAAGCAGGCTAATAACATCGCCAATCCGGGATGTTTTGCTACTTGCTTACAATTGGGCTTATTGCCATTGGCGTCGAAAAATCTATTAGATACCGAAGTGCATATCACGGCTACAACCGGTTCAACAGGCGCGGGCCAAAGTTTATCGGGCACAACCCATTTTACCTGGCGTAACGATAACCTTTCGGTTTATAAAGCTTTTGAGCATCAGCATTTAAATGAGGTTGGGCAATCACTAAGGCAATTACAACCACAATTTGATAAGGCGGTTAATTTTATCCCTTACCGGGGAGACTATACACGCGGGATAATTGCATCTATTTATACCGATAGCAGCCTTACCGAAGCCGAGGCATTGAAACTTTACCAGCAATATTATGCTGGGCATCCTTTTACCCATGTGACCAATCATGATATTGATTTGAAGCAGGTTGTCAATACCAACAAATGCTTTATCCAGGTTAAGAAACACGGAAATAAGCTGCTTATTATCAGCATTATAGATAACTTACTGAAAGGCGCTTCAGGCCAGGCGGTACAGAATATGAATTTAATGTTTGGGTTGGATGAGCGCGCGGGACTAAGGCTGAAGGCGACGGGGTTTTAGCCCCTGACCCCCTAAAGGGGGGAACTAAATTTGAGAGGACGATTTTTAAAATAAATTTAATTAACTTTTTAAGGCCCCTTTAGGGGTTTGGGGCATATGAAACTATTCGAAGTATATCCAATCAATCCAATTAACATCGTAAAAGGTGTTGGAAGTTTAGTTTATGATGACAAAGGCCAGGAATATCTTGACCTGTACGGCGGCCATGCCGTAATTTCTATCGGCCATACCAATCCGCATTACGTAGAACGACTGGAAGACCAATTACACAAAATCGGGTTCTATTCAAATTCAATTGAGATACCTTTGCAAAAACAATTAGCTGAAAAACTTGGTCATGTTTCGGGCAAAGAAGATTACCAGTTATTTCTTTGTAACTCCGGCGCTGAGGCCAATGAAAATGCTTTAAAGTTGGCTTCATTTTATAATGGCAAAAAGAAAGTCATCGCATTTAGCGGGGCATTTCATGGCCGTACTTCATTAGCTGTTGCGGTAACCGATAATCCTAAAATTGTTGCCCCGATTAACGAAACAGATAATGTAATTTTTGTGCCATGGCGGGATGAAGCTGCATTAGAGCGGGCGTTTGCCAATAATGAAATTTCATCGGTAATTATAGAGGGCATTCAAGGCGTAGGGGGCATACAGGTTGCGCCCGAAAGCTTTTTGCAAAAAATACGTTCCCTTTGCGATGCCAACAATGCTGTTTTTATTGCAGACGAGATTCAGTGCGGGTACGGGCGGACAGGCAAATTCTTTTCGCATGATTTTGCAGGCATAAATGCCGATATTTATACCATGGCCAAAGGCATGGGTAACGGCTTCCCGGTTGGGGGCATTATTATATCGCCCAAAATACAACCGGCTTATGGCATGCTGGGTACTACCTTCGGGGGTAACCATTTAGCCTGCGCGGCCGGTTTGGCTGTGTTAGAAGTTATGGAACAAGATAACCTGATGCAAAATGCAGCAGAAGTTGGAGGTTATCTGATCACCGAGCTTAAAAAATTCAAACAGGTAAAAGAAGTGCGTGGTCGTGGGTTGATGATAGGCATTGAATTGCCGGCAGAACTTGCTCATGTGCGGAAAGAGTTGTTGTTTACCCACCATATTTTTACAGGCGAGGCAAAACCAAATGTGGTAAGATTATTACCCGCCTTGAATTTAACAAAAACACATGCCGATAGGTTTTTGGAAGCGTTTACTACAATATTAGAACAACAACCGGTGCAGCAAGTTTAAAAAGATGTTGATCGCATTTATAAAATTTTTAAGGGGCGAATGAAAAACATTTTACCTTTCGCTTTTTACCTTTCACCAATAAAGAAATGAAACTATTTTCGTCAGTAAATGATGTTCCCGATATACAGGCTCTCGTTAAAGAGGCTTTGCATCTTAAGGAATTCCCTTATGCTTATAAAGCTTTAGGCGAAAATAAAACGATGGCGCTTGTGTTCCTTAACCCCAGCCTGCGTACCCGTATGAGCACCCAAAAGGCTGCCCTTAACCTGGGGATGAATGTGATGGTGCTTAACATGGATAAGGAAGGCTGGGCGCTGGAGCTACGGGATAATGTGATTATGAACGGTACAACGGTTGAGCATATCCGCGAGGCCGCTGCTGTTATGGGGCAATATGCGGATATTATCGGTGTACGCTCATTTCCGGGTTTAAAAGACCGCGATGAAGATTATAGCGAAATGATCTTTAACAAATTCGTTCAGTTTTGCGGCGTGCCGGTGGTGAGTCTTGAATCTGCAACACGTCACCCATTGCAAAGCCTTGCAGATTTAATAACTATTGAAGAATTAAAAACCCACCCCCGCCCAAAAGTTGTATTAACATGGGCGCCACACATAAAACCATTACCGCAGGCAGTGCCAAATTCATTTGCAGAGTGGATGTGCAAAGCGGACGTTGATTTTACCATTGCACACCCAAAAGGCTATGAACTTTGTGCTGATTTTACAAAAGGCGCAACCATCACCAATAACCAGGATGAAGCATTAGCTGATGCCGATTTTATTTATGTAAAAAACTGGTCAGCCTATGAGCCTTACGGGCAGATTTTTCCGGGCAATGAAGACTGGATGCTGACCAATGAGAAACTAAAACCCACCAATAACGGCAAAATAATGCATTGCCTGCCGGTAAGGCGTGACCTTGAATTATCTTCGGAAATACTGGATGGAGAAAGTTCTATTGTTGTGCACGAAGCGGCAAACCGTGTTTGGGCTGCGCAGGCGGTGCTGAAAAGAATGCTGGAGAGTTTGTAATTATTTTTTGCATATCAACAGATGGCGAAGCTTTACGATATATTACTTGATAAAAACAAGATTGGTACAACTGAACTTGAAAAAGCTGATGCGCCAATGGGTGTTGTGTTCGGGCGAATTAATTTCCTTAACGTAACTTCAGGATACAATTTTTTTAAGGATTATTGTTCAAAAAACAAGCTAAAGTTTACCGACTACCCAAATGACAAGTTTATTTCAACATCTGATCTTCCTAATTTACAAGTATTTGATAAACATGGAATTGAGATAAAGGGTTTAGGCTGTATGGTGTCAGGCATGGACTCTGATTGTTTTGAAATTGACATTCCGGGAATTGCTTATCCTTTTTATGAACAAGAGTTCCCGCATCATGTAAAAACGTATGCGGACATGTTCAGAGAAAAATAATTTTACCGAAATAATCTAAATACACCTCACCTCACATAACAACATGTACATCCCATCCTTCAATAAATTCGAAGACCGGCAGCAAGCCATCGCTTTTATGCAGCGTTACAGTTTTGCAACGATAATATCGGTAAAAGATGGTTTACCTGTAGCTACCCACCTCCCCTTCCTTGTACAGCAAAAAGAAGATAAAATAATCCTGTCATCCCATTTTGCAAAAGCAAATCCGCAATCTGAAGATATAATTAACAACACTGCCCTCGTGATATTTACCGAGCCACATGCTTATATTTCGCCAAAAAACTACGAAAAAGAGCAAAACGTACCCACCTGGAACTATTTAGCGGTACATGCCTATGGTAAATGCACTTTATTGGATGGCGAAGAAAATAAAGCATCTTTGCTGAAAGAAACCATTAAGTATTACGATGCAGCATATTTAAAGCAGTGGGATAATTTGACAGATGATTACAAGCAAAAGATGATGAAAGGTATTACCGCATTCCAAATGGTGGTTGATGACTTGCAGGCCAAAGCAAAACTAAGCCAGAACCGGACAGAAAAGGAACGGGAGAATGTTATTAATTCGCTTACTAATGCCGGTAATGCTAACGAAAAGGCTATCGCGGATTATATGTCTGCATTAAATATAAAGCATTGATCGCAATTACTTAGGTGTTTTTTCAACGACGCCTAAAGACCTGTTAATTAGCTTGTTAAGCGTAAGGCCTTGTATCACGATAGAAAATATTACAATAAAGTAGCTTCCGCATAATATAATGTGCCGGTATGGGCCAAAGGGCAGCGATAGTGCCAGCGCAATAGAAACACCGCCTCTTACCCCTGCCCATGTTAATATGTTAATGTTACTGTAATTAACAGCCAGCGTACGGCGCATAAAAGTTAGCGGCAATAAAATGCTTAACCAGCGGGCGGCCAGTATCAGTACGATTGAAATTGCACCGGTAACCCAGTAATTGGTGATATAAGGCAGGTTTACCATCTGCAGGCCTATCATTACGAATAAAATAGTGTTCAGCATTTCATCTATCAATTGCCAGAATTTTTCGAGCGCTTCGTGCGACCGTTCTTTCTCGTCGGCGTTTATAGTTTGGTGGCCCGTAAATAATCCAGCCGAAACGGCTGCCAGTGGTATTGACAGATGTAAATAGGCTGCCAATACTGAAATACTCATCACCAGTGATAAAGAAACCAATACAATTGTTTGAAAATCGGAGATGGATTTCATCAGGCGAAAAGCGATGAAGCCTAAAATTACACCTAACCCAATCCCGCCAAAAACTTCCCTTACAAATAATAATGCCGTATTTGTTATGATAAGATGGTTGATCCCGGAATTTATAATTTCGAGCAAGGTTACAAAAAGCACCAGTCCCACCCCATCGTTAAATAACGATTCGCCCGAAATGATGGTAGCAAGGTTTTGAGGTAATTTTGAATTTTTGATGATCGCACCTACCGCGACAGGGTCGGTCGGCGAGATGAGGGCGCCAAATAACAGGCAATAAAGATAAGGTATATTAACATTATGAAACAGCAAAGTAGCGCCATAAAATAAAGAGCCAAAAATTACTGTGGATAAGATAACGCTAAGCGTGCTTAGAACAATCACCGGGCGCATTTCCCTTTTAAGCCTTTTTGTATTTGAATTAAACGAACCTGCAAAAAGCAGAAAGCCCAGCATAATATCCAGTACGATACCTGAAAAATTGATATTCTTAGCTAAAACTGTCAGGTAATGCGCAACTTCGGGGTCTAACTTATCAATAGCTATGGTAACGAGGGAAACCAAAATGGCTATGGTAATGATGCCAATTGTACCCGGCAGCTTCATAAACCGCGCATTTATATAAGAGTAAAAGGCGCTGACTATAACCAGCAAAGCAATAATTAAAAAAAGATCCATTTGCAGTTTATTCTACGACATGAAATTATAACAAATTAAGGTGTCTTTTTTAATTATTCCCGGCAACTATTTGCAGTCCACCTCCGCCTTTCGGGTTTCTGTATTAAAATACCTTACCACCATCCTGTTATCGCTATTTTTGGTAAAATAATTAATTGCCCATCTTAATAAAACAACTCCTTTGTTGCCAAAACCTACCAGCGACATAATATGTACCAGACCCCATAACAGCCAGGCAAAAAATCCCTGGAAATGCAGTTTGCCCAAATCTGCCACAGCCTTATTACGTCCTATGGTTGCCAGCGAGCCTTTATCAAAATATTTAAATGGTTCGGCCGGCTCGCCTTTTATTAAATGTACAAGGTTCTTGGCAAGCCAGGCGCCCTGTTGAATAGCCACCGGCGCCACGCCCGGCAGGCCGTTTGGCATTTCGGCTGTTATCATTGATGAAACATCGCCTATGGCAAAAATATTATTATAGCCTTTTACACGGTTTATTTCATCAACACTTAAACGGTTTCCTTTAGCAATTGAACCGGTCGGGATACCTTCAGGCATTTCGCCGATCACGCCTGCTGCCCATAGCACATTGCGTGTTTTCAGGGTTTTACCGTTGTCAATTTTTAAATAAAAGCCATCGTAACTTTCAACGTGTGCGCTGTTATAAATGGTAACATCGGCTTCGGTTAAAAATTTTTTTGCTGCGGCAGATGCCTGGGGCGACATGGCAGCCAGCAGCTTGTCTTTCCCTTCAACAAGGTACACCCGCATATCGTATTTACTCAGGCCATGATAATCTTTCATCAAAATTAAATGCCTCATTTCCGCTATAGCGCCTGATAACTCGACACCTGTAGGGCCTCCCCCAACAACAACAAAAGTCATTAATGCAAATTTCTCACGCGGGTCGCTGGTTACTAAAGCAGTCTCCAAATTTTGAAGTACCAGGCTCCTGATGTTTAATGCCTCCGGAATATTCTTCATCGGCATCGTAAAATGTTCGATCTCTTTATTACCGAAGAAATTAGTGGTCGATCCGGTAGCAATTACCAGGTAATCATAATTAATTATCCCAATATTGGTAGTCAGCGTATTATCTTGAGTATTGATCTTCTGTACCTCAGCCATATTAAAGCTGAAATTATCGTGCTTTGTAAAAATCCTGCGGATGGGGAAGCCGATGGAGTCAGCCTCGATAGCCCCCATTGCTACCTGGTATAGCAGGGGTTGAAAAGTGTGGTAGTTATGTTTATCAAGCAACAGCACGTCAACCGGTGCATTTTTTAACTTTTTGGCTAATTGTAAACCTCCGAAGCCTCCTCCTATGATTACTACACGTGGCCTGGAGCCGTTTTTTTGATCCTGGGATGTAACAGTGAACATATATATTTATAAAGTTCTCAATTATACATAATCTTTCATAAACGCATTGTAAACTTATTGGTTTGGCGAAAGGTTGATTAAGTTGGATTGGGTTGATTAAGTGAGTGGTTGACTAATAGTTTATTCAAACAACCTACAACCTAATCAACTACTCACTCAATCAACCACCCCACAATTAACCTTAATTTAACATTAGAATACAGAATCATTCATTTTTCGTCAATAATTTATAAAAACAGGCCGTTTTTTTGTAATTTTAGCCCCGATTGGTAAATAGTGAAAGGATTTTGACTACCAATAGGCTCCAAAAGGGTTAATATGAATAAAATCGATGTGGTTTCGACCGAAGTTGAAAAAAATAATAAAGATAAAAGCTTGTTTGTCATAAAAATTGGTGGAAATGTTATTGACAACTCCGAAAACCTGCATCGCTTTTTAAAAGACTTCACCGCGCTTGATGGTTATAAAATATTGGTACATGGCGGCGGGAAGGCAGCAACACAGTTATCGGAAACGTTAGGCATTGAGGCTAAGTTAGTTGAAGGACGCAGAATAACTGATATCGATACATTGAGGGTGGTGACCATGGTTTATGGCGGGCTTATCAATAAAAATATAGTAGCACAATTGCAGCGTTTCAGCAACAATGCCATTGGCCTTACCGGAGCAGATGGCAATTTTATACGCACTAAAAAACGACCTGTAAAAACTATCGATTACGGTTTTGTAGGGGATATTGATGAAAATTCAATTAACCCTAACAATATCAGCAATTTGATGAAAGCCGGGTTCACCCCTGTTTTTTGTGCTTTGACTCATGACGGCGAAGGCCAGTTATTGAACACTAATGCTGATACCATTGCATCGGCATTGGCTGTCGCCATGGCAAAATTATATCCTACTACCCTCATCTATTGTTTTGAGAAAAAAGGGGTATTAAAAGATATAATTGACGAAAGTTCGTTGGTAAATGAAATTGATCCGAAAGGTTATGAAGAATTGAAAGCACAGCAAATCATCCATAGCGGTATGCTGCCAAAAATGGATAATGCATTTTCGGCAATTGCATGCGGTGTTAATGCGGTAATAATAGGTCATTCGGATGACCTCGGCAACTTGAAAAAAAATAAACCATTTGGTACACGTTTAAGCGGAAACCTATGAATTCACAACAACATATAGCCATATTAGGCAGCGGAAACATCGGCTTATCGCTGGCAAAAGGTCTGGTAAAATCAGGCATTTGCAAGCCGCAGCAAATTTCGCTCACACGAAGAAATGTAGGCGCATTGGCCCCATTGGCTGAAGCTGGGTATTATACAACTGATAATAACCTTAAAGCCGTACGGAAGGCCGATTTTGTTGTACTGGCAGTATTACCCCAGCAGTTAAATAAGTTATTAGATGAGATACGGCCATCCATAAAGCCCGAAAAACAGTTGCTCATCTCGGTGGTTTCAGGTGTAAGTTGTGCCGATATCCGTAAACAGCTGGATTTAAATGTGCAAATCGTACGTGCTATGCCCAATACAGCTATTGCCATCGGCCAATCGATGACCTGTATTGCAACCGATAACGGGACCACTAAAAACATCAATTTCGTAAGGTCGCTTTTTGAAACAGTTGGCATGACGATACAAATCAATGAAGAATTAATGACCTCGGCCACAGCGCTATGCGCCTGCGGTATAGCTTTCTTTTTACGGTCTATCCGTGCAGCATCCCAAGGCGGTACCGAAATCGGTTTTCATGCCCATGATGCTTTAAAAATGGCTGCACAAACCGCCAAAGGCGCTGCTGACCTTTTACTACAGCTGTCATCCCACCCTGAACAGGAAATAGATAAGGTAACATCGCCAAGCGGTTGTACCATAGCCGGGCTGAATGAAATGGAACATAATGGTTTTAGCTCCGCCATGATAAAAGGCATCAAGCTATCGGCCGAGAAAGCAGGCGATCTATATCATAATGGTTAGAGGAAACAATTAAAATGCGGAAGTCGGAATGCTGATTGCGGAATGGGACTTTTTCTCCTTTTAGATTCATCCCTAACCTCCACTCTCTAATCTCCAATCACTAAAAAACAATGTTAACAGTTGAAAAAATAGGCGGTACATCTATGACCGCGTTAAGCGATGTTATAAAAAACATCATCCTTTTTGAGCGAAGCGGTAAACAATTGTATAACCGCATCTTTGTAGTATCAGCCTTTTCGGGGGTGACCAACCTCCTGCTTGAAAATAAGAAGACCGGCGAGCCCGGTGTTTACCACCGCCTGGCAAATTATAAGGATTTTCATAAGCCATTAAACAGCGTTACTATAAAGCTGAAACAAATTAATAAGAGTTATGAAAAACTCGGCCTTAACATTGCCGAGGCTGACCGCTATATTGAAAACCATATAAAGCAAGCCCAAACTTATCTGGAAAATCTTGCCAACGTACTGGCATCAGGCTATGTGAGCAAGGATGGCATATTGCAGGCCGCGCGTGAAATACTGGCCTCGATAGGTGAAAGCCATTCTGCTTATAACTTTACCAATATCCTGCAAAATATGGGGATTAACGCCACCCTGGTTGACCTTGGCGGCTTTAACGATCATCGGTCGTACACCATTGACCAGCGGATAAAAAAAGACCTGCAGCACATAGATTTTGAAAACACCATCTGCATTGTAACGGGTTATGCAAAAGGAACGGAAGGTATTATGCGCGAGTTTGACCGCGGATATTCCGAAGTTACTTTTAGTAAGATAGCAGTTGAAGTAAAACCACACGAAGCAATTATCCACAAAGAATATCATTTATGTACCGCCGATCCTGTGTTAGTGGGCATGCATAATTGTCACCCGGTTGGTTATACCAATTACGATGTGGCCGATCAACTTGCAGATGTGGGTATGGAAGCCATTCATCCAAAAGCATCCAAGCCTTTGGAGATCAACAACATCAACCTGCGTATAAAAAATACTTTCGAACCTGAACACCCCGGGACGTTGATCACCAGGGAATACATTTGTGAAACCAAGCGGGTTGAAGTGATCACGGGTACCGACAAAGTAGTGATGATTGATGTTTACGACCCATCGATGGTTGGCAATGTGGGGAGTGACCTGCACATTATGCAGCTGTTTTTTAAGTATAATATCAGTTACACATTTAAGGCAACCAGCGCTAATAGTATATCGATAGTAATTTGGGAAAAGGATTTTAATAAAAAACTTATCGCCGATCTTGAAGATGATTTTGAACACGTAACTGTCCAAAAAATGGCGGTGGTTTGCCTTTTAGGCACCAATATGGACCAGCCGGGCTTATTGGCAAGATCTGCCGCCGCTTTTGCCGAAAATGGTATCGATATTAAAAGCGCCGGCTTTGCCCTGCGCAAAGTTAATATCCAGTTTTTGGTAGCAAGGGAGGATTTTGACCAGTCGATTATTGCGTTGAATAAGGCGATGGCGTGAAACGTTAAGCTTCGGCAGCTAAACTTAAAGCATTGAGTGTATCAATGAATTTTTTGCGTTCTTCTTCCTTAATGTCAACCATATCCAGGTTGATGCTGTATGAGGGATTTTTATTGAAATGCTTATACCAAATTTGCTTGATAAACCTGCGGAATGGGTTTTTAACTTTGTCGATATATTTTTCCGGCTCATATAACTTTATCTGCAAAAGATCCTCAGAAGCTATTATTTCGGCTATATCTTTCCAATAATATTTCACATCGTCGTATTGGTCAAATATAAAGGACTCGTTGACGGATAAGGTAGGTTTCTTTTTAATCCAGAAATAGCAAAGTTTGTTCAACCTTGGCAAAACAATTATGATTATCAGAAATAAGTATATGGATCCAATAACGTAATCTTTATAATGTCCAAATAGATTGAAAATAATTGCAATCAAGCCAACTAACATACCGAAAAGCCATGACCAAAAGTTTCTGCCCCACTTTAAGCCATAAGTTATTGAATCTTTTACATTTAAGTTTTCTGTTGCTATTGTTTTTATATCATAATCATCAAGTATTTCCCAAAGGGTATCTTGATCTATATCGATAAGGTCAAGATTGATTTTATAAGACGTTTCTTTACTGTCTGGTTCGTAATCAATATTAGCAATTAGCCTTTTAACAGGATCACCGATCTTATTTAAATAAGCCATAGGGGCGTTCAGCGTTATATACAAATAAGCATTCTTTTCATAAATTTCTTCAATATCCTGCCTGGAGTATTTTATGTCAGCTACTACGTCATAAATGTAATCTTCGGTAGTTATCAATGCAGGTCTTTTATAAAACATCAAATAAATATACCGCCGATAAATAATTAACCTTGTTATCCCGACGGCCCACATCAAGATACTGACATACAAAAACAATTCGGTGTAATAATATTTCTGAAATATCCAAAAAACAGTCATGACCAACGCCAGAACCAGGAAGAACATCTTTGAGATGACATTATAACTGACCTGGGTTTTAAATTCCATTGCGATGAAGGTTTAAATAATCTAATATTCGATAAATATAACAATCACCATGATAAACTGCAAACGGCCAACTAAAAACTGCAAACTGACCAAAAATCACTCCAAATAATAATGCCTTATCCGTTCCAGCCCTTCATCCAGTTCATAAATTAACGGGATGCCTGTGGGTATATCCAATTGGGTAACTTCTTCATCCGTTAAATGATCGATGTACTGTACCAGCGCCCGCAGGCTGTTGCCGTGCGCGCAAACTATTACTTTCTGGTTTTTGCGGATAGCGGGTATAATAAACTCGTTCCAGAATGGTAATACCCTGTCCATTGTTTGGGCCAGGTTTTCGGTGAGAGGGAGTTCGCGTTCTGTAAGGTCTTTATAGCGGATATCTTTGCCGGGATAGCGGTCATCATCTTTGGTAATGGGCGGCGGGAGTTCGTGCGGGTCGCGGCGCCATTTTTGTACCTGTTCGGCGCCGTATTGGGCTACAATTTCATCTTTGTTAAGCCCTTGCAAGGCGCCATAAAAACGTTCGTTCAGCCGCCATGATTTTTGCACGGGTATCCATAAATGATCAAGTTCTTCCAATACAATGTGCAACGTTTTTATCGATCGTTTTAGTAATGAGGTAAACCCAATATCAAAGTTATAACCATGTTTTTTTAATAATTGCCCGGCATTTTTTGCCTGCAGGAAGCCTTCCTCGCAGAGGTCAACATCCGTCCAGCCGGTAAAACGGTTCTCTTTATTCCAGATACTTTCGCCATGGCGAAGCAGTACTAATTTTTGCATATTTATGAGGTTAACCCGCACTATTTGCAGGCAGTGGTTAAAGATACCGATCAGTTTGTAAAAAAAATTGGTAAATGCAATCGGATGCATTAAATTGCATTGAAAACCAATTTAAAAAACCTTTAAGAATCATGATCCCAACAACACCTGTTCCGGCAAAGGATGGTATTGCCAACCCTGCGCCGCTTGGCCTTTGCGCCTTCGGCATGACCACTGTTTTATTAAACCTCCATAACGCAGGCTTTTTCGAGATGAATTCGATGATACTTGCCATAGGTATTTTTTATGGCGGCCTCGCCCAGGTAATTGCCGGTTATATCGAGGCCAAAAAGAATAATACTTTTGGCTTAACCGCCTTTACCTCTTATGGTTTCTTCTGGCTATCGCTGGTAGGCCTGATGGTTATCCCCAAATTAGGATGGGCGCCAAAGGCATCCGACAGTGCAATGTGTGCTTACCTGGGCATGTGGGGTATTTTTACTTTATTCCTCTTTTTTGGCACGTTAAAGCTAAACCGCGCCTTACAAGTTGTTTTTGCAACGTTAACCATATTGTTCTTTTTACTTGCTGCCGAACATGCAACCGGTAGTGAAAGTATAGGACATTTTGCGGGTTACGAAGGGATAGTTTGCGGTGCATCAGCTATTTATGCAGGCATGGCCAATGTATTAAATGAAGTTTACGGAAGAACGGTGCTGCCCTTGGGTTAATAATATCATGACACGATTTTCAGGATGAGATGGATTAACTTCGTCCCGAAGATAATTTATCCTGTTAATCTGAAAAAATCCTGAAAATCGTGTATGAAAGATTTTAAAAAATATTACCACCTCCCCGCAACACCCGAGGAGGTTTATATAGCTTTAACTAACCCGCTTACTATTGAATTGTGGACTGGCGAACCAGCAACAATGTCGATAGAACCTGGTTCAGAATTTTCGATGTGGGAAAGTAGTATTGTAGGTAAAAACCTTGAGTTTGAAGAGAACAAAAAAATAGTACAGCAATGGTACTTTGACGGGCAGCCGGAAGCATCTATCGTTACTATAAAACTTCATGCAGATAAGGGCGCAACCTCTGTTGAACTAAGGCATACCAATATCCCGGATGCCGAATATGATGGCTTTGCCGATGGCTGGGACAATAGCTATTTCGGCTCGTTGGTCGAATTTTTTAATGAAAATTAGGATTTTTATTACCGATATTCTGTATAAAAACAAAAGCCGCTCAAATTTGAGCGGCTTTTGTTTTTATGAATTAGTTAATGTTAGTATAGCGAAAACTCGACCCTGCGGTTTTGCTGGCGTCCTGCTGCTGTCCTGTTGGTAGCAATAGGATTTGATTTACCATAGCCTTCGGCATGGATCAGTGATTCATCAGCGCCTTTACTTACCAGGTAAGTTTTAATGGCTTCAGCACGGTCCCTTGAAAGTTTAAGGTTAGCTCTAACAGAACCTACATTATCGGTATATCCTGCCAATTTCAAATTGAATTTCTTGTTGATAAGCAATTGGGCAAGTTGGTCCAAGCTCGCAAATGAATGTTCGCGGATAGTTGCTTTACCGAAATCAAATTCCAGGTTTTTAACGGCCTCGTTAACAACCCTTCTATCTTCTTCTGTTACATAAACCTTTGTTTCAGCAGGTTTAGCAACTGGCAGCGGACAGCCTGATCCGTCAACCTTTGTTCCAACCGGTGTGTTGGGGCATTTATCAAAAATATCGGGCACACCATCACCATCACTATCCGTCGTAAATTTGGCGAGGTTGGCGTTGGTAGTGTTCAATTCATTTTGTAATTGTGCATTCTGAGCTTTTTGCGCATCTATCTCGCTTTGTAATTGATCCCTTGTATGCCTGTTTTCCCATAAATATTCATCGCGCATGGATGATACAGGGTTATGTGTAGCTAATTGCGGTTTTGAACGTTTACCCAAAGCAAACTCTAAACCGGCGTGTGCGTATGAAAATTTATCATTTGTCGAACCGAAATTGTAACCATCGATATTATCAGAGTAAACAAAGTTTACCTGGTAACCCAAATCAAGATTTAAACCTGGTGCAAGATCAAATTTTAAACCGAATCCCGCCGGCACAAAAAGCTCATTTATAGCTCCGTTGTTGTCTGTTTTGAAGTTAGAAACTGTTCCGTCAGCATAGGTTAATACAGGCGTATAGTTCATAGTACCTGCGCCGATAGTAATATATGGTTGTATTGCGCTCTTATTTTGGTGCCAGGTAATATTGCCAAGCGTGATATTAGCGCTTAAACTGGCTGAATAATGTATTTTGGTGCTAAAGCTTTCATAAAGTGCAAGGCCGGTAGACGGAAGTACTTGTGAATGATCTCCGGTTAGTTTGCCGGCAAGAAAATCAGCCTGTATCCCTAAAGCCGGGATTATTTGATCTTTTATATAAAATCCATATCCTAAATTGCCGTTGGGAGAGGTAAAATCCTGTTTGCGGTTTGATCCAAAAGCGGTGTTAGTTGTTAATACCCCTCCGTCTACCCCTATTGACCAGGTACGGAAGGCGTTATTATCTGAAAACGGTTTTACATAATCTGTCGAAATATGGGCAGAGTCAGGTGTTTGAGCGAATAATTTACCACCCACCAAAATCCCTGTTAACAGCAGTGTGGTTTTTTTTAAAGTTGATTTCATTTCGTTATTTTTTAGTATATGTTTTTTTAGTTAACAAAACATACACGCCAAAAGACAACATTAGTGCCACGAAGAACTATATTTATAAATACCACATAAAAAATTGATACCAGCTATAGCTTAACAGGCGGTAAATAACTGATATACAAGGTTGGTATAAAATGAGGGATGTAAAACAAGTAGGCTGTTAAAACTATAGCTTTTGATATAACGCAATTATTAAAATTGTATGTAAATGAATTAAAAGTGTACAGTTTTGTATGATTAATAACATCAAAGCGAAAAGATTTATTGATCCAGCTTTATGGGGAGAAAACGATAAGAAAAACGGTATACTCCTTTAGTTATCACAAATGATATAACAAATTTCTGTTTTATGGGTTTACCATCGGCAGTGGCCGGGTTAAGCGGCGGCAACGTTTTGAGCCGGTTAATCAGCCCATGGGATAAGTCACCGGCTGTGGAATTCTCGCATTTCAAATTTATAAATTCACCCAATTCTGAAACCTCGCCTTCAATATCCAATTGGGTGTCCCAATCGCTCAAATTTTTCCCGCTGAGGTATGAAGAAACGGCATCACTAATATACTGGGTAAAAAACCTAAGCCCATCTTTATATTGCGCGCCAACTATATGCTTACGTTTTACGCCATTACACGGTACGGGAGAAATAAACATTCTTTCTGCCGTAACAAATGGCAATTTAGATGGATCGACCAGGGCAATACGCGACACATCACTGTATTCGTACGCCCCTATTGAGCCATCGTGGAATTGTCCTTTTTTAAAATGTTCCGAGGCAATAGATGCTTCGCTTGCATCGTCCGTTTTTATAAAATTCCATTTACCATCTGGTTTACCATTAATTAGTTTACCCTTCCAGTATGTTGCACCAAATTTAGCTATATAAACGCCACTGCCATTATCAACGTTTTTTTTACCGTCAACGTCCCATGCGTTAATTACCTGGCAATTGCCATCAACCGCATCAAATGTTAATTCTGGCCTACCATCTTCATAATACATTTCCCAGCGCCCATCGTATTTGTTGTTTTTAAAACTGCCTTTTGCCTGTAAATTCCCATTCAGATAATGCGAAACAAATGCGCCGTTTTTTAACCCGTCTTCACTATAGTTTCCTTCCGAAACTATAAGGTTAGGGTCCGCTTTACTTACATCTTTAAATTTCCCCGAAAATTTATGCTGTTCGAAATTAAAATGGCTATAACGGATAATTTGTGCACAACTGTCCTCGATCAAATAATATTCATCATTTAATTGCAGGTTCACACTGTCTTTATTAATATAATGAAATTTGATGCGCCTTACCGGGTTTTGTGCATTAACTATGATGCTTGTTGGAAATAACAGTGCGAAAAGTAAAATTTGTTTCATGATAAGGATAAGAGTTTGCTTTGCGACAGCGCATGCCGGGCTAATTGACCGGGAATGTTACGCCCCGCTAATATAATATTTTTGATTGTGAATTTAGTTGATCTTCCGCGTGAATTAATAACCGGCCTTTCACCGTTTACCTTTAACCTTTCACCTAAATGTGTATTTTTAAAAGATGAAAATAATAATTGCATTATTCCTGCTGGCATTACTTTCTTGCAGCCCTATTTACAAAACCATGCATGCCGGCAAACCATGGCAAAATAAGGCACAGCAAATCCCAGGCAGAATTGAATGTGAATTTTATAACCAGGGCGGCGAAGGTATTGCCTATCATGATTCTGACAGCATTAACAACGGCAGCGGCAAGCTTAACCCCGCAAACGGCACTTATTTAAACGAATTCAGGATGAAGGAAGGGGTTGATATTTCGTACACCAAAGCACATGATATCGACAATAATCCATATAATAAAGTGCCCAGGGACATGGGCCAGTTGTATGTCGGCTGGACAAAGCCTGGTGAGTGGATAAATTATACTGTAAGGGTTAACGAAACCCGAAATTATAATATTGGTTTAATGTACACCGCCAATGGCAATGGCGCTATTTCACTTGATATTGACGGTAAGGATATTACCGGCCCATTAAAAATAACTTCAACCCATGATGACCGGGATACCGTTACATGGCGCCAATGGCACCATTGGAATAAAGCGGATTCTTTAACTACAGTTAAGCTCAAAAAAGGCGTACACATCCTTACGCTGCATGTGGTGGCTAATGGGAATATGAATTTTGATTATTTGGAGTTTAAGTAGTTATAAATCATCGGGTTTATTTTCCGTAATTTATCGTAAAACAATAATTTGTTATTACAAAACAATATGATTATTTTTACTTAGTCATATTGCGACCATGAAAATAAAATTCAACTTAAATCTTTTGATCAATTTGATTATTCTCGGTTATACCGGATTTTTAGTTATTAATGCCGTTTGGATATTTGAGCCAACAGACAGGGTAACTATTGGAATAGTCGATACTACAGAAAATAATTTAAAGCCAATTTACCCGGAAATATCGGATAGCATAAGCCACTGGCAATACGCCGAAAAGCAAGATAGCATTAAACGTATTCGTTCATTTCAAAATGGCAGGGTTGAGATCGGATGGAATGCGACGATAGGACACCTTTTAAGCGTATCAACAATTAAGTACTGTGATACGTGCAGTTTAAAAACACTTCAGTCACCGGCTTGGGCGGATGGCAAAAGATATGATCGGTATTTTATCAAACTGTTATCATGGAAAATCAAGGTGGCTAAGCTCGATTTTGCATACCCGGATTCTATCCAATACTATGTACATTCAGGGCAACCTTTCGTTCGCAAAGAAGTTGAATTTCCACTGAAGGAGAAACCAAATCACTTTATAGCGCGTTGGGTTGATGAGCCAGTTAAATACTGGTACAATGAGCGGGATGACTCCATAATGATACCTATGGCCGAATCAACTTCACAAATTGCCAGAATCATCCTCGCTATTTTTGTCATTTTCGGCATGGGGTATTCCCTGTGGCTGTTTGGAAGTTGTTTGCATTTTATCCTTGATGTATCAAAGGGTCTTGCTTTTACATCTGATAATGTAAGGAGGCTTAAACTTTTAGCGCTCACACTATTATTTTATCCTTTGGTGATCTTCGTTTTAAATTTTTTATTGAGGTGGCTGTTTAACAGCTATTTCAACGAAGATGTTGTGCTGAACAATACAATTTGGTTTGACTCGCGAAGCATTATGGTTATCGGTATTGTTGTATGGTTTCTTTTCAAGGCCTTCCAACAAGGCAAAAAACTAAAAGATGAACAAGACTTAACCGTTTAGCAATGGCAATAATAGTGAATCTTGATGTAATGATGGCCCGGCGTAAAATGTCATTAACCGAGCTAAGCGAGAGGGTTGGCATTACCATGGCTAACCTGTCGATATTAAAAACCGGTAAAGCCAAGGCTATCCGCTTTGAAACGCTCGAAGCAATTTGCCTGGTCCTATATTGCCAGCCGGGTGATATATTAGAATTTGTTCCAGATTAACAGCACAAAAAAAGCCTTCAGAATTTAATCCAAAGGCTTTCATTATAACTTTCGACTCAAGACTTAAAATCAGTTCCCCATCTCCGATAAAAACTTTATCCTCATAAGTTGTATCTCTTCCATGGTATATTCATCATTGCCAAGTTCGGCAAGGGCATCGTCGATAGAGTCAACTTCGGCGGTGCGGAAATAATCATAAATTTCTTCCTGTTTGTCTTCGTCAATAACCTCATCTATATAATAATTGAGGTTAAGCTTGGTGCCCGAGTTTACTATGGTTTCCACTTCTTTCAGTATCTCATCATAGGTAAGCCCTTTTGAAGCGGCAATATCATCAAGGTTTAAATGACGGTCGATATTCTGAATGATAAACACCTTAAGCGCCGATTTATTAGCAGCGCTTTTTATCACCATATCTATCGGGCGGTCGATATCATTGTCCTCTACGTATTTTTGGATCAGGTCGGTAAATGGCTTGCCAAATTTTAGCGCCTTCCCTGCCCCTACGCCCGAAATTTGTTTCAACTCATCGGTAGTAATAGGGTAATGCGTACACATTTCTTCTAAAGAAGGATCCTGGAATATGACAAATGGCGGCAATCCTTTTTGTTTGGCCAGCTTTTTACGCAGGTCTTTCAACATCTGCAATAATTCGGTATCTAACGCGCCGCCGCCATTTTTTGGTCCGTCCTCACTATCGTCATCATCCGTGGCCTCCATAGGCTTGTTCAATACAAAACGGATGCTGTATGGGTTTTCAATAAAAGCACTGCCCGTTTTTGTAAGGCGCAATAAACCATACTGGTCAATATCCTTCGAAAGAAAATTATTAAGCAATGCCTGCCTCATCAGCGAGTTCCACAAATTCTCACCATCTTCCTTGCCCGATCCATAATAATCAAGCAGATCATGCTCATAGTTCTTTATTTGGGCATTATCCTCACCCATCATTATGCTGATGATATGATGATCGTCAAATTTCTCGCCTATCAGCTTAATGAGGCTAAGGGCCTTATGCAAGTGAAACTCAGCATCAAAATGTTCTTTAGATCCACTGCAGTTGTCGCACATGCTATTACAGCCCGCTTCATTAAAGTTCTCGCCAAAATAATGAAGCAACTGCTTACGCCGGCAAACAGATGATTCGGCATAATCTATCACTTCCTTCAGTATCTGGGTACCTATCTCCCTTTCAGAGACAGGCTTATCCTTCATAAACTTCTGCAGCTTATCGATGTCTTTCTCAGAGTAGAACGCCACGCACACGCCTTCACCGCCATCACGGCCCGACCGGCCTGTCTCCTGGTAATAGCCTTCCATGCTTTTAGGCACATCGTGGTGTATTACATAACGCACATCGGGCTTATCAATACCCATCCCGAAGGCAATTGTCGCTACAATTACATCCACATCCTCCATCAAAAATTTATCCTGTGTATCAGCACGTACTTTAGGGTCTAAACCGGCATGATATGGTAAAGCCTTAACACCATTAAGGTTAAGCGCCTCTGCAACTTCCTCCACCTTTTTACGGCTTAAACAATATATAATGCCCGATTTGCCCTGGTTTTGCTTGACAAACTTTACGATCTCTTTAATTACATTGCGTTTGGCGCGTACTTCGTAATACAGGTTTGAACGGTTGAACGATGATTTATAGATAGTGGCATTGTTCATTTGCAGGTTTTTTTGTATATCCTGCTGAACTTTCGGGGTTGCGGTCGCTGTTAAAGCAATAATGGGGATATTGTCGCCAATATTGCTGATCACCTGCCTGATCTTGCGATATTCGGGCCTGAAATCATGCCCCCACTCTGATATACAATGTGCCTCATCAACGGCAACGAATGATACATTATTAAGGCGAAGAAAATCAACATTCTCCTGTTTGGTTAATGATTCAGGCGCTACATACAGCAGTTTTGTTTTACCTGCCAGTACATCTTCCTTAACGCGTGTTATATCTGATTTTGTCAGAGATGAATTTAAAAAATGTGCTATACTATCTGATCCACCGAAAGCACGAAGCTGATCGACCTGGTTTTTCATCAAAGCGATCAAAGGGGAAATTACTATCGCTGTGCCCTCACTCATCAAAGCCGGCAACTGGTAACACATGGATTTTCCGCCGCCCGTTGGCATAATCACAAATGTATCGTTACCTGCTAAAATATTAGTTATTATCGCTTCCTGCTCACCTTTAAAATTATCGAACCCAAAAAAATTCTGGAGGTTATCAAAAAGTGACTTCTTCGTTTCTATCATTATTTACGTATTCTTGATTATTTATTATTATTAAAAGTTTAAAGTAACAAATTTTTATCAATAAACGATGGAATTTCTTTAAAATTTTATATAAAAATGATTATTCATTGAAATCTTTACAAAAAAAACAATTCGCTTAAATCAAAAACAATTTGTTTATTTATGCATTTAAACAACGGTACAACTGGGTAACATTTATTTAGTTTTATTTAATACTTAAATTACAAATTATTATACAATTTTGCCTTGCTTATACCAAATTAAAAATTGTTTAAACAAACATGAATAAAAACTACTATGCCATCATTATGGCAGGCGGCATCGGAAGCCGTTTTTGGCCTATCAGCCGCACCTCGCACCCAAAACAATTTATAGATATACTGGGCACCGGGAAAACTTTGATACAAAATACATACGACCGCTTCCTGAAAATTTGCCCGAAGGAAAATATTTTCGTTGTTACCAATGATATTTATACCGACCTTGTAAAAAAACAATTGCCGGATATGGCCGATGACCAGATACTGACCGAACCGGTAATGCGCAATACAGCGCCTTGTATAGCTTACGGGTCGTTTAAAATTGAAAGCCTTAACCCCGATGCTGCTATTGTTGTGGCGCCATCGGACCATTTGATACTGGATGAGCCCGCATTTATAAGCGCTATCGAGAAATCGTTAGAGGTTGTTGTAAACAACAACTGTCTCATCACCCTGGGTATAAAACCGTCACGGCCCGATACTGGTTACGGATACATACAATATACCAACAACAGTTTTAAAAATGATTTTTACAAGGTGAAAACTTTTACTGAAAAGCCTACACTTGAAATAGCCAAAACCTTTTTGCAAAGCGGCGACTTTTTATGGAATGCGGGAATTTTTGTATGGTCGGCAAAGGCGATAGTGAATGCCTTTAGCCAGTACCTGCCTGATATGCACGAAATTTTTGCAGAAGCACGCCCTGTTTATAATACTGCTGATGAAAAAAGCCACCTGCATAAATCGTATATGCAATGCACAAACATTTCTATCGATTATGGCATAATGGAAAAGGCCGATAATGTTTATGTGCTGCCGTCGGAGTTTGGATGGTCTGATCTGGGCACATGGGCATCAATTTATGAACTTGCAGAAAAGGATTACGTTGGCAATGCTGTTATACCTTCTGAAAAAGTGATCATGTACGATTCGTCCAATTGCATGGTAAACGTACCCGGCGAAAAGCTGGTGATATTACAGGGCCTGCATGATTTTATTGTAGTTGAAGCCAATAACACCCTGCTCATTTGTCCCCGCGACCAGGAACAGAACGTTAAAAAAGTGGTTGCCGATGTGAAGCAGCAGTTTGGGGTGAAGTATATTTAGTTGGTGAGTGGTTGATTGGGTTGATTGGGTTGATTAAGTGAATAGTTTTAACTCAATCAACTTAATCCAACCTAATCAACTGTCTACCCGCCTTTGCCGAATTGCCTCATACAAAATAACCCCGGTCGCTACCGAAACATTCAACGACTCTATCTCACCAAACATTGGAATTTTGGCTAAATGATCTGCAATACGGATGATCTCGTTGCGTACGCCGTCCTCTTCCGATCCCATTACTATAGCAGTTGGGGCTGTGTAATCGGGCGTATAAATATCATCCTTAGTTTTTTCGGTACAGCAAACTAATTGAAGGCCTGATTCCTGTAGAAATTTAACGGTTTGTATAAAATTATCGTGCCTGCAAACCGGTATTTTAAATAAAGCGCCTGCTGAGGTTTTTATGGCATCAGGGTTTACCTGGGCTGAGCCTTTGGTTGGTATCACAATGGCATGTACACCGGCGCATTCGGCTGTACGGGCAATGGCGCCCATATTGCGGACATCGGTAATGGCATCCAAAACCAATATCAATGGCACCCCGCCATTTTCAAATATTTGCGGGATAATATCTTCTATCTTCTGGTAAACTATCGGCGAAATAAACGCAACTACACCCTGGTGGTTTTTTTGGGTGAGGCGGTTCAGTTTTTCAATGGGCACCTGCTGGGCAGTTATATTATATTCAGTCAGCAACTCTTTAAGCTCATTTAACAGGCCACCACCGATACCTCTTTGCAAGTACAACGCTTCAATTTCTTTACCCGAACGTATGGCTTCCACTACGGCACGAATACCGAAGATCATCTGGTTACTTTCCCTCTTTTCCCGTTGCTGATTGTATAACATTAGTAATTAATAAGTTGGCAAAAATAGGCATACTATTTTACTTTATTACACCTATAATTCGTAGTTTTATAGATAGGTTTTTTGGTGCAATTTTTAAAATAAAACTTATCAACAAGCTTGTATCTTATTGATTTAAAACAAAATACAGGCTTTGCAAATATTTATTAACAATCGTGTGTTAACAAAAGAATGATAATCTACGGAGATTTTGATGGTTTACGGATTCAAATTAAAAAGATTTCAAAACTTAACAAGTTGGCACATTTTTAATATATTTTTGTTCCGATGATTATTGAGAACGAAAACCAATTTAACAAGCCAGGTACAGGCGAAAGAAAGAGCCGGTTTACAACTCCAACCCCTTTTAGCGGGCTGGGTAAGCTCCCCCCGCAAGCAATAGATCTTGAGGAAGCCGTGCTGGGTGCGTTGATGCTTGAGAAGGATGCATTGTCGTCGGTTATCGATATTTTAAAATCTGAAGTCTTTTATAAAGACAGCCATCAGAAGATATTCAATGCGATCAGGCTGTTGTTTGAAAAATCATCCCCGGTAGATATCCTGACTGTTACCGCTCAATTACGTCAATTAGGTGAGTTGGAAATGATTGGAGGCGCTTATTATATAACTGAGCTTACCAACCGTGTGGCCTCGGCCGCAAACATCGAGTTCCACTCGCGTATCATCATTCAAAAATTTATACAACGGGAACTGATACGGATATCGACAGACATTATTCAAAGTGCTTATGAAGATACTTCGGATGTATTGGAACTTTTAGACAGGGCGGAAAAGAACCTTTTCGAGATAGCACAAAACAACCTTCGCCGCGATTCGCGCAAGATGGACGATTTGATGCATGAAACACTGAAGGAGATTGAGGCGCTTAAAGACAAAAAAGATGGTTTAACAGGTGTTGCTTCAGGCTTTACCGACCTCGACCGTATGACCTCGGGCTGGCAAAAATCCGACCTGGTAATTATAGCTGCCCGCCCGGCGATGGGTAAAACAGCCTTTGTTTTAAGCTGCGCCCGTAATGCTGCTGTAGATTTTAATAAACCCGTGGTTGTGTTCTCGCTCGAAATGTCATCAGTTCAATTGGTTAACCGTTTAATATCCGGCGAAACAGAAATCGAGCAGGAAAAAATACGTAAAGGCACCCTTGAAGAATGGGAATGGGCGCAGATACACTCAAAGATTGGCCGTTTGGAGCAAGCGCCATTAATTATCGACGATACGCCCGCGCTCAATATATTCGAGTTCCGCGCCAAATGCCGCCGTTTAAAATCGCAGCATGATATACAACTGATCATCATTGACTACCTGCAATTAATGCAGGGCAAAGCTGATGGCAAAGGAGGCGGTAACCGTGAACAGGAAATCGGTAGTATATCAAGGGCCCTAAAATCAGTAGCCAAGGAGTTAAATGTACCTGTAATAGCGCTTTCGCAGTTAAGTCGTGCAGTTGAAAACCGCCCGGGCGGATCAAAACGCCCAATGTTATCGGATTTACGTGAATCTGGTTCAATCGAGCAGGATGCGGATATGGTTTTATTCCTTTACCGTCCTGAATATTATGGTTTGGAAGTTGATGAAGACAATAATCCAACGCAAGGTGTCGGTGAGATCATCATTGCGAAGCACCGTAATGGCGAAACAGGCCGCGTAAGATTGAAATTCGTAGGTAAATACGTTAAATTCACCGACCTTGACCAGGGTATGGACGGCTCTTTTTCCCCTGGGAATGGAAATGCCTTTGCAGGTTTAGCGCCATCAGCAGATTTCGAAAAACCAAGCAACTTTATTATCAGGCCATCACGTATGGATGACATGGATGATGAGCAGCCGTTTTAAAGCATATGATTAATAAAACCAAGTTTGCAATATTTATTTTCCTTACAATATTATCTGCTTGTACGTTTTCGGAAAAGAAAGAAGCAGGACATAAGAAAAAAATTATAGATAGTTCAAGCAAGGGAGATTTAAAAAATATTTCAATTGGAATAAGCCAGCCGGCCAGCCGAACAGATGACACTACCGTGGATCTTAAAAAAATTATTTTTTCAACTTTCGATTTAAAAATTAAAGACTTTAAAGTTGTTTATGGAATTAACGGCATTGATATCGGTGATTCTCTAAGAGAAAAATTGGATTTCGATAAGAATAAACATCTTACAATAACTGAAAAAACCGACACGATTGGATTATCAATAGAAGATGGGCTTGACAATAAATCAATCGAAATAATACCACACGAAAAAAATGATCGATTTAATATTTCCTATTGTTATCAATATACCATTGAGTATGAAAAAGGAGGTGCAGTATACATCACGGATACAACGAGATACAAACGATTAAAAGATTCTGCTAACTTTTTTTTCAGAGCACCCTTATTTCAGCACATTTCTCCATTAAATGAAATTAAAGCCAGGATAAAAGTGACAGATTCTGTGGTCAAAACGATGAATGGTGATTATGGGGAATCGAAATATACCGCCTATCAAGTTAAAGACAAACTCTTAATTATAAGTACAATGAATATCTGTTTTAAAATAGAAAGATTTGAAAACAATAGTTTGAAAGAAACCAAATCTGTATATTTTTACGATTTTGACCCAGATTGATAACTTAAAACACCAAACCTAACACTATCCCTATAATAATAATCACAGGCGTTTTTATCTTAGTAAAATACAAAAGCAAAAACGTTGCCACCATAATTAAATAAGCCATCCAGTTTAATCCGAAAGGCCGGATAAGCAATATCAATGCGGTTGCCATAAAGCCAACTGCAACGGCGTTAATGCCGCTCAATGAGTTTTTTATACGGGTTATTTTTTTTAGATCGTTCCAAAACGGGACAATAAACAGTATAAGGATGAGGCCGGGGGTATTAATGCCGATAACCGCAACCAAACTGCCTGCAACCTGCCCAAAAATACCCGATCCCTTGTTTCCCATACTGATACCGCCCAAAAATGACGTGAATGAAAAAGTTGGGCCGGGCAGAGCTTGTTGTAAAGCAAACCCCGAAAGAAACTCGGAATTGGTGAGGTAATGTTTCACTTCTACAAACTCGGTGTACATCAAGGGCACCAAAACCTGGCCGCCGCCAAATATCAGTATCCCGTTACGGTAAAAGTTTTCGAATAAACGAATGGGTAAACTAAATGGCGATGTTTGGTTTACAACAGCGCCTAATGCAGCAAAAAACAACAATATACCTATAAAATAAGCCACCTTATTGCGGTTTACGTTGGCAAATAACTTGATACGCAATTCATTTTCCTGCGGCTGTGTTTCCAGGGCCGATGAAATTATCCCGCCCAATAAAATAAGCAAAGGGAAAGCATAAGCATTTTGCAGGATAAGGGTGGCGATAAGCGAGCCGACCGCCAGCATGGTGCTCACTTTAGTCTTTAAAAACTTGTCAGCAAACGTATAGGTGGCGTATGCCACAATACCAACAGCTATTGGCTGCACAAAACGCAGAATTTCGGTAAACTTTGCCCTGTTGGCAAATAATTTATAGCTGATAGCTGCCATGCACATTATAGTGGCCGATGGCAGTATCCATATTAAAAAAGTAATAAGCGCCAAACGCAGCCCGCCAACTTTCCATGCGATGCCAACCAAAGTTTGGGTTGATGACGGGCCAGGCAATAACTGCGACAAGGCATTTAGCTCCATCAACTCACTTTCAGTAACATACCGGCGTTTTTCAACAAATTCACGCATCAATATGGCAATATGCGCCTGCGGCCCGCCAAATGCTGTGAACGTGTAAAAAATCACATCACGTAAAAATAAAAGTTGACGTTTCTTCATATTAGTTCATGGTTCATAGCTCATGGTTCATAGCCAATAGTTCATAGTAAAAACAAGTGCAGCTACCATTAACCATGAGCTATGAACCATCAACTCAATCGTCATCATCCAAATCCTTCAGTTGATTATAAACCGCCTGTAACTCCGAAAACGCATGATTATCGCGCTGTTCACGACTAATTTTCATGCCGGCTTCATAGGTATTTACCGCGTCATCCTTCCTGTTTAATGCTTCATACAGTTTACCTAAATGGTAATAGGTGCCAACGTAAGTGGGATGGTTTGTTACCAGGTTCTCGTAATATTCCAACGCTTTATCGGCCTGGTTAAGGCGTAAATATTCGGTAGCAAGTGCATATTTTAAAAACGGATCGTCCGGTTCATTCGTAATAAATTCCAATAGCTTCTCTAATCTGCCTGTCTGCATTTTAAACTCTCTGTTTTTTAACTAAATTTGCACAAAACCAATTACCGTGATGAAAATACTTGTGTGTATAAGTAATGTCCCTGATACAACGACAAAAATAACTTTTACTGATAACAACACCCAATTTAATACGAATGGCGTTCAATTTATATTAAACCCTTACGACGAAATAGCATTGGCAAGGGCAATTGAACTGAC
>Ga0207052_10005_pt1 | contig 79382 bp, 76 predicted proteins | sample Alteio_BWMinCont_62_FD_153294 | JGI IMG/M metagenome (GOLD analysis project Ga0207052, IMG submission 153294) | Enriched cells from forest soil in Barre Woods Harvard Forest LTER site, Petersham, Massachusetts, United States -... | ecosystem: Environmental > Terrestrial > Soil > Temperate forest >...
AAATTTTTCAGAAAGTATATTTTCCCTGCGTTGTATGGCCTGTTGGTTTACTTTACCGTCAGGTTGTTGCACGATACAGATATAAAGCTCCGTTTTTGGACCAGGCCCTTGACAATAAATGCAATCGAGATAGTATTGAGCGTGTTCATTGGCTACGCGGGAGTTTATTTGTTTAAGCGGTTATTTAAATACTACGACAAACACTGGCCTTTGCAATTTCGTTATCAGAATTTATTGCGCGAGCTGTTAATAATGGTCGGCGCGAACCTGGTTTTGGTGAACATGGTCTTTACTCCCTGGGTTATCATAATTAACGGTCAGCTTTATTGGAATGACCTGGCAGATATCTGCATGATACCTTCGCTTTACGCTATTGTTTACTACGGAATTGCCCGCAGCCGCACGTACATGATGGCTTTTATAGACAACAGGATATTACTTGAAAAGGTAACCAACGATCATCTGCAAACCGAGTTAAAGTTTTTAAAATCACAGTACCATCCGCATTTCTTGTTTAATGCGCTTAATACTATTTATTTTCAGATGGATGAGGATTTGCAGGGGGCGAAAAAGAGCATCGAAAAATTTTCAGAATTGTTGCGGTACCAGCTATACGATCAGCAGCAGCAGGTACCGGTAGCCAGCGAAATTGAATACCTGCAAAGCTTTATCGATCTGCAACAAGTGCGCAGCACCGACAGGATGAAACTGGAAGTTAAATTTGACAAAAAGCTAAACGGCCAAATGGTTTATCCCCTTTTATTTTTGCCGATGGTTGAAAATGCCTTTAAATTTATTGGCGGGAATTACAACCTGGCTATTAATGCCCAGGTATCGGGCAGCCAGATCATCTTCCGGGTTGAAAATTCGGTGCCTGAATTTCAATCGCCAGCCATAAAAAAGGGCGGGATCGGGCTTGAAAATTTAAAGCGCCGGCTCGACCTGCTATACCCCGGCAAACACTCATTATCTACCAATAAAGAAAACGATACATTTATCGCTGAGCTAAGCCTTGAATATGAATAACATCACCTGCATAATTACTGATGACGAGCCGTTTGCCCGCAAAGGCCTGCAAGGCTATATTGAAAAAATTGATTTTCTTGACTTGAAAGGCGTTTGTGAGGATGCCTTACAGTTAAGCAACCTGTTGCAGCAGCAGCCGGTCGACTTGCTTTTTTTAGATATACAAATGCCGCATATCACCGGGATTGAGTTTTTAAAAGCATTTCCGCGCCCGCCAAAAGTGATATTTACCACCGCTTTTGAACAATACGCCTTGCAGGGGTTTGAACTGGATGTAATAGATTACCTGCTCAAGCCAATATCCTACGAACGTTTTTTAAAAGCCACCTGGAAAGCCCGCGATTACTTTGCGTTGAAGGAGGAAAAAGCTGGCACTGCCATCCCTTATATGTTTGCAAAATCAAACGGGAAGCTGGAGAAGATAAATTTTGATGAAATACTATTTATCGAGGGTATGGAAAATTATGCCGCCATCTATCTTGAAAATAAAAAGCTTATTATACACACAACTATTAAAGGTTTACTCGAAAAGCTGCCGGCAGGGCAATTTATCCAAACGCATAAATCGTATATCGCCGCCATAAATAAAGTGGATACTATTGAAGGGAATACACTGCACATTCAAAAACACCAGGTGCCTGTGAGCAAATATTTGCGGGAAGCGGTTTTGGGGCAGATTGTGAGGTGATGTGCGGATATGCAGATGTGCGAATGTGAGGATGTGCAGATGTTTTGGAGAATAAACGCCCCCCGGCAAACCAGGGGGCGTTTATTATTTAGTTACATAAACCTGCAGCACATTTAGCTTTTGTGCATTTGGCGTTGCATTCGGTTGTACATTTCTTTTTTGTACATTTTGTGCAGTCGCCAGGTTTTGCAAATGCTGACACGGTTAACATTACCGCAACAGCGAACATTATGATCTTTTTCATGATTTTAAATTGAATTTGTTGATTATGTTGATTGAGTGAGTGGTTGATTAGGTTAGTCCCGATAGCTATCGGGGAGTGAGTGGTTGATTAAGTGAGTGGTTGACTAAGTTTAAAACTCATTCAACTCAATCCAACTTAAGCAACTCAATCCAACTTAATCAACTTAATCCAACCCCATCAACCGTTAACTAAACAATTCACAGGTAGCGTTCGGTTGGTAACTCAAGCATTGGGCGGTCGCCACAGAGAGGAACTAAAATCAGTTAATTTACTTTGTACCATTTCGGGGTAATCAACCGGCATGGTTACAAAATTTCTTTGGGTACCCGGCTTGGCCGGAATTATAAATGCTATACAAAGCACGCAGTAATTGCAAATTGTATTGTTTGTATTTTTTTTGTTTTTATTGCAGCAATCGTCTTTAAGGGGATTGTATTTCATCATTCCCATATTTGCCCCGTCGATTTTCACACACATTGGCGGCGGCTGGCTAAGGCCAGGTGCGAGTATCAGCAGGACAAGTAAAAATGAAAGCGGCTTCATGATGTGCCAAAGCTAATTATTTAATTTTAGAATAACATATTAGTTGATTGAGTTGATTGAGTTGATTAGGTGAGTTGTTGGTTTAAATCATAGCCACGCTAACTTAATCAACTCAATCAACCTAAGCAACCACCTACCTTTTCTTCCCAACCACCGCCTGGTAAGCAATATTCAAAGCATCCTCCAACATCTCCGGCCTTACTTTGTTTAATTCAATAAATGTTGCGCCTTTATGGCCGAACTTGTTGGGCACGGGGTAAAAAACAGCTGGATCAAACGAATTAAAAACAGATTGCTCAATTAGCGGTAATTTAACCATCATTTTATCGTGATGTATCCAGAGTGTTGCAAATATTTTGTTTTTAACCCTGAACGATGGTATGCCGAAATGGTCTTTCTCTTCACTTCCCGGAAGCGATAATGCCATTTGCCTTGCTGTTTCTAAATCGACCATATCTCCTGCTATTTTTTTGAAGCAAGGGCAATTTTAATGCCTAAACCAATGAGGATAAAACCCGTTATCCTTTCCTGTACCATCCAAACCTTCGGATTATTTTTGAAAAAGTCTTTTGTTTTGCCCAAAATACATGCGACAATAATTAAAACGAGTGTGCCCTGTGCGGCAAACCATATGCCCAAAGTGAATAATTGAAACTTAAAAAACGGCGATGCCGGATCGATAAATTGGGGTAAAAATGATAAAAAGAAGATGGCCACCTTTGGGTTTAAAGCATTAGTGACTATCCCCTGTTTAAATAATTTAAGGTAATTGGCTTTTGCAGGCTTCTCATCGGTAGTATTAACGGCTGATTTTGACAAAAGCGCCTTAATGCCAAGGTAAATTAAGTAGCCCGCCCCGGCAAACTTAATGAGCTGAAAAAGATAAGCCGATTTTGAAATAATGATAGACAACCCCAGCACAGCAGCCAAAATATGCACAAAACACCCAACAAATATCCCCGTTGCCGATACTATGCCAGCCTTTACCCCCTGCGAAACACTTCGTGATGCCACATAAAGCATATCATTGCCCGGCGTTAAGTTTAATAACAGCGACGCGATGAAAAATAGGTATAAGTTCATAGTGGTGAGTGGTTGATTTGGTTGACTATGTTGATTAGGTTTTTTTCATGTTTAAAGATGGTGGTTTTAATAATTATTTTCAAATTTGAAAAAAGTAAAAATGCAACACATTGATTAACAGTCATTAAAGATGCTAAAAAAACGAGTGCTATGGTGAAATGAACACTTGAACATCAGATTAAGCTAAATTACTTAAACATTTTAGTTTAAATTTGACCGTCTTTATTCACCAAAATCAATCCATGTCTGTAACCGATAACGGCAACGTAACCCTGGCCATCGAAAATGGTATTGCTACCATTAGTTTTTATCATCCTGCGCAAAATTCGCTGCCTACAGTATTATTGAATGAATTAACTGATAAAATAACTGCAGCAGGCAATGATCCGCAAACACGGGTTATCATATTAAAAAGCGGCGGCGACCGCACCTTTTGCGCCGGCGCCAGCTTTGATGAACTGTTACAGATAAAAGATAAACAACAAGGCGCCGAATTTTTTTCAGGCTTTGCCAGGGTGATCAATGCATGCCGCAAATCTCCAAAAATTATTATTGCCCGCATTCAGGGTAAAGCTGTTGGCGGCGGTGTCGGCCTGGCCGCAGCTGCCGATTATTGCCTGGCAACTGAAGCGGCCTCCATTAAACTTAGCGAACTGGCTATCGGCATTGGCCCATTTGTTATTTCTCCCGCCGTTACCCGCAAAATTGGATTGCCTGCATTTTCGCAGCTTACCATCCGCGCTACCGACTTTCAAACAGCACAGTGGGCAATGGAAAAAGGTTTATACAGCGAGGTTTATCCTGATATAGCCACAATGGATACTGCGTTGGAAACTCTTGCCAATAAACTGGCTTCCTACCATCCCGAAGCGCTCACAGGACTTAAGCAAATTTTATGGGAGGACACAGATGACTGGGACGAATTGCTTAACCACCGTGCAGCCATCAGCGGTGAGCTGGTGCTATCGGAGTTTACCCAACAGGCACTACGGGGATTTTTAAGCGGTAAAGGTTAGCCTTGGAAATTTATTTATGGTTAAAACCCGACCAATTTTTATTTGTTTTTATTATACCTTTATGATAAGTTGTTTTTTTAAATCTCAACGTAACCGTGGCCCCTACTTCTAATAATATCTGCTAATAGCATTAAACTATAGCGTATGTATTCTCCAACAAAAGTAAATGCGGTTACTATTATAGGCTTACTAAGCATAGCAACCGGCATTTTTATAATAATTGGATGGATCTTCCGAATACCACTTTTCCAAACTATTATACAGGATAGTGTTTTATTGGTATTTAGTACCACCTCGGTTTGCATTGTATTAGGCGCCGCTTTGCTGATTGCACAATTTCAACTTAGAAAACATAATACTGCCCTAAAGACATTAAATAAACAACTGAAAGATAAGTCGGAAGAAAGTTCATCAGAATCGTATGCTTTATCAGAAAAACTCAAAAACTGTAAAGGGAATTATCAGTCTGTAATTGAGCGGTCTTTTGATGCTATTTATTTGGTTGATTTTGACGGGAATTTTATCGATGTGAATCCGAGTATGTGCAAAATGACCGGCTACACCAGGGATGAATTATTAAAATTAAATATAGTAGACCTTATTGATCCTGAACAGTTAAAAACAGACCCGGTTGTTCCCTTTCGGAATAACTATGATAAAGCCGTAATTAAAGAAAGACGGATTGTAAACAAAAACGGGAAGATATTTGAGGTAGAAATTAATATAAAGAAGTTTGCCGATGATAAGGTAATGGTTATTGCAAATGATATTACCAGGCGAAAACAATTGGAAATCGAGCTCCACCAGGCCGAACTGAAATTTCACACACTGGCCGAGAAATCAACGATAGGCATGTATGTGGTGCAAAAAGAAAAATTCATATACCTAAACCACAGGTTTGCTGAAATTTTTGGATATGAACCATATGAACTGACAAATAATCCTACCAGTTTTGTTGATATAATCATCAGTGAAGATTACAGGGCAATTGTCAGGAAGAACCTATTTGCCCGGTACTCTGGCGAAGTTGACTATGTAAATTATGAGGTAACAGGGAAGAAAAAGGATGGTACCGTTAACCATGTTGAGTTTTCAGGAAGTCGTGCCGTATTTGACGGCGAGCCAACTATTATCGGTACAGTGATAGATATAACTGGACGCTGGAAAACCGAAGGTGTGTTGAGGCAATATGAAGCAGACCTACAAACCATTCTCGATACCACCGATGTTGCTTACGCTTTATTTGACAAAAACCTTAAAGTGACCTCTTTTAATGAAATGGCGGCAGAATTTGCAAGTAACCAATATAACCATCGGCTGGGTATAGGGGACCATCTCGAAGATTATTTCCCTGTCGACATGTCGAACCAATTTACAAAAGCTGTTCAGAAAGTACTTGAAGGGGATAGTATCAATTATGAAATTAACTATCCGCAACCAGGTGGCGCGGTAAACTGGTACTATGCCAGGCTGCTTCCAATCACTAACAAGCAAAAAGAGATATTCGGTTTAATGATTGCCCTATCAAACATTACCGAAAGAAAAATAGCAGAAGATTGTTTACATGCCGCATATGACAGGATACAAAGTCATATTAATAGTATAAAAGAAATGGCCTGGAAACAATCGCACCTGATACGCAGCCCCCTGGCAAATTTAAAAGGGCTGGTTACCTTGCTGCAAGATGACCCATCGGATATTGAAATACTTAAGAATATAAAAATTGAACTTGAAAGGCTGGATGCCGTGATCATAGAAATGGCAAAAGATGCCTCAGATCATGATTTGTAGCTACTAAAAAACATTATGCCGGTTCAACCATTCAAATTATCTTAAGGCATTTTATCTCATAAAGGCCAACCGAATAAACACCGGCAAGCTAATCAACGATGTTTACATCATAATGTTGTCATTAAAAATTTATCTGTTTCGTAATTATAATTTTAACTATACCACATTTATTTTACCTTTATTTGTATCTATAGCTATTGGTTATACGTAAACGTTTAAATAGCTTTACGATATGTTTTAAGGCGCCATTTTTAATTTTTCTGATATACTTATCATATGTTCTACTGGTTATTCATTGTTGTAGTATTTTGCTCAATCCTTATCGTATTTTATATATACAATTATTACGCTAAACATAGCAAGATCAAAAAAAATTTAGAGCGGATACGAAATAAATGGGGCCGCCCCGTTAACGCCCGGCGGAATTTTAAATTGATAGCATCTTACCTAAATGCTGTTGATGTACCTGCAAAAATATCCTCAGCAACGGCGGATGACCTCGACCTTAATAACATTTTCGATTTTATCGATAGAACGAATTCCAAACCCGGAAAACAATACCTGTATAAAAAGCTTTTCACACCCGAAACTTCGCTCGCTGAATTGGTAAAATTTGACAAAAAGGTTGAAACGCTTAATATTCCCCGACCCGACCTTGAAGGGATAGAGCTGGAACTTACAAAACTTAACAGCACGGATGCCTATTACCTTGCCGAATTATTCTTAAACGAGCACGAATTTTTGATAGTCCCGCTGATGGCTTTTTACATCAGGATATCGGGCATAGCAATAATAGGTTTAATAATATCCTTATTTATTGTGCCCAACCCGGTTTGCTTTATGATTTTAATAGCATTGCTGGTAGGTAATATCGCTTTGCATTATGGCACAAAAAATAAAATATCGTCATATACACGGTCGTTACCCCAGTTAATCATTTTAAATAGCGTGGCCCGCAGGTTATTAAAAAAGGTAAGTTTTGAAGAGGATGAATTGGTAAAGGCCAGCTTAAACAAGCTCGCAGGTTTGAACCGATCATTAAACCTGGTAAATTTTGAAAGCAAGATGGCTGATAACCCCGAAAACTTCAGCTACGCTATCTATAAGTTCATCAAGATGCTCTTCCTGCTGGAACCTTTAATGTTTATCAGTTCGGTTAAACGGATTAATAAGTACCGTAGTGATATTGAGGTGATATATAAGTACGTTGCCGAAATTGATGCGTTGATCTCCGTGCTTTCAATCAGGACCGGGTTAGCGCATTACAGCAAACCTGTCTTTAATACCGAAAACCTGCAGATGGACCTTACAGATATGTTCCACCCGCTTATTTACAACTGTGTGCCTAATTCCATCCATACCCGTACCGATGAGGGCGTTTTGATCACAGGGTCCAATATGTCGGGTAAAACTACCTTTATACGCTCTATAGCTATCAACACACTTTTGGCGCAAACAATTTATACTACCTGCACAAGGGAATACAAGGCGCCCATACTTAAAATTCAAACCAGTATCAGGACGAGTGATGATCTTGGCGAGCATAAGAGTTATTTCCAGGCTGAAGCATTATCAATCCTTGACATTATTAACCAGAGCAGCGGCGACGAACCTGTAAAAAGCCTCATTATTATTGATGAGATATTCAGGGGCACCAATACGATAGAGCGTATTGCAGCAGCCAAATCGGTGCTTACTTATTTAACCGATAACAAAAATTTTGTATTCGTATCTACGCATGACCTTGAGCTTGCTGAATTACTTGACAATGACTACGCGGTTTACTCTTTCGAGGAATCCGTAAATGATACTCGCCTGGTATTTGATTATAAAATGAAAACAGGTGTACTTAGAAATAAAAATGGTATAGCTATACTGGAAACCATTGGTTACCCCGAGTCGGTAGTAGAGGATGCTTACATAGTTAGCGAAGAATTGAAACGGAAATATTTGTTGTAATTTCGGAATTGGGATTTTCGTCCCGATAGCTATCGGGATCGGATTTGAAGCGCACTAAAATTTACGAAGCTCGCAACCTCATACCCTGTTCCGTAAAACCCGCATTTCTTCCTGCATTTGTTCAACGCGCTCCAGTAAATGGGTAATAGCCTCAATTCCTGCAATATTTATTTCCAGTTCATGGTGCAAACGGATCATTCTTTCCAGCTTTTGCAGATCACTTTCAGGTATATAGGTAGCTTTATCAACAACCCTTAATTCCACCAATCCGGCTTCTTGTAAGGAAGTTATAAATGTATATTCCACCTCATGATAGGTGCATATATCTGTCGTTGCTATCAGGTTAGTCATTGGTCATCGAATTATTGGTTATTTGTATATACTCATTTTTCTTCTTTCGGTCTTTACTGACTTTCGGTCTTTCGGACTACTTCCAATCTCACATTGCCCGCAGTTCTTCAAACAGTTTTTTCTGTTTTTCGGTAAGATTGGTAGGTATGTTGATGTCATAAGTTATATAAAGATCGCCAAACTCATTTTCCTTTTTATAAACAGGCATGCCTTTGCCTTTCAATTTAACCTTGGTCCCGTTTTGGGTTTCGGATTTTACTTTAATTTTTACTTTACCATTCAACGTGTCAACGGTTACTTCGCCGCCAAGTACTGCAGTGTAAAGGTCAAGTTTAACAGTACCATAAAGATCGCTGCCATCCCGTTTAAAGTTGGTGTCGTTGGCAATTGAAAAAGCTATATAAAGATCGCCGGCTGGGCCGCCATTTACGCCCGGGCCACCATGACCGGCAATTTTTATCGTTTGGCCATTTTCAACACCCGCCGGTATCGTTATTCTTATATTTTTGCCATTAACTGTAAGCGTCTGTTTATGGGTTTCGGCCACGGCTTTTAAAGTGAGCTGTAGCTCGGCATTATAATCCTGCCCGCGATATTTAGCCTGCCTGCCGCCCGATGATCCGGCCCCCTGCCCAAACATGGATTGAAAGAAATCGGAGAAATCATCACCGCCAAAACCCTCAAAACTTGAAGCATGGGCGCCAGAGTACGCCCCATGTTGTTGCCTGTTTTGCTTTTGCTGCCGTTCATATTCCGCATATTCTTCTCCTCGCTGCCAGTTTTCGCCATATTGGTCATACTTTTTCCTTTTCTCAGGGTCACTCAATACTTCATTGGCTTCATTCAGTTGCTGAAATTTTTTATTGGCCTCTGCATCATTAGGATTGAGATCGGGATGGTATTTACGGGCAAGCTTGCGGTATGCACTTTTTATATCCTTGTCAGATGCGTTTTTCGGGATGCCTAATGTTTGATAATAATCAATAAATGCCATAGTTAATTCGTTATACAACCGCTAATAAGTTTAACCTTAATAACATCTATTAGTTTTTGTGTGATAAAAAACGTTGTTTTAACAGTTGAATAAAGCTACTAAAATAAAGGCCATAAAGCATCCTGTCCATTAAAGTTTTCAATAAAATATTTATCTTTCGCAACAGCAATTAAACATATTTTTACCGAATGGACACATCGATATTTCACCGCTTTAGCGATATAGACACTAAAGAAATAGCGCCCGGCTTTTTCTCAAAATTAATTCACACCGATACCAATACTATAAATTTTATCGAGGTAAAAGCGGGTAATTCGGTACTGCGTCACCGGCATGTAAACGAGCAGTGTTCCTTTGTTATTGAGGGTAAGTTTGAGCTTACTGTTAACGATATCCCCCAATTACTTGACACGGGTTTATTCGCGGTCATCCCGCCCAACGTATGGCATGGCGGCATTGCAATTACCGATTGTAAGCTAATAGATATTTTTAGCCCGGCTAGAGAAGATTATAAGCTGCTATAAAAGGTTCAGGAGGTGTTTATAGCTGCGGCCAACCGGCACTGCTATACGACCAAGGTATATCTTTATACAAAAACAGCCTTGCTAAAGATAGCAAGGCTGTTTTTATGTTTAATGACGATCACCATCGTGATGGTGACGCCAATGATGATGACGATGATGGTAATGGCCGCCAACTCTTGCCTGTACTACAACCTGCTGGGCCATAGCGCTACCGAAAGTGAATACGGTAAGCATAACAATTAAAAACGCTTTTAAATACTTCATGATTTTTGTTTTATAAAGACTTTGATTTTCACTAAATGAAAATTATTTCTTTGTTTATTATTAAACCATGGATTCATGAAAATGTTTGGCTAATTAAAAATTATCAATTAAATAAATTTATCTTATATTTTTTTGGCTTTAAATCACATAACAAGTTTGTAGTTAAAGTAAACAGCCCTGCTAAATTTAGCAAGGCCGTTTATTTTCTAATGGCGATGCCAATGACGACGATGCCAATGGCGATGGTGCCAGTGGTGATGAACAGGCTGCGCCATAGCGCTGCCGAAAGTAACTACAGTAATTATTACTACTAACAATGCTTTTAAGTATTTCATAGCTTCAGTTTTTAAATTGTTCCTAATCACTTTTCATATAATTAAACTTCAAATTTTCAAAAAGGTTTAAAAAAATTGGTTGATTAAGTTGATTAAGTGAGTGGTTGATTGGGTTGTGGAAGATAGGCAGTTGGCTAACCGCCATCGAACTTAATCAACCCAATCAACGTAATCAACCATTAACTTTCCTTTGTATTAAATTTCAAAAAGTTTAGGTTTGTATTTTCCTGAAAGTAACTTATGTCTATTACAAAAGCTTCCGCGTCCGACGTTCCCGAACTTAACAAATTAATAAACTCCGCTTATCGTGGTGAAACATCAAAAAAAGGATGGACAACAGAGGCCCACCTGCTTGATGGTATAAGAATTGACGAGCCAACGATTTACAAATATCTTGATGACACAAATATCATCATCCTAAAAAACACAGATGAGGGGCAAATAACCGGGAGCGTTTATTTAGAAGTAAGGGGCGAGAAATTATATGTTGGCATGTTCAGCGTATCGCCGCTGGTGCAAAATAAAGGTATTGGCCGGGAATTGTTGTTTGCAGCCGAAACCTATGCAAAACAACTAAACTGCCATACTTTAACGATGACCGTAATTAGTACGAGGCTCGAGCTTATCAGCTGGTACGAACGGCGCGGCTTTAAAGCAACCGGCGAGATTGAGCCTTTTCATGATGGTACAAAATTCGGCATCCCGAAAGCGCACATTGAACTAATCGTGTTGGAAAAAAGTGTGTAAGTTTAAATAAGCAATTTTTTAAAAAAGGTGCCGGAATGGTGCAACCTTCCCAAAATATTGTCGTCTAATAATCAAAATGATCTTAAGACCGATATTAGATGGAAGAACTACAGCCACAATTAAGAACATTTATTGTTGAGTACTGCACAAAGTACAAGATAAGGGAAGTAGATCCGTACGCCCTGAGCCTTGATACCAGTATTGACCTTGACCTGGATATTTTTGACATTGAGATAGATCTTTTTATAGCTGAATTTGCCGAAAAATTCCACATCGACCAATCAAAATTCAGTTGGTATAAATATGGTTATCCAACGGGCTCGGCAAGTGTAAAACTTATAAAAACGATATTTGGTTATCAAAGGCCATGGGTAAAACGATTATCGAGCCGTATTTATAAGCCAAAGTTCAAAGTGGCTAACTTGCAGGATGCCGTAAGAACAGGCAAGTTGTTATAAGACCACGGCGGGGTATGAGGCTATCTTTGAAGTTTAAAATGTGTGGTCAGCTTGCAACAGTCTGCATCTTAGAAGGTAGCTGAGTACCCCGCTGTGGTTATTTCGGATTTCGGATGCCATTTTGATTTCGGATTTAAAGAAATTTCCAAAAATAAATCCGAAATCACAAATCCGTTACCCTTGTGTGTACGCGTTTTACGTAGTTACGTATATCAAGCACAATACCGGCGAAAATGTAGAATATAAGCGGGAAACCCACTGCCAGGAATGAAGAATAAATAAAAAACAACCTGATCTTGCTGATAGAAACATTAAATTTTTCGCCCAGATAGGTGCAAACCCCAAATGAGTATCTTTCAAAAAAAGTTAATATCCTTTGCAACATGTTATGCCAATTTTAGTATCTTATTTCCAACGCCGCATTGCAGGCATTTCTTATGATTACAATAGTTATTTTTTAGCTCCAGCAGGGCCTGCGACTCAAATGCCGTCTTAATTTTCACCCCTAAGTTAGTAAAATCTTTAACAATTTTATTGTTTTCGTTTGGTATATGTTCTAACAACTGCAAACTACGGTTAATGTAATGCTGTATCTGGTTGTGTTTACCATAGCTAAACAAAAACAATACCAACGTATTTAATAACAAAATATCCACAGAAGCCTGCCCAAGATTTTTTTCAGAAGGTGCCGACTTAACATCAAAGCGGTAATGATCTTCCCAATAAGGGTTAACCTTTATCTCTGTAAATAAACCTCTTAACCCTTTTACGTCTTTTATCTCCAACAGTTTTGAAAATAAATGATTTGACCGAACCACCAGCGCCGCAAATTGTGCCAGCCTTACGGTCGGGAAATTTTGCGGGCGCAGGCGCATAAACTTCCATAAATGATTTTCTACAGGAATTAATTTATATTTCTTTTGCAGGAAATCATATTCCTTTTTTAGCTTTTGCGGATATTCATCAACCACATCATCTTTCAAAAAACCAGCTTGCCCGAATATAAGCGCCTCAATTTGCAAGGGGTTATTTTTATGCTTTGCCAGGATATTTTGCGGTAACGACTTAGCCAGCAACTCAAATGGCAGTGCGTTTGTTTTAAAGCCGAAGTTGGCAGCTAAAAACTGGTAAAAAGTCTCTTCCCAATCGCCACGGTTTTTATCAAGGGCTGCGGTAACTGATGCCGAACGTTTCTCCAATCGCTCAATTAAAACCCTTGTTAGCCAATTATGCAAGGTAATATCATCAACCGATGCAATATTCGCTTCGCAGGGGATAACAGTTTGATTACCAAAGATAAGGTTGTGATAACGGTTATAAAGGTCATCAGGAATACGGTTTTGCAACTCAAGCGTTGGTACGCGGCGGCCATTAGAGAGCATCAATGGTTCATCATCGCGATACACTACATGCAGTATAACATTATCATAAGCGTTATCGGCAGTATGTCCATGTTTTTGCCAATCGGATGAGGAGAGGTGTACCTCCACATTCCCGGCCCAAACGGTATCCCCTATCCTGATCCTCGCGTTTTGAAAATCAGGCCCCGAATCGGAATTATGCACCCCTGCCGAAAAAACTTCAAGTTCTTCACCATCATTGGTTTGCAAATTCATCCTGTCAAACAGCCGGAACTTCCAAACGTAATGCAAAAAGTCTTCGGGGAAAAGCATGTTTTAGTTGATTGAGTGAGTGGTTGATTAGGTTGATTTAGTTGTTGAAATATACGATACAAGTTAAAGAGTTTAACTCAAATATAAAAGGCTTAATAAAACTACTCACCTAATCAACTCAATAAACTTATTCAACCAATTTTCTCCCATTTCCCCGAGTCAAGGCTTTTGTAAATAGCATCAACTACCTTCATATCTTTCAGGCCTTCTTCGCCGGGTACGCGTGTGGGTTTGTTTTGGGTTACACAATTTGCGAAGTCGTCCATTTGGGCTGCCTGCTGTATAATTTGCGGGAATGGCATTTGCTTGCCGTTTACGCTACCATCAATACCTCCGTAGCCAAAGGCCGGGCCGAGTTCAAATTTACCGTTTTCTTCTTCAACTTTCAGGTAACTCCAATTGTTATTATAGCTTGATTTGCCCGTAGTTTTAAACCCACCCGGAAATTCAAGTTCCCAAAAAACGGTTTCATCAACCTCTTTAAAAAGTTCGGGTTTGGTTTTTTCTTGTGTGGCTTTAACGGCTATGGGCTCCTGCCCTAAAGTATAGCGTGTGCCCTGTATACTGTAAATGCCCATATCCATCAAGCCGCCGCCCCCCGCCAATGCTTTTTTTAAGCGCCATGCATTCGGGTCGCCGCCATAGGTAAAACCGTTGCCAGTATCAATTTTAGTAACCTTGCCAAAAATGTGTTGCTGGCCAAGGCGCATTACCTCCATAGTATGCGGCTCAAAATGCAAGCGGTAACCAATAGAAAGCATACGATTTTCTTTTTTACACACGGCTATCATTTCTTCGCATTCCTTAGCATTCAATGCCATCGGTTTTTCACAAATTACGTGCTTGCCCGCTTTTGCCGCCCTTATGGTAAACTCCTTGTGCATGAATACAGGCAACACCACATATACAATATCTATATCGGGATTATGGGCTATCTCATCAAAATTTTGATAGTTATATATGTTCTTTTGCGGGATGTTGTAACGTTTGGACCATTCAACCGCTTTTGCAGGCGTACCGGTTACTATGCCGGCAAGGTAGCAGTTATTGGTATGCTGCAGCGCCGGCGCCAACTGCCCGAAGCTGTAATAACCCAATCCAACTAAAGCAATTCCTAACTTTTTACCGGGTTTTGAAGAAATGGCGGCCAGCGATGATAAAGCAGGGTTTAAAGCCAGCACCCCGGCAGCAAGCGAACCTGTTTTTATAAAACTCCGCCTCGAAAATTTATTTGATACCATGACGTGGAAAAATTGGTCACCTAAAATTAGCGATTTTTATCATGGTATGAAGTTTGGTTTTTAAAATAATGCCAAAAAAGGGCAAAGCATCGCCATTTAAAACAATTACAGCAATTCCACCAACTCCTCAAAAGCGCTTATAGTAGCTATCTGCCCGCTCTCCACTTTCCCAAAACCGTAATCAGCAAAAATAAACGGGACGCCGGCTTTTGTGGCTGAATCATAGTCGCCCATGGTATCGCCAATATAAACCGGGGTGTTTAGGTTATGGTCGTTTACAATATCTTTTATGTTTTCGGCCTTTGGGTTTCCTTTGGTGCCATAGCACTGGTGTCCGCTAAAATAATGCTCCATTTGGCTGGTGCGAAAAAAAACCTCGATATAGCCGCTCTGGCAATTGCTTACTATAAAGAGCTTGTATTTTTTGGCCAGGTAAGCCAGCGTTTCATCCAGGGCGGGATAAAGCTCGCCACCCTTTGTATGTAATATTTCGAGCTCGCTTTTGGCACAGATATTCATTAATTCGTCCCGCTTTTCCCTATCCAGGTAACCGAACATCGTATCAAAAATAACATTGTAGGCCAGGCCTGTAACAGCCCGTATTTTTTCGCGCGTCATAGGTTCATCCACGTAGTCCACCTGGTTAACGGCATCCTGCCAGGCAAGGGCAACGTTGCCTGTGCTGTCCCAAAGGGTGCCATCGAGGTCAAAAATTATACTGTCGAATTTGTTTTTTAGCGAGGTGGCCATACTTATTGATATGGCGGCAAAAGTAACAGATTATTTTTTAGCTTTTGTTGCATTTATAAATTGAACTTACTTCCCCTTCGGGGGGCCAGCGGTCAACGGCTTTGTCATCGTTGCCTCACAAAAACCCTGTTACGCGTAAGTCAACTCGAATTTTGTTAATTTTACCTATATTTTTTAGTAAAAAAGGATATCTGTTGAACACCCGCCCGCCTAAAAATGTACGCACCGATCCCTTAACTTTAAAAGAACGACTGGCTGCGCTGAACAACCTCCCTGCCTTTTTTAAGCTGGTTTGGCAAACAAGCCACTGGATGACTTTGGTTAATTCCCTGTTGCGTATTGTACGATCAGCCATGCCGGTGGCCTTGCTGTATGTTGGCAAGCTTATTATTGACCAGGTGATTTTGCTAAGTCATAAACATGGGGCAAACACGCATCATTTATGGGTATTGGTTGGATTTGAATTTGCCCTTGCCATACTAACAGATGGCCTGAGCAAAGCTATAACATTAGTTGACGCCTTATTAGGCGACTTGTTCAGCAACCATACTTCCATAAAAATAATGGCGCATGCTGCCACACTCGACCTTGACCAATTTGAAGATGCTGAATTTTACGATAAGCTTGAACGCGCAAGGCAACAAACTATAGGCCGCACCCTACTGCTTTCGCAGGTAATGAGCCAGGTGCAAGACCTGATCACGATGTTTTTTTTAGCAGCAGGATTAATGGCTTTTAATCCCTGGCTAATCATTTTATTGCTTATCGCTATTATACCAGCTTTTTTTAGGAGAATCTTATTTTAACGACCAAAGCTATGCCCTTACACGTGGACAAACGCCCGAACGCAGGGAACTTGACTATATCCGTTACCTGGGTGCAAGCGATGAAACCGCCAAAGAGGTAAAAATATTCGACCTGTCGGGCTTTATTATCGACCGTTTCAGGCAGCTATCCACTAAGTTTTATACTGATAATAAGTTGTTATCCATAAAACGTTCGGTATGGGGTACTTTTTTTGCCATGCTGGGCAGCATTGGCTACTATGCTGCTTATGTTGTTATAATCATCAGGGCTGTTGACGGCAGTGTTTCAATAGGTGAGCTCGCCTTCTTGGCAGGCTCATTCAGGCAGTTGCGCAGCTTGCTTGAGGGTATACTGAGCAGGTTTACTTCTGTATCCCAAGGCGCCATATACCTGCGCGATTTTTTTGAGTTTTTTGAGATCAAACCAAAAATAAAACCAGCCGATCATCCCCTGCCCTTCCCAAAAACCATATTACAAGGCTTTACATTTGAAGATGTTGGTTTCCGCTATGCAAATTCCGACCGTTGGGCTAACCGCCATTTAAGCTTCACTCTACACCCAGGCGAAAAGCTGGCGTTGGTAGGCGAAAACGGAGCTGGTAAAACTACCCTTGTAAAATTACTGGCCCGTTTGTATGACCCGACTGAAGGCCGGATATTATTAGATGGAAAAGACCTTCAGGAATATGACATTGCAGATCTACGCCTTAACGTGGGCATTATATTCCAGGATTATTTGCGGTACCAGATGACATTTGCGCAAAATATTGCCGTGGGAAACATTAGCCAGCAACATAACCGCCCATTGATAGAAGCATCGGCCAAACAAAGCCTTGCAGATACACTTGCAGCAAAACTGCCGGAAGCTTACGATCAGCAATTAGGTAAGCGCTTTGCACAGGGCGTTGAGCTATCGGGCGGCGAATGGCAAAAGGTGGCGCTTGCCCGCGCTTACATGCGCGACGCACAATTATTAATATTGGATGAACCGACATCCGCACTTGATGCACGCGCTGAATACAATGTTTTTGAACATTTTGCCGAACTCACCAAAGGCAAATCGGCGGTGCTTATTTCGCATCGTTTTAGCACCGTGCGTATGGCCGACAGGATATTAGTACTGGAAAAAGGCGAACTTGTAGAGATTGGCAGCCACCAGGAACTCATCAAAAAAGATGGCCGTTATGCCGAATTATTTAATTTGCAAGCCATGGGTTACAGATAAAAATTATTTTTTAAAACATTAAAAAACTTCTGTTGTTTATGTAATGCTTGTTATTAATAATTTAAACAACAGACCCATGAACAATCAATTTTACGTGCAAAAAATACGTAAAACTACGTATACGAATAGCGTACAAATCCTGGTTTATTTTTAAATTATATTATTTATTTTTGGCACAGTGATAAGTTTTTGTAAATCTACCTTTTGAATATCTTTTAATCTATCTCGCCGTGAAACAATTATTACTTAATTCCCTGGTTATTTTCGGCTCGGCATTTATTTACATTCAGTGTGTGAAAGTGCTGATACCTGCAAACAAGTTATCAAATCATCAATTTCAAGGCCATCCGAAAGCCCGCATTGTTGGTGATAGCAAACAAAACAACACTGCTTTTGCAGTAACCGGTGCATCAGCTTTTAAATTGAATTTTAAAGACAGGATAATTAACCCCCTGTTTAATAATCCGGATTTCCCTTATAATATGATGGCATACTTTAACTACCATTCATTATTTTACAATCCTTATATAGGTGTAAGTTATTATGACCTGCTTAGTAATTATAAGAATATACCACAGCGTAATAAGTGATCAGGTTAATTTTTTGACTTAGAGGCGTGGAGCAGTTGCAGAAATCTATTAGCCGATCCGCTTTATAGAAAATCAGATCTGTTTTAAATAAATTTACGACAGTATTTAGGAATTGTAGCCTTGGTAAACTACTATGGGGTATGCAGCAATTGCCGACTAATTGAAGGTATAATGTGAACTACAACAATTTCAGATGTTCGTTTTTGTTATTGCCGTAGGGTATGTAAATACACAGCTAAACTATATTTTTACAATTTCTATTTATTTCTTCTCTCTTTTTTCAAAACCCGGCCGGGTAATTTTTTCCGAAAATGATATTGTATTTATAACAATATTTAAATATAAAATATGCAATTTCTGTATTTTATATTATTTAACAAGGTGCAATCCAATCATACAGATAGCCATTACCGGTATAGCCAATACAACAAATACTCTTGCCATTTGGATGTTGTTTGCATCGCCTTTAACAAATACGTTATAAAGGTCGGTTTTCAGGGTGTTTAATTTGTGTTCCATGATTAGGGTGAATTTTAATTTATCAAATAGTTTATCAAAAAATATAATTTATCAAATTATGCCCTCTTCTACGGACAACAATTAGCCAGGGTTACATTGCGATGATAAAAAATTAAAAAAAGCAGAAGAAATTGTTAAAAACAGGCAGGCGCAATGAATTTACCTTGATTGCCCTTGCCTTTTAATGCTTTTAGCAGCTGTACAACCACTTTCATTAATCTTTCCTGCTCATATGAACACCGCGATGGCTACCGGGGTCAACTCCGTAAGAAAAATCGCCCGATGCAAACCGCCTATACTTTTCTTTATACTTTGCAAAAAACAGCATCAGGCTGCTTTTTATCATTAACCGTCATTTCTGCTGAATTGAGCGTAACCGAGTATAAACTTTTTTCATCAGGTACAATACCATCTTTTATCAAATCACTGATCATTTCCTTCATTAGCCTTTGATCTTCCCGTGCTTGTTCCTGGTCAAGTTTCGCCTGGGCCTGATCTTTAATTGCCTGTTCCCGATCCCTGCCAGCCTGTACCTGATCTTTTTCTGCCTGTTCCTGATCAAGTTTTGCTTGTGCCTGGTCCTTTAGCGCGTCAGCCTGTTCAATTTTTGCCTGTGCTTCGTCTCTCATAGCCTGCTGTTGGTCAAGTTTTGCCTGCGCCTGATCTTTCATCGCTTGCTGCTGGTCTTTTTTGGCTTGTATTTTATCAATGCGTATCTGCTCTTTTATGCTGTTGATCACATCAGCATATTGCGCGTATTTATCCGCTGGTATTTTCGCCTCGTCAACATACAAATCGCTTACTTTACCATTCACAAGTTCTAATTTATATTCATGGTCTTTGTAAAATGTATGAACATTCTCTATTATTCTGCCTGATGGATCTTTTTTGGTAACGTCAGAATTATTGTAACGGTTCTCATAATTTTCCGAAACCCGAACCTGTGCATGACCCGCGGTTACCAATAACATAGCGACTACTGAAAGCACACCATATTTTAAGAATTTAGTTTTCATTTTTTTGTTGGTTTTAATTTTTAAAATTGACAGTACAATATCACCCCGCTTTTTAACGGGTCTTAAAATATTGCCTGGTTATTGGTTATTAAAATTTATTTTCCGTGACTATTTATTCACGCCTTGCCTCCACCGGAAGAATTGTTGCAGCTTGCGCAAGCACCGCATTTTTTTTAGTTATGATAAGAAAAATCGCCCATTGAAAAACTGTGGTATTTTTCCTTGTACTTCTTAAACACGTTATCGGGCTGCCTATTCCCGTTTACAGTCATACCATCGCTGTTAATGGTCAAGTCATGAAGGCCGTTTTCATCGGCAATTATTTTGTCACTAATGAGGTCTTGTATCAGTTGTTTCATCATGCGCTCATTTTCTTCGGCCTGAACGCGGTTTTTTTTCGGCCTGCAGCTGGTTTTTCTTTGCCTGTTCCTTGTTACGGGCTGCCTGTACCTGGTTTAACTTTACCTGTTCTTCATTACGTTCTTCCTGTACCTGGTTCTTTTTTACCTGTAGCTCATTTAATCGTGCCTGTTCTTCGTTACGAACAGCCTGTTCCTCATTTTTCTTCTCCTGTATTGCATTCAACTTTGCCTGTTCTTCGTTACGGGCAGCTTGTATCTTGTTTTTCCTGATCTGCTCGCGAATAGCTGCTATAGCATCGCTGTATTTATCCCAATCAGCAGCCGGTATTTTCACGCCATCCACATATAATTCGGTCATTTTACCATTTGCCAGCTCCAGCCTGTAAACCTTGTCATCCATGTCGCTTTGTATCCGTTCAACGTGTTTACCATCCTCGTTGCGGATACGGTCATAATTATCATACCTGCCAGCGTCATACGCCGTTTTTTCCTGTTGCGCCTGTTTGTGCTTTAGCGGACACAGCAGTAAACACGGCAGCCACCAGCCATATGCCGCATTTAATGTAATTCGTTTTCATTTTGTTGGTTTTAAAGTTTAAAAATTGGACAATACTGTATCACTCTGCAAAAAGCAGAATTTAAAAAAATATGAACTTTTGGATCTGTAATGGGACACGGAGAATAGTTACGGTTGCGCTTACCGCACCTTTTCCCGGTCCAATTTTTTATTATAGGTTGTTATTGAACGCTTACTATGTTCTTCTTAGCTTCCTCTTCATTTTTTCTTTCCTGCACCTCATTTAGCCTGGCCTGCTCCTCATTTCGGATAGCCTGCGCCTCGTTTTTCTTTACCTGTATTTTATTTAACCGTACCTGTGCCTCGTTACGTTTATCCTGTTGCTGGTTCTTCCCTGCCTGCGATTCATTTAACAAGGACTGCTCCTGGTTTTTCGCTTGTTCCTGGTCTTTAACCGCTTGTGCCTGATCAATCTTCGCCTGTGCCTGGTCTTTTAAAGCTGCTGCCTGGTCTTTAATCGCTTGTTCCTGGTCAAGCCTGGCCTGTTCCTGGTCTTTTCTTGCTTGTTCCTGATCGCGTTGGCCCTGTTCCTTTTCCGAAAGTTCCCGCTTGCTATTTAATTCTGCCGCAGCTATCGGTTGTATTACTTCGTTAATTGGTTTTACAGGCGTCGTTCTTTCTTGTATGCCGGATATGCCATTTTTCATTTTTATGACGGTTTTCGTCCGTACACGTTTTATTTCAGTCTTTAATGCTTGGGTAACGGTTGCGCTGGTTGCGGCAATGGCTTTTAAGGGGCCAACGGGTACGGCGGCCGAAGCTACAATAGTATGTGGTTTCTTAAAACCGCTTTTCGCATATTCTTTTATTCGCGCCACCGAGGCCGCAGTCATCAATACTGAAAGAACAAGGATACTGCCTATAAAAAATATCTTTTCGCCCAGGCCAAACGTCATATTTTTATTGCCGAGAATACGGCTTACCCTGCGCATCAGGTAATTTCTTTTGCCGGGGAAAGCAACTGCGTAACTTGAACCATACATTTCATGCTCCTTAAAGCTGATGAGCGCCTGTACAAAGCCAACCTTATTTTGAGTTTGCTCCAGCGCGATATCATCACAGCAGTTTTCACGCTCTTCCCTTAATAAGGATGATATCCACAACAAACCGGGGTTAAAGAAAAATATAGTTTCAGTAATGTTTTGCAAGAAATTCACAAAATAATCATTGCGGCGAACGTGGGCCAATTCATGCAATAAAATTGCCTCCACCTGCTCTGTTGGCAAACCTGCCAATAAGCCAACCGGGATAAGGATAACCGGTTTTAAATGGCCTACAACCACCGGCATTTTAATATACCCGGATTGCAACAGCGTAACCGCTTTTTTAATTTTTAGTTTTTCGGCAAAAGTGTTTGCAGTCTTAACCCAAAATTCCGGTGGGCCGGATACCTGGCGGTTCCTGATTTGTTGGTTGTATACCAGGCAGCCCATCATTTTTACGCTTTTAAACAGGAAAATAATGAACCAGATCAATACCAGCAGCGGCTCATTAGCAGAAAAATAGGCTGAAAGTGTTTTTATGAAATGTTTAAAGCCATGTATATTACCGAAAAATAAAGCGGATGTTGCGGTTCCGCCGTTCCCGGGCAGCAACGATCCTGAAGTTCCCGCAATCGTGCTATTCAATTCGTAAATAAAAGTAAAAGCGCAGGCGGCTGTAAAACCCACAAATAAAACCAGCACCAGGTTGTAACGGTAAGCGGCATTTGCTTTTTTGGCGAGCATTAAAACTGCACCAGCTATGATCGCAAAAAGTAAACCCTCCCATAACGAGTGGATCAGCATCCAGCCAAAGGCTGGGATCATTTTATCCACAAATGCGCTTATCAAAACCTGGCCCATTTTATTGTTATTTTGCTTTTTCGAATTTGTTTAGCATCTCTTTTATTTTTTGCAACTCCTCTGCCGACGTTTTGTCATTATCAAGCAAAGCAAGCATTAAGCTGCTGGCCGAGCCGTTATACATCGAATCCATAAAACGGGAAAGTAAGTTGCCTTTTATTTTATCCTCCTCAACAGCTGCACTGTAAATATGCTTCATATTGGTTTCGTCCCTGTCAACCATTTCTTTTTCTTTCATCACCTGCATCAACTTTAGGGTTGATGTGTACTGCACTATTTCTTTTTGCTCATTAAGTTTATCATGTACAAAACGAACGGTTGAGGGGCCATGCTTCCACAAAACCTGCAGCACATCCAATTCGGTTTTGGTGGGAATTATAACTTTATCCGTATCTTTTTTAAATAACATCATAAACCAAAGGTATGTATTAAAAACGTACGTTGCAAATATTGCGTTAAATTTTTTGCAGGTATTTTCTTACTCATTGATTTTCAATGATATAAAAAATAGATGAGTAATTATCACGAAGAATAAATGAAGAACTATTCCAGGTTAGGATGCCAAAAACTGTTGTTCAAAAGCTAAATTTTTGCAGGCTACGAGGCATTCCTTACGGATAAAATCGGGAAGTGCATCTTCATTTTTGAATTTAAAAAATAGCTATGCCACCTTCAAAATGGTATTGGATATGATGCTGAAGTTTATCACGAAGCAAGGATTCATCGTTGTTAATAATAAACCAGCCATTATAATGCTGTTCAATTTCGTGCAGCCGCTCGTTAAATTTTTCAATGATCTCCAAACATTCTTTAGCTTCATCACCAATATAAAGAATATTATTAAAAGAAATCCAGTTTGTTAGGGGCGCACGTTTCATCGTCAAATAGTTTATAGCACCAAATTATTGGTTGAAGATGAAATTGTAATGAAAACCAGGTTATGAATATGATTGTTACAATTGATATTTTTAGTGGTAGTAGCAGAAGGTAGTAGCAGTAGCAATAGTAGTGCATCGTGGTAAATAATTCAAAAACTGCTACTGCCACTAACTATCCCTACTTTACCCCATCCCCGCTTAATTCGGGATGATAATGCAGCCCCGGGGTGAGCCAATGCAACAAGATCACCCTTGAATACCTAAAATTGAACGGCGAAAGTATAATGCCTGCCGACATGATGACAATTACATATACCCAGGGGTTGTTGCTCCCTGTTAAAACATGGAGTGCAACGGCCAGCGTTACCATTTCGGCAACAAACATGGCATAGCTAACCAGCATCGCTACGTAAAAATAGCCGGGCTCGCGTTCATATTCAAGGCCGCAATGTGGGCAGTTTTTGTACATTACCTGCGATTTAAAACCGTACATAGGGGTTGCAAACATGGGGCCACGCCTGCAGCGGGGGCATTTGGCATTAACTATTGCGGGCCATGCGGATAATTTGATTTCCTGGTTATTCATGGTGGTTTTGATTTAATATTTTCTTTCTGAATTCTTCGGGCGTAATGCCTTCTGCTTTTTTAAAAAACTTGGTAAAGTATGAATTGTCGCTAAAATTGAGTTCTGATGCTATCGCCGTTATATTTAGTTGCGGATTAGTAAGCAGGCGCTTGGCCTCAAGCAATGTACGGTTCCTGATAACTTCGCCGGCCTGTATGCCTAACAGGTCTTTGCAAACTGCATTTAAATGATTTGGGGTAATGTATAATAGTTCGGCATAGTCTTTTGGCAGTTTAAGGCGGGTATAGTTCTTCTCAATTAACTTTTGAAAATTTTTAAGCACAGTTTGATTGTAAGAAGCCGGACCACTGGCGCCCTTATTTGTATTTAAACGGTTAATTAAAATAAACAAACGGAGTATTAACACCCGGATCATATCAGTAGCCTGCGTTTCGCCGCTTTCCGATTCTCTAATTATTTCTTCAAATAATATGAATATTTTGGCCTGTAACTTCTGGGGCACCTCAATTACAGCATCTTTAAGGTCGCCGCTGAAAAATGAAAAGTTTTCGGCGTATGCTGGGTTCAGCAAAAAGGTATTAAAAAAAGCGCTCGAAAAATTAATAACATAGCCATCTGTAAAGCCTTCGAAGTTCCAGGAATGCACCTGGCCGGGTATCATAAAATAAATTTGATACGGTGTTACTTTAAAATTTTCAAAATCTATGGTATGGCTGCCTGCTCCCCTTGTAAAAAGCACTAAATGGTAAAATGTGTGCTTGTGGGCGGCATGGAGGTTTTTATGATGAAGTAAATAGGGGGCAAAACGGCTTACGATGATATCATCCTGCCTAAAGTCGGATAAAGTACATATGTCATAAACCGGTGTGCTTTGTATCATAGCACAAAACTAAGCACTATATTACCATTACAATGGTACTTAATTGGGTTTTTATGGTACTTTTTGTAGGAAAGTCTGAAAAGTCTTAAGCTCTAAGTCTTAGGTCTATAGTCTAAAAAAAAGAATTTATCTTTGTAATCACCGGCTTCAGTCTTTGAACTTAAGACTTTAGACTCAAGCCTTACTTTGCATCATTTATTTCTATCCAAAAACCATCCGGGTCTTGCAGATATATCTGGTGTACGCCATCGGGCCTGAGCTGCACTTTTTTCGTCTCGCCATTCCAGCCACCATACTTCACATTTAAGGCATCAAGGTGTTTCATAAATGCATCAAGTGATGGTACGCTAAAACATAAATGGACACTTATATTATGTACTGTGTCAGGACAATTGCCCTGTATAACGTGCAAGGCAAGGCCCTCCCCTATTTTAAACCACACATGCAGCGTATCATTAAACGGGTGATGTATTTTTTGCAGCTGAATTACAGTGCTATAAAAATCGGCTGTTTTTCTAAGGTTTTTTGCACATAAAGCCGCATGGTTAAATACCGGCTGGTTAGCATTGTTGCTTTGCGAAAAACATAAATCGGGTAAAGCAAATACAATTAACAGGGTTGCTAACGGCACGATTTTAATTAAGGCTGATCTTGAAATATTCATCATTTTATCCGGTTTTAGAAAAACTAAATATACGGGATAAATTGGAGATCGGAGATTAGTTGCTGGAGGTTAGCGATTAATTAGCATAAAAGCAAACTGCGAACTAAAACCTGCAAACTACCTCACCAGGCCATCATTGGGCTCAGGTTGTAATCGATGGATGTAATGGTAATGGTGTTGTGACGGTTCCAGTCTTCAATATCGATAAGGCCGGGCATTGTTTGGTAATGCCTGTCATCTTTTGAACATTTAACAATATAGCCTATATCATCAACCTGGGCTATCACAGGGCGCGAGCCACATTCTTTGCAAAGCTTGCAATAAATTGACACCGGTATATTCACGTAACCCCTCATATTACCTTAATACGGGGCTACTTTAAAAGAAGTTACCTAAAAATGAACTTTTATGCTAATATTTATCTTATTCACTAACATCCTGTTATAAAATACCTTAAAGTGTTATTTCAAATCTTTTCAATTTTTTTTGGCACCTTAATTGCAACTGTATTAATACATCTACTTTAAAAAATAAATTGTTATGAAAAAGCACATTTTAAGACTAATAGCCTTGCTGATATTTGCATCCGCTATATCAAGTTGTTCAGTGGAATACCGCGAACACCACAGGCATCACGATGACGGTGGGGGTGACCACCATTACCGTAATTATTAATAATGGCCAACTAATCATTGTTAAAATATCAAAAAGCCTCTGTAACTACAGTGGCTTTTTTGTTGAAATTTACATCAATGGGAAGGTTTGGTAACCAGCACCCAATCAACCAGTACTTTAGCATCACCGCCCTTTATTCTATCCACAGTTGTTTGCGGTATGCCGTAATAAGGCGCCTTTACTTTGTTTACCCCGCCAGGATAGCCCCCTCCAAGTGCAAAATTCAGGATAATAAATTTAGCATTATCAAAAGCCCAGCGGCCATAGTGTTCAACCATGGCCCGTGTTACCGTGTACGTTACTTTGCCATCCAACTTAAAAACAATACTTTGGTCTGTCCAGTCAACCGAGTAAACATGCCATTGGGAAACATCTGTTCCGGGAGGGAAGAAAGCGCGGTAAACTAAAGGGGTATTCCCAAAATAGTTGGGACCATGCAGTGCATTACTTATCCAGCTTGAGTCGCCAACGGTTTCCATCATATCAATTTCGCCGCAATCAGGCCATTTGCCATTGCCAAGCGCCCAAAAGGCTGGCCATAAACCTGCGCCGCCAGTCATTTTCATACGGGCTGAGGCAGTACCATAAGTGAACTCCATTTTACTTTGGGTATTTATCCGGCCCGATATAAAATCGTACTTTTTATTTTCCTTACTTGTAAAACCGGGCTTATAAACAGCTTTAATAACCAATGCGCCATTCACCGCACCTTCGGCCTTTGTGCCCTTCACAAGGTAAAGTGTTGCGGATGAATCGACATAAGCCTGTTGTTCATCGTTAACCGTATGACCGGTCACCTCAACATTCCATTTGGTACGGTCGAGTGTTTTTTCGTTAAAATCTTCAAAAAAAAAACCGTGTCGGTTTTTGGCGGCGCTTGCTGCGCTTTTACCGAAGTTAGCATTGAAAACGCAGCTATTGCCGTGATATAAAGGATTCTCATAGTTGATTATAATTGGTTTTGCTATTGCCCGCTATTTTACTTTCAGATATTTTTCAATGATTGTTCTGTCAATATTCTCCTTCTCAACTTTTTCAAGGCCAGTTTGAATTAGTGTATCATTTTTTATTTTAACGGTAAACTTAAATGTTTTGCCCTCCCAATTCTTATCGCTATAAAAATCAAGGTGTTCGGTATATTGATCGCCAACTAAAGTATAAGCGCCGCCACCTGCATCAAAATGATTACTGGAGTCCTTTTTAGTACCCAGATCGTGTCGGATAAAAACAAAATGTGTATCGTTAATTATCTTTAAAAATTTTTGGCCTTTGGTATAATCCGTAACAACGCTAACCCCTTTTGTAATGGTAGTGCCCGTAATCATTTGCCATGTACCATTGAGTTGGATTGACGGCTGGTTGTCACTTTTTGTTTTAGTAGTACATGAAAAAAGCGCTGCGATGGCGAACGATAATGCGATAAATTTAAGTTTCATAATTTAAGATTGACAGGTTGAAATAATTTGTATGCAAGATGCAAAAATTATTATTTGATTGCCGTTCTAAAGTTACAACTTTTTAAAAAATTTTAAAAAGCGGGTAAATCTTTCTGTTTCTGCAATTCTCACATAAACGACAAGGAATTCCGGCTTGGCACATGCGTTGCTTTTATGGCCGGGAACTTATCTTTAAGCCAATTCAGCATATATTCAGAACCGGGTTCTTCACTGGCAATATGGCCCAGTGTTACAAGGGACAGGTTGTCGCCTTTTGCGAGGGCATCGCGCACATATTCTGCGGTTTCCCATTCCTGTATTTCGCCAACTATCAACACATCAGGCCTGTATTTCATAATAGCTTCAATTTGTGCCCGGCCGCCTGCTGCGCCAGGTATAAACAACACATTTTTGCATACTTGCCCCGGGTTGCCCACATACCTTACTTTTTCAATATTCAGCTTTGTTTTTACGTGCATTATCAGCTTTTTTAAAGTTGTTGCAGGCAGGGTGATAATATTTGGTATCTTTTCATCGGCATATTTTTGCCAATCGAGTTTTGCCAATACACCGGTAGTAACGCCATCGGGTACCAGATGATGTATATAATCGTGGTTGCGCCATACAGCGATGTTATGCTTATTTAACAAATCTATTTTATAACGGTAAACTTCATCGTTCTGTAGCCACGAAGTATCATCAGTATGATTATAAAATGTAGGCTCATGAGCTATAATAAAATTAGCATTAAGGTCAATGGCTTCACGTATTACTGCGATAGTGGCAAACATGGTGGTGACTATACCATTCACTTTTGTATCCGGGCTGCCTGCTTTTAAAGTGTCAACTGTAGGATCTAAAACCCCGCCCGGCACACCTTTAATAAACATATCCATTATTTGCTTTACTGTGTAGGTTTCATCCCCACTAATAAAATTGGCTGCATTACTTAATAAGGGTGATGCTAAGAGCACACCGGCACCAACCGCCGCGGAAATATCGTAAATGAATTTTCTGCGGCTAAACCCGGAATCAATGGCGGCAAGGTCTTTTACAGGTCTCATAACTGGTTAGGATTAGTTTTTTAATTGAAAGGAAAGCTTATTTAAAGTTAAGCAATTTTAATAAGTAATATCAAAAAACAAATAAACCTGTAATGCCGTAAAACAAACTGCATTAATTGGTAGAATTCCTCTATCTACCATAATTCAATGTCACCAAACATACGCCAAAAGGCTTCAATTCAATGGCATCACCACTTATTACAGACTGAACAGGCGCATCATCCCCCGAACGTTCATCAATGGTGCTTATTTTAGCGCCTTTAAATTCAGGAGGCACTTTTAACTGCACTGTTTTATTCCTTTTGTTGAGGATGAGTACTTTTTTGCTGTTGCCATTTGTGAAGCCCTGCCCAGCAATATCATCACCATTATTGGCAGCAATGCTTGTCTCAACTAATTTATCGCCTGCTTTGATGTTGTCTTTGATCATCTTCAAGACCCAGAAACGGGCGTTTGGTTTATTGTTTTGATAATTGATCATACTTACATCAGGGTATTGTGTTGGAAATCCTACCAATTGCGATTCGCCAATAACATCGATATGCGCTTTTGTCAACTCAATAAAAAAATACGAGTAGACCGATGCCGAAAGGTTCCAGTACACCGGGGTTATCGGCAGTTCGCGCATAGCATCGCTAACAAAAGTACCAAGTTCATCAATGTCTGTTTTAGTGTTTGGAGATAATCTTTTTCGAATATTTTCGATATAGCTTACAGCATTTAAAAAATTATCAGCTTTATCAAATAGCGTGTATTCATAAGCGTCAAACTTTTGGTTATTATTAGCATTGGCATAGCAATGATAGGATATCATATCCAGTTTAATGCCGGATTTGTGGTTGGCCGGGTTTAAAAAGTACTCAAACCATCCCGGTTTTTCAAAGGCAAGAGCCATGCCCACAAATTTAGTTTTTGGCGATACTTTATGGATGGCACTTACCATGGCATCGTAAATTTTGGTGTAGGCCTGCGGTGTAAAATTATGTTCCAGGTCAGGCTCGTTTAAAACTTCCCAATAGGGAATTTGATAATGATAGCCCGATCTGTGATATTTTCCCATTTCATCGGTAAATCCCCCTTTGGTGTACCAGCTTATCAGCCTTGTATAATAGCCGGTTAACTCCTTCAGCGTTTTATCCCTGAACTCCGAACCGCCGCCATAGCTCCAGCCCAACTCGTTAGGGTCTTTAGGATACGGAACTTTATAGCTTGTTTTAAACATCCATTGGGGTATCGTACTAAAATTCATTATCACCGAATGCCCTTTGGTAGCCTCCAGAAAGTCAATGGTCATCGGGTCGATCAAACTAAAATCCCATGAAGTTTTGCCGCTTTCAGGAGCATCCAGTTCTGCCACGGCTAATTTAGGATATGGAAACCATGGCACATACCGCACATAATCAGCACCCAGGTCTTTTAAAGCGTCGAAAGAGCCATCGTGCATTGACGCCCCTCTGCGCAGCATAGGGTTACCAACCACCTGTAAGGTAGGCGTTGATTGTGATACCATTAAACTATTAGTCCATTTTACAGTGAGCGCCGGGCCTTGCGCCATGCAGGCATGCGCGCTAATAAGCAATAATGCAGCAACAGTAAATTTTTTCATTGGGTTTATAATTGAGGTCTATATAAAAGTTATCAGATACAGTAAATCAAGAATCAAGGGCCAGGAATCAAGATAAACAGTAAATAGCAGATAATCTAAGAACAATTTCTTTTCTCCTGGTTCTTGATTCTTAACTCTTGATTCTCTTTCTCAACACACTTTAACAGTTTGTGTCCCAAGCAACTCTCCTAATTTTATAATTTTTTTTTGGGGGGGGGGCGAGCCGTTGAGCCACTATATCAATATACCTGCAAATGCGTTTTTCCAATCAGTCAAGCTGTCCCCAATTTGCTTCAAGGCTGATACCCAAAGGTCGGCTTTAAGTGCAGGTGTAAAAGCTTTTTTGCTCATTATTGAAAATTTAACGGCGGGTGTTTTTTATTAAAATCAGTGGCATCCTGGTAAAGTTTAGCGGCCTGCAATAATTTGCCCTCGCCAAAAAGCTGGCCCATAAATGTTATGCTGGCTGGCCGCCCTTTGGCGTTGAAGCCGTTTGGCAGTACGACGCAGGGGTTGCCTGTTAAATTGGTCATGGATAAATTAAGGCTGAACGATGGTGTAATATACAAGTCAAGCCCTTTCAATTTTCCGTACCAGTTTTGAATGAGTAAGGTACGGGCGCGATTTGCCTCGATATATTCCGCAGCAGGTATAAACTGCGCAGAACGAAATGTATTTGGCCATGCATTTTTATTTTGCAGCACCATTTGGTCGTCCTTATGCGATAAAACCAATTCCTGGAAGGCGGCGCCCGCTTCGGCATCTAATAAAAAGGTCATGGAACCTATGGGCATTTTTGGATATTCAATGGGTACTAATTCAGCCCCTAATTCCTTTAATTTCGCCAGCGTAGCGGAGTCGGCTGCATGGTTAGCATATTTACGGTCAAAATCTGCTTTTACATAACCGATCTTATATCCTTTTAAGGATTTTATCCTGCCGTCATAATTAAACGGCGCGGCAATAGTACTCAAATCCATCGCGTCAGTTCCCTGTATGGCGTTAAAAACAATCGCAGCATCTTCCACGCTCCTGGTAATGGGGCCAAGTTTGTCCATACTCCAACTTAAAGCCATAGCGCCATACTTACTTACGCGCCCGAATGAAGGGCGCAGGCCGGTAACACCACATTCGGTGGAAGGCGATACAATGGAGCCAAGCGTCTCCGAGCCAATGGCAAACGGCAGGCAGCCAGCACCGACAGCCGAAGACGAACCTGCCGATGAACCGCTCGAACCGCGCGTAATATCCCATGGATTTTTGGTTTTACCGCCAAACCAAACATCACCCTGCGCCAGTTCGCCTAAGGAGGTTTTTGCAATTAATATGGCACCTGCATCTTCCAGCCTGGTAACTACCGTGGCATCAACGTCTAACTGCTGATCTTTAAAAGGCACCGAACCGAAAGTAGTCTTATAATCCTTTTGCGCCAGCAGGTCCTTCACTCCAAACGGAATACCATGCAGTACACCGCGGTAATGCCCGTCTTTAATTTCTGCGTCGGCTTCGGCTGCTTTCTTTAAAGCATGCGCTTCGGTAAAAGTAATCACGTTGAGTAGCTTGTTGTTGTATTTCTTCAGCCTGTCAATAAAAAATTGGGTAAGCTCAACACAACTGATCTGTTTTGTGCGTATCAGTTCGCCTAATTGCCTGATGGTGTAAAAAGCAAGGTCATCGCGATTGGCGGGGATTGTCAGTTTCGCGGTTTTAGAAAGTTTAAAGCCACTTTTTTCATCCGGGTAAGTAAAACCTATGGGTATGGGGTTAAAGTTAAGCGCCGGTACCACGCTGTTTGGCATATTTAATTTGCGCAGGTTATCATATGAGGTATTGAACTGGTTAAGGTTGCTAACCATGGAATCTGCCTGGGCATCAGTAAAATCCATGCCGATAATTTTCTCCGCCTGTTTGATGACGTCAACGGTTACCGGGGCAACCTGCAATTTCGCGGTAACAAAGGAACCCAGGACAAAACTCAAACCGCCAATTGCAAAAATTGCGGCGTATTTACGGGTATTCTGTTTCATGAATTAAATATAGCGTATAGATGTGAGATTTGAGATAAAAAGGTTATGGGCGATAGCACATAGCCATTGGTGGTTTGGCCGTCCCACATCTCACGTCTAATATCTCACGTCTCATATCTCACATCTTACTAAGCAGTTGCGCTAATCCCTGCGCATACCACCGGGCCATGTAATCATTAGGGTGCAGCGGATTTACCAAACAATCTTTCGCTTTTTTCCGCTGATGGATGGCATCGCTTATGCTGTATATATTTAGGTTGATTATGCCATTGCCTTCCATTTGTGCCAGCACCCGGCTATAGCCCTCCAGGTTGCCCTGGTAAAACGTTTTATATTTGTCGCTATCAAGCACATAATCCGGATCGAATTTCATGTTTGATAAAAGCACAAATTCAACCTTTGGATTTGCCTCTCTTATTTTTTTAATGATTGTTTCTATATATCCTTTAAATTGCTCCGGGGTAAAACGCCAGAAATCATTCATACCAAAATCAATGATCACCAAATCGGGCTTTAACGGATTAATATATTTATCAGCATATTGTGCGCCCCAATCCACTACCGAGCCGGGCAGGCCTGCGTTATACATCCTGATGTTATTATAATTATACTTTTTTCGAAGTTGCCGGGCAAAAAGGTCGACATAAGTCGGCATATAGGGCGCTACGGTATCATAACTGCTCACGTCCATGCCGCGGGTAATGCTCATGCCAAAAGCCGCTATTTTTAACGGCCGCTTTGCTTTCAATTTAGCCATTGTATGCGCCATTTGGCCGCCTTTGTATTGCGGTGCCGGGCCGTCCCATTTATCATGATGGACATAAGTGACCACTACCCACTGCGATTGGATATTGAACCAGGCCAAATCCTTTTTGGTATCAAAAGAAGTATCCGCCCTGAAAGGCATGGCTGAATTTTTAACCTTTATCATCACCCTGCCGTTCAGGGTAAAATCAACACCATTTTGATAGCTGGTACCAAGATCGAATTTCTTTACCGAGAGTATCTTATCGGGCACAAACAACAATTTTCCCTCCGCCGCTTTTCCGTTAACCGAAAACATCAGCACAGTTTCGTTATAAATAGTATCCGAACGCCAGAATGGCTTCATATAATCATCAAGGTTACAGCGCGGCTGATGTTTTGTTGTTGGCACGCCTACATTGGTTGCAATGGTGAAGTCATCTACGTAAATGGCCCCGCTGCCAGTGGCCGTTCTGTCTATACCTATTTCTGCATATTTAGTTCCGGCAGGTGTTTCGGTGTAATTACCGGTTTGCTGCCAGGCGATTGAATCAGGGGCCTTATTTTTATAAGTCAACAGCAATTTATGCTGAGCATTATAAAAACTTATAAATGAATAGCCTTTTGTACCTTTTGACCCCGATTTTACATAAGCATTAAATTGAATGATGGATAATGGTGCAACAGTTATGCGTTGATAAATACTACCAGCATTGTCACCCATTTTAACACAGTAATTGCCATGATGGGGCGCAGTTTTATCGATGCTGAAGTTGCCCGCACCGCCGGTAGTTATCCAACCTTTAAGTCCTTGTTCAAAATCAAGGTTTGTTTGGGCATAAACTTTCCCTGATCCAATAACAGCAAAAACCATAGCCAAAATGCTAACTGATCTTATAAATAATGCGCTATCCCTTATAATCCTATTTAGCATTTTTTTATTTTAAACCTGGCTTGAGTTTTTGTATAGATTTCAATTATTTTTTATTTCAACTTTACCATTGTTCACCTTTAATGGCAGCCATATATAGTCCGATTTTTCAAGATCGGTTTTATCCCAGCGGTCGGCCATAAAGAGGTAAGTATTTTTTCCTACAGGTAATACATAAGTACTTTGGGATTGAAAAGTTGTATTAGCGCCCGGCCCTGTGCAAGGATTCCCGTATTCCTTATAAGGCCCAAGCACATGTGTAGCAACTGCGTAAGTAGCTGCATTTGGCGACCAGCCCGTACAGCTTGATGTTACGAGGTAATACTTACCCCGGTTTTTAAATAAGGCCGGCGCTTCGCGGCGGCGGTTGATCAGGAGGCGCTTATATGTTTTTGTGGGATGCAGGTAGTCATCGCTTAACGAACATACCTGCATGGTATTATTTTGTTCGGATGAGTAAATGAGATAGGCTTTGCCATCATCATCTTTAAACACGGTCATATCCCTTGCCATATTGCCGTTTGGTTTTACGCTCCCGATATATTTGTAAGGCCCCGCCGGGGTTTTGCTTACTGCAACTCCTGCCTGCGAATACGAATAATCTTTGGCGTCCACATGCACCCACATCACAAATTGTTTGGTTTTGGTATTGTAGATCACTTTTGGGCGCTCTATCACCTTGCCTGTATCAATATCACTTTTGGGGTCATTTTTTACAGGCGATAGCGCCACGCCTTCATATTTCCAATTCCGCAGGTCGGTTGATGAATAGCAGGATATACCGCCCGCCGGCACCCGGTAATCTTCCCAGCTTTGCTTTGGCACCCGCCAGGTTTTTCCTTTTTTTATCTCGCCAAACAAATAATAAACACCATTATAATACAATATGCCCGCGCCATGCGCATTGACTGGATTTTTATTTGTATCATATAATTTGCCGTTAACCGATAAACCAGGCACCTGGGAAAAAGCACCAGTTGTTAAAAATAGTGTGGCGAACAAAATGAATGCAAAAATTATATGTTTCATGGTTCTATAAAAATAGCTTAAAATAGTCGCATTAAAGTACTTACATAACTAAGCATACACAACTGCATAAACATCAGCCGTTAATTTAAGCGCATCATTTTCTTTGGATAAACATTGGATACTAACTGGCTTTGTCGGATCAAAAGTTTCATGTTTCAGTTCGCCTACCCCCCATGATAAACCGCTCCAAATCATTTTATCATATTCAATATGCAATGGCAATTCTTTTCCATCCTGCGATGCTTTAATGATGATCACTTCACTGACATTTTTACCATCGGGCGGTGCGCCGGGCCACGAACGGAATGGATCCCCATTTTTATAAAATTGCCGCATAATTATCCGCAGGTCTTTGCCGGCAACCGGGTTTAACTGGCATTCTATGATGTTTTTAGCTGTGACCGCAAAACTTGTCTCAATTTTATCAATGGATAATGGTATGTTTATGGTATCATCGGTACCTAAGTGGTACTTTTCATTAGCATAGGCTTCAAAGCCTACTACTACCAGTTGCTCAGCGCCCAGTGTAAGTTGCTTACCTTTTATCGTTGGTTTAAACCCGCCATCGGCGTATAATATCTTCGATCTTGAAACCATGCTGGCAGGCAATTCAATCGTTGCTGTTTGCTGTGAAGGGTTAATCACTGTGCAAACTATGCCCCTGCTGTCTGACGATTTAAAGCCATATGGTTTTCCTTTGCCGGGGATAGCGCCAAATGTAACCGTGCTGTCTTGCTTTTGAAGCGGGTGATAAAGGCTTTGCACCTTTGCAAACCACCCGGCATCCTCATTGCTTAAAAGTTCGAGGTTACCATGATAAACATTTACCCATCCACCGCGGGCCAACTCCAAAATGAGCATACCTTTCCAGCAATGGAGGGCGCGGTAATAGCAGGTGCCTGTTTTGCCTATCATAAAAGCGCAATTGTCGATACGGCGGATGGGCATCCCGTAAGCCTGGTAAGCACTCACCTGGTGGTCGGAATAATTATCCTGCGAACGCCAGATATTCATCATCGGCACGTCCGAAAACCGCGGATCGCCGCAATAAAGGGTATCAAAGGTGTCAAGCCAGCGCGCATCTATCTTTACATTATCGAACGGGGTATAAGTATTTTCCATATTACCGCCGAAGCCGTTGTAACCGGTGATGAGCACATCGGGGTTGGTTTTGCGGAACTGCTGTAGCATGCCCATAAATGCCACTTTGTTTTTCTCAAGCACTTCTTCCTTACTGTATTTATCTTTCATAGCAGGCGTTACCGCCTCGAAATAGGCAAAATCGAACTTAAATAAACGAACACCCTTGTCATACCATATTTGCAGCGTTTTGGCGAGGTGATTCAAATAGCCCCCGTCAAACAGGCACATGATATTAGGGTCGGTACCCAGTGCGTCTTTCCATTCAGGTATAACTTCTAAAAAGCGGCCGCTATGTGTGGCTATCAGGTTTGTGGAGAACCACATACCCGGTTTAATATTATTTTCTTTGCAGATGGCCAGCCATTTATCAGGGCCGTTTGGCCAGTGCTGCTTATGCCAGGTACGGTAGCCACCCCACAGATCAAACCAAAAGGCATCCATTACATAATAGTCAATTTCAACGCCGCTCTTTTTCAACCGTACAATTTCGGCCAGTTCGCGCATGGCCAATTCCTCTGTCTGCGGTTTATTGTCTGACAGCTCATCATAAGCCGACCAGTTGTTATAAATAAACACAGGCTTTGCAGGGCCTGCTAATTTCAAATCATTAAAGCTGGAGGGCTTACTCCATGCCCGTACAAACGGATGCATAATAATACCCAAACTAACAGCACCTGTAATAAAATTACGACGTTTCATATCTTTTGGCTTAAAGCAGAAAGCTAAAAGACTAAAGCAGAAAAAGCTTTATGCTTTCTGCCTTGGGCTTTTAGCTCATTTCAATAGTTTTTTTAATTTCGATCCTTTTGGTAACTGGTAGCCGGTGTATGAGCTTATCTGGGCGGCAGTTGTCAGTTTTGCATTTCCGGGGTTTTTAAAGTGCGGGTTTATATTAAGGCCGGTTATTTTCCCGTCTTTTTGTTCCTTATTTTCTTTTATCGCCCAGGTATCGAGGTTTGTTATCCCATCGATATTAAACCCTTTATCCATGCTCCACCAATCGTTATTATGATATGTAGCATCGCCGATCACATCTTTCCCTTTGATAAGCGAATCTTTCCCTACGAATATATTGTTATAAAAACGCAAACCCTTGCTTTTGCTTACTTCCGAAAAACACAATGCCGCCACTTTTGAATTATAAATGATATTGCCATACACATCGCAATCATAAAATATCTTCTCGTCACCGGCGCTATTCCAAACATAAAGCCCTGCCTGCGAATCGGAAACTGTTCCGTCATTCTCGCTGATATTGTACCTGAATGTGTTGTGGTGCCATGGTGTAGCCCCCCAATATTGAAAAATGCAATATCCGCTCCCCTGGTTTTCGTACGAGAAACAATACTGAACGACAGAATTGGTAACGCCACCGTCAAGGTCGAACCCACCACCGTCGGCGCCACCTTTGGAGGTTTTGTTGCGGTACGACAGGCAATGCTGTATCACCACACTTTCCGCTTCGTAAGCCCAGATACCTACAGGTCCGTTGCCAATACGTGGCATGTCCCAGCCATTGTTTGTAGCTGTGCAACCATCAATCAGTACATTTATACAATTGCCTACAACAATGCCATTGCCGCTATGGTTGGTAAGGTTTGTAGGATCGCCCGGGTTATTTTCGGCGCGGCAATTTAATATCTTTATGTTGATGCTTTCCCGTTTAGGATATGGGCTTTCAACCGTAATCCCTGCCGAGCCATTATCATGCGCGAAGACCTTTTTTGCAATTACGTTTTGTGATGCAAAGATGAGTAATCCTGACTTTTGGAAGCCAGAAATATTTAAATCATCAACCGAAATTTTATTGCTGTTGACAATCGCCAATCCATTTCTTATGTTCCCCGTTTTGCGGCCTGAGCCAACGAGGGCAAGACGTTGTATTTTAATATAGTTGCCTTTATAAATATTAATGCCAACGCTGTCTTTACCATCAATAGTAGCGTATTTACTTCCGTAAGAAGTAAATACAATGGGCTTGCTAAGTGATCCGTCACCGTTTGTAATTAATAAACTTCCGTTAAAAACCTCGCCTGACCTGAAATAAACCGTATCACCTGCACTCAGGCTGAGGCTGTTTATCTTTCCGATAGTTTTAAATGGAGCCGGTCTTGTCCCGGGATTCGCATCGTTACCCGAAGCGCTAACATAGTATGACCTTGAATGGGTCCTGTAATACGCAAAACTTTGCGTACTAATTAACAAAGCAATAACAGCCGTAATACAATAATGAAATACCCTTTTTTTTAAACCCATTTCTATTTTTTAAGTAAATATCCTATTAAGATGTATGATGACCAAAATTCGATCACCATACATCTTATATCGCCACGGTATTAATAACCCGGATTTTGTTTCAGTTGCGGATCCAGGATAATTTCCTGTTCCGGGATTGGAAAATATTCATTCTTCCCTTTAACAAAGGTAGCACCGGTTTGTACACTGCCAACACTCCTTGTTTGCTCAACTTTCTGATAAGCATTCAGGTAAGTATCAGCAATACCCCAGCGTACAAGATCGAAAAAACGCTGGCCTTCTTCTGCAAATTCCAGTCTTCTTTCAAAGCGTACCGCATTCCGGGCATAAACCTGGTTTGCCCATGGTGTATTATATAAACTCACTTTGTAATTTGCCGATGGCGAACCCGAAGAATGATCTATCGGCTCGGTTGGGCTTGTCATAGCCCTTGTCCTTATCATATTAACATAAACACGCGCCTGTTCAAGGCTACCCACTTCAACTTCACACTCCGCCGCCCATAACAACACATCAGCGTAGCGGATGATATTGTAGTTTACTGCGCTGTTGCCCACATAGTAATAGCTTGATATAATGCCGCCAAAGCCTGCACCTTGTTCCGCCTGGGTAAACATGTTTTTAATATTAAGGTACGGCCCGCCAAAAGATTGGTCGGCAACCCAGCTTTGGCCAGGGTCTAAGCCCCAATCCAGGTAGGGTACCCCCCGTCGGCCAACAGACCAATCTAACCGGGGATCAACGCCGCCCTGGTAAGGTGTAAATGGTGCAGATGATGCGATACCGTCATCGTTTTTCATATTGGTAACGTTTGAGGTATCAACACCATTTGCATCCAGCATAGGCAAACCATTTACATCGGTTTTAAATGCATTTACCAGGTTGAACGATGGTTGTTTCCAATAGCCATAAGTTACATCAGCAGCAGTGCCAACCGGTGATACGCCTGTTTCGCCCAAATTTGCATTGTTCGGAAGGCTTGTAGGGTCAACTGAAAAGTTTATCTGGAGTACAGATTCTGAATTGTTCTCTGTCCCTACATCAAAATTATCATGATAATTAGCTGTTAAAGCATATTTTGTGCCCTGCCAGTTTTTCCCGTTGGCTATAATTGTGGCTAATAATGCCTTTGCATCTGTATATTTTTGCTCAAACATATAGCATTTGGCTAAATAGCATGCCGCAGCCCATTTGTTGGCCTGCCCCGCCAATGGCTGTGTTTCAGGTAAATTAGCATACGCAAATTGAAAATCAGCTTCTATTTGTGGCCAGATGTTGGCAGTGTTTGGAATAGACGTAAAATTTACTGTTTTTTCATCTACATAAGGCACATTGTTCCACATTTTCTTTGCATCAAAATGAAAATGTCCACGTAAAAAGCGGCCTTCGGCTATTGCAGCATTTTTTTGTGCTGCTGTCATATCCGTTGCATTTGTAGCGGCAATGATCACTGAATTTGCACGGGCAACACCATCGTAATCCGCCGTCCATTTATCATCCAAAAAACCGGTTGTCGCCAACTCCTGGTAATTTTCTATATTAAAACAGTCGGCTACCTGGTGCGGGGGGCTGCCTGCGCTGCCACCGAGGTAAGTATCACCTGATGTAATATCGCCATATACCCAGTTGGTACCCGAAGTACCCCACCAGGTGCTTTTAGTATCGATCCCGGTAAGGTCGTGGTAAGCGCCCACCAAAAGCTGTTGTACCCCAACCTGGGTGTAAAATTTATCGATGGTTAGCCCGGATTGCCCTTGCGGGGGTACTTCCAAAAAGCTTTTTTTACAGGCGCCCAACATCATTATTGAACCCGTACATATAAAAAGAAATAATTTTTTCATGTCTGATATATTAATTGTAATCAAATTATAAACCCAGGTTTACCCCAAAAAGGAATTTTTGTGAAATGGGATAAGCGGTACCATAATCAATACCCAAATCATTGGGATTGCCATCATTTATTTCAGGATCTTGCCCTTTGTATTTGGTTATGGTGAGCAGGTTAAATGCTTGTGCGTATACCCTTAATTTCCTGATACCTTTTATAGCAGGAAGCGTATAACCGATGGTAGCTGTTTTAAGCCTCAGGTACGAGCCGCTTTGTACAAAAAAGCTCGACGGCGGCGTAGGAGAAGTTACCGAAGAGTTTTGCGCAAAAATAGGTAAAGTGGCATTTGGGTTCGATGGGCTCCACGTATTTAACGATCCTGCTAAAAGGCCGCCAACCCCTGTGCCGTTTTGATTAGGGTACTCCTGCATGGCTTCGGCGTAATCAAATATTTTATTGCCATATGATCCCTGGAAGAACAGGCCAAAATCAACCTTTTTATAAGAAAGGTTTAGGCTATAGCCATAAGTAAAATCAGGTATCGGGCTTCCCAGGTTAGTTTCATCATTAGCATCAATTTTTCCGTCGCCGTTCAAGTCTTTATACATGATATTACCTAAAGCGTTGGTGGAAGTTATGCCGAGCGAACTTTCTGTAGCATGGCCAGAAACATCAGCAGGAGTACGGTATAAGCCCTGGTATTCATAGCCATAGAACTGGGAAACAGGTAAACCAACAACGCTGCGTGTAAGGTAAATTGCACCGTTTGACCCATAAACCCCGCCTTGTATAAATGCGCCGGGAAGGCCATCAATATAGTTAACCCTGTTTTTATCAGTGGTGATATTAAAAGCCATATCATATTTAACCTGGCCTATATGTGAATTGTAGCCAAGCTCCAACTCGATACCTTTATTTGAAAAATTCATGATATTTTCAATTGGTGCGGCAGCTGCGCCCGCAGTACCCGGGCTTGGTGGTTGGGCAATTAATTTGTCGGTCGTCCTGTCGTACCAGCTGAAAGCAACGGTAAGGCTGTTGTGTAAAAATGATGCATCGAACCCTAAATTGGTAGTTTTGTTAACCTCCCACTGTAGGTATGGGTTGCCAAGCTGGGCAGGATAAAAACCGGCTAATGAACTTGTATTGGTACCGCCAAGGTCATAATTACCGAAGGGGCCGGTGGCAAGCAAAGTAAGATAAGCGTTGCCAACATTAACGGCGTTGTTGCCTGCGGTACCGTAAGACGCCCTAAGTTTAAGGTCATTAAGCCATGAAACATCCTTCAAAAAGTCTTCTTTCGAAATCCTCCAGCCCGCACTTGCAGCGCCAAAGTTCCCGTATTCCTCCTGTGGCCCAAACAATGATGTACCATCGCGCCTGGCAGTAGCCGTGAATAAGTATTTATCCAGCAAGGAGTAAGTTACGTTTGCAAAGTATGATAAATTGGTTGTTTTTGAGCCTGAACCTGAACCAGGCCCCGCTATAACAGTACCGTTGCCCAGGTACTCTGTATTTGGCGATGGGTACAGGATATTTGTGGCAGTTGATCCGTATGACCGGGAAACATTCTCATTAATTTCATAACCTACCAAAGCGGTAATATTATGTATATGGTTAATGGTAGTTTCATAGGCCAGTTTATTTAGCCAGCGCCAATCGGTGGTATAACTGCCACCTTCAGTAACGCCGTTTGATGTTATAGGTACCGGCTCCTGGTATGCGGTAGGGAAATAACCATGGTATTCGTTAGGAAAAAATTGAAAGCCGATCTGGTTGGTATAAGTAAGGCCCTTAATAATTGTGGCCTCGGCATACGCTGAACCAACCATAGACTGCGTGTAGCTCTTATCAGCCAGCGAGTTTACCCTGTCGGTGTACGGGTTTCCTGTATTTCCCAGGATGAGGGCGCCGTTGGTGCCCGCAAAATTACCTGCGATATCATACTTTGGTAATAAAGGTGATATCAGGTATAATTCAGCAATATCGTTATTAGCGCCGCGCCCTTCGGAATTTTGAGACGAATAAGAAAACTCTACATTCTCGCCTATTTTAAGCCAGGGCTGTATTTTGAATGAGGTATTCACCCGCAGCGAATAACGCTCAAAGTACGAATTCAATAGCGTTCCCTGGTCGTTTAAATAACCAAAAGTTACTGCGTAATTACTTTTATCAGTAGCGCCGGTAAGGCTTAGGTTGTGGTTTTCGGTAGGGGCATTTTTAAACAATGCTCCCCACCAGTTAGTCCCAGCCTTATTTGCCTGTAATATCCGGTAATTCTGATTATTATACAAAGCCGGGTTGGCCAAAGGACTGCCGGCCATTACACCGACATTTGGAGAACCGTTGTTATTTTCGATAATATAATCAGGAAGTACAGCGGAGCTTCCGGTGCCATAAAATGAAGTAGGCGGCGTTAACCCTGCATTGATAAAAGAGCTATAATAAGCATCAGCCTGCTGTTGAGGGGTGATGGTTTTTGGTAAGTTCCGGGGCACTTCGACACCATAGTACCCTGTATATTCTAACCTGGGCGCACCCATTTTACCGCTTTTAGTAGTGATAACAATAACGCCATTGCTGCCTTCTGCACCATACAATGCAATCAACGATGGATCTTTTAATATCGTAAGGCTTTCGATGTCATTAGGGTTTAGCAGGTTCGAAATATCCTGGCTCCCGGCCGATGTACCTACCCTTATCTGTACACCGTCAATTACATATAGTGGGTCGTTATTCCCAAGTGTGCCTATACCGCGTATACGTATAGTTTCGGGATTGCCGGGTCCTCCCTGGCCGTCAACGGTTACACCTGCTACGCGACCCTGTATTGCGCCTTCAATACTTGTTACCGGGGTTTGTGCAATTACATCCGCAGAAATTGTAGACGCTGCGCCTGTAACATCGTGCTTAGATTGTTTTGAGTAACCTGTAACTATCACCTCATCCAGCCCCTTTGAGTCAGGTACAAGCGTCACTGTTAGTTTAGTTTGACTGCCAACCAATATTTCCTGGGTTTGAAACCCTATAAATGAAAATTGAATAACGTCCGTTGAGGCCGCATTAATACTGAATGCACCGTTTATATTGGTTGGTGTTGAACCGTCTTTGCCTTTTACCTTGACAGTTACACCCGGCAATGGCGCCCCAGTGTCATCTTTAACGGTTCCTGATATTAAAGACTGTGCGTTTGCCAATTGGCAGCACAATAGCAGTACCATGAGAAAAAGCATGAAGCCAATACTTCGTGGTAATTTGAGTCGGTGTGTTTTCATATAATTTTGGTTTATAATTAATAGTTTAAATTGGTATGCGAATAATATTTATGTGTGATGTAATGCTTACCGGTAAAAAGCCCGGTTATATATCTCTATTTTTTAAATAGTATCTCAAAAACTAAATCCAGGGCAACAAAAAAGGGCATCCTTCTTTCTCTCCATCATCGTAACTGCTTTGTTTTATAGTTTACGGGCGGTTTATAAAGCCCAATTAATGACCGAAGTAAAACAATTTTTTTTTAATTGTGAAATAAACACTAAAAAATATTTTGAAATATAAGTGTAATTTATACACTATTAAACCTTCAATATTACGTCCAGGTACACTTTTTGTTAATAGAAAATTTCGTTTTTATTTTTATATATTTACAATATGTTACATTTACGCCATCGATTTACCAAGTCAAGTATTAGAAATGCAGAAATACTCTAAACAAACCCGGTTATTATTAGCGGTTGATTGTATTATTTTCGGATTTGATGGTGAAGCACTAAAAATACTTTTGATAAAAAGGGGCTTTCAGCCCGAAAAAGGCAATTGGAGTTTGATGGGCGGCTTTGTACAGTTGAATGAAAGCCTGGACCAGGCATCAAACAGGATATTAAAGCAACTCACTGGTTTAGATGGCGTCTATCTTGAACAACTGCATACTTTTGGTGAGACGCAGCGTGACCCGATAGAGCGCACAGTTTCAACAGCATACTTCGCTTTAATTGACATCCACAAATACGAAACACAGCTAAGTAACGACTATCATGCCGAGTGGTTCCCGTTAAAACGTGTCCCTAAATTGATATTTGACCAGCAGGAGATGGTGGAAGCTGCTAAAAGGCGCATACGTTATAAGGCCGCCCTACACCCAATACTATTCGAACTGCTACCCAGCAGGTTTACCCTACCCCAATTGCAGATATTGTACGAAAGTGTTTTTAACACAACTATTGATAAAAGAAACTTCAGCAAAAGGGTATTGGCAACAGGCTTACTTATAAAATTGACCGATAAAGATAAAAGCAGCTCCAAACGCGGCGCATTTTATTACCAGCTCAATATGAAGAACTACTATGCCAAATTCCAGGCATTTTTAAATTTTATTCCCAATCCCGACAGTCTTTTGCTCTGATCGCACCCTATAATTTATCCAGCCAAAGTCAATGTTAACTCATTGTTTTTAAATGTCACATACAGTTAATTACGTAATAATTTTAATAAGTGTTATTTTAACACATATTAAAAAACAGAAGCATACCTAATCAAAAAAAGTATAATATTAAATTTCCATAATAGGTTATGATTATTTGGTTAATGTACTATCCCGCTCAATCCTCAGGCTTTCTTTGTGAATGGCATTCAATAGCCCGGTTATGAACTCTGATGACAGGCCTTCTTTGTTTCCGGCTGCTATACCTTTATCAAGCACCTCTTTAAACCTGGCGGCCTGCAAGGGCGCAATATGGTTTTTCGCTTTATAAACACCTATCGCCTTTACGATCCTTTCGCGCTCACCTAATATTTTTATAACCTGATTGTCCAGTGAGTCGATCTTAACACGCCCCGCGTCCAGGTCTTGTTTGGTATTTATCGCGGCTGATTGCGCAAAAGAGATAGTACTGCCCAACAGGCATAGGGCCGCTGCTGCTAAAAGCTTTTTAAATAGTTTTTTGTTCATAAAATAAGATTAAGAAATTATTTGATCAAAATCAACTATTTTCCCTTACTTAACCAGTATTTGTCGAATAATTTAGTAAACGAAATACCATTTGGTTTTCCGGATGTTGAATACACGATTGAATATACGCTATCGCGGACAGCTTCTTTTGACAAGTTTTCCCGCTGATAAGCTGACACGGACGCGGCTATCATACCTTCTGTTTCACGGGTGAGATCAAAATAAGGGCTAAAAAAGGTTACCAAGCTACTTTTTTTTGTCGCGTCCCTGTAATACATTTTATATACAACAGTTGAATCCATCTTATCATTTTTGATATCCGGATAATTGATCAATAAAGTATCATTATTTGTTTTCAGCCTGCGGGTAAATGGCTGCTGGTCGGGTATTTCTATTTGAACAAAAAAGGTCGCACCGCTGCCCTGGGGATATTCACCGGGGTCGAAAAGGAATTTATTTTCCTGCTCAAATATTACCACGCCATTGCTTTTTGGCGTGGGTTGCAGGGCGCCAGGAATTTTTTCACTTAAATCGCCGCGGCCGCTTAAGGCTCCTGAAGTTGAACTTAGGTGAAGTGCGGCAATAGCTAACTCTGAAAACCCAGATCCATCTGATCTTGCCTTAGGGGATTTTGTAAGTATCAAATCTCCTTTGCCTATCATAATTACCAGTAGCTTATCTTTGCCCGAAGACCAGTGTATAAGATCAGTGTTTTTTAGTTCCGTTCCGGGGGCTATTGCTTTAGCCCCATATGTAACATTCCCGGTTACTTTTACTACGATGTATTGCGCTGCTGCCCTGTTTAACATAAACAATGAGAATATTATCGCGAATATGCAATTCTTCATAATTGTGCGTTTTTTAATTTTTTCATTTTGCGCTGTTCCCAAATTTCGTACATAGATTCAAGTCCAATAAATATGATGGCTGGGGCAAGGCTAACATTTATGTTAAACACCAAAATCGAAATATACGATACCAACATCAATCGTAAATAATAATCAAATGCCTTTTTGACAAATGGGAACCGGTTAATAAATAATAAGAATCGTTTTGATTTTAATTTATAATTGAAAACCATATTAGGCCACTCCTTATAGATTGCCCTATGACTTAATAAGGAAAAACATATAATTAAATACAGTATCCATAACTTAGGGACATATTGATTTCCGTTTAATAGCGACAAATATATGTCGCATAAAATAACAGTTCCCGGCAATTTACCAAAAGGCGTACCATACATAATATCATGCATGTCACCATCGAAGTTTCCAATAAATATTATTTTACCTTTAATGATATTTTGTATAAGGCCTGTATTATTCTTTATACTTAACAAAGAACCTATGTGATAGAGCTGATTTTTTGAATTACTTTTTATAGTTTCTTCATCATAGTAATATTCGGGCCAGATATAGTTAAAACTTAATTGTCCGTTACATTTGGTAAAATAATTAGAACCGGAATAAACAACCCCATCTGCTTTGCTATTTAAAAGGCTTGGAAGAGAATTTTCATTTATATCGTTATAATGTAGCCGGAATTTATTCAAGTTTGAACCATATGTCTCATAATCTACAATGCCATACCTGGCTTTGTAAATAGGTGTATCGATCTTACCCGCTTTCAATGAAACACTTATCGCTATATTATTACTTTTTTTTATTTCTGATTGAATGCTGTCATCAATAATAGTGTCCGGCAAAAAGATATCTAATTTGCTATCTCTTATCTTTTTTTGAATGGCTTTATCGGCGGTATATTTATAAGGATAATCAAACTTAAGGTCTAACACAACAAATTGAGGCTTCAATTTTGAGTTATCGATTATTTGCAGTAGCTTTAATATTTTGTAACGATCCGATACTTCAATATTACCATATCCGGAAGTGTCATCAATTAAATTTAAATCTTTACCTGTATTTATAAATACAAATTGTTTGTTTTTAGTCGGGTCGCTTTTTAATATTTTATTTAGTAATTTATATTTAAATAGGTTTACGAAATTGAAAAAAGTGTCTTCTTTTACGACTGTAAAAGAAGAGTTTTGATAAAACCAGGAAGCTAAAAAGATAAGAATACCTGAAAGCAATGAGGTCAAAAATCGTTTTATTTTAATTTTGCCATCGATCTTGTGCATCGGCCGAGAGGATTTCCTGGGTGATTGTTTGTTATATAATTTCCACATTAGCTTGCATTACCTCTTCTTAAAATAAAACTGCCCGCCCTCGCTGCCAGCAACCTGCATATCGCGCAGCGTAGGTTCGGTACCCGTTTGCGCATTAATACCTGTGAATATCAATCCATATAATTGCCTTGCCGACAAGTATTTGTTTGTATTATCGGTTAGTGATTTTAATATCATTTGCACATAGGCGCTTTTACCGGGAACCGGCTCAGACCCGCCACTTGTCAGCAACTGCCGGCTATTAAATTTATATTCATACTTTGCCGGCGCCTCCATCCCCCCGCGCATGGCCCCGCTAAAACAAGCATCGGCCATGATCAATATATGATGGGCTTTACAGCCTGCTATTAAATCTTTTATTTCAGTATTAGAGACGTAGTCAATTTTGTCTTCTGCACCCAGCGGCACCCAGTAAGCCATATTGGTACTTTCTACAAAATAGCCGTGGCCCCCGTAAAAAATAACCAGATTATCGTTTGAGCTTAATTGGTCAACCCTGTTGCTTACGGCTGTAAGAATCTCTTTCTTGCTTTTATTAAATATTGTATCAACATCGGCCGCATTAAAATTGTATTTATCAATAAACATCTGTCTTAAACTCCTGGCTTCGGCAACCGTTGTGTTAAGGGCTGGCCATTTTGCACTCTTGTAATTACTATTTGCTATAAATATGGCATGATACCGCTCGTCAGCAGCAATCGGGGCAATTTCGTCATCTGACGATCCCCTGCTATCTGCAACTTTCGAGGTGATGCTGAAAGTTTCTGATGTATTCGCCCCCTTTTTATCAAAAGCCTCAATTTTTATATCCGCAGTGTTTTTATCGATGTAAATACTAAAAAAGCCACCGGGTTGTAAATCAGTTATGGTTTTTCCATTTACCGAAACAGATGTTACATCTGACAGGTCTTTAACGAAACCGCTTACATAAATTTCTCCTTTACCGGTAACATCGGCTGCTACGCTATGCCCGTTAATTATTTGCGGGGTCTTTAATATAATTTGAGGGGGGGTCTTGTCATTCTCGTTTCGTATATCTATAAGCTTGTTAATTAAATTTAAATTCCTCCTGATATCCTCATTACCGGGATTTAATACAAACCTTTTTTTATATACCTCGACCGCTTTATCCAAACTTCCGTATTGCTGCTTAAAAATATCTTCTACCTTTTTTTGGGCTTCATTATAACATCCATTTTCGGGTGTTATAGTTAATAATATATTTATCGCTTCATCGTAATGGTGCCTTAATAGTTCATTATCAGCCTTTGCAGTAAACACCTGGCAGGTTTTTTGATTATCTGCAGCAATTTTAGCATTCCGCTTATCAACAATATTTTTTATAACACTATCAGTAAGCTTCGCCTGCAAATTGTTTAAAAAATCATCAAGGCAGGGTATTGTTGATTTAACAATATCATCGGTAAATGGCTTTGGAGGAATGGGAAGCTGAAGTGCGGCACTAATTAGGGTTGCATTATCCTCGTTATAGTGTTTACGCGAATCGCAGGTGATATTAAAATAGGGGCTTGAAGTAGCGGCATCATAGGCCGTTAGTAAAACAGTAACAGAGTTGCCGTCCTGGGCGGAAACTGCATTAATACCCACCTCTACGTAAATGTCTGCACCTGAATATCCAATAAGGGCATTTTTTGCATCCGACTGGGTTTTTGCGTTAGCTATTAGCGAGTTGCTGATTGCCTTCAGCGTAGCATCAAAATCCTGGGTAATAAACCCTCTTTCATTGAATCCTGTATTTATTTGGACGATTGCGCCGCGTAAGCTGTTATCTGTTTCCAGTTTTGTCTTCAGAGCCTCGCCGGGCCGGGCATATGGAATAACTATTACTTTTAACTGTGCGGCTTTTATTTTTGTTGGATCGGCATTTTGCGCCATCAATGTTTTTGATAAAACTACAATCAACAAAAACACTAAAATGAAAGGCTTAGGTTGTTTCATATTTAAAATCCAAATCTTCGATCATATTACTTTTGTTACGGACAAGCCATATTGCAGATATAATTAACGTGTTACAACGATAAAATAAACAGCAATACAGGAAAACGATGTTATCGATTACTAAAGAGCTGACAGTTGACTCAAGAATCTCTACTCCTTCTTTGACCTTACATACAGCACGCTTCCACTTGTCATCGAATCCTTTATGGCCTGGCCGCCGGTTAAAACGGAGCAAAGAGTAAGATCGCCGTCAATCGATTCGATTTTCAGTTCCCCCACAATTTTATCACGCCTGTAAGTTTTTCCCCCAGCTTGCAACATTTCAGTACTGATAAGGTCGAGTTTAATTTTATGATTGAATAATCCACCTCCCAATTTAGTTAAAGTCATATTTTTTATATCCTTATCGCCGGGACAGACTGCTTCAGTATTTCCATTGTCGAACATCTCACTTCCTGAATTTATTAATATCTTTTCGGGAAGGCCCTTCTTTTCTGATTCCACTTTAACAATAGTCATTATAGGAGGGAAAAGGTTTCGTACTTCTATTTGAACTTGAGTTTTAAGCTTGCACAATGCATTAGTCAGTATGGACGATCCTGTCTTCGAAGTAAAATCGGCACTTGTGACAATTATCGGCTGACTATACATGACCTTGCCTGTCTCCACTGCGTTTATTTCGAGCAGCAGGTGCAATATCCCATGGTACTGAACAATTGTTGTGGTTGATAACAGGCTTTTATTATCACTTTCTTCAATATCCATTGGATCTACTATTCCAGTGATAATGTATTCAGCACCAGCCAAATGCCCCTGTTCTGCAACCACTTTAGCATACATGGATGTATTTTGTTTGGCTGCCTCAAGCTCATTTTTGAGTTTTTCTGTTACTCCCCTATCCAACAAATAAAATCTGTCTTTATTTACAAAACAGCTTGCCACTTCTGATTGAACCAGATTGGCGACAGATACGGCATTGGGGTTTGAGCATGTAAACGGGATTATTGCAACATGTGTCGGGGACGTTTGTGCATCCGACAGACTAACGAAGAACAATAAAAACAGGGTAAGTGCTAAAAATAATAATTTTTTCATATTGATAAGGTTACTTGTTTTAGTGATTAATAGGCTTTATTTCAATTTAATTTCTTTTATTTATCAATTACAGCATCAAATTCTTTCTTGTAATAAAATAAACAGTGCTATAATTTATTTAATTATACTACTGAAATACTATGAGAGACGTTATAATTTTAGCAAACAAATATGGCGACCGTTAATGCTAATTGCTTTAAGATCTAATCAATAATTTAGATAAATATATATTTTTATATTAAAAAAAACAATTGTTATATTTTTCGATCTGTAAAAAATAAATTTCATAAAGATATCTGGCATAAATAAAAAAACAACAGGTGTTTTCACGGTATTTTTGATGGCTACGGCCTGGCGGATATCAACCAACAGCATTTTTTATTTACAAGGATTTTTATTTCCGGTAACTGTATCCTTATTTTATAATAATAAGCACTTAATTGTCGACAAATGACGTATAAAAATGAATCTCTTCCCTTAAGGTCTGCGATCTTATATTTTACTTTTATCTACCTGGTATTTCAATCAAATCTAACCATTGCCCAAACAACGGCAAACACAGCTTCCCTGTATGAGCAAGCCAGTGAAGTTTCGGGCCTTATTGTACAATACGGGCAGGATATGAACGCTATACGCGATTTTTATTCGCCTTATACAAAAATTGACGGTTATGAAGATCAATCAGTGCAAACATCACCCGAAGAAAGAAAACGTCTTGTTGAAATTGGCAATGGTTATCTTGAAAAATTAAAACAGGCTGATTTCGACAGCATGAGCATTTACGGGCAGGTGGATTATATCCTGCTAAAAAAAGAAATAGTTTTTGATCTCGGCGCTTTAAAGCTTGATGATGACCAATACGACAAAATAAGCGCGTATATCCCTTTTGCTGATGACATTTACCAGCTGGAACAAAAACGCCGCCGTGGCATTTATATGGACGGGCAGGATGTTGCATTGCAGCTCAGCAATATTTTAAAGGCATTAAATATGTCGATGGCATCGTTCAATGCCGTTTCATCTATCGATATGCCTTTGGCCCGTAAAGGGAAAGCTGCCGTGCTTGGTTTACGCAGCAGGCTGAAAAGCTTTTATGATTTTTATATAGGCTACGATCCTAATTTTACATGGTGGGCGCCCAAACCATATAAAGCTCTGGATTCTACCTTAAATGTTTATGCAACTTTAATTTATAGCAAAGGCAAAATAAACACCACTCAAAAGCCCGACAGCAGCGGCATAAAGGGGGTTCCGGTTGGCCGGGATGAACTGATACGCCAGCTAAAGGCCGAAATGATCCCCTATACACCCGAAGAACTGATAGACCTTGCCAATAAAGAATTTGCTTACTGCGATAAGGAAATGCTGAAAGCATCGCAAGAAATGGGCTTTGGTAACGACTGGCATAAAGCGCTGGAGAAAGTAAAGAACAGCTATGTGCCCGCAGGCAAACAGCCCGAAGAAATATTAAAATTGTATAACGATGCCCTTAGTTTTATAAAAGCACGCGACCTGATCACCATACCGCCGCTGGCGGAAGAAACCTGGGGCATGACGATGATGACACCCGAAGCTCAGCTGGTAAACCCCTTTTTTCTGGGTGGCAGCGAGATCATTATCAGCTATCCCACAAATACTATGAACGAGGCGGATAAGCTGATGAGCATGCGCGGCAATAACCCTTATTTTTCGCGCGGCACGGTGCAGCACGAGCTTTTGCCCGGGCATAACCTACAATATTTTATGAATAGCCGCTATAAATCGTACCGCAACGCTTTTTATACGCCATTTTGGATTGAAGGGTGGAGCTTATACTGGGAACTGCTGCTTTACGACCAGGGTTTTGCCAAAACGCCTGAAGAGCGGGTGGGTATGTTGTTTTGGCGGATGCACCGCTGCGCGCGTATCATCTTTTCACTAAATTACCACCTCGGCAACTGGACACCACAGCAATGCATCGACTTTTTGGTTGACCGTGTAGGCCATGAACGCGCCAACGCCGAAGGCGAAGTGCGCCGCTCGTTTAAAGGCGATTACAGTCCGCTTTACCAGGTGGCCTACCTCACCGGCGGCCTGCAATTGATGGCCTTAAAAAGGGAACTGGTTGACAGCGGCAAAATGACCTATAAACAATTCCATGATGCCGTAATGAAAGAAAACACCATGCCTATTGAAATGGTGCGGGCAACCCTCACCAACCAAAAACTGGACAGGGATTTTGTTACGAAGTGGAAGTTTTATGATTTCAATAAGTAGGCAGATTATTTATTATGAGAGCAAAACTTGATTTTTTATTCCTCGGGATAATAGGCCTCATGATCGGAAACACCGTTATCCAATCGATCCTATTTCAATATGAATTAGGATTGAATAACTACTTAGGATTTGTTGGTTGGGCCATGGTATTAGTAATCAGAATTTCGAACGAAAGGCCAGGACGATACGGAACCGCATTGCTGCTGGTTTTGGGAACACTTAGTTTACTAAATTTTACTATAGGTACCATCACAATGGCCTTCTTTATCGGACCATTGGGTATCGGGTTTAACCCTGTAATCCTTATTATTATGATTGCCTATTATTTTGTCAATAAGAAACCAATAAATCAGGTACTGTCCAAGCTTACTAAAGGCAGTGCCGAAGAACGGCAAACGGAGCGGCAGAAATTGGTTGACTTTTACCTTCATAAATTTAAAACTTACGATTCTTCTGAATTCGGGATCATATTGAAGAACTTTAATGAATATCCAGATGAAGCACAAGAGGCTATAAAGCGAATATGCAGGTTGAGAGGAATTACCCAAACAACAATATAATAACTGGCTTTATTGGTCAGAACAACCTGTGTAAAAGTGTACCAACTTAAGTTAATTTTTTGAACCCAAAATCGTTCCACCCGTTTCTCTCATTCCGTGGAACGATGGCACGATTTACTTTTATTTTTCTTATTTGTTTACTCCACCTAAAAATAGCGAAAAGAAACTGCCCCGGATTGTTATCAAGGTTGATATATCCGGGGCAGTAAAATAGTTAATCCGATTTACAGGCTTAAAGGCGTGCTGCTGAATAAATGGTATTCGCCTGGTTGAAGCGTCATGCTATAGGGTAATGAAGTGACGCTAATAGTATTACCGCTAAAATTATCGTACCAGTTTCCTGTAGACGGAAAACTTATTGATGCAGGTTGCGGAACAACATCGAAGTTAGCAACTGCCTCTACATTGTTTGTCGGGTCGAGCAATTGTTCATATTTGACAGGCCCGCCAAGATTGTAGGTAAAACTGGTAGAGGCAAAAACCGGGTTTTTGATCTTCATCCTTATCATCCGCGAATACACCTGGTATAAGTGATGGCGGTTAGGATCGATCATATATTCCCAATGCGGGGGTTTATCGCCCAAACGACCGCCGGTAGTCGCATCATTAATGCTGATATCGTATCCCCGTTCGCCAAATTCCCATAACATTTTTGGCCCTGGCGATGCAAACATAATCACCGCCCCTGCTTCATCACGTGCCAGGCCGGTAGGCAGGTTCGTTACATTATAACTGCCAGAACTGTTTCCATATGCTTCGTTTTTAAATTGAAGCCGCTCTTCATCATGACTTTCAAAATAATCGATTAAATTGTATGGGGTTGTCATGCCATCATTACTATAAATCAAACCGGATAAATCCCATACCGGGCCGGTCGCATATCCCATGGTTGCCTGCTCACCGGCGGTGCTTATATTGTTCCACATCATCATACCCTGCTGTCCGTAAATGGCCTGCTCCTGGTTCCCGGCAAACATTTCCAGTATTACATAAAAATTAGGGTTAAGGCCCTTCATGTAGTTGTTATAGGTTTCCCAAAGGCTAACCCTGGTTTGATCGTATGCCGCCCATGCCGCCTCGGTGGTGCTATTAGAAACATTTCCTGAATTCACCTGGGTATAGCCCTTAGCTTCATCAAAGCGGAACCCGTCTATCTTATATTCGGTCATCCAATATTTCATCACATTCTCGGCCCAATATTTAGTGGCGGCCGTTGAATGGTTCACCTGGTACCCAACCCCGTCAGGGTGCATGGTAGTTTGATCGAACCATGGGCTGTTGGCGGCTGGCTGCTGTGCGGCTGCATTCCAGTACATTTGCACCATCGGCGATGAGCCAAACTGGTCTTCCAGTACAATATCTTGTATTACCGCTATGCCCTTGGCATGGCAGGCATCAATAAAGCCTTTATAAGCATTGGGCGTACCATAATACTTATCAAGGGCGAACATAAAGTTATTATTGTACCCCCATGAATCATTCCCTTCAAACTCATTAACAGGCATCAATTCAATTGCGTTAACGCCAAGGTTTGCCATATAGCTCAACGTATCGGTTAAGGTTTGGTAACTATGGGTAGCAATAAAATCGCGCGGCAGCAATTCATAAACCACCAGGTTTTTTTGGCTGGCCGGGGTAAAGGAACCCGTTTTCCAGGTGTAAGCCGGGGCGTTGTATTGTATATCGCTTACAATGTGGCTTACTTCACCCGCACCGCTTGGATATTTTTTTATATTTGGATACACGCTTGTGGGAATGTATTGATCGTTAGCCGAGTCCAAAATTTTATTGCTGTAAGGATCGGCAACTTTTAAATTACCATCAATAAAGTATTCATAGGCGTATTCGGCAGTGGGGTCCAGGTTATCCACTTCTATCCACCAGCGTGTACCATCAGTAGAGTTTGTCATGGCGTATTTTGAACTGGCCGTCCAGTTGTTAAAATCGCCCAAAAGCGTTACCGATTTTTTAAGCGGTGCGTAAATATTAAAAATAGCAGAAGTGCCATTATTAATGAAAGTAACGCCATCACCATAGCCAGCAGGTACATCTTTGCCGGTTGGATTTCCGGTAACGTTCCCGGAACCTTTGTCAGCAACGGGTGTTTTTTTGCATGAAGTAAAACTTACCAGCAAAATACCGGTAAGCAGTAAGTAGAAATTCCTGATATTCATATCTTTTCTTCTATATAATTGGTTTAAAATTTAAACTGGTTTTTTATTTCTGTATCAGAAACAGCATATAAAAATATGGTACTTAGGCGTAAACGGTATAAAAGTATTAATTAATTCAGGAAAAAACTAAAACAGGCATTATTAAATTACTCATTTAATAAACTGCATTACTATTTTAACTAAGCTATCTGCATCGAAGGGCTTTTTAAGGAAGGCATCGGCAAGGCCGGTTTTGGCAATTTCGTCAATATTGCTGGCTGCTGAAATAAGTACTACTGGTATATGTTTTGTTGCCCGGTTTAGTTTTAAATTTTTGGTTAATTGTTGGCCGTTGGCATCGCTTTTCCATTCGGTAAGGTAATTGTCCATTATAACGAGGCCGGGATCAACCGTATTTATCGTCTTTAAAATCTCAGCATCTTCCGATGCTATCGCTTCATAACCCTCATTTTCAAGCACATAAACAATGGTATCCCTTACGTCTTTATCGTCATCAATTACCAGTATTTTTTTGGCCATGATATTAAGGTATTTTATCGCTATAATAACTCTACACGCATGATTTTTGTTTTAGATAGAGATTTTATTTTTAAGGGGGACTTCTAAACTTCCTGATTTATTCTCCATACCGACTGCGCCTCTCTTAAACATCGTATATTTAAACCAAATCAGCTTTATTATAGCATACCCTACAGCGCGGCTCATAAATTTCTTTTTCACCAAGTAATATTTTACTTTCATCGGGCACAAGCCTGTACGAATACATGGCAGGGTTACCACATTGCACACACACAGCCTGTAGTTTGGTCACAGAGTCGGCCATGGCCATAATGGCTGGCATCGGGCCAAAGGGCTGTCCCTTGAAATCCATATCAAGACCTGCAACAATTACCCTTACGCCCCTGTTGGCCAATACATTGCAAACATCGGGCAGTTCGGCATCAAAAAACTGCGCCTCATCAATGCCAACAACGTGTACATCACTGGCGAGCAGTAATATAGATGATGCATTTTCAACTGGAGTTGATGGAATGGAATTTGCGTTATGCGATACAAGCGCATTTTCGAGGTATCGGGTATCCGCCTTCGGGCTGAATATTTCTACCTTTAATTTAGCGATCCGCGCACGGTTAAGCCGCCTGATCAGTTCTTCGGTTTTGCCCGAAAACATAGAACCGCAAACCACTTCAATGCTACCGCCAAACTCGCTTTTACGCTTAAAAACATCTTCGTATATCATCATTTGTCACTGGTCAATAGTCATCGGTAGTTAGGGCGGTTTTGTTTCTTTATATTAATATACAAACCCACTAAGTGTACCCTTTCATGTATCCCGTAAACAAATATCACTAACTTTCACTAATGACCAATGACACTATGACCGATGACTAACCGCCAAATATCAGAATTTAATCTTATTTTTGAATTGCATTTTCTAACATTGAGACATGAAGCAAAAGGAAGTTTTTAAAAAGATAGGTGATATTATACGCGAGCTGAATGACCAATACGACTACCTTAAAACGGTAACGGACGATTTGAATGACCTGGAACTTGAGCTTTTTGTATCCAACGCTCATTTTTTGACGGATCACATCGAAATATTATGCAAACTCAATTTACAAAACACAAAGGTCAGAAAACCGCCTGTTGAAAAAACAGAGACAACGCACGAGCAAAAATATTTTGAACCCGTAGTTCAACAGATGAAACATGGCGCTGATGCGGAAGAAGAAAAACCCGTAAAAGCACCTTTTAAGCAAACTCAACCAGTAGTTGAAAAGACTAATGAACCGGAGGAGCAGCCTGTACCGCAAATCGACCTTACCGAAACAAGCCCTGTTGATACTTACTCATTTATAAGGGAGGAGCCGGAAACCATAAGGCATGAATTAATTTTGGACGAGAGCCAGAATTGGGACGACGATGAAATTATCCCCGAAGAAAGCGAAGAGCCAAAACAGGTAAAGAAAAGAAAAATAAGCCCGGCTACAGTTGACGAAACCATCGCTGACGAAACTGATGTAAAAGAGGCTGTGCTTGCTGAAAACGAAGTGAAAGCTGTATCCCAGGTAGCAGAAGCAACTAAAGAAGATGAGGTACTTACTGTTAATCAAAAAATGTCGTCGCAGCGGGGCGAAAAAGGGAGAGCCGAGCAGTTAAGCATTAAACCTATAAGTGATATTAAGCTTGCCATAACCCTTAACGATAAACTGCTGTATGTAAAAGATTTGTTCAATGGCTACAACCTGGCGTACAGCGAAGCTATTGAAATACTTAACCGCTTTAACACCTTTGAAGAAGCGTCGCGTTTTTTGAAAACCAATTACGTAACCAAAAATAACTGGGAAAGCAAACCCGCAACCACCGAGAAGTTTTATGCGCTGCTGAAAAGGCGCTACGCGTGAGGAAAGCGAAAAGCTTAAAGACTAAAGCAGAAAGCTTTTATGTTCCCCTGCACGGCTTTTTGCTTTCCGCTTTAAGCTCTCAGCTTTAAACTATCCCCATCCTGTTTGAATCCAGCTTTAGCAGCACAAACAACAGCATTGTAAAACTCAGCAATGATGACCCTCCGTAGCTGATAAATGGCAACGGAATGCCAATCACTGGGGCCAGGCCTATGGTGGTAGCAATGTTTATCATCACATGGAAAAATATGACCGATGCCACTCCATAGCCATAAATTCGCGAGAAAGGGGATCGCTGCCTTTCGGCGATGAAGATTATCCTTAATATCAAAAACAGGTATAAGCCCAAAACCACTATCGACCCTGCAAAGCCCCATTCCTCGCCTACTGTACAAAAAATAAAATCGGTACTCTGGGCGGGCACAAATGAGTATTGGGTTTGCGTGCCATGCAAATATCCTTTGCCCCAAAATTTACCCGACCCAATAGCAATTTTCGATTGGTTTACGTTATATCCTTTACCCCGCAGGTCGCTTTTGATGCCTATTACAATGTCGATACGTACTTTTTGGTGCGGCTGTAAAACATGATTATAGATAAACTTAACGCTTAAAACAAATGCCACGCAAATAGCCAAACCGGTAAGCATGGTGACCACCAACCGTTTATTTTTTCGTAATAATAAAACAACAAGCAGCGTAACTACACTTATTACCGCAATTACATATAAAGGGCTAAACAGAATAGATGTTAAAAAAAGAATGATAAATAAAGCGCTTATCACCAGGTAATAAGGCGAGAGCCCCTCGCGGTATAAAACAAAGATCAGGGAGTAAAAAACAAGCGTTGAGCCCATATCAGGCTGCAACAGGATAAGGAACATTGGGAAACCTATTATAGCTGCTGCGATTAAAAGCGAACGTAGCTCCGATACCCTGATATTCGGCCCACTTAAATACCGGGCCAAAAGCAGGCAGGTCGTAAATTTTGCAAATTCGGCGGGCTGCAGCCTCACCCCTCCCCCTAAAGATATCCATGCGCGGTTGCCGCCAACATCGCGCCCTACCACCAGCACCAACATTAGCAATAACATGGTTATACCATAAAATGCGGGCGATAATGCGGTTATAAACCTGCTTTCGAGTAACAAAATAACTATCGCTACGCTAATTGCGACTACAATATACCAAAACTGTTTACTATAATCTGTTTTAAAATCTATAATGCCGGGATGCCCTGCATCAAAAACAGCCGCGCGGATATTAAACCAACCAATAGTACAAAGCGCCAGGTAAATAAACACGGTTACCCAGTCGACATTAAAAAAGAAACTGCGCTGGTTATTCATCTTCTTTATGCATTACCTGGGCCGCCAAATACTTTGTTGATGTATCCTTCTTATTCCTGCGCGATGCACTTCTTAACTCCCCTTTCTTAGCCGGGATAGTTTGTTTTGGCTTTTTAAGTGTATCCTTCGCAGTAGTTTTTACTCTAACCTTAGGCCTGTATTCATCACTATCAGGGAGCAGGTTTTTATCCATTATATAATCTACCTCATCTTTTGGCTTTGTGATATTACCTGTTAAATATTTCTCGACAATATAACTCGCTATCGGGGCAGCGTAAGCAGCGCCGTATCCTGCATTTTCAACAATTACGGCGATGGCAATTTTTGGATGGTCGCGGGGGGCAAACGCCACGAAAATAGAGTTGCTTTTACCGTGCGGATTTTGTGCCGTGCCTGTTTTACCGCACATTACTATACCGGGTATCCTTGCAGCTGCGGCCGTGCCATTATCAACCACGCGCTGCATCCCATCAATAACAGGTTCAAAATATTGGGAGTCGATGCCAACGTAATTTCGTTGGGTGTATTCGGCTTTGGTGATTGGTTTATCGCCTATTGCCTTTATTAAGTGGGGCCTATAGTAGTAGCCATGGTTGGCAATGGTGCATTCAACATTTGCCATTTGCAGGGGTGTTGCCAATAACTCGCCCTGGCCTATAGCCAATGATATAATAGTGTTGGACCGCCAATGATTAGCCCCATAAGTTTTATCATAATATAAGGGCGTAGGGACATTGCCCCTGCGCTCATTCGGCAAATCCACATCAAGCTTAACGCCGAACCCAAATTTATTTACATCCCCACGCCAGGTTACAAAAGTAGGGCGTGTATTCTTTGAGCCGTTTTTATTCATTAACCGGTCAAAAACATTGCAAAAATACGTATTGCACGACATGGCGATGCCTTTGCGCAGGTCGGTAATACCATCAAAATGTTCGCAAGCTACCTTGTGGTTTCCTGCCAAATAATAATGCGGGCAAAAATAAGTAGTTTGCGGCGTGATAATGCCCTCCTGCAATGCTATTAAGGCATCCAGGGGTTTAAATGACGAGCCGGGTGGGTAATAAGCCTGTATTGGCCGTATCAGCATCGGGCTATAAGCATCCTCATACATTTTGGCCGCGTTGTTCCCGCGTTCGCGCCCAACCATCAGATTAGGGTCATAGGTAGGGCTGCTTACAAAAGCCAAAATTTCGCCGGTTGAGGGCTCAATGGCAACAATACTGCCTACCTTATTTTTCATCAGCTTTTCGCCCAGCTTTTGTATAGTGATGTCTAACGATGAAGTTAACCGCTGCCCGGCAACGGCCGCTGTATCATACACACCATTGGCATATTTGCCTTTTGACTTACCTCGTGAATCGACCATCGAGTTTTCCACACCTCTTTGTCCTTTTAAAACCGACTCGTACGATTTTTCGACGCCCGTAACACCTATATAATCGCCTGGGTGGTAATACCCACCCGATCGTTTTATATCTTTATCCTGTACTTCGCCAATAAAACCCAGGAACTGTGCTGCTACCGAATCCGGATAAATTCGAAGGTACCTTGTTGATGAATAAAACCCGGGAAACTCAGATAACCTTTCCTGCAGAGATGCATAAGTGGTTACGGAAAGTTGTTTTTCAAAAACTGATGGTAAGTATGGGGAATACTTTACAGCTTTAACCCATTGCTTATCAAATGCGGCCCTGTCAATGCCTAATAATTTACAAAATTCAACAGTGTCAAATGGCTTAACCTGTTTGGGTGTTACCATAATATCATAAAAAGGTACGTTTTGTACAAGTACCTTCCCGTTGCGGTCTAATATAGGGCCACGGGCAGGATTATGTATGATCAGACGGCGTACGTTATTGCTGGCATAAATTGCATAGCGGTCGTCAATTATCTGTATATAAAACAGCCTGGCCAGCAGTATAATAATGATGGTTATAAATATCCCCGCAATAACGTACCTCCGCTCAAAAAAACTATTCATTTACGTTCTTTCCTTCTAAAAAATAACAAGCCAGAAATTAAAATTAAAAATACTGTAAATAACGAACTCAACAGCACCCTGCCCAGGGTATATTGCAGTTCGGAAAAGTTAAAAGATTCAATACTGAAAAGGAAAAAATGGTGAAATAAGGTGAGGATTAATATATACGTAAAAAACCACCTGAAGCCCATTATACTAAGGGTCGGCTCTGGTTCGTTATCAAAGCCTTCTTTTTGGACAGTGATACTGATAAATATTATCCGCACAAGTGCCAGCAAAACACAGGCAGCCGCATGCAAGCCGGGAGTATCGTAAAAAGCATCGATAGTAATGCCCATAATAAATGCCAGAACGAATAATAATATATTGGGCGTTTCGAACGGCAGCAGTAAAATAAATAAAATATACAGGTAAGGCGTTGAAAGGTTATACAGTGAAATGTTTTTAAGTAAAAAAACCTGTATAAAAACCAATACTATAAACCTTAAAAGATTAATTAAAATAGTTTTACTCATCCTTCTTCTGCTGCGCCTCCAGACCCGCCTGCTCGTTAGCAAATTTATTGTCAACTACATCAACATATTGCAGTTTGCTGAAATCAACAGCAATGGCCACTTCCATATTTAAAATAAAACCGCCGGCCTTGGTATGCAGGCTGCTTATTGTCCCTATCGATATCCCCTCGGGAAAAAGCGAATAGCCCGATGTAACCACCTTTTCGCCAAGCTTTGGCTGAGCGTTGTTTGATACATCTTTCATCAGGCATTTATGAGGGTTAAGGTCATCACCCCATTCAACATATCCAATTTCTTTATTATTGGCCAGCATAGCACTAAACTGTGAGTCTTTATGTAATAACGACTGCACAACGGCAAAATGGGTAGACACAAAAACAACCTTGCCAACAATGCCTTTATCGCAAATAACACCCATCCCCTTTGTAATGCCCTGGTTGCTTCCCCTGTTAATGGTAAGGTAATTATTAATACGATTAACCGAGTTATTGATCACCCGGGCTACAATGTATTCATACTGCTGTTTATAAACGGTATCGGTTACCTTATGTTTATTCAGAGTATCGATGTAAAACGAAGACTTTAGCTGATTACGCAATTGCGCGTTTTCGCGGGCCAGGTTATCATTAACATCTTTTAATGATAAATAACTATAAAATTCGCTCACCCTCGCATAAAGGTTACCGGTAACTTCGTTGGATGAGTTTATAAATGCAGCCTTCTGAAATGAATTGTACTTCACATAAATAATAAGCGAGGTAACCTCAAAAATAAGGAACAAAAAAAATGCGTTGTACTTACTGATAAATATCCAGAGGTTACGCATTGTTAGTTACGATTTTAGATTTACGATTTACGAATTAGTTGAACAATCGTCAATCTGAAATCGTAAATCGTAAATAGAGTTATTGCATTAAAAATTTAAAATTCCCAATATTTTTAAGGGCTGTACCTGTTCCGCGGACTACGGCGCGAAGGGGGTCTTCGGCTACGTGAACGGGCAGCTTGGTTTTTGCGGCTATACGCTTATCAAGGCCGCGCAGCAAGGCGCCGCCGCCGGTTAAGTATATGCCGGTTTGATAAATATCTGCCGAAAGCTCCGGCGGGGTAATTTCCAAAGCTTTTAAAATCGCTTCTTCAATTTTCGAGATCGATTTATCCAGACAATGGGCGATCTCGGAATAGGAAAGCATAATTTGTTTTGGAACGCCTGTCATCAGGTCGCGGCCCTGTACGGCGAAATCTGCAGGTGGGTCGGCCAGCTCAGGCAAAGCAGCACCTACTTCAATTTTTACCTTCTCAGCAGTACGGTCGCCGATCATGATGTTGTGCTGGCGACGTATATATTGTACAATGTCGGAGTCGAAGTTATCGCCCGCTACACGGATAGACTGATCGCAAACGATACCTGATAAAGCGATAACCGCAATTTCGGTAGTACCACCGCCGATATCGATGATCATGTTGCCCATAGGCTCTTCCACATCGATGCCTATACCTACTGCAGCAGCCATTGGCTCGTGGATGAGATAAACCTCTTTGGCGCCTGCAATTTCGGCAGAGTCGCGCACAGCACGTTTTTCAACTTCGGTAATGCCCGATGGGATACAGATCACCATACGTAACGACGGGAAAAACCATCCTTTACCCTGGTTGATCATTTTAATCATGCCGCGTATCATGTGCTCGGCAGCGTTAAAGTCGGCAATTACACCATCTTTTAAAGGCCGTACCGTACGGATATTATCGTGCGTTTTGCCTTCCATCTGCATGGCCTGGCGGCCTATGGCAATTACTTTATTAGTTGTCCGGTCAAACGCCACTATCGAGGGTTCGTCAACAACAACTTTATCATTATGTATTATGAGGGTATTTGCGGTACCTAAATCAATAGCAATTTCTTGTGTAAAAAAATTAAATAGACCCATTTGGTGTTATTTGAAAATTAGCTGCAAAGTTTATAAATATAGTTGAATAAGTTGATGATTGGGTTGATTAAGTTAGATTAGGTTGATTGAGTTGATTAAGTTATTTTTTCTGTGTTATTATTTTTACAACTTAATCAACCCAATCAACTTAACCAACCTACTTAACCTCTCTCAATGTTTAAAATGCCGTACGCCGGTTGTTACCATAGCGATGTTTTTCTCATCGCACATTTCAACTGAAAGCTTGTCGTTTATTGAGCCACCTGGTTGCAATACGGCCAAAATACCTGCCTCTGCCGCCAGTTCCACACAATCAGGAAAAGGAAAAAAGGCATCCGAGGCCATCACTGCGCCGTTGAGGTCGAACCCAAAACTTTCTGCTTTAATAATAGCTTGTTTTAACGAGTCAACCCTTGAGGTTTGCCCGACGCCGCTGGCCATCAATTGGTTATTTTTTGCAAAAACAACGGTGTTTGATTTGGTGTGCTTCACTACTTTATTTGCAAAAAACAAATCCCTTAGCTCATGCGCTGTCGGTTGCCTTTTTGTAACTGTGGTCATTTGTTCCGGCCCTTCTATTACTTCATCTTTATCCTGCTCAATTACCCCGTTAAGCAGGGTTTTAAATTGCTTGGCCGGCAATACTACCGGCTGTCGAATCAGTATAATACGGTTCTTTTTCTCTTTTAGTATAGCAATAGCATCATCGGTAAAAGCTGGCGCTATCAAAACTTCGTAAAATATTTTGCTTATTTCTGTGGCAGTATCGGCATCAATTTCGTCATTAGCGATAATTACGCCGCCAAAAGCCGATACCGGGTCGCAGGCCAAAGCATCTATCCACGCCTCTTTTATAAAGTTACGCGATGCTATGCCGCAGGCATTGGTATGTTTTAAAATAGCTATAGTCGGTTCGGTAAATTCATCGATGAGGGCAACTGCGGCGTCAACATCCACCAGGTTATTGTATGATAATTCTTTACCATGCAACTTGGTGAACATCCTGTCTAAATCGCCATAAAATACACCCTTTTGGTGCGGGTTTTCGCCATAACGCAAAACCTGGCTGGTTTGAATACTTTCTTTAAAAACAGGTAGTGGTTCTTCCTGGTTAAAGTATTGGAATATGGCAGTATCGTAATGCGATGAAATATTGAATGCTTTATGCGCAAATGCCCTGCGCTGATCAATAGAAGTCTCACCGTTTTGAGTTTTCAGGATATTTTCAAGCGCAGAATAATCTTTTTTTGATGCGATGATCACTACATCTTTAAAGTTTTTCGCTGCCGCACGGATAAGCGAAATGCCGCCGATATCTATTTTTTCGATGATCTCATCTTCTTCTGCATTCGACCGTACAGTTTCCTCGAAGGGATAAAGATCGACAATAACCAGATCGATCTCAGGTATATCATATTGGGCAAGCTGCTGCTCGTCGCCTTCAAAATTCCTTCGGGCCAAAATACCACCAAACACCTTGGGGTGCAGCGTTTTAACACGACCGCCCAATATAGATGGATATGAGGTAAGGTCCTCAACCGTTATAACATCAATACCTAAATTACGGATAAACGTTTCTGTACCCCCCGTTGAATATAAAGTCACACCAAGGCGGTTTAACTCACGGATTATAGGTTCAAGATTGTCTTTGTAATAGACTGAAATTAAAGCGTTTTTTATTTGAACAGGCTGACTCATTTACAGGGTGTTTTTTGAGCCGCAAAGGTAGGGATTTGAGACTATAGATTGGTGATTTGAGTTTAATTTTTTTGGGGGAAATAATAAATCGTTTTTAAGCGGTAAAACCAAATGGAATATAAGGTTTAAAATCTATAATAGAATCAGTTAAATAACGTTAACATCCAATATTTTGTTGTTATTTAAACCGCCATCCAAACTACAATCACATGAAATATATTTTGATAACCCTTTACATTTTTCTGGCTGCTTTAGGGGCAATTGCCCAACCGGAAAATGGGTTTGCCAACCAGCCTGCACCGCCTGTAATTTTTCAACAATGTTTAAATAAAGAAGTACCCCCCAATTTTTATAAGGGTAAAATCCTTGTTATTGATTTTTGGGCTACATGGTGCGCACCGTGTATTGCAAATTTCCCGCACTTTAATAAACTGGCTGAAACATTTCAGAATAAAGATATTGTTTTCGCAGCCTTGACCGATGAACCGGCCCGAACAGCGCAGCGTTTTTTTGCAAGGACTAAAAAACAATTGAACGGCCTGAAACTGATTGATACATCCAGAACCACCAGCAGGGCTTTCAAAGCATTTTATATACCTTATTGCGTAGTTATTGACCAGGATAATATTATTAAATGGGCAGGAGATGGCGCCGAATTGACTGATTCAATTATATTGAGGGTTATAAAAAAAGAAGCACCTATAGTGCAACAACGAGAAATAGTTAAAGCGTCTCTGCCATCAAAGAGGCCTGTTAAACCGCTATTCTCTTTCAATATAAAACTATCCGATACCACAAAAAAAGGGGCTGCGATTGCCAATTCAGCTAACTACAAAGGTGACGTATTGGATTTTACAAGAACCAACACGAAACTGGGGGACTTTTTAGAGCAGCTTACTGGTTATGGCAAACGAACAAGGATAATTACAGGCGACACCGCCAAATTAAATCAACTGATAGATGTAGATTTTGAAAGCAAGTTTGATACTACCCTTTTCAGGAAATACACCAACACTTTATTATTAAATAAACCCAGGATTAACCTTTTGATGTCCCTGATGGGCGATGCTTTAAACTTTGATACAAAAGTTATTAAAGCAGCTAAAAAGCATTATGAGCTTATTGTAACTGATAGTGTTAAGCTACATACTTTTATGTCAATGCAAACCCATCACAGCAGTTTCTCGGATGATTATTTTCCAAAATTTGAAATCGTAGGCTATACCCTGAAAGACATGGTTACAAATCTTGAGGAAAGCACCAAAACCATTATTACAACGGATATAGCTGACAAAATGCGATACGACCTTTCATTGGATATTAGTGATTTAAAGACCCTTGATCAAAGTTTAAAATTTCATGGACTGAGTTTAAAGGAAGTAAACAGCGAAGTTGAATTGCTGACCGTTACTTTTTATTGACAGATGTCCATATTGTTATTATTGCCTTCTGGCACCGGTTATAAACGTGGCTTTAATGTCCTGGGGATCATTTATCGCCCTGTAAAATGCATCCAGGTAATCGGTCATTTCTTTTTTCGAGGCTGAGGTAAACAAATTGAAGTTATTGATAGCGGCGTAAATATTCGCCTTCTGCTCATTATAAATTCCCAACGCATACTTTAGCTCCTCCATAGTTCTGGGGAAACCCCTGTAAAGACGTTCGCGGACGCTCGAAATGCCCAGCCTCTCATCTGGCGCAGCATAAGTAGTATTTACAAAGCCCGAAGAATCGAAATCATAAGGCACTACACAGGGCCTTGACAATGAATCGCTTTTAGAGTGAAGCAATTTAATGTTATGATTTACCGGCACCGACCAATCGGTATTGGCTATCATATACTCAAAAATGGCAACTATAGTCATTTGGCGGCGGTCCGTTGCTTCAGTGCCAACTTTTTTCCCTTTCCAGACTTCGCAATCATTTCTTTTGGCTACCTGCTTAATATCTTCCATCAGAAAAGCGTGCTGGGTAATTGTTTTTTTCTTCCCGCTACTATCCTGGTAGCTTAAATTCAGAAGACGCACGCGAAAGCTTTTATCAGTGATCATGTTATAAATTTTATAGATCATGAACTCTTTTAAGAGGTTTTGGTCATCGGACCGGGTTGCCATGCATGAACTAACCAATTTAAGCGTTTTCAGCTTATGAAAAGCAGCGTCTTTATCGTCGTTAAAGGTAAGCCACAGCGGCGGAAGATAACAATACCCCCGCCTGAAATGCCCCCTTACTGTTATAGAGACAGGGTTATCGATCTTTGAGGTATCATCCAGACGGCAGCTGAACATCGCGGGGAAAATAACGCCTTCTTTAGCTTTATTTGCCAATACCTTTTTAATATTAAACGTGAGGGTAGCGTTAACGACGGAAGTATCCTGAAAAAATTTTACCCTGTCAACAACTTTTTGGGCATAAGAAATATCATTTATCGAAACAATTAAAAACAACAAGGCCGCAAAAAAAAGCTTCATAGCGCGCACGGGTTTAAGGTGAATGGATATTGATTTAAACATAACAAAAAACATTAAAGAAACAGGAAATAAAAATAATATCTTCGATAAAATATAAGCAAAGCATAGCCGGTAAAAGGGCGGTAACTGCCGTAAATCAATAAACGAAAATATCAGCGATATTAAACTACATAAAACTAAAATGGAGAACGAAAATTTGACCGCAAACGAACTGACAGACAATTTAGCGAAGAAGCAGCCAGCCAATAAAAAAGAAACAAAAGGGGGATATGCCACACAATTAAAAAAGAACAAGCATCATTTGCGCGGCATACAAACCATGTTCAAAAACTCATCATCAAACCACCAGCGCTTAAGTATGATGGCCGATAATAAAGCTTTCATCATGATTACGGTAAATTCAATCATCATATCGGTAGCTATTGGCGTGCTTGTAGGCAAATTTATGCCGAACCAACGCCTCATCTATCCAACAGTTTTATTGGTGGGGGTAAATATTATAGCAATTATTTATTCGGTACTGGCAACACGGCCCAACATCCCTAAAGGAACTTTTACCAGGGAACAGGTTGCAAATAAAAGCGTAAACCTTTTGTTTTTTGGCAGCTATTACAAAATGGAACTGAAAGACTTTGAATACGGCATAAGGGCAATGATGGACGACAGCGAATTTTTGTATGGCAGCCTTATAAAGGATATTTACTGGCAAGGTAAGGTGTTGGGGCGCAAGTTTAATTTATTGCGTGTATCATATAACGTATTTATGTACGGGATGGCTGTTTCCGTGGCTGCTTACCTTGCCCTGGCATTTTTTTAAATTTTTATGTGCCCTGCCAAGTCTGAAGCCGAAAGTCCGAAGTCTTAAGTCGAATGTGTGTATTTCTCTTGACTTTGGACTTCAGACTTTCGACTTGAGACTACTTCTTATGCCCTTTGTGATGTTTTTTCTTTTTATGGTCTTTATTTACATCAAGCACCAATAGTTCCGAACCGCCCTGCCCTCTAATTTCCAAATCATCAAACAATGCTTCGTCCGAAAGGTCGAGCTTGTGTGAGTGTTCCCAATCGTGATCGGCAATTTTTTGCAGGCGCTCAATTACATCTTCATCATGTACTTCTATGGCAAGTTCGCGCCTGTGGTCAAAGCTGCCCGGAGCGAGATTAATTGAACCGATAATTGCCTTGCACCCATCTGCAAGCAGCATTTTACCATGCAGCTTTAAATGCTTCAATTTATGTATTTTAATACCCGAATCTTCCATTATGCGTAAACCGCCAACGCCCTCCACTATCTTTTCCATTTTAAGGCTGTGCGGCGGCGGCACCATCGCATGTACCTTTACCCCGCGCATTGCTGCCCTCACCATCCGCTCTATAATTACCAAATCCTGGTAACGTTCATTCTGCACAAAAAGGGTGTGTTTTGCACTATCTATAAACCGGGCTATTCTTTCGCGCCCGTTAAGGCTGCACCAAATTAAACTGGCGTCTTCACCTGGCTCAAACTTCGTACGGTGCCAGTCGGCATCGAAACACAAAACAACTTCCTCCACCTCTTTTGGGTGTGATGTAACAATGGCATAATCCCTTGTTTCGGTAAGGTTTTTTGATACCCAATTCAATGATTTCACAAAGGCCAGCTTCCCATCAAGCACCATCGACTTTTCGTGCGTTATAATAAAATCAGGGTTAGTGTCACGCACTTCGATACCCGCTTTTTCAAGTTTTACACGGGCGTCCTCATTTTCTTCTTCGCCGTTGCGCCTTGATGGGTTAAGCATTACTTTTATTTTCACGCCACGCTGCTTTGCAGCAATCACCGCGTCAAGCAATTCGGCATCCGAAAAAAGGAACATTTTTATTAATAAGGTTTTAGCAGCGCTGTTGATAGCATCAACAATAGGCTTTACCGTATCATCAGGAAAAACAATGACCGAACGTTGAAACATGACAATTATAAATGTTCTGTTTGGGGTTATTTTAAAGCTGGTAAGCTACGAAATAATTTTCTGCATCGAATGTTTTACGCTCGATTGAATATGGCAAAGTTCAGCATAAATTTCCCCTTTGTCCATCAGTTCGTCATGTGTGCCTTCTTCGGCAACGTATCCGTCATGCAATACAATTATCTTATCACAATCGCAAATAGTGCTGAGGCGATGGGCAATGGTAATAACAGTGCGCCCCACCATCAGCTGCTCCAGTGCTTCCATAACAATTTTTTCAGCTTCAGGGTCGAGCGAAGCAGTTGGTTCATCCAAAATAAGGATTGGTGAATTACGCACTACCGCCCTGGCTATTCCTATCCGCTGCCGCTGGCCTCCCGATAAGGTTAGCCCATGTTCGCCTACCAATGTTTCATACCCATGTGGCATCTTCGAAATAAATTCGTGGGCATTTGCCAGTTTTGCTGCTTCAATTATCTCTTCCTCTGTAGCTTCAGGCCGGCCATAGGCAATATTATCCCGCACGGGGCCATAAAAAAGTACAGTATCCTGCAACACAAAGCCTATTTGAGCACGCAAGCCATCGAGGGTAAAATCAGTAATATCTTTACCATCAATCAATACTCTTCCACCGGTAGGGTCGTAAAAACGTGCAATAAGGCTTACTATGGTCGATTTTCCGCCGCCCGTCGGCCCGCAGATACCAACGCGCTGCCCGCTATTAATATGTATGCTGATATCCTTTAAAACCGGGGACAAGGGGTTGTAAGCAAAGGATACGGAGTCGAATGTTATATTGCCAGTAAGCCTGCCGGGATCTACTGCATTTGGCTTTTCAGCTACAATTATAGCCGTATCCAAAATAGCTTGTATCCGCTCCAATGCGATTGTGGCCTGCGCAATATTGCTGGTCATTTTGGCCAAATCCTGCACCGGGGAGAAAAATTTATTCATGTACCACAAAAAAACAGTAAGCGTGCCTACAGTCATTGCCCCTTTAAGGACAAGATTGGTACCCTGGAACAAAACCAGCGCAGTACAAACAGATACAGTAATAGCTATAACGGGCGATAACACCGACTTTACACGCCGGGCCTTTAAGGCGGCGCCCACCGTTTCAAGACTGGCCTTTTTAAGCCTGTCTTCTTCCAGTTCCTGCCGTCCGAAGGCGTTTACCGCGCGGATGGACTCGAGTCCTTGCTGCAATACGGCCAGCATGTTGCTTTGGTCTTTCCGCACTTCGCGGGTTGCCTTTTTCATTACTTTTTTAAAACGCATTACAAACAACAGCAGAAATGGCGTAACGCCTATGGCCACAAGCGTAAACCCCACATGCAGAAAAAACATAATGCCAAGCATCCCTACTATGGTAAGCGAATCAACTATAATGCTCATCAGGGTTGAGGCGGCAAAATCCTGTATGGTTGAAACATCGGTAGTAATGGTACTCAATAAATTTCCGGTTTGGTGGGTGTTATAATACTCGAGCGATAGCCTTTGCAGGTGATGATATATCTGTCTGCGTAGATCGTTGGAAACATATTGCGCTACACTTTCAGTAAAATAATTATTCATGTAGCCGGCAAATGAACCAATCGCTGCCATCAGCATCAGGCTGATAGCAGCAACGGCAGCAAATTGAACTTTATTTTCACCCGGAAAAACGGCATCCATCCAAGCCAACCAATGCGGCAGCTTATGATGGCCGATAACATTATCAATAATTATCTTCAATGGCCAGGGTGTAGCCAGGCTCATAACGGTCTCAAGCAGCATTGCAAAAAAGATGATGAGCAACCATTTTTTGTAAGGGCTTACCATCACCCAAACCAGCTTTGCCAGGTTTTTTGACGGAAGCGCCTTCAGCGGGGGTGGATCTGTTTGGTTGAAGGAGCTTGAAAATTCGGTTTTCATCAAATACGCACTGTTTTACTTATCGCGGTGTTTTTTATCAATTAACCAAAGATATGCGTTAACCTTGTTTTCACAATGGTTTGGCAGGTGAAAAATGGTACTACAATAATTTTGATCATCCATAACTATGTTGTAAGATAGTGTTACTTTAGAATATTACAATGTTGATTATCAAATCAGATTCGGGGGAGAAACTACGTGTCTTTTTGATAGCTAAAACCTTAACACTATTGTCCTCAACGCAATTGGCATTAAAATGAATAAACAACAGCTAATAGAAAAACTTACCGGATTAAAAATTAACCCAGCGGACTATTCCTTAGATGGCCCATTTATTGAGGGCGTTATGCTCGAACGTACAGTTAATTATTATTCCGACAATAAACAGTATGATGAATGGAGGGTATTTGAACACGAAAGGGGAAATCGTTACACAGAAAAAATATTTTATTCGGAAGAAGGTGCTTATAACGATGTTTATGAACGTTTTAAGAAATAGAAAGAGCAACTAATCTCTAATCTCCAGTCTCTAATCACTACCTTCAGCTTTTCATCTTCTTCAGCAAACTTTCTATCACGCGTGGAAAATGCTGGTGCTCCAATTGCTGGCCTTTGAATTTGATGACTTCAAGGTTGTCGTCCGGGTCAATTTTAAAGCGGGACTGGTGGATGATCTCGCCCTCATCGTACTTATCGCTTACAAAATGAATGGTAATGCCCGATTCATCTTCTTTAGCAGCCAGTACGGCATTATGCACATGATCGCCGTACATGCCGGCACCGCCGTATTTAGGCAATAATGCAGGGTGAAGGTTAATAATTTTATTGGGAAATGCGTGCAGTAAAGATTCCGGCACCAGCCATAAAAAGCCGGCCAGTACAATAAGGTCAACCTGCAGGTTTTTAAGCAGCCTTATCACATCATCAGTTTCATAAAATTCGTACCGGGTGAATATATGGGCAGGGATCTCGAAATTGTCTGCCCGTTGCAATACGTAGGCCTGTGGGTTGTTGGTGAGTATCAATACTACTTCCGCCTCGGCATTACGTTTAAAATGCTCCATAATTTTTTGAGCATTCGACCCTGACCCTGAAGCAAAAATCGCTATTCTTTTTTTCATCAAAACAGTATACTTTCCAATGCTATTAATCTAACCTGTGTTTTACTTATTTGTTTTGATCGAACATACAAATGCAGTTAAAACCCAGGAAGCGTTTTATACCTGGCCAAATATAAAGTTTTCATTGCAATTGTTTGCCTCCAAATGCAAATGATGTTTTATTATTTATATTAATATAACCTGTGTTTTACAAGCGGCTTAATCTGCCCCGTTTACCTTTTGGCGAACAAAGCCCCACTGTATGATCCGTCGGTGCTGGGTCAACGAATAATTTGGCTGGATATCGCCCGTTTGGAGTACCAGGGAGAATTGCCCCAGGTTTTGTATACTGGCGTTTGAAAACGGCATCGAGTTATCTTTGGCAACAGTATCTTTACAAACAATATTGGCCTGCAAAAAAACCTGGTCTGATGATAATGTCCACGATGCAGCGGGCGGTGTTTGTGCTATGCAATCAAAATTAGTGTAGGTACAAGTGTTATTTGTATAAAAAGTAAAATCCTGTATCGAGTCGCACTGCGCATTTAAAGTATCGGTAGATATCAGCTGGTCGCCTACATAATTAGCAGCTGTTACCGAGGCCAGCTGCCATGTACCACCTGTAAACAGTGCCTGTATAGGGCTTTGGTTATTTTTTTTGCACGAATTTATAATGAGGGCAACAATTAAACCCATTAAGATCAGTAATAACCGTTTACTTTTCATTTGTAGCATTTGGGCAAAAATAAAAAATCCCGGCCATTATATTAGCGGGGCGTAATAATAACTGTTTTAAACGGCTAATATTACACGATTAGTATGATTATTAGGATTAACAGGATAATTGAAACCCGAACTTAAAAGTTAATCTGATATATCTTTAAAATCCCGGTAAATCGTGTTTAAAATCCTGACAATCGTGCCCAAAGATCAGCGCAATCTCATAATCGATTTAAATTGACAGGGGGGTAAAAAATTCATGTGTAATCATATATATTTGTTGCAACACCAAACTTAAAGTAAAAACAATATGATACCAGTAAAAGGCTATGCAGCGCCTGAAGCAAAGGTTGCTTTAGCGCCATTTAAATTTGAGCGCCGCGAAGTTGGGCCTCACGATGTACAAATAGAAATAGCTTATTGCGGGGTTTGCCACTCGGATATCCACCAGGTGCGTGATGAGTGGGGCGGCTCAATTTTCCCGATGGTGCCCGGGCACGAAATTGTAGGAAAAATAACCAAAATTGGCAGCGGGGTAACCAAATTTAAAGTTGGCGAAACTGCCGGCATCGGTTGCTTTGTGGATAGCTGCCGCCATTGCCCAAGCTGCCTTGCCGGTTTGGAACAATATTGCGATGTTGGCATGATAGGCACTTATAATGGCCGCGACAAAGAGGGCAACCCTACTTATGGCGGGTACTCCAACCAGATTGTAGTTGATGAAAATTACACATTGCACGTTTCCGATAAATTACCATTGTCAGGCGTTGCCCCATTGCTTTGCGCAGGTATTACCACATGGTCGCCTTTGAAAGAGTGGAAAGTTGGCAAAGGGCATAAATTAGGCGTGGTTGGGTTAGGTGGCCTGGGCCACATGGCGGTTAAACTTGGTGCCTCATTAGGCGCCGAGGTTACCGTACTAAGTACCTCTGCATCAAAAAAAGTGGATGCCGAAAAACTTGGCGCACACCATTTCGTAGTAACGAGCGACCCGGAACAGGTAAAAGCAGTTGCCGGCACTTTTGATTTTATCATCAATACCGTTTCGGCACAGCACGAATATGATTTCTTCCTGCAATTGTTAAAACTGGACGGTACTATGATATTGGTAGGCGTCCCGCCTGATGCCCCTAAAGTATCGGCATTTAATCTAATTATGAAACGCCGCCGTTTGGCAGGCTCGCTAATCGGCGGGATAAAAGAAACCCAGGAGATGCTGGATTATTGCGCCGAACACGGGATTACATCGGATGTTGAAGTAATTAATATCGATTATATCAATGAAGCTTACGAGCGCATGATAAAAGGCGATGTACGTTACAGGTTTGTAATAGATATGGCTTCTTTATAATTTAGTTGATTAGGTTGGATTGGGTTGATTAGGTGAATGGTTGGGATTATTAAAATCCTGGAATAGTCAAGGGGCTTTTTATCAACTACTCACCCAATCAACTTAATCAACCCAATCAACTTAAAATGACCGTTCCTTTCAAGCAACTCCAATCCGAATTTAAACGGGTACTGCTTTCTTTAAATTTTACTGAAGAAAAAGCTGAACTGTGCGCCACCATTTTTGCCGAAAACAGCAGGGATGGCGTATATACCCATGTCTTAAACCGTTTCCCCACATTTGTTGAATTTATAAAAGAAGGCCTGGTAAAACCAGGTGCTGACCCTGCAATTGAAAATGCTTTCGGCTCGTTGGAGCAATGGAATGGTAATTTGGGCGCAGGTATATTAAACGCCCGTTTTTGCATGGCCCGCGCAATTGAACTTGCCGAAACAAACGGCATTGGCTGCGTAGCGTTAAAAAACACCAACCATTGGATGCGCGCCGGCGCTTATGGCTGGCAGGCTGCCGAAGCAGGCTTAATAGGTATTTGCTTTACCAACACCATAGCCAACCTGCCACCATGGGGTGGGCTTGATCCTCGTTTGGGGAATAACCCACTCGTTATTGCTATACCGCGTAAGGATGGGCATGTGGTTTTGGATATGGCTATTTCGCAATATTCGGTAGGTAAGCTCAATCTTTATAAAAACCAAAACAAGGAATTGCCTTTGCCCGGCGGCTATGATGATAATGGCAATTTGAGTACCGATGCCGCAGAAATACTGGAATCAAAAAGATTGTTGCCTGTTGGTTTCTGGAAAGGATCCGGCCTATCGCTGGTGCTTGATCTACTGGCTACCGTATTAAGCCAGGGGAATTCAACCGCAAAAATTACGCAAAGTGAAAAGGAAAGCGGCGTGTCGCAGGTGTTTATCTGCATGAAGCCTGATAATAGCGAACATACATCCCAGTTAATTGAAGAGATTATCAGCTACACCAAAACCAGTCGGCCGGAGCATGAAAGCGGTTCAGTTTTTTATCCCGGCGAAAATACTTTGAGGACAAGGGAGAAAAGTTTAAAAGATGGTGTTTGGGTAGATGAGGCGATTTGGGAGAAGGTGCTGGGGATATGAGGGTTGATATTTAGTATAATAAGTTTTGTATATTTGTATTGAGGGAAATATCTAAAACGGCATTTTTAATTTTAAGGCCATGTATATAGAAGCAAAAAAACTGCATATCATTGAGGAAGTGCTCAAAATAAACAATGATGCCGCTTTATCTGCATTAGAAAGTTTTTTGAAAAAATCGAAAAGCGAAGAAAATTTAACAAACAAATCCGGTTTTAGCGAATTTTCAGGTATTTGGTCTAAAAGTGAAGCTGAAGAAATAGAGAAGATTATTTCGGAGTCGTGCGAAACTATTCATCCTGATGACTGGAAATAATATTCTTTTAGACACTAATTAGACACTAACATTGTAATTGAGTTATTTAAAGGGAACGCTTCAGTAACCACTTCACTGCAAACACATAAATCAGTTAATATTCCATTTGCTGTTTTGGGAGAACTGTATCTTGGAGCCTATCGATCCTCAGATTTCAAAAAGCACATAAAACAAGTAAACGATTTCTTAAGCAAATGTGACGTACAATGAAACAGCAAATCATTATGCTTTGATCAAAACCAGTTTGCTCAATAAAGGAAAACCGATTCCCGAAAATGATATTTGGATAGCGGCGATTGCTAAACAATACGACCTGAACTTAGTTACACGGAATAAACATTTCAACGAAATTGATGGGGTAAGTATAACTTATTGGTAAACTTTAAAAGAGTGTTGGTGCGACTCATTGCACAATTTAAATTACCCAAACTTTATGATATTGACATCACCATAACCGCCCCCTCTAATTGCCCATCTTAAAAATATAAATTATCCAGCTTTGGTTCCATCTTAAACAACCTAAAATAATAAGAAGTATAAGGCAGGTTGAGGTGATGATAAGCGTGCGCCATACTTCATGGTTGAATAAGGTATAGGATGCGCCAACCATTACCAATGATAGCAACAGCGCGCCGCTGGTTGCCGTTACCGGGAATAAAAGCAAAATAGCACCGGTTAATTCCAGACAGCCAATAAAAGTTAGCAACCAGGGTGCATATCCCCATTCGTGAAAATGTGCTGAAGTTATTTCGTTGCCTGCCAATTTTTTATAGCTTACATACAGAAAAAAAATAGCCAATAATATTGTAAGCGCCCACACCCCTGTTGATCTTAAAATGGTCATAGTTTTTATTTTTTAATATGCCAAAGATCAGTAAGGGTAAAACAAATCTTCTTATCATATGATATGAAACAACCAGGATCTATTTTTTTAACTGCGCCCTTATACGGCTGAGGGAAATGGGGGTAATACCAAGATAAGAGGCGATATGATAGGCAGGCACCAATTGTTCAAGCGCGGGATATTGTTTTTGAAGCAGTTCATATCGCTCTGTCGCCGAAAGCGTGAGTAATTGGTATTCTTTTTCAAATTTTTTCATGAGCAGGTTATGTGCGAAGGCGTGTTCAACTTTGAGCCAGAAAATATCTGTACTAATGAGTTTTTTATATTCCGCGTAGCGGATAGCCACAACGGTACTATTGGTTAATGCCTGGATACTAACGATAGAAGGTTTGCCAACCACTAAATCGTAATACGAACCTGTAAAATCACCTTCAAAACCAAAAGCTTTGTTAAACTCCCTACCATTATTATCGGTATAATATTCGCGGAAAGCCCCTTTAACTATAAATGCAGAATATATAGGGACCGAATTGGACTCAAGAAAAAACTCGTTTTTACCGTAATGTTTAAGCGTGCATAATTTATCCAGTTCCGCCAGCTCTTTAGCTTCTTCCCCGGTAAGCTTCCTCAGGGTATTTTTCAGGTCTTCAATTTCCTTCATTCTTAAATTAGTGCAAGTAAAATTAAAGAAAGTTGACTTAAAACGGGATACTTTCCGACTTCAGACTTTGAACTAAGGGCCCAGGACTTAAACCCCCATCATTCCCTCAAACCTTTCCCAAAAACCGTCTTTCGGTACCGGGGCAATAATAAGTACAGGTTCTTTTTTTATGGGATGGATAAATTGCAGTTTGCGGGCATGCAGGCTGATGCTTTTACGCAAGCTGCCGCGCGGGTAACCATATTTGTTATCGCCAACAATCGGGCACCCGAGTGTTGATAACTGCACCCTGATCTGGTGGGGGCGACCGGTTATCGGGTCAACCTCAATTAGGTAATAACCATCGAGCTGGCCTACAAGCTTATAATTTAGCTCCGAGCGCATGCTGCCCGCTACTTCATGATCATGCGCTTTGGTAACATTTTTTTGCTGGTTTTTAACAAGCCAGTGTATGAGATTGCCTGCTTCGGGCTGCGGGCGGTTACGGACAACGGCATAGTAGGTTTTATGCATATCGCGGCTTTTAAACATGGCGTTTATCCTGTCGAGCGCCTTGCTGGTTTTGGCAAAAAGGATAACGCCGCTTACGGGCCTGTCCAACCGGTGAACCACACCTAAAAATGCACCGTTGGGTTTGTTATATTTTTGGGCGATATACTTTTTAACCTTATCATCCAGCGATTCATCCCCGGTTTCATCCACCTGCACAATATCACCGGCACGTTTATTTACCGCAATAAGGTGGTTATCCTCATACAGTATATCGCTGTCGGTTATTGGCTGGTTGATGTATTTTATGTTGACTTTGGCCATAGGAATATCTTTTGTCCATAGACCATAGTCCATGGACCATAGCCAAAATAACTCTTCTTCCATGGTCTATGGACTATCGACCATGGACTTAAGACTCAAGACTTTCGACTTAAGGCTTAAGACTTAGTATTGCTCCTTCTCATCCGGGAAGCTTTTTGCTTTTACGTCGCTTACGTAATTTCTTATCGCGCCGTTCATTATCTCATTCAAATTGGCATATTGGCGTAAAAAACGGGGTTTAAACCCTTTATTTATGCCCAGCATATCATGGATCACCAAAACCTGGCCATCACAATGGCGGCCTGCGCCTATGCCAATGGTTGGTATGTTCAGGCTTTCGCTTACTTCTTTAGCCAGCGCCGCCGGAATTTTCTCAAGCACTATGCCAAAACACCCAAGTTCCTGTAATTTAAGGGCGTCTTCACGCAATTTTTGTGCTTCTGCCTCGTGTTTGGCCCTTACCGTGTAGGTGCCGAATTTATAAATTGACTGCGGTGTTAGTCCCAGGTGCCCCATAACCGGGATGCCTGCAGTAAGTATCCGGCTAATAGATTCGGCTATTTCAACACCGCCTTCCATTTTTACACTGTGGGCGCCCGCTTCCTTCATGATGCGGATGGCGGAGTTCAACGCTTCCTTTGAATTTCCCTGGTATGAACCAAATGGCAGATCGACCACCACTAAAGCGCGTTTTGCC
>Ga0207052_10006_pt1 | contig 77602 bp, 64 predicted proteins | sample Alteio_BWMinCont_62_FD_153294 | JGI IMG/M metagenome (GOLD analysis project Ga0207052, IMG submission 153294) | Enriched cells from forest soil in Barre Woods Harvard Forest LTER site, Petersham, Massachusetts, United States -... | ecosystem: Environmental > Terrestrial > Soil > Temperate forest >...
TTCAAAATACTTAGATGAAGAACAGGCCGCAAATTTTGTTGCCGGTTCCAACAGCCCTTATATAGCTAATCTATAGCAAAACAACGTTTTGCGTTTTTTCTTAATTAATTTCAGGATGAAGGTATTTTAACAGGTGATCGTATAAAACTATATCCAAACCATATACATCTTTCCTGAATTGCAGGTTATTATTCTCATCGGCCCAGCAGGTTGTATAAGTAATATAAACAGGCACTTTTTTAGGTAAATATATGGTAGTTGGATCCGGGTTATCTTCGCCCATGTCAGTTACTATCGTTTTATATTTTTCTCCATCGCCAAATAATGATAGTGCCAAAGCCTGTGGGTCACCTAAACGGACACAGCCGTGGCTAACTGCACGCATGCTTCTAAAAAAAGCAGATTTTACAGGCGTATCATGCAAATAAACACTGCTTTTATTATTAAACAGAAATTTTATCTTTCCTAATGAATTACCATCGCCCGGTTCTTGTTTAAACTCATAAGGCAGGTTTTCTTTTGTTATTTTAGTCCAGTCTATATCTTCCGGGTTAGGCACAAGCTTGTCGTCTTCATAAACATCAATACTGTTATTCGCCAGGTAAAAACGGTCTTTGGCGGCCTGAACTATAATCTCCTTATTAGCTATGCTTTTCGGTATATTCCATACCGGGTTTACATCAACGCTATGTATCAAGCTGTTTAGCAGCGGGGTCTCATGTTCATTTGGTTTGTCTTCTTTGCAGGTATCGTTATAAGTTTCTAAAGTGTTCGCATTATCCATATTCCTGCCCTGGCCCACGCAAACCTTCATTTTTAGTACAGACCGACCGCTATCTATTACATTTAATCCAAAATCAGGAATGTTGACTATCACGTACTTTTCTTCAAATGGTTTATTCCTCCATCGCAGGCGCTCCAGGTTTACTAATAAAATGCGTTTTGTTTCCTCCTGTGATATCCCTTTAGCTGTAAAACCTATCTTCAAAGCATTTTGCAAAGCAATATATTCAGGGCTTTTTGGCTGGATGCTGTCGAGGTAATTACGCATATTGCCAATGTGAAAAACCCGGATCATCGATATACTATCAGGCTGTTTAGTAGCTAAAAAATACCTTTGGTATATATATTTAGGGTTGATAACACCATACTGCAATGCATTGGTATAATTGATAAGTGAGTTGGCCGCTGTAATTTCAAGCTCGGCCATACGGCGATAAGCATCATCCAATGTTTTAATACCGTTTTTATTGGTCAACCCTGATATCACCTCCCTCAATTCATCAGCCTGGAACATTTTAGCGTTCAGTCCGTGCTCGTCGGCGCGCATGTAATAGTCATCGGCATTGGCAAGGTCGCCGTTAAACAAATGATCCATCACAAACTCAGGTTTGTAATCATTTTTTTTGTAATAGTCATAAATAATGTCTGCATGGTTCAGCTTCGATCTTTCACCATCAAACACCTTTTTAAAAACTATTGAAAACCCTTCTGGCGTAGCATCCCTAAAAACTTTGTTGTGCGTTTTCTTATATAGCATATTAGCCATTTCTGAACGCTTCTTTTTACAGCTTTGAAGAGTAAGAATAAGGGCAGGCAGGATAAACAGGAAAAAAACAACGGTATTTCTTTTTACCGGGGCAAATTTAATCATAGCAAATAATCGCATTAAATATACAAGAATATTAGCAATCTGTGTACCACAACTGGTGTTAGATTTTTGTTAATTTTGAAAATGCCATACTCCTGTTTACAATATCAGGCTTACGGTACTTTAAAGCCAATATTTTAAAATGAAGAAATATATTTTATTTATTTTAATCCTCTTTGTCAGCCTGCAAATAACAGCGCAAAGATATAATCCTGTAAATCCGGACGCATCGGCCGGAGTAAAAAGAGTACTAAACCTACTATATGACATCAAAGGAAAATACATTCTTTCGGGGCAGCAAAATTATAACAGCGATCCAAATACTTTTTCCGACAGTGCAAAAGCCATAACAGGCAAATACCCGGCAATTTGGGGCACTGATTTTATCAATTGGGGAGACAAGGACCTGGGGCCGCAGATTGTTGATGAAGCCATAAAAAAATGGAAAGAAGGCTACCTGGTAACCTTAATGTGGCACGAAGGAAAACCAACGGATGACCCGCCCTATGAGTTCTCAAAAAATGTAATCGCCAAAATGAGCGATGCCGATTGGACCGACCTAACTACTCCTGGCACCAAACTAAATAAAAAATGGCTCGACCAGATCGATGTGATAGCGGGCTACTTAAAACAATTAAAATTTGCGGGCGTACCCGTTTTATGGCGGCCATATCATGAAATGAATGGCGTTTGGTTTTGGTGGGGAAATAAAAAAGGCGAAAATGGCATTGCGAAACTATGGAAAATGATGTACGACCGCTTTACCAATTACCATCATTTAAATAACCTGATATGGGTTTGGGGCGCAAACGGCTTAAGGGATATCCCCTTTGATGAAGCCTATGATTATAAAGATTATTATCCCGGCCCCGAATACGTGGATGTTTTAGGCGCGGATGTTTATCATTTCGACTATGAGCAAAAAGACTACAACGAACTGGTTAAACTGGCCAATGGCAAGCCAATAGCCCTTACCGAAACAGGCGAACTGCCAAAACCTGAAATACTTGGCGTACAACCATTATGGAGCTGGTTTATGGTTTGGACAAGCTGGCTTTGGACAGATAATACCCGCGACAGGGTAAAACAGGTATATAATATGCCCCGCACCCTTAGTCATGATGAGGTTAAAGCAAAATTGGATTCGTTGAAAAAGTGAAAAAATGTTAACAAAACGCGAAGTTAAAGTCTCCCCAACCGGGGGAGATTTAGAGGGGGCTAATAAACCAGAAGTATGGCTGCGAGGCCCAATAAATAATATGCCGACTTTGTTACAGCCGGTAGCCCATGCTTTATTACAAGCGCGTGAAGAAATTAATGAACTGATGCAAGATTTTCCTGAAGCATTATTATGGGAAAAGCCATTCAGCCTGGCATCGCCCGGGTTTCATTTACAACATCTTTCGGGTGTATTGGATAGGTTGTTTACTTATGCAAGGGGAGAAAGTCTCCATCAGCAACAGCTCGAATATTTATCATTGGAAGGAAAACCTGGTGAAAAGATAATTAGAGTAACAACGCTGGTGGAAGCATTTAACAGACAGGTTGATAAGGCTTTGTTACAGCTAACTAAAACCGATGCATCAATATTAACTATGGCAAGAGGAGTGGGGCGTACAAATTTGCCTTCAACTGTTATGGGGCTGTACGTACACGCTGCTGAACATACTATGAGGCATGTGGGGCAGCTTTTGGTGACAGTTAAAGTGTTAAAAAACTAAATGATTATATTTAATTGACAATCAATTAAATATAATCAACTGGTGACATGTTGCTTAAAGCGAATGGCTTAACTTCAACGGGCTGTAGCGCCAAACCAAAATGTGGCCTTTTTGCAATTATACCCAATTTACTTAAATGGGGTTTTACCTGGAATTTGTATAAGTAAGCCAACAATAATAAGATCATAATTTTGATTTTAATTTATAATGGTAGTTTTAATGCGATTGGTTAAGATCTGGGCTATAGTCAAATCAACGGCCTTTAGTCATATTTTTTTTACTTAGTACTTAAGACTCTCGACTTAAGACTTATTAAGCGTGACCTTTTAAAAGTTTGCTTTTGGTAACTGAGCGCATAATATCAAACATGGCGCTCATTGTAGCCGCTATTTCTTTCCGGTAGCTTCTTTTAATAAGCAGCTTGTCGCAGATACTCTCGTCCCAGGGCTTAATAAAATGATTTAAATAATATTCATCGGTAGGGTTTACCAATATTTCAATTTCATCGCTCCACTCGTAATTTACAGTAAGGATGCTGGCATGGGTGCGCTCTAAAATTTTATAACCAATGGATGTTTTAGGCAGGTAATAAAGAAACACTTCACCAAAATCCATCCATGGTTTAAATTTTAGCACCTCCTTATCATACAAAACCAGCTTATTATCAATATCCTGAATTACCCATCTATGCGATTCTTTTGGTGCAATATACTCACCTAATAATGAGGGGGTTTCTATATAACCCATTTTAGCAACCCGTGCCTGCTCTTTAACAAACTGTATAGGGTCGTCCACATGTTCCAGCACGTGGCGGCAAATAACATAATCAAATTCTTTGTCTTTAAATGGCAGGTGTTCCCCATCAGCTTGCAGGAATTTCTGGTTCTTTAAAACCTTTAAATCGCCTGAACGATGGGTATTATCTTCAACATATTTATCAACAACTACTTGTGCTCTTTTATCGGGGTGGTTTCCTCCGCCAACTTCCAAAACATTATACCTCTTTTTTATAAGGAGGTCATTCATTGTTTTAGGGGTTCTTATTTTCATATCGATTTACTGCCGTTTCTAAAGTTTAATAAGGGGTGTTCAATACTTAGAATGCATATTGTGGCACATAATAAATTATAAACATTGAAGATTTATACGGTAACTTTAGAAATAAGATACACAATTCTTGAAGTATGTTAATTTCTATTATGTTTCTAATCCCGTTCTAATGAGTAAAGAAAACGTTAATGACCTTGTAAAATTTTTGCTACCATTTCCCGATAGCGTAAAAACCGCCGCTTTATGGTTAAGGGAATTTGTTTGGGACCTGTATCCCGAAACCAATGAACTCATTTATGATAACTATAATGCCCTCGCTTTTGGCTGGTCGCCTACTGATAAAGCCGGTGATGTTTTTTGCAGCGTTGCAGTTTTTAGCAAGCATGTAAACTTCGGTTTTAACAGAGGTTCCGAAATTCCGGATAAACAAAAGGTTTTACTTGGCGAAGCAAGCCTTTACCGGTATATAAAAGTGATTGATAAAGATAACTTTCCCGAAGAATACATAAAACACCTGCTCGAAATGGCTTATGAAAATTCGGTGTCGCGGCTAAAGCCGGTTAAAAAAGTAATTAAAGGTGAAACGATTGTAAAAATGATCTCTCCGGTTAAAAGAAGGCCTTTGTAAAAGTTGGCAGTCGGTAGTTTGCAGTGGGCTGTGCAGTTTACAATAAATATTTGCAGATTTACACCCGCAAACTGCCAACCGGAAACTGCCAACCAATTACTACCATATGGACATCGAATTCAATAAAAATGAAGATATAAACAAACAGCTTGTTTATGAACTAAATACCCGTCTTAAAAAAATATACCTGGGTGGCGGCGAAAAAGCGGCTGCAAAACAGAGAGAAAAAGGCAAAATGCTGGCCCGCGAACGGGTGGCCTATTTAATTGATAAAAATAAACCCTGGCTTGAAGTCGGCGCATTTGTAGCCGATGGCATGTATGCTGAACATGGCGGTTGTCCTTCCGGCGGGGTGGTATGCGGTATTGGTCATGTATCGGGCAGGCAATGCGTGGTGGTTGCCAATGATGCCACGGTTAAAGCAGGCGCATGGTTCCCGATAACCGCCAAAAAGAATTTACGCGCACAGGAGATAGCAATGGAAAACCGTTTGCCTATCATCTATTTGGTTGATTCAGCCGGTGTTTTTTTGCCTTTGCAGGATGAGATATTCCCGGATAAAGAGCATTTTGGCCGCATTTTCCGCAATAACGCCATCATGAGCAGTATGGGTATCATACAGATATCCGCTATCATGGGCTCTTGTGTAGCTGGCGGGGCTTATTTGCCAATTATGAGTGATGAGGCGATGATCGTAGAAGGTACCGGCTCGGTTTTTCTTGCGGGATCATACCTTGTAAAATCAGCCATAGGCGAGGATGTGGATAACGAAACATTGGGCGGAGCAACCACGCAATGCGAAATATCAGGTGTTACTGATTACAAACATCCAAATGATAAAGCCTGCCTCGATTCCATCCGCAATATTATGGGCATGGTTGGCGATTTCCCCAAGGCTGGTTTCGACAGGATAAAACCAATCCAGCCAAAGCTAAACGAAAAGGATATTTACGGTATATTGCCAGATAACCGCGAAAAAGCCTATGATATGATGGAAATAGTGCTGCGGCTGCTGGATAACTCGGAATTTGAGGAGTACAAAGCAGGCTACGGGCAGTCTATCATTTGCGGGCTTGGCCGTATTGATGGCTGGGCAGTGGGCATTGTAGCTAACGAGCGCAAAGTCATTAAATCAAAAAAAGGCGAAATGCAGTTTGGCGGGGTAATTTATTCTGATTCTGCCGATAAGGCCACCCGTTTTATCATGAATTGCAACCAAAAGAAAATACCGCTGGTATTTTTGCAGGATGTAACCGGTTTTATGGTTGGCAGCAGGGCCGAGCATGGCGGCATTATTAAGGACGGCGCTAAAATGGTAAATGCGGTAGCTAATTCGGTGGTGCCTAAATTTACCATTGTAATAGGTAACTCTTACGGCGCAGGCAATTACGCTATGTGCGGCAAAGCTTACGACCCGCGCTTAATCTATGCCTGGCCAAGTGCCAAAATTGCCGTAATGGGCGCAGGTTCGGCCGCTAAAACGCTGGTGCAAATGCAGGCCGCAGGCATAAAAGCAAGGGGCGAAGAAATTGATGACGTAAAGGAAGCCGAACTGCTAAAACAAACAACTGACAGGTACAATGCACAAACCACCCCTTACTATGCCTCGGCCAGACTTTGGGTTGATGGCATTATCGATCCGTTGGAAACACGAAAAGTGATTTCCATGGGCATCGAAGCCGCCAACCATGCACCGATTGAGAAGGCGTTTAATGTGGGGATTATACAAACGTAGGGATGATTTCGGATTTCGGAATTTCGATTTCGGATTGTTTTGATTTGGAATTTTATTTAAAAAATCAACGAAATCCAATAATCATTAAAATCAGCGGTCAAAACTGTTTGTAAAATTATTAAGACGCAAAGTATTGCGTCCCTACATTATTGCTATCTTCAATTTATGAAAAAACTCCTGCTACTGCCACTGCTCCTGCTACTCACCAAAACGCAAGCCCAAACCCCTATGGAAATCCATCAGCGGGCAATTTTGGTGGATACCCATAATGATATCCTTTCGAATGAATTGATCACCAAGCTTGATATCGGCCAGCTACAAACTACCGGTAACTTTGATTTGGTGCGCGCAAAAAAAGGAGGGCTTGATGCACAGGTATTCTCTATCTGGTGCGGCGAGGATTATGGTAAGGGGACGGCCTTTGCTTACGCTAACCGCGAAATAGATTCACTTTACGCTTTAATTGCCCGTTATCCCGATAAGATAACTTTGGTGCGTAATTCAAAAGAACTGGAAAAAGCTGTCAAAGAGAAAAAAATGGCGGCTTTGATAGGGGTAGAGGGCGGTCATATGATTGAAGACCGAATGGATTACATAGACAGCCTCGCCAAACGCGGCATGCGCTATTTAACGCTGACCTGGAATAACAGTACTTCCTGGGCATCATCAGCAAGGGATGAAACACACAGAAGAAGCTCATTGGCGCATGTAGGTCTTACGGATTTTGGCAAACAGGTGGTTCATCATTTAAATGACCTTGGAGTGACGATAGACCTTTCGCACCCCGGCGAACAAACTTTTTATGATGTATTGGCTACTACAAATAAACCTGTCATCGCCTCGCATAGTTGCGCCTATGCTTTAAACCCGGCATACAGGAATTTAAAAGACGACCAGCTAAAAGCCCTTGCAAAGAATGGCGGCGTGGTGTTTGTTAATTTTTATAGCGGCTTTGTAGATAGCACCTATTCTAAAAAAGCCGGCCGTTTTCTACGTGCGCATAAGGCAGAAATGGATTCCCTTGAAAAAATTTACCACGACCATGACCTCGCAAATATCCGGCTGAATGTTATTTATAAAACGGAATCAGACCAGATACGCCCGCCATTAAGCGAACTTATCCATCAAATTGATTACATCGTAAAACTCATCGGTGTTGACCATGTAGGTATAGGCTCTGATTTTGACGGCGCCGAATCTTATCCTTTGGGAATGGATGATGTAACGGATTATCCAAAAATCACGGCAGAATTGTTAAAACTCAACTATACCGAAAAAGATATAGACAAGATATTGGGCGGGAATTTTATTAGGGTCTTGAAGGCGAATACTGGCAAGTAAGTTTATCTAAACGTTTTATCATGAAATATTTTTTTGTTTTTATATTCTTGTTAGCTTGTTTGAATGCTGAATCACAAGCTATCAAAATATTCTTTGACAAAAACGATCAAATCCTTAAGGACAAGGATTCATTAAAGGCAGCTACCTACATTCTGAAAGAGAAGCTGGCTGATACCGGGTGGTATGTGAAGGAATATCAGAGCTGGTATATTTTAAGCGAGGGGATGTATAGGGACGAGAAAATGAAAATTCCGCAAGGAAAATTCACTTATTATTCGGTTGGGGCGAAAAGAGAAGCATCAACAACTATTCTCTATTCCTTTATCGAGAGAGTTGGTTATTATTCAAATGGCCTGAAAACAGGGACCTGGATAAAGTATGACAGCCAGGGAGGTAAAAATGAAATATCAAATTATACAGATGGAAAAAAAAGTGGCTTATATCAGCAGTATACTTATCCCGGTTATATTTTTGTTGATGGCAGCTATAAAAATGACAAAAGAGAAGGCGAATGGCACGTTTACAACAAAAAGGGCACAGTTATTTCGACAGACACGTACTTAGGGGGACGGGTAGTAAATTCGGTTAGGTTAAACCCCGATTCGGTTGACGCTGGTGGTAAAGAAATATATGTAACCGGTGTAAATGCCAGCAAAGATAAATCGGGGATAGTCGTGATTTCCGGGGACGCTTACGATAGTGGTGAAAAAGGCGATATTCAAAATGCTGCTCCTGATAGAGACTTTAAAATAGCGCTTACCAGGAAAGTCATGAAAGCAATGAGCGGCACGGAAGATGGCCAACTTTTAATAGGGTTTATGATTGACCGTAATGGTAACATAAGTTCTTTATCAATTTTGAAAGGATTTGGCAATGAATTAGATCGGATGGTCTACAATGCAATTCCTGATATTTGTAAATGGAACCCAGCTGTCCGCAATAATAAGGCGATTATTCAAAGTGTCTATTGTCGCGTTAAAATTCATAATTCCCAGGTTGCAGTCGATTATTTTTTTAACATGGCTGATGCAAACAAAGATTAAATTTCATAAGTCAAAATGTTGATGGTGTATGCAGGAAGTAGTGCTTAGTATCTTTACCAATAGCTGACCAATAAAACCCTCTTTTTTCTTACTTTTGCTCTTCAATTTTTAAAATACTAATGTCTCAAGATACTGAACACGTTAAATGCCTTATCATAGGCTCGGGCCCTGCTGGCTATACGGCGGCTATTTATGCATCGCGCGCTGATTTGAAACCAGTTATGTACACCGGTTTGCTTGCCGGCGGGCAGCTTACCCAAACTACTGATGTGGAAAACTATCCCGGCTACCCGCATGGCATTATGGGGCCTGATATGATGGAGAATTTCCGCCTGCAGGCTGAACGCCTGGGTACAGATATCCGTTTCGGTTATGTAAGTTCAGTTGATTTTTCATGCCTGCCGCATAAGGTAGTAGTTGATGAAAGCAAAACCATTTTAGCTGATACTGTCATTATTTCAACCGGTGCATCAGCAAAATGGCTTGGTTTAGAATCGGAACAAAAATATAGCGGCTTCGGTGTTTCGGCGTGTGCTGTTTGTGATGGTTTCTTTTTTAAAGGCCAGGATGTAGCAATAGTTGGGGCAGGGGATACCGCTGCCGAAGAGGCTACTTACCTTGCCAAGCTGTGCCGCAAGGTGTTCATGATTGTTCGTCGCGATGAGTTCAGGGCTTCAAAAGCAATGGTACACCGCGTATTAAATACACCCAACATCGAGATATTATACAATACCGAAACCAAAGAAATTGTTGGCGACGGTCAAAGTGTAACCGGTGTAACCGTAACAAACAACCTTACAAACGAGGAAAAAACACTTCCGGTAACCGGGTTCTTTGTGGCTATCGGCCATCATCCCAATACAGACATTTTCAGGGGTTGGATACATATGGACGAAACAGGCTATATAAAAACGACACCAGGCTCAACTACAACCAATATCGAAGGTGTATTTTGCTGCGGCGATGCGCAGGACCATATTTACCGCCAGGCTGTAACCGCAGCCGGTTCAGGCTGCATGGCCGCCATTGATGCCGAACGTTATCTGGCAGCTAAGGAACATGTGGTAACGGCTTAATCAGTTGGCAGTTTTGAGTGAGCAGTTGGCAGTAAAAACAGCGATCCGCCAACTGTCCGCCTAACAAAAAATCTGTGTAATCAAAAAAATCATTTAAATCAGCGGTCAAAATTCCGTATAATTGAATAAATAATCCATTTAATCAAATATACTACCATGGGAAAAGGAGATAAAAAAACACGAAAAGGCAAAATTGCCATAGGTTCATACGGCAAAAAGAGGCCGCATGATAATAAAAAGACCAAACCAGCCGAAGCTGTCGTTGCCGAAGAAAAAAAATAATTTGAAAGCCATCCTTCATAAAAAGGGTGGCTTTCTTTTGTGATACAGATTTTTTACACCTGTAAATGGAAATCTTTTTCAAAATCTGTTAACTTCACCACCTCATATTTATTAGGATTATTTATACGATGTTTAAAAAGACCTTTTTGCCGCTATGTATCTTTATGGCAGTTTCTGCCGGTATAGTTAATGCCCAGGATGGCGACCCTAATTTGGGAATAATCCCGGCGCCTGTTTCTGTTAAAAAAACTTCCGGAGAATTTGTATTGAGCCAGCAAACGGTTTTACTGGCTGATACAGTAACCAACAAAGCGGTTGTTTTTTTAACTGACTACTTGCAAAATAAAGCCATGCTGCATGTTCAGCTAAAACCAAATAATGGTTCAAGTGCGCCTAACAGCATTGTTTTAACAGCTACCGGCACCGATAACTTGCCTGCCGATGGTTACCGCTTAACCATTACCCCGCAGCAAATATTAATTGCAGGCAAAGGAGCAGGCCTGTTTTACGGCATACAAACATTGATACAATTAATACCCGAAAACAGAACAGCAGCGATAAAACTACCAAGCGTACAAATAGAAGATTATCCGCGTTTTGGCTATCGCGGTTTGATGCTGGATGTTTGCCGTCATTTCTTTTCGGTAGAGTTTGTTAAAAAATATATCGACCTGATGGCTGCCTATAAGCTGAATAACTTTCACTGGCATTTAACCGATGACCAGGGCTGGCGCATCGAAATAAAAAAATATCCGAAACTGACCCAAATTGGCAGTCAACGGGCACAAACGGTGATCGGTAACTATCACGACCGTACGCCGCAGCAATATGATAACACCCCGTATGGCGGTTATTATACACAAGACCAGATTCGCGATGTAGTTAAATACGCTGCCGACAGGTATATCAATATCGTCCCCGAAATTGAAATGCCCGGCCACTCTGAAGCTGCACTGGCCGCCTATCCCGAATTAAGCTGCGACCCGTCGCAAACTTATAAAGTAGCCGAAACATGGGGCGTTTTTCACGACATCTATTGTCCATCAGATAAAACATTTAATTTTTTGCAGGATGTGTTAACAGAGGTGATGGAACTTTTTCCAAGTAAGTACATACACATAGGTGGCGATGAAGCGCCAAAAGATGTTTGGAAGAAAACACAGTTTTGTCAGGACCTGATAAAACAGCTGGGTTTGCAGGATGATAAAACATCCAGCAAAGAAGATAAACTGCAAAGCTATTTTATACAGCGGATAGAAAAATTTGTAAACTCAAAAGGGCGTAGTATTATTGGCTGGGACGAGATATTAGAAGGTGGCCTTTCGCCAAACGCTACTGTAATGAGCTGGCGTGGCGAAGAAGGGGGCATAGCAGCTGCACAGCAAAACCATAATGTTGTGATGACGCCAGGCAGCGGCGGCCTTTACATTGATGCACAGCAAGGGAAAGCAAACGAAGAGCCATTAAGCATTGGCGGTTATGATCCTTTGAGTAAAATTTACAGCTATAACCCAACACCTGATGTTTTAACACCCGACCAGCAAAAATTCATCATTGGTGTTCAGGCCAACTTATGGACTGAATATATCCCATCGGATACAAAGGTTGAATATATGCTGATGCCAAGGCTGATGGCCTTATCGGAAGTAGCCTGGACGCCTCTGGCCAATAAAAACTTTTCGGACTTTGCGGATACCCGCCTGCCATCACACCTGGAAAAGATCGATAAAAACAACTTAGACTACCGGGTACCAAATGCGATTGGTGCAAAAGATACCATTGTGTTCGGCAGGCAATTAAATGTGAACTTAAAACCATCAGTTACCGGCGCTAAAGTTTTTTATACTATTGATGGTTACAAGCCAGATGCAACTGCTATTGAATATAGTGCGCCGATGACCTATAACATTCCGCCCGACCAATACCGCGAGTTGAAAACGATAGTGATAACCCAATCGGGGAAACAGAGCCACATAGGTCACCTCGTAGTGTACAATAAAATGCCGTTGCCTGCGGTTAACTACACAGGTAACGCAAAAGGTATGAAATACCAATTGTTTACAGGTGAATTTACAAGCCTCGAGCAGTTAAAAGGAGCGGCTGTAATTGATACAGGTATAGTCCAAAGTTTTAACACTTCGGCATTCAAAAAAAATATGCATGGCTTTGGGGTAATATATAGTGGTTTTATCCGTATTGATACTGACGGCGATTATGGGTTCTCAACAGCTTCGGCCAATGGGTCGCAATTGCTTATTGATGAGCAGCCTGTTGTTGATAATGATGGTAAACATGGTGTATTTGACCAGGGTGGAGCGGTGCCATTGCTGAAAGGTTATCATAAGATCACCATAAAGTACTTTGATGCAGGCAGCGCGGGGACTTTAAGGGTAATGATGACCATCCCCGGAAAACCAAAAGGTGAAATATCGCCGGATATGATGTTTAATTAACCAGGTAATGAAAATGAAACACCCCTATTATTTGTTTTTGCTGGTTATTGGTTCGCTTATAACGGGTTGCGGTAGTAATGATAAGCCGATGAGTACAACACCGTCTGCACCTGCAAAGCCAGTTTTAATGGAGCCCTTCCGGTATCATAAAATGATAGAAGTTTCGCCGGGGCAGGATTATGATATTTTAAGCTGGGGCAGGGGTTCATCAAAAGTGGGCGCGTTTGAAATTTTACATTCTGACTCTGCCGCTGCTAAATTCACTACTACCACAGGCGATCTTGATGGCGCCATTGTTGATGTTTTTAATACAGACATGGACCTTGATGGCAATCCGGAGATATTGATACAAACGAAAGGTAATGATACGCTTTACTATACCCATGTTTTTGCCTTTGAATTCACCAACGGCAAAGCTGAAAAGCTGGATTTCCCAAAGCTAACCGAAAAGTATAAAAAGGGATACAGGGGCAACGATAATTTTTATGTAAAGGATGGCCAGCTCATCCGCGAATTCCCCATTTATGATGGCAATGGAAAAGATGCCAAAACAACAGGGGCAAAGCGTCAGTTGCTATATGGTTTACGCAATAATAGTTTTACGGTAAAGCAATTAAGCAAAGATTCCACAAACGTTACTTCTGCTAAGCCGGTTAAAATTACAGCTGTACAAAATTCGCAGCCTAAAAAGAAAATTACTTCTGAAAAAAAGCATAAAAAGAAGCACAGAAGGCATCATAGCGATGAGGGATAAAAAGCCCGTTAAACATAGATAAAAATTTCCATATTGCGAGTTGTTATTTTACCATCTAAAAAATCCTGCATTGTTTGAACAAGCCTTCAATTTCTGCTTCAGAAAAAAAAATATTCCGGAATATTTACATTTTCACCAGGCTTCGCCATAAACAAATTTAAGTAGTTTTAATTATCTTTGAATAAACACCAACAAAAATGATTATTGAACGAAATAGTAAAGAGGTCATTATAAGATTACCGGCTTCTATAAATACAGATGACTTACAGGATTTTATTGACTATACCCGCTATAAAGAACTTACTTCTAAAAGCATCGCCACTCAAAAGGATATTGATGAACTTGCAGATAAAATAAATAAGGATTGGTGGACAGAAAATAGAAAACGTTTTATTAAGTGAAACTAAAAATCGTTGTCGATACCAATATAGTTTTTAGCGCCATTCTAAAGCCAGGGAGCAGAATTGGAAAGATCATTCTAACCTCAAAAAAACATTTTCAATTTTATACTTGTGATTTTCTAAAAACCGAATTATTAAAGCATAGGGATAAATTACTAAAACTCACTAAACTTTCATCTCACGAACTTGACGAATTAGAATTCCTGCTCACTAAGAACATTGTTTTTATTAACGAAAACCTACTGCCCGAAAAAATAATTACAACTTCAGAAAATATTTTAACTGGCATTGATTTAAATGATACCCCTTTTGTTGCGTTGACTAAACATTTGAAAGCAAAGCTTTGGACTGGAGATAAAGAATTAGCGTTAGGCATTGAAACAAAAAAGTATATTGAAACATTGACAACCATCCAATTATCAGATTTATTGGATAAATTGGAGAGAAGTTAGCCAAAGTAATATCTCAGACCTTCGCGCCTAAAACCCACCGCCATGCCCAGCGGGTGGCGCGGTTAAAGCCTTTCCACTCATCAACAAATTTAATGATGTCGTTAAGGCAGGTTTCGCTGAATTTCTTTTTGAAATTACGGGCAGCCAGCTTATACACTTGCTGGGGATTTTCGAGGCCAATGCGTTCGTATATTTCTTTTTTTACGTACATGGTACGCACAAACAGAATATTGAACAAAATTACATAACTGTATAAAGTGCGTTTTATGTATCCGGCTTTTTCGGAATATGTTTTTAAAAGGCTTTTGGTAAAAAGTATATGACGGGCTTCTTCGATGTTATGCAAATCAAACATCTTTTTTAAAACGGGATAAATATTTGGCGTCCGCCGGGCATAATTGCCATAAACATCGGTAACCAGTTCAACAGAAACACTGCCCATAAAAAGGTAATCGGCAGGGAGGTATTTATTGCTGAATTCACCAAAAAATTTGTGTATTCGCGACTGTTTTATAGGGCTGCCGCCGATCTTTTGAATAGCCTGGCCAAACATTTCCTGGTGCCTGAATTCCTCGATCAGCTCCCTTAGTAAGAACCGGTGTTCAACATCATCTAACGGAAGCGTAAGTATATGCCTTGTCATAAAAAGGCAAAACAAGCACTCGCCCCATGCATAGGATGCTATTACCTGTACCAGCTCATGCCTGCCGAGATCCAGTTTTTGGGTAGGGGTAAGGGTATCATATATCTCAAACCCGTGCAGGGAAGTTAGCATTTCGGGCAGAAAAATATCCTCCGGTTTTGGTTCAACATCCCAGGGGATATATGTTTCCGGCATTAAGGGATGTTCCTTACTGATCTTTATTAAACGCTCAACCTCATTTACATCCATAAAGCAAATTTACGTAATAACATGCAGACACGATGTATTGCATCTCTACGTATTATTACCCGGAATCATTTTATTTGGTTGCCTTAAGCAAACAGCTGCCCTATATCCTTAAACGATTTAAATTCAAGGGCATTGCCAGATGGGTCTAAAAAGAATAGTGTTGCCTGTTCGCCGGGCAAGCCTTTAAAACGGATATAAGGCTCTATTACGAATTTGATGTTGTTTTCTTTTAGTCTTTTCTCAAGCGCATGCCATTCATCCCATTCCAAAACAACGCCATAGTGGGGTATAGGTACATCATGGCCGTCAACAGGGTTAAAATGATGTTTAACATCTTCGGCGGGTCGTGGTTTTAAATGTATAACAAACTGGTGGCCATACAGGTTAAAATCTGTCCATATATCCGAGCTGCGCCCTTCGCTGCAGCCCAATACTTCCCTGTAAAATTTTCTTGCTTCTTCTATATCGTACACCGGTACGGCTACGTGGAATGGGGTTAATTTATTTTGCATTGGTTGATCGGGTTGATTAAGTTGATTAGGTTGAATAAGTTAGATTTGGTTCATTGTGTTATAAAGGTTGCTGTTGTTAAGTATTTTAACTACTTACCAAATAAACTCAATCAACCACTCACTTAATCAACTACTTTACATTATACCTAAAAATCTGCCGGCCTAAGTTACCATCTTTATCAATACCTTCAATGGTAACGCGGTACGTTCCGGGGCTATCAGGATTAAAGTATTCAACGGAGGCGCTGCCGGTTTTATCGGTGTTTACATTAGGGTTCCAGTAAATTGTGGTACGTATATCAAGCTTGTTTGATTGGGTTTGCCTCGGCCCTGTGTAACGGGGTAAATAAAACGTCCTTATTGCAGCATAACCCTGTGGGTTAAAAGTTATCTCGTTTTTTTGCGGTATCAGGCTTTTTAAGTCCTGGTAGCTTATTTTTGTGCCTTCCGGCATTTTTTTCAGGTTAACTACAATGGCGCCGTTGGTGCCGTAAGCGCTATTTATCAGGCCCAGTTCATCTTTAAAAAACACTTCCACAGTTTCAATTTCAGACGGATTAATTGTATTTAACGTGTTGACATCTACCGGGGCCCCCCTTAAAAATATCGCCGCCGGCGTTCTGTTGCCCGCCGTATAGTCCCTCATTACATAAAAATTATTATCCTGAAAAGTCATGCCCCCGGCAAGCGCTTTTATGCATTCCAAAGCATTTGCGCAACCTTCAAGTTGTTGGCTTGTAATAAGACGGTCTGGCTGGTCGCTTAAGCTTGTTAAACTTCCATAGTCTTTATGGCTCGCCAGTTTAACTATCTTGGTATCCTTAATCACTACTTCTTTTAATATATGCGAATCAATGAATTGCATTTTGCTATTCTTTAAATACGGGCTAAGCGCACTGTCTATGTTTAGCATCCCATCGGGCGCGTTGTAATTTATCGGGGCATTTTGGGCTGGCTCGTTGTCAACTGTAAGCACAAGGTCGGCGGCGCGGTCGTTACCGCGTGCGCTTAAAGTAACTTTAGTGGAATCTGAAAATATAAGGTCTTGAAATTTAAAGCGGCCTTCAACATCGGTAGTGGCATTGGCGCTAAAACTTTTATCTGGAATAGTTAAATGTACATTGCCACGATTAACAGGTATACCACTTGAAGCCCGCAACGAGCCAGTGATGTCAATACCCTTTTCGGCGCCAAAATTTATAGCCGGAAATTTGTTATTAAGGATATCATCATATGAAAAACGGCGATAACCTTGCGTCATTAATAAAACATCAAGATCGGCCTGTGCTTTTGCATCCGGATGATTGAAATAATAATTAGGTTTTTCTATATATCCCTTAATATCCGATGTTAGCAGTAAATTAGTTAATATAGTTGTTTCGGCATTTTCATCAAACGGAACTTTTGTTTCATCAATTACCGAAACAGAGAAGTTGCCCTCATCCGGCTGTCCGTCATTCTTGGCGGCTATATTTAATTTTGCCATTTGCCTCGTATCATAAGTAGGATGGTCACTGCTAACAGCCAAATTCAACTGGTCGTTATGCTGTATAAATGCTATACGTTCGCTTATTGGCTCACCGTCAAATGTGAAAAGCGTCACCTGCACTATGCCTGTCGGGAATTTGCTTTTAGGGACTGAGGCGCCGTAAAACTGGTTTTGTAAAACTGCTTTTGCAGCATAACATATAACACCACTTGATTTAGCCAGGATAAAGAAAGTTTTACCCCCATAATCTTTAATGAATGCCGGGTCGGCTTGTAGTTTGATGCCTAAAACATCCGGATCGTTATTTTCAATGCTCAGGCTTATGTCATCGGTAATCATCTTGGGTAATTCAGGGGTAGCCTTTGACCCATCGGCAAATGTTACGTTCGCAGTATAAGTTTTGCCGTCTTCGGGCGCAAACATAAAAAAACCCATCCCTAAATGCGAGGATGAAAATTGCGCTACCACATTGTTGGTATTATCAGTAATAGTACCGGTTACATCAATTCCGGTACCATCTGGTTTTATCGCTTTAAAAGCCACTTTTGTGCGTAAGCCAATTATAAGCTGGCCGCCTTCCGGAAAAAACTGAATGTCGTTTGGTTTGGAAATGGATTTTAGCGGGAAGGTATTAGTGGCCTGTTTTTGCTTATCGTTATCTATGACAGTTACCATATTGGCCGAATCGAGGCTTAAGTTTTTAAGGTTTATAAAACTGATATCGATAAACCCGTTTTTGTCCGTTAATCCTCTTCCTTTAGCTATTGTTTCGTCTTCCCTTATCACCGTCCAGCTTACTTTTTTATCAACGAGCGGATTGCCCTGGTCATCTTTATAATAAATGCCGGCCGAAATTTTTGGTAATTTATTTACAGTAGCAGTTTTTAAAGAAATATTGGTGGATACCGGGTTATTTATAGCATCGCCAATGGTGATGTTTTTATTAAAAAAATAGGCAGGCCCTGCATTATTCATATACATAGTATAGGCAACAACCCGGTAATTTCCCTTTTTGTAGGTGTATTGCGAAACCGGAAAACTACCCCAGCCGACGCTGTTTTTTACCTGTAATTTTACCGACTGCATTACTGAGTCGGTCGGACTTAAAATATCAACATAAATAACTTTACTTAAGCCTGATGGCTGGTGATGATAAAGCGTTAAATAAGCTTTAAACCAAATGGTGTCGCCTAAGGCATAGTAGGGTTTATCAAAATGCAGGTAAACCTTTTCAGTGGGGAAACTGGTGTATAAAGTAGCGCTCTTAGTCATGATCTGGTTTAATACCGACACGTCATTCTGAGCGGATGCAGGAGAATAAAAAACAATTAAAAACAGAAAAAGAGAAAAGAATATTTTAAAAAATTTCATAATTGGAGATTTATCCGGCTGTAGCTGGCTAATATAGCCCATTGACAGTTAAAAATGATAAAAAGGGTGATACTTTAACATTTTTTTACACATGATAACAATAGTTTTACTTAACAACTATCTGCACCGTATTCCTGCTTACCTGTTCAAGTAAAACAGTTTTGTCGGCTGCTAAAGCACTTAGCGAAGAAGGTGTATAATGCCGCATGGTGATTAAAGAAAGCCCGTCATTATATTTTACCTTAAAATCATGACTTAACGCTTGTAATAGCTTTTTAAACCTTTCCTCATAAAGGTCGATGCAAACTGTAAAACTAAGGGCCGAAGTTTGCATCATATTTACTTTAACATGGCACTTTGAAAAAAAACCAAAGATTTCGCTTAAATGGTTTTCCGAAATAAAAGAATAATCCTTTGCGGATACCGATAACAATACCTGGTTTTGCTTTAGAATAATTATCGGCTTTAAAAACTGGTTAACCGCATTATCTTTAATAACAGTTCCGGGGGCTTCAGGATCGGTAAAGGATTTTACCATTAATGGTATTTTGGCATTTTGTAGCGGTTTTATAGTTTTGGGGTGGATAACGCTGGCGCCATAAAAAGTCATTTCGATAGCTTCGTTATAACTTAGCTCATCAAACTTAACTGTATCCTCAAAAAATTTAGGGTCGGCGTTTAATATGCCGGGAACATCTTTCCAGGTAGTTACCGATTCAGCGCCTAAGCAGGCAGCGAAAATTGAAGCGGTGTAATCCGACCCTTCGCGCCCTAAAGTGGTGGTAAAATTCTCGGATGTGCCACCCAAAAAACCTTGCGTAACCACTATACTATTTTGTAACAACCCGGGAATATCACGGTTGATAACAAAACGCGTTTTATCCCATTGCACTATGCCTTCACGATAAGTATTATCCGTATGAATATAACCGCGCACATCCAGCCACCGGCTTTTTATGCCGGCTTTATTCAAATATGCATTAACAATGCGGGTTGCCACCAGTTCGCCGATGGAAACTATTTGATCATAGGTGAAATCGTAATCGTCATGCGGCTCATCCTCAATTATCCAGTCGATCTCCACAAAAGTATTGGCTACCTCATCAAAAACCGGATGCGAACGCTCGAACAACTGTTCTAAAATGGTGTAATGATATTTCTTTACATTTTCAAAAATATCATGTACGGTATCGTCACCATCAATATATGCTTTTGTAAGTTTTTCGAGCGCATTGGTGGTTTTGCCCATTGCAGAAACAACGATGACCAATTGTTCGCCCTCAAACCTTTTAACAACACTGGCAAGGTTAACTATACCATCGGCATCTTTTACAGATGCCCCTCCAAATTTAAATACAAGCATTATTTAATGTATTGCGAAACGACCGTATTTGGCCGAAGTAGTGATTTAATTTGTGAATAGGGAATTAATAAGTCGGTTGTGCCTCCCGCGTACGATTTAATTTCATAAGTATTATAAAAGAAATCGATGCCCAGCGGCGTAATCCTGAAATTGTCATTTAAAGCAAACTCACCATTTTCGAAATTGTAATCGTTCAGTGGTTCGTTCTTACCCAATTTTTCATCTTTCCGGAATATTTTTTCGGCTATGGCGGTGAATTTGGGGTCGTAATCGTTAACCAGCAGGTCATCTATAGAAATTACCCTATCAGTTTTGGTGTCCCAGTTGAAATATTCTTCCGAGCTATTGGGATGAGCACCGCCCGACATTTCCTGCTTAACGTCGATAACAATAAGGCTTGAGCCTTGCGTTAATACGCTGATATTTAATTCATAGGTCATCGGCTGTTGCTGTTCTGATGTACTGTCAACGGATGAATAAACGCCAACAACATCTTTTATTGTTTTTTCAAAATCTTTTGAGTCTCGGCTTTCTCCGCCCATATAAGGGTTTAAATTATTTAGAATTATTTGTTTTATAGTGTCGTTTAATAGTGAATCTTTATTAAAAACCGGGTAGTATACTGCGGTATAGCTGCAACCGCCTGCATTTTTACAACTGTCCGTCCGGCTGTCTTCCCCATTGTAAGTATAAGCAAGGGTATCCTTTGAGGATTGTCGTGCTGATTTATGGGCGCCCTTTCGAATAACTGCCGCTGTGATTTTGCCGAACGCAAAAGTTGCGAATAACAAGGCAAACAATGTACTAAATATGGCGGCCCTTTTTTGCATCATACTTCCATCCTCAAAAGCTGTTCTTTTGATAAAGCCGCATTTAGCCAGCCTGCTTCGACGACAGCTTCATATTTTTTGTAGAAATTGATAGCCGGTTCATTCCAGTCGAGTACCTGCCATGTCATACCGTTAAAGCCCAACTCTTTTGCCTCGGCAATAAGCCTGTCAAACAACAGCTTGCCGATGCCTTTACCGCGCATATCCTCTGTAATAATAAGGTCTTCAAGGTACATGCGGCAGCCTTTCCAAGTAGAGTAGCGGATATAATACAGCGCAAAGCCAACTATTACACCATTAACTTCTGCCACAAAAGCTTTCCAAACCGGGTTTTTTCCGAAACCGGCATCTTCAAACTCGTCCAGGGTGACGGTAACTTCTTGCGGCGCCCTTTCAAAAAGCGCGAGCTCATTTACAAGTTCCAGTAAACGCGGACAATCTTCTTTTTTTGCTATTCGTATATTAATCATTAGTGGACTATGATTTTTAAGATTAAAAGATAATAGGATTAGATAACCATCACTTATAGGATTTTAAGATACCAGGATTTTAAAAAGGCAAATCATAAAATCTTTTGATCCTATAAATCTTAGTTGTTTTTCCAGTGTTTTATAATTCTTTGCCCAAATATTGTGCTTCCAAGTCGCACCATATTGCTGCCCTGCTCAATGGCTACTTTATAGTCGGCAGACATGCCCATCGAAAGTGTGTCAAAAGCTGCATCTTTCCTGAAAAAGCTTTGCTTTATACCGTCAAAAAAGGTTTTAAGCTCATAATACTCTTCTTTTACCTGCTTTTCATTGTCGGTATTAGTGGCAATGCCCATCAGGCCCCGGATACGGACATTCTTTAACGCCGCCAGGTCTTCTGAGCGCAACAGCTCAATAGCCTCATCAAACCCAAGCCCGTATTTTGTTTCCTCATCGGCAATATATATCTGCAAAAGGCAATCTATTACGCGGTTATTTTTTTCCGCATGTTTATTTATTTCCTGCAAAAGCTTCATGCTGTCAACCGATTGTATCATGCTGATAAATGGCGCAATGTATTTTACCTTATTGCTTTGCAGGTGGCCTATAAGGTGCCATTGTATATCTTTCGGTAGCTGTTCGTACTTTTCAACCAGTTCCTGCACCATGTTTTCGCCAAATAAACGCTGCCCTGCATCATAAGCTTCCTGCACTTCTGCGGCCGGTTTTGTTTTCGATACTGCTATTAATGTAACCTTTATTGGTACCGTCTCTTTTTTTAAGCTTCTAATATTATCTGCAATGCTCATTTATCCGTAATTTTGCTCAATTATAAGCCGCTAAATTACAGAATGCGTAAATATATCACCCTGTTTTTTTCAGTAACGTTTTTTTTATTTGCCTGCAAAGGTGGTAAAGCTCCGGCAAGCGTCATTAAACATGACCAAATGGTTAGTTTGTTAACCGATTTACATATTGTTGATGGCAGTTTGTATTCTGCACCTCAAGCCCCGGATAGTTTATACAAATATGGCATTGATAAATACATGATTGCGTTTAAAGATCACCATACCGACTCGGTACAATTTAAGGCAAGTCTAAAGTATTATACCACTCAACCAGTTGAACTCCAGGCCATATACGACCAGGTATTGGTAAACCTTAAAAAGAAAACGGATTCCTTAAGTAAACCGCAACAACAATATGCTATACCCAAAAAATAGTGTTGATAAACTGGGTTTTACCGAGATAAAAGAGTTAATTAAAGCACATTGCCTGAGTGAAATGGGCCGCCAGATGGTTGACAGGATACAGGTAATGGATAATTTCGACCTTATCCGGAAGTTTTTGAGCCAGGCCAACGAGTTTAAAAATATACTGGAGAATGATGAGGCGTTGCCTATCCATCATTTTTTCGATATAAAAACGCTTGCCAATAAAGCAAAAATTGAAGGAATATTTTTAAGCGAGGAAGAATTTTACCAGGTACAGGCATCACTAACTACCGTGTTTGCCGTAATTGCCTATTTTAATGATAGGGAAGGCCTGTATCCAAACCTCGAAGCTTTATTTGAACATTTACCGATAGAAAAAGCCATTCTTAAAAAAATTGGACTAATCATCGATGAAAAAGGAAAGATAAGGCCAAACGCCTCGCGCGAATTGCAGGATATTACATCGGGCATTGCTAAGGCTGAACAGGAAGCCCGTAAAAAAATAGACCAGGTTTTTAAAAATGCCACAAGCAGCGGCTGGACGGCGGATGGTTCGTTAACCGTTCGTGATGGGCGTTTATGTATTCCCTTATTGGCCGAAAACAAGCGCAAATTAAAAGGTTTTATCCATGATGAATCTTCATCAGGCCAAACAGTTTATATTGAACCTGAGGAGGTTTTTACTTTAAATAATAAGGTACGCGACCTTGAGTTTGATCGCCGACGGGAAATTGTAAAAATATTAACTGCATTAACGGATGACTTAAGGCCTTATGTGCCGCTCTTACTATCGTACCACAGCCTGTTAACAAAACTTGACTTTGTAAGGGCTAAAGCGCTTTTCGCAATTGATATCGAGGCCGAAATGCCGCAGGTTGTAAACGAAGCAAAGCTTAAATTAACAAATGCGCGGCACCCTTTATTGTTGTTAAATTTCAGGAAAGAAAAAAAGGCAGTTGTTCCGTTAAATGTTGTGATAGACGAACGCACCAGGGTGATCGTAGTATCGGGGCCGAATGCTGGCGGGAAATCAGTTTGTATGAAAACGGTTGGGCTTTTGCAGATGATGGTACAGGCCGGGTTGCTGATTTCCGCTTCGGAAGTGAGTGTTGTTGGCGTTTTCAAGCAGCTATTTGTCGATATTGGTGATGACCAGTCGATTGAAAGTGATTTAAGTACTTATAGCGCCCACCTTTCAAAAATGAAAACCTTTGTTGAACAGGCAAATGGAAAAACATTGATATTGATAGATGAATTTGGTACAGGCACCGACCCGCAGTTTGGCGGCCCGATTGCCGAAGCTGTATTAGAATCGTTAAACCATAAAAAGGTAAAAGGGATGGTGACGACCCACTATTCGAACCTTAAAATATTTGCCAGCCATACCGAGGGGCTTGAAAATGCATCTATGCTTTTTAACAACGTTGAAATGCTGCCGCTTTATATGCTGGAAGTTGGGAAACCCGGCAGTTCATACGCCTTTGAGATAGCACAGAAAATCGGCTTACCCCAAAATGTGATTAACCTTGCTAAGAATAAGGTCAGCGCGGGCCAAAAGAAAGTGGATACGTTACTGGTTGACCTTGAGCGTGAGAAAAAAGAAATCTTCGATACCAAAATAAAACTGGATAAACAGCAGAAGCAGGTTAACGAACTGCTGGCCGAGAATGAAAAACTAAAGAGCTATCTTGAAGAAAATAAAAAGGCGCTGATAAAAGATGCCAAAGACCAGGCAAAAAACATCATTTTAAACGCCAATAAACTGGTTGAAAACACCATATCAGAAATTAAAAGCAGCAATGCTGATAAGGAGATTACCCGCAACCTGCGCGAAAATTTAAATATCGAGCTGCAAAAAAACACAGTTAAGCCAACAGTTGTTAAACCATTACCGGATGCTGAAGAGCTTAAGCCCGGCGATTGGGTGAAGCTCATCGACAGTGAAACCAGCGGCCAGGTAATTGAAATTATAAAAGACAATGTGGTAATTGCGATTGGCGATTTACGTACCGTAGCCAAAAAGAAACGCGTTATCAAAGTAGCAAAATCGACCGTACCAAAAGAGATCAGGAAAAGTTTTAACAATAATACCGGCGATATAGCAAACTTTAGCCCCGAAATTGATGTGCGGGGCCAGCGTACGGAAGATGCTTTAAGCAATATTGAGCGGTTGTTTGACAGGGCATTGATGATGGGTTTTGGTAGCTTAAAGATTATCCATGGCAAAGGCGATGGCATATTACGTAAAATGATACGCCAATACCTTAAAAAATATGAACAGGTTGACCGCATGGAAGATGAACATGCCGACAGGGGCGGGGATGGGATAACTTATGTATATTTGAAATAGGCAGCCCCACCCAACCCTCCCCGGTAGGGAAGGCTTTTAACTAAAAGAAAATCGAAAGTCTCCCCAACAGGGGGAGATTTAGAGGGGGCTAATGACAATTAAAATCAATAATATGTGCCGCAAATATCTTTTCTTTTGTCTTGCTGTCGCGATCAGCCTCAACTGCGCTGCCCAATCTGTCATCAAAGCCAATGACACTCACATTCGATATGAAGGCCGCATTGCTATGACAGATTCCACCGCCGAACTGTCATGGCCTGCCAGCGCTATAAAAATAAACTTTACCGGAACCCGCATCAGGGCGGTTTTAGCGGATGAAAGATCAGATAATAACTACAATGTTATTGTCGATAATAAAGTAATAAGCGTTCTTCATCCGTTGCAGCAAAAAAAGGAATATGTGCTTGCCGAAGGTTTAAAACCCGGTAAACACACCCTTGAATTATTTAAACGCACCGAAAGCAACATGGGCAAAACCTGGTTTTACCAGTTTGGCCTTGGAAAAAATGGTAAAATTTTATCCGCACCGCCAACCCCAAAACGTAAAATTGAGTTTTTCGGGAATTCAATATCCTGCGGGTACGCCGATGAGGATACTACCGGGAAAGACCGCGGCACCAGTCCTTATGAAAACGGTTATTTAAGTTATGCCGCATTAACTGCCCGGCATTTTAATGCTGAATTGCATAATACCTCAAAAAGCGGGATAGGTATCACCGTTAGCTGGTTTCCATTAACCATGCCCGAAATGTACGACAGGCTCGATGCTACTGATCCCTTAAGCAAGTGGGATTTCTCTAAATACACCCCGGATTTAGTTATAATCAACCTGTTTCAAAATGACTGCTGGATAGTTAACCTGCCCAATAACGACCAGTTTAAAGCAAGGTTTGGCACCATACCCCCAACGCCCGAATTTATAATTAATGCATACGCTAATTTTGTAAAAAGTGTGAGGAGCAAATATCCTAAAGCCCATATCATTTGTATGTTGGGCAGTATGGACGCCACAAAAGCAGGTTCACCATGGCCGGGATATATTGATAAGGCAGTGGCAACCTTAAACGATAATAACATTTACACCCATTTTATTCCTTATAAAAACACAAACGGGCACCCGAGCCTAAAAGAACAGCAAGCAATGGCTGATGATCTGATCACCTATATTGACCAACATATTAAGTGGTGAAGTGGGTCATAGTCCATAGCTCATAGCCGAAAGGAGAGATTTGTTAATGTCAATAGTCTATAAATCATTGCAAATTTGCTGCCATATTTTTCGCAATAAAAAAACTATGGACCATGAGCTATGAACCATGAACTATAAGTAATTTTGCCCCACCAATTATAAAACATGAACAAAGTAGTTAACGGCGCTGATGAGGCTGTCCGCGATATTAATGACGGTGCAACCCTTATGCTCGGTGGTTTTGGCCTGTGCGGCCTGCCCGAAAATTGTATTGCGGCCCTGGTGCGAAAAGGGGCAAAAGACCTCACCTGTATTTCAAACAATGCCGGCGTTGATGATTTTGGCATCGGCCTGATGCTGAAGCAAAGGCAGGTCAAAAAGATGATATCTTCCTACGTTGGCGAAAACGCTGAATTTGAGAGGCAATTGCTGAGCGGCGAGCTTGAGGTTGAGTTGATACCACAGGGCACCTTAGCAACGCGCTGTATGGCATCCGGTTATGGCATGCCGGCAATTTTCACCCCCGCAGGCATCGGCACCGAGGTGGCCATAGGCAAAGAAGTACGAAACTTTAATGGTAAGGACTATTTAATGGAAATGGCTTTTGAAGCTGATTTTGCCATAGTAAAAGCATGGAAAGGCGACACCATGGGCAACCTGGTTTACAAGGCAACTGCGCGCAATTTTAATGCGGTTATGGCAATGGCCGGGAAGGTGACCATTGCCGAGGTGGAGGAACTGGTGCAGCCAGGGGAACTTGACCCTGATCATATACACACGCCTGGAATTTATGTGCATAGGATTTTCCAGGGCAAGGACTATGAAAAAAGGATTGAACAAAGAACAGTTAGGAAAAAATAAAAAACTATGTCATTGCGAGCGGAGCGTGGCAATCCCGTAGCTATAAATAGCGGCTATGCACAGCGATGAGATTGCTTCGTCGTTCCTCCTCGCAATGACAAAATTGAAAAAGGAAAATGCTTGATAAAGAAGGTATCGCAAAGCGAATTGCAAAGGAAATAAAAGACGGCTTTTATGTGAACCTGGGTATTGGTATCCCAACACTTGTGGCTAATTATATCCCTCATAATATTGATGTGGTATTACAATCGGAAAATGGCCTGCTGGGTATGGGGCCATTCCCTTTTGAGGGCGAAGAGGATGCTGATGTGATAAACGCGGGCAAACAAACTATCACCATGCTGCCTGGCTCGGCCGTGTTTGATTCTGCTATGAGCTTTGGGATGATACGGGCAAAAAAAGTAAACCTTACCATCCTCGGCGCTATGGAAGTATCAGAGAACGGGGATATAGCCAGTTGGAAAATACCGGGCAAAATGGTAAAAGGCATGGGCGGGGCAATGGATTTGGTGGCATCTGCCGAAAATATTATCGTTGCCATGCAGCATGTAAATAAAGCAGGAGAATCGAAACTATTGCCAAAATGTATGCTGCCGCTAACCGGGATAAACTGTGTCAAAAAAATTGTAACAGAATTGGCAGTATTTGATGTATTGCCAGAAGGCGGTTTTAAGTTATTGGAACGTGCGCCCGGCGTAAGTATCGAACAAATTAAAAATGCAACAGCAGGTAAACTGATAATTGACGGCGATGTGCCTGAGATGGTTATTTAATTCAATTTGAAAATTTGGTGATTTGAAAATTTGAAGATTAAAAAAGCGTGTTATCATTTTCAAATCAGCACATTTTCAAATCTTCAAATTAACTCATTTTCAAATTAAAATCCTTTCCCTCAACTGCTTCGAAATCACTTCCGTTACACAAATAATATCCCGCGCTTCTTGTGTATTGTTGGTGATCACCTGGTCGCATTCGTCCCGATAGGGCAATAAATATTTGTTATAAGCCGGCTGTACATGGTTTACCCATCTGTACATTACATCCTCGGGCGAGTAGCCGCGTTCTGTCAAATCGCGCTTTATGCGGCGTTGCAGGGCTATATTGTCATCTGCTTCAATAAAAATTTTTAGATCGAGGATTGCGGCTATTTCTTTGAAATGGAGGATAAATAAGCCTTCAACTATCATTATCGGCGCAGGCTTAATTTCGAGCATTTTAGGCTCAATATCGGGATTGTTAAAGGTATATTCTTTTTTGAGGATCGTTTCGCCCCTCATCAGCCTGGCTATATCATCCTCAAAATGCTGCTGGTCAATTGTCGATGGCAGGTCGAAGTTATAGAACATATTCTCCTCCTTGGTCATCTTATGCGCCACGGGGATATAGTAGTCATCCTGCGAAACAAGGCATACTTCAGCATCGGTGAAATGCTCAAGGAAACACTTTAAAAAAAAAGTTTTCCCCGCGCCGCTTCCACCGGCAATACCGATGATAAACGGTTTATTCATTTGGGCTGCCGTAGCTGATATTTACATGAAAACGTTTATCCAAAGCACCCAATGAGTCGGCAACATTTTTTGTCATTACAATAATAACATCTCTTGTCGCTTCATTATCGGTAAACCGGCCAACTACTTTTGCAAAAGTAGTGCGGTTGGTCATTGGGTTAGTGATTTTTATTACTGTGCCGATAGGCGCAGTGCGGTGCAATACCAATTTTTTATTCGGGTCAAGACTTGGGTCATCTATCCATGTAGCTACACCTTTTTCATTCTTTTCATACAAACCAAACTTGTTGGCATTCAAATGGCGCTCTGCATTGCTGCTATCCTTTTCAGGCACAACTACTGATGGTGAATCGCGTTTAGTAACCTCTGGTACTGTATTTACTGGACTGTTTGCCGCAACCGGCTGCGGTGCTGTAGCTTGCGCTCCTGATCTTACCAGCAACACCTGCCCTGGAATAAGGGTAGTAGAACTTAGGTTATTTAGCTTGGTGATGTCGTCGACAGTGGTGTTGAACCTTTTGCTGATTGCATATAATGTTTCACCTGCCGATACTTTATATTGGGTTGGCGGCGTATTATTTTCCTGCACCGGTTGTTGTACGGGTTGCTGAACAGGTTGTTGAACCGGCTGCTGTACAACACGTTCCGGTTGCGATTGCTCAGGCTCCGGAGTGGCTGCAACTTCTTCCTGATCCTTATGTTTATGTTTTTTTGCAGCTTTTTCTTCAGCCGCTTGTTCCGCTGCTAACCGAGCTTTCTTTTCTTTTTTGGTTTCTTTGGCTACCGTTTCTGATGTTTCTTTCTCTTTTGATGACTTTTTATAAGGCTGATCTGTTGGCACCTCAACAATAGTACCTATAGATAAGATGGCTTTCTTTTTGCCGTTAAACTTCATTAATACTTCAGGCTTTATATTGTAGCGATGCCCTATAGAGTAATAAGTATCTTTTGCTTTAACTTTAAAAAGCACCAATTTTTTTCCGTCGTTGTTTTTTACACCAACGGAGTCAATTAAGGGTTTTGCAAATAACGATGTTGAAATAACGAATATTGATACGGTAATTAATAAGATCTTGAACTTCATAATAAGCTTTAATTCAATAATTTAAAGGGCTAAAATTTTTATCTCGGACTTGTTCTTAATATAAATTAAACAATTTTTATACATAATAAACGCCTCTGGTTGGATTTTTTGTATCCCGGCATTTAATATATCTTCATAAACATTATCAACCCCATTCATAATATAAAGTAATTGGGTTAACTCCCCGCCCTTTAGCGCGTGCAAAGATACAATTCTCAAATTATTGTACTCAAGGTAATGCATCATATTTCCAAAAGGATGTGCGGGCAAAAAATTAAGGGGTAAAAACTGCGGATCCTTCACTTCTGGCAATATTATCCCATTATTTAGTCCCTGGTAAACAGACGGTTCGTAAATGCGGGTTATTGCACCTGTTTTTACATCAGCTAAAAATAATTTGCGGGGCTGTATTCTGGGGTCGTATAAAACAGGCCCGTTGACGGATAAGTGGTCGAAAGAATAAGAATAATTACTCCACAGGGTTTTGCCGTTAGCGGCATCAACAGCAAGCAGCCCCTTGTGTGCCGGCCCTGTTTCCGACTGGTAAAAATGCAAAAGCAACACGCCATCATAAGCAGCCTCGATCCCGGTAAGCCAGCGTTCGGGCGTGGTAAGGTTTTTAAAAAGTGTTTTACCAGTTAACAAGTCAACTGCCGCAAAATGAACCTTTTTTTCTCCGCTGTCGCGGATCTCCATAAAAACGGTATCTGTAAGTGCATCTATCTCCATGCGCCAGATGGCGCCGTCGAATTTTTCGTCGGTTACAAGTTTCAGATGCATAATTTGCAAAGGTGTGAATTCTAAACCACAAGGGATATCTTATAGAAGCAAATCCAATAGCATTTATTGATGAAACTGAATTTCATTGCTCCAAACGATATTGTATAGGTCAAGTTCGTCATCATAGCCGCCGAAAGGATCGTCATTGACATTTTTATTAATATTCAATCCAATTCGAAAACGTTGCAGGGTTTTGAGGCTGTTTTTTTTGCAACTAAATGCGATAATATCTGTGTGGGCCGAGTGTGGGGCTATCGTTACTTCAGTTGGGATATTTTTTTCGCAAGGCGACATCAGCACTCCCATAATGCTATTGTCAATATGATAAAACTCATCCCATGAGCAACTCATTGAATAGTATTTTAACGGCTCGTTGCTGTTGTTATGAACGGTAACAGGTATCTTAAAAACTTTTTCCTTAATATAAGAATATTCTCCTTTAGCTGCTCTACTTATTTTGGTTCCGTCAACAGTTACCGTGTAAAGTTTTCTTTCATTAACATTAAGTAAGTATAGTTTTGTTGTCGGTAGGTTCATTTTTTGTTTTTTCTGGTGCTCTCCCCAGTCTGATTTCGCGTAGTAGATATTGCCATTCTTATTATATTTCAATGTCATTGTATCGCTCAATATTTCCGGCTTGTGCTTTTTTCTATCTTCTTTAAAATTGACAGACGCAAACCACCTGTAAAACTTCATGGTGACTTTTGGCCGGACTATTTCATGGGGCTGCTTGTCCACCACCAATTTTAATGGGATCAGCAATGACCGGTGCGGTGGTATGGCTATTTGTTCAAATACAGAGCTATTACCTTCCTCATCGGCTATATGCATATAATCATTATTCGTCATCGTGAAAAATTCTGTTGGGCGACTGTTTGAACCCCAAAATCTCAAAGTATCATCGGAATGATTGACGATAAAGGTGCGAAAGACCATGTACTCTCCGTCGGAACCGTCGGAAAAATACGATCCGATTACTAATAGCCGCGGTATTGGATTTGGCTGTTTGATGGTTTGACTACTTGCTGTTGTCAACCAGGCGCTAAGACAAACCCAGCACATAAATTTAAATTTACCGAACATACTTACACTGCTTACAGCCTAAATGTATAAATTTGGCAGCTGGTATCAAAAAAGCAGCATTTATAATTTTATGAGCAAAGGGGTTGTAAGTAAAGAAGAAGATTATTCGCAATGGTATAATGACTTGGTGATAAAAGCCGATATGGCCGAATATTCGCCGGTAAAAGGGTGCATGATCATTAAGCCGTATGGCTATTCTATCTGGGAAAAAATGCAGGCGGTGCTTGATGGTATGTTTAAAGAAACCGGTCACAGCAATGCTTATTTCCCGCTATTTATACCCAAATCCTTTTTCTCGAAAGAAGCAAGCCACGTGGATGGTTTCGCTAAAGAATGTGCCGTAGTAACCCATTACCGTTTAAAAAACGATGGTAACGGCAATATCGTGGTGGATGAAGATGCAAAGCTGGAAGAAGAACTGATCGTTCGTCCAACATCGGAAACTATTATATGGAACACTTACAAAGGCTGGATACAATCGTACCGCGACTTGCCATTACTGATCAACCAATGGGCAAACGTAGTGCGCTGGGAAATGCGTACGCGTATGTTTTTACGCACCACGGAATTTTTATGGCAGGAAGGCCACACCGCCCATGCCACCGCCGATGAAGCCATAGCCGAAACCGAACAAATGTTAAACGTATACGCCGATTTTGTTGAAAATTGGTTAGCCCTGCCGGTTATACGCGGTAGAAAAACGCCAAACGAACGTTTTGCCGGTGCATTGGATACTTATTGCATTGAGGCGCTGATGCAGGATGGAAAAGCGCTGCAGGCAGGCACATCGCACTTTTTAGGGCAGAATTTTGCAAAGGCATTTGATGTAAAATTCACCAATAAAGAAAATAAGCTCGATTACGTTTGGGCAACTTCATGGGGTGTATCAACCCGTTTGATAGGCGCTTTGATAATGGCGCATTCGGATGATGCTGGTCTTGTACTGCCGCCAAAACTGGCGCCTATACAAGTGGTGGTTGTGCCGATATATAAGCACGACGAGGAACTGGAAAATATTTCAGGCTTTGTAGCAACCCTTACCAAAGAACTGAAGGCAAAAAACATCTCGGTAAAATTTGATAAACGCGATACCCATCGCCCCGGCGCTAAGTTTGCAGAATACGAATTAAAGGGTGTGCCTTTACGCGTAGCTATAGGTAGCCGTGATATGCAAAACGGCACGGTTGAGCTTGCACGCCGTGATACAAAAACCAAGGAAACAGTAAGCCAGGAAGGTTTAACAGCCCGTATTGAACAGCTTTTAGAGGAAATACAACAAAACATTTATCAAAAAGCCCTGAAGTTTAAAACGGAGAACACCACCGAGGTTGACAGCTACGATGAATTTAAACGTATGCTTGACGAAGAGCCCGGCTTTTTATCAGCCCATTGGGACGGCACACCCGAAACCGAGCAACAAATAAAAGATGAAACTAAGGCGACAATCCGTTGCATACCTTTGGATAATAAGCAGGAAGAAGGAAAATGCATACTTACCGGGAAGCCGTCGAGCCAAAGGGTGATATTTGCGAGAGCTTATTAATTGTTGAAAGGTTGAAATGTTGTAAAGTTGGAATGTTGGTTTGCTATTAATCGAAAAAAACATCTTCATTTAACTTTACAATATTTCAAATAACCTTACAACATTTCAACTTTACAACATTCCAACAAATTACACACATGAAATTTGCAACTAAGGCAATACACGCCGGACAAGAACCTGACCCTACAACCGGTGCCGTGATGACACCGATATACCAAACATCAACCTACTGGCAAAAATCGCCGGGGGATAATAAGGGATACGAATATTCGCGCGGAACAAATCCTACACGTAAAGCATTGGAAAATTGCCTGGCTGCATTGGAAAATGCAAAATTCGGGCTTGCTTTTTCGAGCGGCATGGGCGCTACGGATGCCGTGATGAAGCTGTTGTTGCCTGGCGATGAAGTAATTACCGGGAACGACCTTTACGGTGGCTCGTACCGGATATTTACAAAGGTGTTTGCTAATTATGGTATCAAGTTTCATTTTCTTGACCTGTCAAACCCTGAAATTATCAGGGATTACACAAATGAAAACACCAAACTCATCTGGATAGAAACGCCTACCAATCCGACGATGCAGATTGTTGACATTGAGGCTGTAGCTAAGATCAGTAAAGAGAAAAACGTTCTTTTAGCGGTTGATAATACATTTGCTTCGCCATACCTGCAAAACCCAATCGATTTGGGGGCTGATATCGTGATGCATTCCGTAACCAAGTATATTGGCGGACACAGCGATGTGGTAATGGGCGCTTTAATGCTGAATGATGAAGACCTGTACAAAAGACTTTGGTTTATTTACAACGCCTGCGGCGCAACACCCGGGCCGCATGATAGCTTTTTGGTATTGCGCGGTATTAAAACCCTGCACCTGCGTATGAAAGCGCATTGCGAGAATGGTCGTATAATAGCTGAATTTTTAAAAAATCACCCCAAAGTTGATAAAATATACTGGCCGGGCTTTACCGACCATCCAAACCATAATATTGCCAAAAAGCAAATGCTGGATTTTGGCGGGATGATATCCATCACGCTAAAAGGCGCCGATTTAAAAGAAACCTTCCGTGTGGCTTCATCTTTTAAAGTATTTGCTCTCGCCGAATCATTAGGCGGTGTAGAATCATTAATAAACCACCCGGTAAGCATGACACACGGCTCCATACCAAAAGCAGAAAGGGAAAAAGCTGGTGTAGTTGATAACCTGCTGCGTTTGAGCGTAGGGGTGGAGGATGTGGATGATTTGCTGGAGGATTTGGCGCAAGCACTTGCCTGACAAGTTGCAGTAAATAGTAGCAGTAGCAGGTTTTTATTATAGCTTGCCTAAAACAAAAGTGCCACTGCTACTGCCACTTAAAACCTATATGGACATTACAGATATAAAGGCTTTCCTCGATTCAAAAGTAATTCAGTACAATACTCCTGGCTTCATTCCAAACGACCCTATTTCCATACCGCACCTTTTCAAAAAAAAGCAGGATATAGAAATCATGGGCCTGTGGGCAGCAGTACTGGCGTGGGGACAGCGGGTGACCATCATCAACAAATGCCACGAACTTATTAACCTAATGGATGGTGCACCTTATGATTTTATCACCAACCACCAGGAAACCGATCTTAAAAAGCTGTTAAAATTTAAGCACCGTACCTTTAATGATGTGGACACGCTGTATTTTATTTCGTTTTTTAAGTATCACTATTCAAATCACAAATCATTAGAAGAAGCATTTTTACCCACCCCGTTTGTCATGGGTAGCGATAGCGAAGGATCTTCTAAAAGCAATATTAACGCCAATGTTTCAGCAGCAGAGCCTATCGAAAAATACCTTAACCATTTCCGTTCCTACTTTTTTTCGTTGCCTGATTATCCTCATCGTACCAAAAAACATATCTCCTCACCATCGCAAAAATCAACCTGCAAACGGTTAAATATGTTTTTACGCTGGATGGTGCGCAAAGACGGTTGCGGTGTTGACTTTGGCATCTGGAACCATATAAAACCCTCAGAACTCATCTGCCCCTGCGACTTACATGTTGACCGCGTGGCCCGCAAGCTCAATTTAATTACCCGTAAACAAACCGATTGGCAAACTGCCGTTGAACTTACCCAACAATTAAGGGAATTTGACGCGGTCGATCCCGTTAAATATGATTTTGCTTTATTTGCGCTCGGTATTGAGGAGAAATTTTAGTTTTTATTGATTTCACCGATTTTTGAAGAAGATTACACCGATTATTTTAAGAAGGATTTCACCGATTTTAAAAACCCTTTACGCTAGATTGCAATCATAGACTAACACCGGCTTTTGCTTCTGGTTTTAAAGTAAATGATACAATAGTATATGAGCTGTTTGTGAAAATCGCAGTGCTGTTTGCAAATGCAGGGTTTTTGTATTTGGCATAATCATCATTTGCTAATAAAATATCATTTACATGATACTTGTAAAATAATTTAGCTACTGATGGCGATGCGGCTGTTGAGTCTGTTAAATAATTAAGCATATCAACCCTGTCTTTTTCGCGCTGATCATAGCTCACATAAGGGTTCGAGAAATAAGTTTCTACAGATACCATCTTGATCGCCGTAGGCATAACCGGGAAAAGCGACAAGCCATGCGGGCAAAGCATTACATTATCAAGCGGAACGTTTTTTACAATGAAATTGTACACCTCTATTTTATCTGTCTCCTTCTCTTTTCCAAGCGCCTGCTGTCTTAATTCCACAAAATCAACCCTGTTACTATAAATAGGATAATATACTAACGCATATAATAAAACGGCGGCTATTACCAGGTTATCAGAAAAGGCCATTTTAAAGCTTTTACGCTTGCTTTGTAGCCATCCCCAAAACCAGGTGATCAAGAAAATGAACCCAAAGCCAAAGAAAATAGATTGCAATGCTTTCAGATAAAAGAAATAATGGAATGCGGGAATGGTATCCGGCAGATGAATATGCAGTATGCCGTCGACGGTAGGTACGGCAGACTCATAAACATACATCACCGCGCAAATGAAAAGCCAGTTCCATACCAGTTTGCGGAGCAGCGGGTTTTGGAATTTTTTATAAAACCATACGATGCCGATCACTGAAATAATCAGCGAAAAAGTAACATTCAATTTAAGCAGTTGCAGCGTTAGCTTGCGTGCAAATATGCCCGGTGCACATTCAAGAATGGCATGATTGATAAAATGCAAATGATATTTGCCATAAACATAGTACAGGAAAGGGAAGGCGAATATTATAAAAGGGACAATTGTTAAACCTCCCTGCAAAAAATATTTACCCACAGCAGCATATTCCTTTTGTTTTAAAACTATAATAACATTTTGGCCCTGAACGGAGATCATTATTAATATAATGATAAAAACCGGCGCCGAATGCCCCAGAAAAGTCAGGCCGAGTGATGCGCCTAAAATTATAAACCAGTACATTTTCTGCTCGGAAAATGCCTTGTAGCAAAAAAAGAAGGTTATATAAAACAAAAACTGCGAAAAGGTATCGGAAACAAGCCATGGCGAATAGGTAGCTGCCCCCCAGCATGGCAGGTTGCCCGATATTAAAAAGAAAAAACAAAGCACCGATGCCAGGGCTATCCTGAAATCAAAAAGCTTTGCAACCATAAAGAAAAACGCGATAGGGCTCAGCAAATTTATAAAGGCACCTGCGCGGGCCACAACAACGTTAATAGGCAGGCCGGTTAATTTTACAGCCCCTGTCTCGAACCAAAAAAGCATTGGGTTATACCACATGTACTGGCCTGCCATGTTGGGATCTTTGCCATAATTGCCATCCAGCAGACTGCGGATGTAGGCTATATCGCGATCGAAATCGGGCTCGTATGCCCAGTGCAGATCATGAATGGTGTTATAACACTGAATAAAAGCAGCAATCAACATTAAACCGAAGGCTAAAATGTACTTGTTGCTATCTTTTAATTGCATATGCAGGGGATTTAGTTGTGATCAATGGGGGCCTGGCTTAAAATGCAAAAATATACAAATTAATACATATACTATTGAGCGCCAATGTAATTTTATAGATAGAAACGGGGAATTTGAATAATTAATAGCAGCGTTTTTATTCAAATCAATAGCTTATTAATTTCGGCATATTGCAGAAGCATAATGGTTTTTGCATCTTTTATCTCGCCTGTTTTAATCATATCCAAAGCTTTTGTAAAAGGGAGTTCAAGTACTTCGATGTTTTCGTGCTCATCATGCGCCCCGCCGCCGTCGCCCACTTTCATGTCCTTATTATACTCGGCTACAAAAAAATATAAAATTTCGGTTACCGACCCCGGCGACATATAAGCCTCAAATACTTTTTTTACATCGGTAACTTTATAACCGGTTTCTTCTTCTGTTTCTTTTCTAATGCAATCCTCCGGATTGTCTTTATCCAACAGGCCGGCGCAGCACTCTATCAGGTAGCCGCTTTTATTGCCATTTACGTAAGTTGGCATACGGAACTGGCGGGTTAATATTACTGATTCTTTAACTTTATTATAGAGCAATATTGTTGCTCCGTTGCCCCTGTCATACGCTTCGCGGGATAGGTTTTCCCATACGCCATTGTTATTGAAGTATTGATATTTTATCTTTTTTAAGATGTACCAATTGTCCGATAGTATTTCGGTCTCCATATGTCTTACTCTTTCATTTTCCATGTGCTATTATGATTAAGAGGTGGCGTTTTTATAATAATTAACCAGGGCTTTTGAAAAACGAAAATGACGAATGACCGTACTTCCGCTGCTCTACAAACGCAGGGTGGTTGCTTAAATTTTGCAGGGATTGATGTTCAACTATTAATAGGCCATCGGGCAATAGCATGTTTTTATCAAAAACTATCTTTGGTATATCAGGAATCCGGTTAAGGTCATAAGGGGGATCGGCAAATACCAGGTCGAATTGTTCCGTTTCAAGTTGCAGGTATTTAAATACATCATCTTTATATGCTTTTACCTGGTTTAGGCCGTGCTGCTTTGCGGTATCTTTTAAATAATGAATGCATTGTATACTGCGGTCAACTGACACAACCTGTTCAGCACCGCGCGAGGCAAATTCAAGGGAAATATTTCCTGTCCCGCTAAAAAGGTCAAGTACTTTTATGCCTTCAAATTCAATTTGGTTTTGCAGGATGTTGAATAATGCTTCTTTCGCCAGGTCGGTCGTTGGGCGGACAGGCAGGTTTTTAGGTGGATTTAACCTTAAACCCCTCAGTGCTCCTCCGATGATCCGCATAACGATAAGGCGGCAAGCGCCAGGAATTTATGTGATGGTATCTGGCCTGGCAGCTCGAGTATTTTTAACCCGTTTATTTCAATTTTTGGATAAAAATCGCCAAGCCGTTTCATGTTTTTATCGCCAACAGCAATATCGCCGCTTAAAACCAGGGTAGTTTGCTGAGGTTTTAGCTTAAGTTCTTCGGCAACAAATGAAGTAAAATAGGCCAGCTCATCTTCATTTTTATACTCAAAGGCATTGTAAAAACGTAATTTGCCTGCCGAAAAATATAGAAACTGTACATTATCTTTCCCAACTTCCACATATAAATTGCTATCGGGCGGGTTGCTGTTTGCAATGGCTTTTACCCAGCCCTGTGCGGTATAAACAGTGTTTTGAAGGTTGAATTTTTCCACAGCCGCAACTAATTCATCCTTAGTTTTATAAATAATGATATTTTGGTCGTCAAGTGTTTGTGCGAAAACTTTTTCGTTCTCCTTCACATCCAGCAAACGGGCAAATTCAGCAATAAATTCCTCGTTGAATAAGGGCTTAGGTACCAGCGTTAAAGCAACTGCAGGCATGCCGATAATAACGTTTTTATACGTTGCCGTTAATAATTCGCTTAATTGTTTTGGGTGGGCCAACTCATCAAGGTCGCAGTTTTGGGCCGATACCAGCAAGCGATTACCATTAACCACAGCATAGCTAAATGTACTTGCCTCAACCTGTAATAATAAGGTATAGCTGTAAGCCTGGTACAGGTTAAAGCTTGTGTCGGTATAATTGTTACTGTGATCGTTCATGCAGATAAGCAAAAGTAACTATTTTTTGTTATTTGCTACCTGTAATATTTATAACGATGTCGTTTTGGTTAAATATATTTTTAAGCGGTCTCCGGTTGTGCCGAAACCTCCCGCCATGCAGGCTGGAGCAATTCGTGTTCTTTTACCGAAATATTTGTTTTTTTCAGTTTCTTATAAAAACGCATCACGGCAGGCTGGAACCAGTTTTCGAGGCTGTATGCAATGGCTAAAATAATAGGCAGGCTAACAACGGCATACAGCAGCACATTATGAATTAACCTTGAAAAAACAAACAACACGGTGTAATGGGTTATATATAGCGGATAGGAATATTTGCCCATAACAGGGCCTGTTTTGCTTATAAAACTTACCACTTTGTTTTTTAAGTTTAACCGTTCGATCAAATATCCAATACCCATATATAAATAAGGGAAAGTGCTGTACACAATAGTATTTGTTAAAGGCATATAACGTATTGTTAATGCACAAATAACAAAAATGGTATGCGGTATTATTAAATAAATCATTTTAATTTTTTTGCCAGCCGGGGGCAGTTGTAAACAATACCTGAAAAAGGGAATGGCAAATATGGAAAAGATGAAATACTTTAAAGGATCGTAAAAATTAGCAGAAAATTGCATCCGCGAAATTAAGGGCAGTATGCCAAGCCCGAAAAGCACTGTATATTTTTCGGCATAAAAATAATTGCGGTATTGATAAATATAATAACCAACTATCCACACAGATGAAAATGCGAAAATGGCTATGATATGAGTAAACACGTCACGGTCTGTTTTTAAAAAGAAAAGCGGTATAGCTGTAAGCGCGATCATGAACCAACAAAATATTGCCTTTTTTTGGTTCCGGCCAATAGTGAATGCAAACATTATATAAAAGGCTACCTCGAATGACAGCGACCATACCGGGAGGTTGCTCTGTATACTTGGAACAACATAACCCATATAGTCCTTCATAGTGCTAACCATAAAAAAGTTGCCCAGTATAACCTTTAGCGAGGGGAATGAAGTATTAGTAACATATAAAGCTATAAAAGCCAATAACATCCCCACAATAAACTGTGGATATATCCGTATAAACCGGTTACTTAAAAACGCTTTGACAGGTTTAGGTTTATTAGTTTCAGAAAGGTTGATTACCAGCCCCGAAAGCATGAAAAACATGATCAATGCATCGGTACCCCAATAAGCCGTAAGCCTGGTAGGGTGGCCCGTTGGGGCCAGGAAAGCCATATGCCAACCTAAAATAAAAACTGTTGATATCCCTCTCAGGAACTCGAGGTAAATTTTCTTCATATGCTTATAATCACCTTTTACGAAAAGCTTTTTATTATGTTCAGGTTATTTACCTGAAATTTCAAGAAAAATACTTGTAGTGATACCTTTTGCAGTTCGGCAGGCCTGAAATGGTTTCAAAATTATGAAATGGTACAAACGGTTAGTTTTTTATATATTCATCCCCGATTGCGATACTAAAAATGCCTGAACACCCCTAATGAAAAATATCCACGAAAGCATAAGGCGGAATATTCTGCAATTGATAGATTTTTTTTATCCCCTTTTCAAAAAATGGTTCTCGCTGCAAACATTTCGTTATGCAGCCTGCGGAGGTTCAAATACATTATTGGATATTGTGCTCTTTTCTGTCGGCTATAACTTTATTTTCAAAAAGCATGTCATAACCCTCGGATTTTTTAGTATGAGCCCGCATATTGCCGCGCTGTTTTTTGATTTGAGCATCACTATACCAACGGGCTTTTACTTAAACCGCTATGTTGTTTTTCAGCATGCGGGCCTAAAAGGGCATATTCAATTGTTCAGGTACCTTTTTGTGGTTGTTATCTGCATCATCTTCAACTATATTTTTCTAAAATTCTTTGTTGATTATTTGGGCTGGTACCCAACGCCATCTAAAATTGTCACTACAGCTATTGTTGTAATTTTCAGCTATATCAGCCAAACGTTTTACTTTTTTAAGCCAAAGACGAAATAATTAGTTTAATGGTTGATAAGTTGGATTGGGTTGATTAAGTTATATCATTATATAATTTATAAATTTACCGATCAACATAGATAAGCAATGGACAGGCTGGCTAATTGTACCATCAACAACCATTCACCTAATCAACTAACACAGTGTCCGACAATATCCAAAAAGCATTTCCGCACGAAGCCACGCCACAGCAACTGGAGCTGTTCGGCAAGCTGCATAGCTTTTTAGTGAGCGATAATGGCGATGAATGTTTTATATTAAAAGGCTATGCAGGTACAGGGAAGACAACTGTTTTAGGAGCATTGGTAAAAGCGTTACGCAGCTACAATTTTAAATCGGTGTTATTGGCCCCAACCGGGCGGGCGGCAAAAGTAATCACAGCTTATTCGGGCCGTAAAGCGTTCACCATCCACAAAAAAATATATCGCAAAAAAACGGCCTTTAATGTTGATGAAGGCTTTTTATTGGGCGACAACATTAATGAAAATACCCTGTTTATAGTGGATGAAGCCTCCATGATATCGGATGAGATCGGTATAAATCACCGGGCTTCTTTGTTATACGACCTGATAAATTACGTATATAACACCAAAAATTGCAAGCTGATGCTGGTAGGCGATACCGCACAGTTGCCGCCGGTTGGGTCGGATGATAGCCCGGCGCTGGATGCAGTTTTGATGAAAAAAAAATTCGGGCTTGATGTTTTTACCTATGAGCTAACGGATGTATTACGCCAGCAAAAGGATTCGGGTATTTTGTTTAATGTGACCAAAGTGCGCGACATTATCCGCAAGGGAAAACAAAATATGCCGCAGATAGTCACCAAAGGCTATAAAGATATATACCGCATGGGCGGCGATATGCTGGAAGAAGGTTTGAACTACGCCTACGGTAAATACGGCAATGATAATACGCTGATTATTTGCAGGTCGAACAAAAATGCCAACGCTTATAACATGCAGATACGCGGGCGGATATTATATCGTGAAGAAGAACTTACCGGCGGCGACCAGGTAATGGTGGTGAAAAACAATTATTTCTGGTTACAGGAACAGGAGGAGGGAAGCACCGGTTTTATAGCCAACGGCGATATTGCGCGTATAAAAAAGGTGCGGCGCATTGAAGATATGTATGGCTTCCGCTTCGCCGATGTGCAGCTGGAATTTATTGATTATGCCGAAGACCCTGTACTGGATTGTAAAGTTTTGCTGGATACACTTTACACAGAAGCGCCGGCCTTGCCAGCGGATGACCAAAAAAGGTTTTACCAGGAAGCAATGAAGGACTATGATCACATCCCAAACAAACGCGCTAAATGGAATGAGTTGAAGCTAAACCCATATTATAATGCGCTTCAAATAAAATTTGCCTACGCCATTACCTGTCACAAAGCCCAGGGCGGCCAATGGGACGCCGTTTTTGTTGACCAGGGCTACCTGACCGAAGAAATGGTGAACACTGATTTTTTACGCTGGTTTTATACGGCTTGTACCCGGGCAAAAAGCGAATTGTACCTGGTGAATTTTAACCAAAAGTTTTTTGTGGGAGGGGAGTAGCCTTCGTATTTATTAAAGAAATACTTAAAAAAAGCATTTTTTACAAAACTATGAATAATAGTAATCAATTAACTCTGTACATTTGCTTAACGGTGTTAAATTATTTAATATCGTAATTGAAATGGCAAGCAAAGACAGGATATTACGTTTGAAAGAAGAAACAAGGATAAACATCCTGAATGCTTCACTTCAAATAGTTAAGGAAGAGGGGTGGCAGGCTTTAAGCATGCGTAAGATTGCCGACGTGATTGAGTACACTGCGCCTATCATCTATGAATATTTTTCGAACAAGGACGCTATTATACTGGAGCTAACCCGCAAAGGGTACCTGATATTGGCAAGGGATCTACAAGATGCAAAAGGCAAACATCGTTTACCTGCCAAACAATTGGAAGCAATGTGGTTAGCTTACTGGAACTTTGCTTTTGCCAATAAGGAGCTGTACCAGGTAATGTTTGGCGTAACTACAAGTTGCAGCAGCTGCGAAATGGTAAATACCTTGCCCGAAGCCGAAAAACCCTGGGATTTGTTTAGTGCAGTTATAGGTGACCTGATGGGTATTGATGATATGGAATCTGATGTGATCTGCACAAAGTATTATACCTTTTGGTCAATAGTGCACGGCTTAATATCTATCAATATATTAAGCCGGGGAAACTCGGACGAGATTAACCGGCAGGTTTTGAAGGACGCTATAGGCGGGTTAATAAGGTCGATAACCGGCTAATTTTTTTAATGCAAATTAAATAATGTTAAATAATTTAACACTGTTAAATAAAGTCAAAGTTTGTAACTACAAACTAACAGCCCGGCACACCGGGCCAGGGAAATAGCAAGAAGCGGGTTGTTATGCCAGCTCCTGCGGGCGAGTTTTGTCCCAATGTTTCCCACCGTAAAACTTATACATTAATTCAAATAAATAAAACAATGAAAAAGATCAAGCAAACTTATACTATAATTCATACAATCGTTAGATAATTTAACGGTGTTAAATAAAATGTAAAATAGCTGAGACGTCCGCGGAGATTGTCGTGATTTCCCATTAAAATTGGCGTAATTACACCCTTTGGTGCTTATTTAAGACATACATATTTGTAATATATTAATATACCTATTAAACAAACAATCAATAATTCAATAATTCATCAAATCAATAATTACTATGAAAACTATCTATCTGGCGCTTGTCGCCCTCGCACTATACGGTTGTTCGCCAAAACCGCAGGCAACTGTAGCCCCGCCGCCGCCATCATTGCCGGTAGCCACTATTATATCAGGTACCGATACCACTTACCAGGAATATCCAGCCTCAATAGAAGGCACAGTTAACGTTGAAGTACGTCCGCAGGTAAGCGGGTCGCTTGATAAAGTATTTGTTGACGAGGGCGCTTTTGTAAGCGCCGGTCAGCCAATATTTAAAATAAACGATCAGCCTTATCGCGCACAGCTAAACAATGCTTTAGCAAGCCAGCATGCTGCCGAGGGCGCTTTGGCCAATGCACAACTGGAAATTGATAAGTTAACCCCGCTTGTTGAAAATAAGGTGGTATCTGACTACCAGTTAAAAACTGCAAAGGCTGCCTATGCCATAGCGAAAGCAAATATCGAACAGGCAAAGGCAAATGTATCTACCGCGCAAATAAACGTTGGCTATACTTTAATAAAAGCGCCCGTGAGCGGTTATATAGGCCGCCTGCTTAAAAAACAAGGCAGCCTGGTTGCGCCAACCGATGCAGATGCACTTACCCTGTTGTCAGATGTACATAATGTGCATGTTTATTTCTCCTTAGGCGAACAGGATTTCGTAAGCTTTAAAGAGCAATATCCCGGCGAGACCCTAAAGGATAAATTGAAACAATTGCCTTCGGTTGATCTGCTTTTGGCTGATAACAGCGAATACACCCAACGCGGAAAGATCGACATGATAGACGGCCAGTTTGATAAAAACACCGGCGCCATTACCCTTCGCGCGAGCTTTCCGAATGCGCAGGGATTATTAAGATCAGGCAACACCGGAAAAATACGCCTAAGCCTGCAGCATAAGGATGCATTAATAGTGCCGCAATCGGCAACGGTTGAAATGCAGGATAAAGTATTTGTATTTGCAGTGGCCGATAGCAATAAAGTTAAAAAGCAAGCCATTACCATTGTCGGTAAAATAGGTTCAAATTACCTCGTAAAAGATGGCGTTAAAGCCGGCGACGAAATAGTATTAAGCGGCTTTGACCACTTACAGGAAGGCACCGTGATACAGCCGAAGAAGGCAAGTGATAATCTTGCTAAAAATTAAGCGATAATATTTTGAGCCATACAAGCTCAGTGTACTTTGTGTTCTCTCCTTTGTGCACTCCGTGTTAAAATTTAACCACTGAGTACGCAAAGGAGGCATAAAGATCGCGAAGATCATATCATTTTGTTGGGGAGTTTATCTTATTAAATAACCTGAGACAGGTGATTTAGAATTCACACTAAAAACTAAAACCATGTTTAAAAAATTTATAGAAAGGCCGGTACTTGCAACCGTTATCTCCATACTGCTGGTGATATTGGGGATACTTAGCCTTATCAAATTACCTTTACAACAGTTTCCGGATATAGCCCCGCCGGCTGTATTGGTAACAGCAGTTTACCCCGGCGCCAATGCCGAAACGGTATTGCGTTCTGTAGCGCCTTCATTAGAGGAATCTATCAATGGCGTGGAAAACATGAGCTATATGAGCTCAACCGCCAGCAACGATGGCACGTTGGCCATTACCGTTTACTTTAAGCAGGGCACCAACCCCGACCAGGCCGCAGTTAACGTACAAAACCGTGTAGCACAGGCCACCAGTCAGTTACCTGCCGAAGTGGTTCAGCAGGGTATCACCACAACCAAGCAGCAAAACAGTTTGATTGGTGCGGTTGGTATGTACACCGAAGATCCTAAAAAATACGATCAGACATTTGTTGCTAACTATGCGCAGATCAATATCATTCCCGAATTGAAACGTATTCCCGGGGTAGGGTCGGCCAGCATATTTGGCGGTGTTAAGGATTACTCCATGCGTGTTTGGCTCAATCCAAATCAAATGGCGGCTTATAAAATAACCCCTGCCGAAGTTATGGCGGCCATACAGGATAAAAGCCTGGAAGCTGCGCCTGGAAAATTAGGCGAAAGAAGCGACGAAGTATTTGAATACGTTATTAAATACAAAGGAAAACTTACCAAACCGGAAGAATATGAAAATATCGCTATCCGCGCCAATGCTGATGGTTCTGTTTTACACCTGAAAGATGTAGCACGTGTGGAATTGGGCGCTTATTCGTACACAAGTTTAACGCGGTTGAACGGTCATAATGGCATAGCTATAGGTATTATTCAATTAGCCGGTTCAAATGCCAATGAGATACAAATAGCTGTGGATAAGCTGATGGAAAAAGCATCAAAAGATTTCCCGGTTGGTATTAAATTCAATAACTTTTATCGAACCAAAACCGCGCTTGATGAATCAATCAACCAGGTGGAGCATACACTTCTCGAGGCCTTTATATTGGTATTTATCGTGGTATTTGTTTTCTTGCAGGATTTCAGATCTACACTGATCCCCGCTATTGCCGTTCCGGTGGCTATTATAGGCACCTTCTTTTTCATGAACCTGTTTGGCTTTACCATCAACCTGCTTACGCTGTTTGCTTTGGTGTTGGCTATAGGTATTGTGGTGGATGACGCCATTGTGGTGGTCGAAGCGGTGCATGCTAAAATGGAGCACAAACATCTTGCGCCAAAAGCTGCAACTACCGAGGCCATGCATGAGATCACCGGCGCTATTATATCCATCACCCTGGTTATGGCAGCCGTGTTTTTACCGGTTGGGTTTATGACCGGGTCGACAGGTATATTTTACCGGCAGTTTGCGTTTACCATGGCTATTGCTATTATGATATCGGCTGTTAATGCATTAACGCTTAGCCCCGCTTTAGCTGCCCTATTTTTAAAGGACAAACATGCAGATAAGGAAGGAGTTACTGTAAAAAGAGGATTTAAGGAAAAGTTTTTCGCTGGCTTCAATACCAGTTTTAATACTATTACCAACAGGTACACCGGTGGTATAAAATTCCTGATCAACCACAAATGGATCAGCATGGCCGGGCTTGCTTTAGTAACACTGGCAACCGTTTGGCTGGTGCGGACAACCCCTACTGGGTTTATTCCAACTGAAGACCAGGGGTTTATCGCCATATCGGTATCTACACCATCGGGTACTTCGCTTAATGGGACATCCAAAGTAATGGCCGAGGCCGAAAATACTGTTGGTAAACTGGCAGCGGCAAGATTTGTAACCTCCCTGCCCGGGTTTAATTTGCTTACCAATTCCACAAGCCCTTCGTCAGCGGTGTTCTTCGTGTTATTGAAAAAACCGGAGGACAGGGGCAAGGTTAAAGACATTAACGCCATAATGGATCAGATACGCGGACAATTAGGCCAGATCACCGGTGGTAGTTTCTTCGTGTTCAGCTTCCCAACCGTTCCGGGCTTTAGTAATGTGGAGGCGCTTGACATGGTATTGCAGGATAAAACCGGCGGTACATTGGATAAATTCAGCGGGGTGGCCAACAATTTTATAGGGCAGCTGATGCAGAAAAAGGAAATTGCTTATGCATTTACATCCTTTAAAGCTGACTACCCGCAATTGCAATTGGAAGTTGATGATGACAAAGCCAATCAGTTGGGTGTAAACGTAAAGGATATACTGGCAACTATGCAGGCCTATTTCGGTAGTGCACAGGCATCTGATTTTAATCGTTTTGGCAAATATTACAGGGTTATCGTACAGGCTGATATTGCCGACAGGGCAGATCCATCAGCAATTGACCGGGTATTTGTAAAAAACAAAGCAGGGGAGATGGTGCCTATCAATACATTGGTAAAACTAACCCGTGTTTATGGCTCCGAAACGGCATCAAGGTATAACCTGTTCAATTCTATCGAAATAAATGCCATACCAAAACCGGGCTACAGTTCGGGGGATGCCATTAAGGCGATACAGGATGTGGCTAAAGACAACCTGCCATCCGGGTTCGCCTACGAATTTACCGGGCAAACCCGGGAAGAAATATCATCGGGCGGGCAATCAGCCATTGTGTTTATGCTGTGTTTGATATTTGTTTATTTCCTGTTATCGGCACAATATGAAAGCTATATCCTGCCATTGGCGGTTATCTTATCTATTCCTACCGGGATATTCGGGGTATTTGTTGTATTAGGATTAACAGGCATCGAAAACAATATCTACGTACAGGTAGCGCTCATCATGCTGATAGGCCTTTTGGCTAAAAATGCCATCCTTATCGTAGAGTTTGCCGTTCAGCGCCGCAGGGCAGGGCAGCCGTTGATAGCCGCTGCTATTGAAGCAGCAAGGTTAAGGCTGCGCCCCATCCTGATGACTTCGCTGGCGTTTGTGTTCGGGCTGTTCCCGATGAGCATTGCCACCGGGCCATCGGCACAGGGTAACCACTCTATTAGTATCGGCGCAGCCGGGGGGATGGTTTCGGGGGTTATCCTCGGCTTGTTTATAATCCCTGTGCTATTTGTAATATTCCAGCATTTGCAGGAGCGGGTAACCGGTGTGCCGGTAGCTGTTTTGCTTGATGAACAAGGTGATGGAAAGGCAAATGAAGTGGATGTTTTGGAGTTGCAGGGGGAATATTCAGAATAATAGAAAGCTTCCAACCCTCTTTATGGCCTGCCATAGAGAGGGTGATCCAGCGTAGCGCAGATCGGGTGAGTCAACTATGCGAGCGACATTAGCGTTGATGCATAGCGGAGAGTTTACTCACCCGGCCATCGCTTCGCTCGTCCACCCTCTCTTCCGCAAGCGGTAAAGAGGGGTAGCATAAATTCAATTTAAAAATTAAAAAAATGAAAAAGTATATAAACAGTCTCGCTTTTGTTCTCCTGATATTAAGCGCATGTACTGTATCAAAAGATATTGAAACACCAAAGCCTGCCTTGCCTGGCAATTTCAGGAACGCGGCAACGGTTAGTGATACAACCAGCATAGCCGATATCGGATGGAAGAGTTTCTTCACCGATCCCGTGCTGCAAAAATTAATCGACAGCGCCATCATAAAAAACTATGATATGCAGATAGCCCTTAAAAATATAGAGGCATCGCAATTGTTATTCAAACAGGTAAAGTGGAACAATATACCACAGGTCGATTTTAATTTAACAGCCAGTACCGACCGCCCTTCGAATAATAGTTTGGATGGCTTGAGTTTGAAGGCGTATAATATCGGCACAAATCATATCGAGGATTATTCGGCTAATATTGCAATTTCTTGGGAGGCCGACATCTGGGGCAAAATACGCAACCAAAGTAAAGGTGCGCTTGCCGCTTACCTGCAAACTGTGGAAGCTAAAAAGGCTATACAAACCAATATCGTGGCCAGTGTTTCGCAGGGCTACTATAACCTGCTGATGCTGGATGCACAATTAGATATAGCCAAAAAGAATGTAAAGCTGAATGACAGCACATTACGTATTATCCATCTGCAATACGATGCCGGGCAGGTAACTTTACTGGCTATACAGCAAGCCGATGCACAGGAACAGGCTGCGGCGCAATTAGTACCGCAGTTTGAGCAAAATATAGCCATACAGGAAAACGCGTTACGCGTCCTCGCCGGTGAATTACCAGGCGGCATAGAAAGAAAAACGACGCTCGACCAGATGCCAATACCAACAAACCTTTCTGCCGGAGTGCCCGCCAACATGGTGAGCCGCAGGCCGGACGTCAGGAGTTCGGAACTTGCTTTAGTTACTGCCAATGCTAACGTAGGCATCGGCAAAGCCGATATGTACCCTGCTTTAAGGATCACCGCGAGCGGTGGCCTCAATTCATTCGAAGCCAGCAATTGGTTTAATATCCCTGCGTCGTTATTTGGCATTGTTGGCGGCAGCGTAGTACAACCACTGCTCGACCACAAGGAGCTTAAAACCAAGTACGAAGTTGCAAAGGTTGAAAGGGAGAAAACTGTAATACAGTTCAGGCAATCGGTTTTAAATGCCGTTGGCGAAGTATCAGATGCTTTGGTGAAAATTGAAAAGCTAAAGTCGGAGCAAGCCATAGCCGCCAATAGGGTAAATACTTTGCAGCATGCAACAGCCAATGCCAATATGCTGTTTAAAAACGGCCTGGCCAACTACTTAGAAGTAATTACCGCCCAGGGCAATGTATTGCAGGGCGAATTGGAACTTGCATCCATAAAAAATGAACAATTGAGCGCCGTTGCCGAGCTTTACCGTTCATTAGGCGGTGGTTGGAAACAATAAATTATCCGGCAATTTTTTTTAAAAAACTAAGGCACCAAAAGCATTAGCGTACCAAATATGTATGCTAATGCTTTGTTGTTTTAACCGGATGCCTGTTTCGTCAACTATTATTTATAAATCCCCAACCTATCGCCTTTATTCTTGTTACTACCACAATAAACATTAGGCAATTGAAATCAAAATCATTCATTTATATTTCTTTAGCGGTTGATATATCTATTGCCATTTCAAAATTTGTGGCAGCAGCGGTTACCGGTAGTTCTTCTATGATCTCGGAAGGAATACATTCTTTAATTGATGCTACCAGCCAGTTGCTATTGATATGGGGCATAAAAACAAGCAAAAGAGTGGCTGATTCCGAACGTCCGTTCGGTTATGGCAGGGAGTTATATTTCTGGTCGTTTATTGTATCACTGGTTATTTTCATTATAGGTGGCTGTATCTCGTTTTACGAAGGCCTCACACGGCTTAACCGGCCTGCTTTTGAGGGCAGCGCCGTTTGGAACTACGGTGTATTATTGGTGGCCTTCCTTTTTACAATAGTCTCGCTGGTAAGCGCCTTAAAAGCTTTCAATAAACAACGCGGCGACAAAACATTCTGGAAAGCAATAACCCAAAGTAAGGACCCATCCACTTTTATTGTGTTGTTGGGTGACGTGGGTGATATAGCGGGCTTAATAGTGGCGTTTTTTGGCGTTTTTTTAGGACGGTTTTTTAATAATCCGTTCTACGACGGAATTGCTTCGATGATTATTGGGTTGATGATGATCGCCATATCAGCATTACTTATCCGTGAAAGCAAAAGCCTGCTGATGGGCGAAACGACAAGCAGGAGGACGATCCGCAGGATCGTAGCCCTCGCTGAAGCCGATGAAGCGATAATAAAAGTAAAAAAGCATTTTAGTATGTACCTGGCGCCCGAGGAGATAATATTACAGCTAAATACTGTTTTTAAAGCGGATCTTACTACAAAAGACATTACCGACGCTATTGAAAGGATAACCAAGACCATCCAGCATGAATTCCCGCTAATTAAACAGATATTCGTCGAACCGGTGGCCTGATAACCAATGCGCCCGGGCTGCCTGTTTCTGTTTAAACCACCTATTTCATATATTCATTTAAAAAATCCAATATACTTATCCTTATCGATTCCGTATCAAACATCACCCCATAGTGCGGTGCGCCGGGCACTATAATCAATTCGTTTTTTACACCAACCTTTTTTAATTTTTCGCTTAGTTGAACAGATTGATCAGGATTTACAGATTCATCTTTTTCGCCCTGCACGATAAGGAATGGCGGATCGTCTTTGTCGATATAGGTAACCGGGCTTGCTTTTTTTGCAAGATCGTGGCGTTCGGCCGCCATTGCGCCAAGTAATAAAGTAATGGGGTTGCGCGGGTCTTTGTTATCGTTCCCTTTAAGCGTTAAAAAATCCGAAGGGCCATAAAAATCTAAGACAAGGTTTATTTTAAATTTTGGTTCTTTTTTGTGAGGATAAAATTCTTTCACATGATTGTTATTGGATAAACCGATCAGCGAAGCTAAATGGCCGCCTGCCGAAAAGCCGATCAGCGCTATCCGGCTTTCATCAATATTATATTGTGCAGCATTTTCGTACAAAAACTCTATGGCCTGATTGCAATCCTGTACCTGTGCCGGGAATATCGCTTCAGTACTGTGACGATAATCGATAGAAGCCAATGCATAACCTTTATCCATAAACATTTTTATGGTATTGGTCATATAACCCATATCGGCGTACTTATCATTTAGCATCCATGCGCCGCCGTGTATCCATACGATCAAAGGGTAACTCAATTTTTTAACCGGCGGCAGGTAAATATCCAGCAGGTGTTTTTTTAGTGTATCGTTGGCGTAGGGGACATTCTCGTAAACGGTTGTGCCCTTTGGGAAAATATCGTTTTTGGCGGTAGGGGATTGGGCGGTTGAAATATTGGATAGGATAGCAAATAAAATGACGAGAAAGTAGGATGTTTTTTTCATTGGTTTATTAACGTTTGAATTTTAAGGCTTTTAAAATTAAGATATTTAAATTAGAATACTTTAATTGTTTTGATTCCCGCTATAGATGCATAGGCAAACGGCACATATGACGTAGCTGGTGAATTTACCAAACAGCTAATCAATCTTCAACCAGCCCTTCCAACTTAAATTTTAATGTAAACCTGATATTATTGTATCTGTTAGTGGAGATTCGTCTGAGATACTGTTCTACAACGTGGATTTCTTCCCCCCATGATTTCAAAACAAATGCTATTGTTATCAGCTGCTCTTCAATGAATGGTTTGTCAACACCCTCCGGGAACATTAGGTTATACCGTTTAAGTATTTCGACAAGGTAGTTTTCGAATTTCCGGAGATAATCGTTGGCCCTGAAATCGTAAAATATCCGGGCGACGTTGTGACAACTTGCTTCCAACGCGGGTTGACTTTGTAATAACACCTTATTCACCAAGATGGACAGCGCAGTTTCATGCTCTGAAACATTTTTAAATTCGTATATCGGTCTTACCAATTCACCGATTGCCCAAAGTACTTTATTTTGATCGTCACTCACAAGTCCTTCTATAACATCAGCAAATTGCTTTTGCTGATTAAAAGCTACAGTAACTTTTTCGTATACCCCCTTGAATGCGGGCAGACCCCTAAGTTGAGTTGTTTCATCTTCTAATAACTGTTTCATTTCCTCTAATATAAATGAAAAGTGTCCACGCTCATCTCTTTTTTTAAGCCATTCAGACATACGATCAAACTCATTACTCAATTTATTAAATATTGCTACGGCCTCGGATTCAGTCCATTCAATTCCTATTTCATCATTTTTCCTTAATTTATGCAATAAAATATATTCGCTATGGGAAGATACCCCATGGTCTGTGAATCCGGCATTCCATAGCAATGGACTGACTACGATCGCTTCTTTAATGTTGTTTAGGAGATGTTGATTGTCCGCAGCAAAATAAATGAAAACAGACCAAATGCGGGCATTAGATATTGACCGATAATCAATTTCTTTAAGTATCCTTTTAATCTGCATTTTGTCACTTTCTGAAAGTAGGGGGTAAAGATTTCCCAATACAAAGATGATCGAAGTATCTTCGGGCAAACGGTCGATAAATGTTCGGAAATCCTTACCGACTTGGTCTTTAATTTCGTCAGCATGCGCTTTTAAAAAAGGATTGGAACTTAAATTATACAAAAAATCAATAGCTATGTCAGTCCCTTTAGATTCAGTTTGAACGAATTTGCCCAAACAGTCAATAATGACTTGGCTAATGATGTCAGCCCTTTGGATGTATTTGAGGGCATTTTGCACAAAACGGCTTCTTTCGTGCATTCTATTGCGAAAAAGCGCCTTGTTAGCTATTTTTATTTTCCAAACGTCATAAAAAAACTGCTCCCAGGCTACTGGAGAAATAGCGATCAATAATTCTGAAAATAAAAACTCTATACTTTGTATGAACTCTTGCGGTGTTTCAGACTCCAAATAGGCTTGATGTAAATGACTACAAATACTAATTAAGTGAGGCGCAGCCTCGTCACTAAAAGCAATATCCTGTCCCAATCTTTTCAGTAGTTCCTCGTTAGAGTATTGCAACGCGTAAAATACAACAGGGAATGGTGAAATTCGGATCGTATTTCGTAAGAGGTTATACGTTTTATCAAATGACAGGTATGTAATAGGCAGTCCATTTTCCATCAGTATCCCCAACAACTGCATACCCTGTAAATATATATTGGTTTTGCTTAAACTAAAACTATTGCTTATACTGAATTTCCCAGCCCCATAAGGCTTGATTTTTTCTTCCTTTTTATTAATTTCAGCGACTAGGTAATCTAAATTTTCGCTTGTTGGTTTTAGCCCTTTTGATTTATATAAACGAAGTTCGTTACGGGATGGATCGTAAGAACCAAAACGGTTATGGGTTAAAAATACATAAAGCTCCAATTCATAAACATGCTCCTGCAATAACACTTGTTGTTGGCCTTTTATGTTCTTTTTAGCCTCTTCTTTATCAATTAGGCTTAGCAACCCAGCCTTTTTAATTTTCCAATGTCCAATTGCTCTCCATTGAATCAACCGAACTTTAAGCAAACCAAACTTTAAGGAAATAGCTTCATGTAAAGCATTTAGGTATTGCGTTTCTTGTCTAATAAACTCAAACGAAAATTTTTTCAATTTCTTTGAAAGATCGGCAACCTTTTTATTATCATTTTCCCAAACAGCGTCATGCAGATCAATCATGATCGAGGCCGCGTAAATTTCATCGTCAGTTTTTTTTGCCAGCCTCTGCAATTCAGAGAACTTGGTTATAGCATCATGAAATAACACTGAATGCGGGTAAAATTGTACTCGGATCAAATGAAAAATGACTTTCAATAATAAAGAACGTGCTTCCAAATTACCTTTAACTGCCTTTAAATAAATAGTCGCCGATCTTAAAAAATGATATCGTGGATGATCATAACTGAAAAAGACTGATGGTATCCTGTTGTAGGGAGTCAATTCCACTATTGGTGCTATATCTTTGATGACCTGAAAAACATCAATTGGATCGACAGAATGATTGAGTTTGTTCAAGTTGTCACAGATTTGGTTAAACTTGTTTTGGTAAGAAAGTTCGACTGCCAGTTCTGGGCCCGTTTTGTTGGTATCTATTCGGAGATAATCAAAAAATAGATTTAAGATTTCTTTCTTTGAGTTTTTATCGATTAAATTATTGCCGGTTTCTTTCTCCAAAAAATCAATGCATTCATCAGTCATCAATGGTAGATAAGCAATTCGATGATTTTGGTAAAAGGTTATCTTATTGTATTCGGCAGATTTGGCAGAAGGTTCAATAAGGTATATCTTTTCATTTGGCTTGGAATCGTCAGTTTTATCTGATAAAGATTTATCACTATCCCTAAAAAGTACATCACGTACCCATCCAATCCAAGCTAAAAAATTGGGGTCGACTCCGGAAAACCCAATAAGGCAAAATGATTCCTGCAAGAGCGAAATTCGCATTAATTGAGTAAACGCCTCATGCTTGTGTGGGTATGTGTCAAAGTCCTCCTGTGTAATTACATAATTTTTATGTGCATCATTGTCAAAACCATAATCCGTCTCTCCAGGCATACGCAAACTTCCATGAAGTTTAATAATGTTACGGGTTTTTTTTAATGCCAATTGAGAAGAATGCGTGACGATCTTGGCACATTCTTTCAATTGATTTTCCAGATCACTTAATTGTTTTTCAAGCCCTTTTAATTCATCGATGCCTCTTTCAATTTGGTATCTGTTGGTGCTTTGCGCTCCTTGTGTTTTTGCTAATTCCTTTTGCTCTTTTTCCACGTTATAGGATGGTGGTAATGTCCCCTCAACCATATCCTTTCCGGCGTTATCCAGCTTTAATTTAGCTTTTTGATAAGTTTCCTCTAACTCCGGTATTTTAAGTTTGGCTTTAAAAACCGTTTCTTCAGTAATTGTTATCTGCTTTTTTTGTTCTATAATCTGCTGATGTATATTTTGCTCAGTATCTGCATTAACACATTCTTCAAGTAAATTATCGTAATTCGTGGTGTAAATATTGTTCCACGGCAAATTGACCAACTTAGTATGTGTACTCAAATCTTCATCAGATAACGGGATATCCTGTAATAAACCGCCGTTATAATAAAAAAGAGACTTCTGCCCAGCTTTTTCTTGTATAAATGGCGTATGAGCCTCAATATATGCATCCAGAGATTCTCTATAACCGATCAGTTGCATATAGTTTGAGGCTACCTTTAAAGGGCCTGCCTGTTTGATATATCGATCAATTCGGTTTTCTAAAAACTCTTTATAAGTTATTCTTGATTTTTTCGGCAGCCTGTCGTAGTCTTCCTCATAAGCTTTTTCATGCATACATTTAACCATATCGGCGAGCAATTGCCACCAACTAGGAAATAAATCGTTATTTACATTCTTGCTAAAACCAGCACCTACCATTACAGAAAGCTCTTGTGTCTGTAGTCGTTTTTTTATATTTTTTAGGTATTGGATAGAGTGATCGTTGTTAGGCATTAGAGGTTATTTAGATGAGAAACGAGTATATTCTAATTTACAATTAAAGTTAATATTTCTAAAGATCAATTACTTTAATTGTAAATCGTCATTCTTGCTTTATAATAGAGACGATACATAGTCACTATCCCACCAATCTCTCTCCTTCAATCTTCTTCTGCAACTCCAAAATAGCGCCAATCAATGATTCAGGCCTTGGCGGGCAGCCCTGCACATAAACATCAACAGGTATCACCCTGTCAACGCCTTTTACCACGTGGTAGCCGTGCTGCCAGTATGGGCCGCCGCAATTGGAGCACGAACCCATGGAGATAACGTATTTTGGCTCAGGCATTTGCTCGTAAAGTCGTTTTATGCGTTCGGCCATTTTAAAAGTAACCGTACCAGCTATGATCAGTACATCGGCCTGGCGGGCAGAGGGGCGCGGGAAAACACCGTACCTGTCGAGATCATAAGTACTGGCAAAAGCGCCCATAAACTCAATAGCGCAGCAGGCTATACCAAAGCTTAAAGGCCATAGTGAAGACAAACGTGCCCAATTCAGCAGGTCGTTCATTTTGGTGATCACTACACCGCCGCTGTCGTTCATCTCACTGCTCATTGCCGGGCTTTTTAAAGGTTGGTTTAAACATAGGTTTTCTTATTGCGGGAGGCTCTGTTGTAGGTGTAGTGGCAGTAGCACTTGCAGTTGGTTGAAGATCGGGGGTAAATTCCTTTACCTTGTAGGCGCTTTGCTCCAGGTTCAGTTTATCATACAATGATGATGGGATAAAAGTATCGGTTGTGGGTACTATCGGTTTCGGTTTTATCCAGTCGAGATCGCCTTTTACCCAAACGTAGGCCAGGCCGAGGATGAGTACGCCTAAAAACAAAAACATCTCCGTTAAGGCCAGCCATCCCCAGCGCGGGTCGGCGTTGATCATCTCATGGCTACCAAAAACAATCGCCCATGGGAAAATGAAAACCATCTCCACATCAAACAATAAAAAAACAAGGGCTATCACATAAAACCGCGAGTTAAAGGGCAGCCAGGCATTGCCGGTTGGCTCTTCGCCGCACTCGTACGAAGTCAGTTTTTCGGGATTTGGTTTGTGCGGCGCGAGTAACCTGTTGATAAAGAAGGCAAAGGATACCATTATTATTCCTGTAATAATAAAGATGAGTATCTTTCCAAATTCGGATATTTGCGAAACACCTGCCATGACGACAAATTTAACAAAACAAACCCATTTTGATGCTATAATTATTGGCGGAGGTGCCTGCGGGCTGATGTGTGCCGTGCAGGCAGGGTTTTCAGGCAAACATACGTTGGTGTTAGAAAAAAACGACAAGGTAGGCGCTAAAATACTCATCAGTGGTGGCGGGCGCTGCAACTATACCAACCTGTATGCTTCGGCACAGCAATTTATTTCGGCTAACGAACATTTTTGCAAATCCGCTTTCTCGCAATGGACGGTGGAAGATACCATCAGCTTTTTTGAAACTTATGGCATTGAAGGCAAAGAAAAAACGCTCGGTCAGCTTTTCCCGGTAAGCGATAATGCGAAGGACGTAGTAAAAATTTTTACAAACCTGTGTGATGACCTTGGCCAGGAAATATGGTGTAACGCAGATGTTAAAAGCATTGAAAAGGATGAAGGCGGTTTTACCGTTTTAATGGAAAGGAACGGGAAACCTGAAAGCGTATCCGCACCAAAAGTAGTAATTGCCGCCGGCGGATTGCCTATCCCCAAAATGGGCGCTACGGATTTCGGACTAAGAGTTGCCCGTAATTTCGGCCTTAAAATTAATGAAACCGCGCCCGCATTGGTGCCACTTACCATAACCGGTAAAGACCAACCCTGGTACGAGCAACTATCTGGTAACAGTATTTTTTGCCGTGTTTGGAACGATAGGATCAGCTTTGAAGAGAATATATTATTTACCCATTGGGGACTAAGCGGTCCGGCCATATTACAAATTTCATCCTACTGGCGGCCGGGAGAATATATTTATATCGACCTCTTACCAAATCAGAACATTGCTGAACTGATACAGCAAGAAAGGGAAACAAACGGTAAAAAGATGCTGCTGGCCTATTTAGCCAATTTATACACCCGCAAGTTTGCTGAGGCTTTGAGCGATAAATTGCCCGTCGATAAAAACCTGGCATCGTTAAGCAAAGCGGATATTGAAAATATTGGCAACCTCATCCATCAATTTAAAGTAAAACCGGCAGGGGATAAGGGCTACGATAAAGCCGAAGTGATGCGCGGCGGCGTATCAACTGATGAGCTGTCCTCCAAAACACTCGAAGTAAAAAAAGTACCCGGCCTTTACTATGGCGGCGAATGCGTTGATGTTACCGGCTGGCTCGGCGGTTACAATTTTCAATGGGCCTGGGCAAGCGGGTTTGTGATAGCGAATAGCTTATAGTTGATAGCTCATGGCTCATGGCCATTTGATGCAGCTACCATGAGCTATGAGCCATGGACTATGAGCAACTCACGAACCTTTATGGGCTGCTTTCACTTGTTTAAAGTACGCTATCAACCTGTCAATATTTTCGAGTACGTAAACTTTGGCGTGTATTTTATCAACAACATCGGGGTAATCACCCATCATGTCGCTCATTACGTCTTCAAAATTCATATTGTTCAGACGTTTCATATTTGCGGTGTTATCGCCGTAGTAATATACCAATCTTGCATAAGAACCACCGCCACCACCAATAATGGGGACAGAAACCCCGCCGCCAACGCCGGTACCAAAGCCACCTGATCCAATCCCGGTACCTACTCCTGTTTCAATACCCGGCGCAATGCTGAAGCCGCTGCCGCCTCCGCCTTTAACCCCGCCTGCCGCATAAAGTTTAACATCTTCATCCAAAACCACCTTTACAAAATCAAACTCATTTTTGGCCCATGTTTCGTTGCCGGGGGCGTGCGCTACAACAAAACTGTCGCGGCCCATTACGAACGACTTTAAATCGCTGGCGCTTAATTTAAACGGTTCAGCCTTGCTGTCTTCTCTAAACTCAATAAAGCCTTCGCCCTTAATTGGCCCTTTGCCCGAAGCGCCAAAACGTATAAATCCGTTTTCAATATTGCCTTTTACATCGGTAAAACGACCGGGCTGCCATTTTTGGGCGTATAAATTTGCTGATACAATCATCAGCATAAAAAATAAAATGATTAAAATTGAGCGCATAATAATTAAAGTACAAATAACGCATTTTTAACATATTTAATATGATGATTGTCGATTTACGCAGTGATACTGTTACCAAACCAACCCCCGGTATGATGGAAGCCATGATGAGCGCCAAAGTAGGGGATGATGTTTTTGGTGAGGACGAAACCATTAATGAACTTGAAGAGAAAGCCGCCAAAATATTTGGTAAGGAAGCGGGCATATTTTGCCCTTCGGGCACCATGACCAACCAAATAGGCATAAAATGCTTCACCCAGCCATTGGATGAACTTATTGCCGACCAGACATCGCATGTTTATCGTTACGAAGGCGGCGGCATTGCCTTTAACTCAAGCGTATCCACACGTTTATTGTACGGCGAGCGCGGCATAATTACCGCCGGAATGATTGAACCGGAAATTAATGCCATTAACGACCATTACCCACGCACAAGCTTGGTGGTATTGGAAAATACGGTAAACAAAGGCGGAGGCAGTTGCTATACCCTTGAACAAATTAAACCAATAGCAGAATTATGCAAAGCAAAGGGCCTGAAACTTCACCTTGATGGCGCCCGCATATTTAATGCGGTGACAAAAACAGGTGACAAAGCTGCCGATTATGGTAAGTATTTTGATGGCATTTCGGTTTGCCTCTCAAAAGGCCTTGGCGCGCCGGTTGGCTCAGTTTTTTTAGCCGATAAAGAAACTATAAAATATGCGCGCCGTTTACGTAAAGTTTTTGGCGGCGGTATGCGCCAGGCTGGTTTCTTAGCCGCAGCTGGCATCTATGCGCTCGACCATCATATAGAAAGGTTAAGTATAGATCATGCCCATGCCCAGATACTGGCAGATGCACTGGCAAAATGTCCATGGGTGAGCAATGTATTGCCTGCAGATACCAACCTTGTGTTATTTGATACGGTCGAGCCCACAAGCACGGTGTTGCAAAAGTTGGCCGAGCATGGCATCAAAGCTTTATCAACAGGCCCTAACCGCATCCGTTTTGTGCTGCATTTGGATGTACACGCTGACCAGGTGGAGCATGTTGTGAAAACTTTGTCGGTTATCTGATCGTTATTGTTAATAAAATATGGTTTTATTTTCAGGGCTTAGTTTATGATTATTTCTGTGCTTCCGGATCCCCAAAAAGACAACAACAATAGCCGCCCGGGGCAATCAGGCAACACAATTCTATATGCTTATACCAGGGAGAAATATTACTATCCTCCACATGCTACCCCGTATCTTTTTGCTACTAACTTTATAAACAAAGGTCAATATCTCGTCAACAACCAACCTGTATTTATTTCAGAAAGATGTTTTTATCTATTAAATCCAAATGATGAATTAGCCATTACTTTCAATGACGCCTTACCATTGAAAACATTGTTTGTATTTTTTAACGAGGAGTTTGTAAATGAGTGCTTTTATTCGCTCAATAATTCTGATGAACACTTGTTAGAGAAGCCCTTTGATAAATGCGCTGGTCCGTTAGCTATCCCATCGGTACCCTTTCATTTAAATCAGGCTATTTCAAATATAATTTCACTGTTAATACAGGGGCGAATAAACCAACAGGAGATCGATGCCAATTTGTTTAGCCTTATTGTGGAGTTTATGAACGTCAACTATCAATTAAAAAAGTTAAATGCTATAAAAAAAACAACAAAAGAGGAATTGTATAAACGCTTATTCGTTGCAAAAGAATTCATGAAAGATAATGCAATGGAAAATGGCCTAACTATTGACGAAATAGCCAAAGAAGCGTGTATGAGCAAGTTTCATTTTTTAGAAAAATTTAAAGATTTGTATGGGCTCACGCCGCATCAATACCTTATTGAATTAAAAATGCAGAAAGCCCGCCAGCTTCTGCAGAAACGGCAACACACAGTTACGGATGTTTGTTATGCTGTTGGTTTTGAAAGTGTTTCATCTTTCAGCAATTTATTTAAAAGAACATTTGACACATCACCATCCACTATTTTAAAAGAAAGCAAATTCCCAATTTTCAACAAATCTAATGGTAACCTTTAAAATACTTTTGTTTCAAAATTATACAACATGAAACAATTATTTTTAATGTTAACGGTGCCATTTTTCCTGCTTCCATTTAATAAAAAATTAAGCAAGGCGCAGTTTCAGTCAACGAGGGTCGAGAAATCGGCAACTATTCAACTTAACGGGAAAATAGAAAAAGTATTTCCGCTTTTCGGTGTTTTTGAAGAACGGAAATGGGCGAATGAATGGGCCCCTGTCGTTGTTTATCCAACATCCGAATTAATAGAAGAAGGAACTACTTTTAAAACTCATGGACACGGCCATCATGAGGATGGTTTTTTATGGATAGTAACTAAATATCAACCGGAAGAACATTTAATTCAATACCTGGTATCAACGGAAAACAGGTTTTGGACAATAACAGTCAAATGCAAAGCTTTAAACAGCGCCGTCACAACTGCTGAAATAACATATAGGTTTACCAGCCTGAATGAAAATGGCAATGAAATAAACCCAGTGATGTTACAGGCAATTTATAAACATGATTTAAAGGATTGGGAAAAAGCGATCAATTATTATCTTGAAACCGGAAAAACCTTACAGGAATAAATAAAAGTCCGAAAGATTTATTGTCTTTCGGACTTCCGGACTTGACTACTTCAATGCCCTGTCAGCCGATTGCCGCTCAACCATCCAGCCGGGGTATTCTTTCGGCAGTGCGCTTACTTCGTCGATAGTTTTAAGGTCATCCGATGATAGGATAACCTCTGTCGACTTGATATTGGCATTCAATTGGTCAACACTTTTGGCGCCGATGATGGTGCTTGTCACCCCTTTTTGCTGGCGTACCCAGGCCAGGGCAATTTCGGCAACGGTAGCGTTATGCGCTTTTCCAATTTCTGTTATTACATCGATAATGTCATAAGCTTTTTCTTTATTAATGGGTGGGAAGTCAAAAGTGTCCCTGCGTGAGCCTTCTGCTTTTTCAGCATTGCGGCCATATTTACCGCCAAGGAAGCCACCCGCCAAGGGACTCCAGGGCATAATGGCAAGGTTTTGATCAGCGGCTAACGGTAAAATTTCCCGCTCGATATCACGCCCTGCCAATGCATAAAAATATTGCATGCCCACAAACTTGTTCCAGCGATGGTTTTCAGCTATGCCTAAACCTTTCATTACCATCCACGCGGGCCAGTTGCAAACTGCTATATAACGCACCTTGCCGGTAAGCACAATATCATTAAGCGACCGCATAATTTCTTCAACAGGTGTTTTGGGGTCAACGCCATGTACATATAAAACATCGATGTGGTCTAACTGTAAGCGTTTTAAACTTTCATCAACCGACTGGAAAATATGGTAACGCGACAGGCCGACATTGTTTAGGCCTTCACTCATTCTGCCGCGCACCTTCGTGGCTATTACCAGGTCGTTGCGATTAATGCCAAGGTCCTTTATCGATTGCCCCAAAAGCTTTTCAGATTCGCCGAATGAGTAAACATTTGCCGTATCAATAAAGTTAATACCCGAATCCACAACAACCTTCATCAGGCCGTTCACCTCTTTTTGCTGTACTTTGCCTATGGCTTCCCAATAGCCTTTTCCACCGAAGGTCATGGCGCCAAAACATAATTCGGAAACCACCAGGCCGGTGTTGCCTAAAAAATTGTATTTCATAAGTTTGATGATTTTAAATGTGAAAGTAAAATTGAGGGTTTGGGATTGAAGAATGGTCAGGGGAGGGTAAAATTGGTTGATAGGGTTGGATTGGATAAGTTTAACCACTCACCCAATCCAACCCAATCAACCACTCACTTATTTCACTACCTCCACCCATTGCCCCTTCCTCAACGCCGAAATGGAATTATTATACATCGCTTCACAATACGTCGCAGGCATATAATATTTGCCTGCATAGGCCGCGTTGAGCATTACATAATAGGTAACTTCCTTGTCTTCGGGCAGGCTGAAATAGGTATAAACCCTGTCGTCCCTGATGTCTTTATAATCCGATTCGGACGAAGGAAAAGCCTCATCGTTGCCTATCATCCGCATATTCAAAATTTCCCAGCCGGAGGGGAATATCTGCGTAAGCGCCATATTATCATATCGCCCGCGCTTGCCCGGGTTTTTGATATTTACCTGGGCTACGAAGTCAGTTCCCTGCGTTAGTTTGGATGGATCTATTTCTTTGCCCCCAAGGGTAAAGTAGCCCACACGCATCTGCAAAACATCAGGGTTAATAACTGATTGCACATCCTGGCCTGATGATGGCTGCCCTTGCTGTATCAGCCTTACGTACAGCCTGTTATTGCCGCTGTTTTTTAACGATACTTTGCCGCCGTTTGCTGCAACATCGGATTGCCATAAATACGAAGGCGAATTTATGTTTGATGCTGCATTTCCTGCCTGGTAATTAAACAATAGCTTACTGCCCGATTTGTTCTTCCCGCAATATTCCGCTATCGCGATGAGCGAATAGGCCGTTGTTTGCGTACTGTACCAGTCATCCTGCGACAATCTTGAGGCAACCGTCCGCAGTTCAGCGGCTGCTTTTTGCTGCTGGCCAAGCAGGGTCAATGTTTCCAGTATCATGGCATCATCCCGAAGGTCAGAGCCATAGGTGCCGAACATGGAATTATATGGTTTGACGATTAACGGAAGGTTAGCTATCATTTGCAAACCTATCTCCGGCTGCCCGGCCAGTTTGTAAGCAGCAGCCAAACGCCAGCGTGCTTCAATGCTCAAATATTTAAATTCCCTCAACCTGTTCATCGCCCCAAGTTCCGGCGACCGCGCCAAAGCCAGCAGGTATAAACGGTAAGCCTGTATTAAATCCGAACCATAAAAACTGCGGGTGTCTGGCGCCCAGGTTTGGGCTTTTTGCTTTTCGTAAATTTTCCAATGCTCTAAAAAGCCAAGCGGCAGGCTATAACCTTTGGCTTGTGCAGCCAGCATAAAATGGCCGGCATAATTGGTGCCCCATTCATCGGCTTCGCCTTCGCCCGGCCAATAGCTTAGCCCGCCATTGGTCAGCTGGAAACCGTTCAACCTGTTGATGGTTAGTTTTATATTGCGCTCGGTCTCCGCTTTTTGCCGCGCGGTAAGGTCGAGCAATTGGTCTAAATATAATTGCGGGAACGCTGATGAAGTGGTTTGTTCTACACAGCCGTATGGGTATTCTATCAAATAATCCAACCGTTTGGTAAGGTTTAATGGCGGAATGGAAGCTACCTCGAGCGTGGCTTTATTGGTGCCGTTAATGCCAATTGCCGAATAGGATGTCGCCCATGTTTCACCGGGCTTCAACTCCTTTTCAAATATTTTGGTAACAGGCGGGTTAGGGTTGCGCACATTCAGTTCAACATCAAAAGCCGATGTTTCTTTACCGCTTTTCGCGATGATCTTCACCTTTCCAACACCAACAAAATCTTTTACATCCAGATCAAAGGTTACCAGTTGGTCGCCTGTCTTTGTAAAGGTCACTTTTTTTTGATCATTCCCGGCCAGGTTGCTGAAAGTGTTCGACTGCACCTGCACGTTAACCGTCTTGATGTTGTTTTCCATTGCGAAGACGGTTACCGGCAGCTTTATTTTTTCCGATGGCCCTAAAACTCGGGGCAAGGTTGCCAGTATCATCAATGGCTTCTTCACAGCCACATATTTATCGGCAAAACCATAGCTGCCATCGTGCCCCGCAATAACCATTACTTTAACCGAGCCTATATACTGCGGCAAAGTGAAGTTTTGCGTTTGTTTTTCGCCCTTGCCTAACCTAAACGGCCCTAAAAACTTCACTACAGGTTTAAAACGATTGACAGAGACATTATGGTTAGCACCCGCCGTGCCATCCCCACCGATACTTAAAATACGTTCAAGTCCGCCTCCGTATGCGCCGATGACGTAATCAAATAAGTCCCAGCTTTTAACGCCGAGCGCTTCACGGGCGTAGAAAGTGGTATGCGGGTCGGGCGTTTTATAATTGGTAATATCCAGCAGGCCTTCGTCAACAATGGCAACGGTATAGGTCATTTCCTTACCTGATGCCTCCGAGATGGTAATCGATGAACGCGTTTCCGGCCTGATCTTATCCGGCATGCTGATAATTGGTTTTAATATAGTTGCTGGGTCGTCAACCGTTAAGGGAATCACGCCATACATACGGATAGGCAAGTCGTTCACGGTTTGCGAATGCCGCTGCAACAGCGTGACATTCACAAAAATATTGGGCGACATGGTTTCATCGATTTTAAAAGTATAGCGCGTTTGCCCTTTTTTGGTATCTATCCAGGTGGTTTTCAAAATTTTGCTCCCATTTTCAAAGCTGATGAGCGCACGTCCGTCCGACATGGTGGGGATAGTTAGTGTAGCATCGTCGCCAACTTTATAATTGGTTTTATCAGATGTGAACGATAGCATTGCTGCCTCGGTAGGGTTGGTTTGCTGCAACCGTTCCGACCAGTTTGGCCAATCCACGTATATTATCTTACCTGTCGAGTGGCCTGTTTGCTCATCTTTTACCCTGATAAGGTAACGTCCCCAATCGGCCTGGTTAATATGTAAATTCCATTTGCCGCGGCCATTTACCAGCTTTATGGTTTCGGTTTTTATAAGCTTGTTGTATTTATCCTGGGTGAAATTGCTCATCTCGTTCCCGGTCTCATCCCACCACCAGCGCCATTGTATTTTATAAAGCTCCAGTTCAACATTACGCGTACCTTCAAACGGAATGCCTTTGGTATCCACATCGGCAATATCAATGGTGTTATCTTTATCAGTAAACAGCATGCCCGATAGATCGCTTCCTTTTGGCGTTTTTATGCCAACATAACCCGGGTAAACGTTATAAGGCATACTTAAAGATTGTATACTGAAATTGCCGCCCGGCTCAAATACTTTTATCAAAAAGTTAGCCTTAAGCTGGCCGGGTGCCTGTTTTTCAATATTAATATTGGTATTTACCGTTGCCTTGCCTTCCGCATCGAGCCTGCCATCAAAAATGGTTGAGGTTTGGGTGGTGAAGGATAGGGTAGGGTCATCAAAAATATAATCGTCGAAGTTTTTAAACGTGGTGGTCTGCGGCGTTAAAAAGGCATCGACCTTTGCTTTTAGGTTTTGCGCAGTGCCGCCAAAAAGCCATTGTGCGGTAAGCGCGCCGGTTATATCGCCGCCTTTGGTTAATTCCGTTGCCCCGCCAAAGGTTAAACCAATTTTTAATCGGTTCGGCATTATCGTTTCTATCTTAACATTTTTCTCGAACAAAGCCCCGCCAACTTTTACCTTGGCCGACCAGTTACCCGTAGGCGATGAAGTTTCCGTTGCTGTATGGAAACTATAAAAGCCATCCACTGAACTTGTTTGCGTAATCCGCCTGTATAACTTGCCGTTAGGATCGTACAATTCAAACTCAACCGGGTGATCGGCAGGCAATGTTTTTAGCTTGTCTTCCAATATAAACGACATGAAAATAGAGTCGCCCGGCCGCCAAACGCCGCGTTCGCCGTAAATAAAGCCTTTCAAACCACTTTGTACTTCATCGCCTCCAACATTAAAGCGGGACAGGGGCAAGGAGCTTCCGTCATCCAGCTTTAAATAGCCGCGTTCATTCCCTTGTTTGGCTACCAGCAAGTAAGGTTTGCGCGTAAGGTTAAATTTTGCAAGGCCATCGGCGTCCGAAGCTGTTTTAAAAATTACCTGTTTCTGGTAATCCAATATTTCAATATCAACACCAGTCATCGGTTTGGCGGTTAATATATTGGTTACAGCTACCACCATACCGTTATCGTTGCCCCGTTTTGCTATCAAACCAATGTTTGATGCGATGATATTACGCGTTGCCCACTTATCTTTGGTAAAATAGGAATTTGTACAAGGGTCATCGCGTTGCTGCCAGTTAAAGCCATCGGGGTAATAGCTGTCATATCTTGTCCAAAAATCATCATCTTCGTCACTTACAATGCCCACATTGTTGCTGTTGCCGCCGCCTTCATAGCCGTATTCGTCATCATCGGTATTCTTTTTAAGTACAGGCCCGCCTGCACTGCAATTGTAGAGCGAATACTCTTTTCTATAGCCAATAATTACGCGGTATATAGCGCCCGGCTCTGCACGCAGCATTTGGTCAAGATCGAGCATAAACCGGTTCTTTTTGTTAAGGTTTAAGCTTTTATCGGCGTCAAGCCTTATGGTTTTTTGTACGATAGGGCGGCCTACATGCCTCAATTCATCCGCACCATCAAAGCCATTGTTTTGAAAATACTGCGGTACATTATCTGCATATATTTTGATGATACTAACATCAACTGCATTTAGGTTAACCGCCTCGAAAGGCATCATCAGTTTACCTGAATCGGGCAAAATAACACCCTTACCGGGGATAGTAACCGATGGCAAACGGTTTTCGAAAAACACGCTGCCCGAATACGTTTTGGTTATTTTTTGGTGCGATATATTTTCAATGCCTTCGTTAACCGAGACGCTGTAATTGCCCTCAAGCCGCTCTGGCGCATAAACTTTGACTGTACTGCCATCAATGGTATAAGCGGGTTCGCCCACATTGCCAACGGTGATCAGCCCGTTTAACTCCTGGCCAACCATTATCGCATCAGAAAACTGCACCAATACGTACTGGTCATTATCCTGTACCGCACGGATATCCAACACCTTAAAATCACCGATGGCGGGCACCTGAAACTCCTGGCCGCCTTTTTTATCGATGTTCAGCCCAGCGCCATCCCAGCTAACTGTTAGTGGGTTTACTTTATCTTTTTCACGTATTAACTGCGTCACGGTAAACGTATGCGTCTTGGTTACAGGGTTATGCTGCCAGGTTATTTGAACCGGCGAAGCAAAGTTTACGCTGATAGCCTTTTCAATACTTGCCGGGTCTTCGTTATCAGCAGTTTGCACAATGCCGCCGAGTTTCATTTTATCTACGGAAGTATTGGTTGCTGTTTGCAAACCCGTAAACGATACGGTGAAATCAGGCTTGATGGTTTGGAAACCGAATTTAAAATCATCAAAATGATCGGGCACCTTAATTATTTTACCCAAATTAAAATCAGCTGTATAACTTTTATCAGGATCGAGCTTACCTTCGGGCCTGAACTCGACAGTGCGCGCATCAACCCAGTAGGCTTTCCCCCTGATGGATGGCGAAAAATCAAAAACATTATCAGCCAGCGCCTCATTTTGTACATGGGTAGTTTGCACATCGCCAGCCAGGCGGATGCGTATCGTACTCTGTTTGGACACGATGCCCGTAGTGTAGGATTCGATGTATTTGCTAAAAGCCGGATCGATCCCTGGTTTCTGACGGTGGTGAAAAAATAAAAATAAAACGAGAATTACGAGCGTAGCCAGTACGCCGATGCTAATTAGCCCTTTCCTGCCTGGGGAAAGGTTATCCGGGATGTTCATGGGAAAATGGTGTGTTTATTGTCAGGAAAATTAATAAATTTTTGACAAATAATAATATTTTGTAAAATATATTTTTTACACCTGATTTGGGATGATTTTAATATGGTAACCTACTATATGAGTTGTATATACCAAAAATACTTAGCGAATATTTGGTGTTTTTTTCTGTCGATTTTAAAACATGTGCCTAATTTGTTTTAGGAGATTTAAATTCGCTGCTTCTAATATCCCTTAAATGACAATTCGAATAATAAAAATAATTCGTAAATTTTGATTTATGCAGGTACAGATTGACATAGGGTTTGAGCAATTGGTAAGTATTGCTAAAAAGCTGCCTAAAACTCAATGGCAAGCATTAAAAGGCGAGGTTGAAAAGGATAATGATCAGTCTAAAAACGATACTGATGATTTAGAGGCATTTTTATTAAGCGGCCCAATCTACAGCAAAGAACAATTAGATGTAATTCAAGAAAATAGAAAAGCGATCAATAAATGGCGGACAATATAATCCGTGTCGAACCTTCTAATAATCCTTACAATATCATCACCCCAACCTTGTTAACCACCGGCAGCTTTATAAAATTCATATCAACAATGCTTTCCGGAAGAAAGATGAATTTTTTATCGTAAATATTTCCGTCGATATAATAACTAAGCCAGTATTCATTATTTAAGCCGAAAGTTTGCTCATCAATGGGTTCGATGAGTTTATAGGAACCTTTGTCAACCACCGGGAACATATGTCTGAGGGTAGAGGTTTTTACCGGGGTGCCATCCTTTTCACCGTAGCCTTTTGATGTGATCAGCACATTTTCAATAGGTACGTTTTTCAGGTTTATTAAATACACGTACCATATTTTGCTTTCGGCACTTTCTTTTTCAAGCGCCACGGCAACAGCAATATCTTTTACTATATTTTCGGGGAGGTCTTTTATCATTTTGGGTTTATTAAGTTGAGTTGGTCGATTAAGTGAGTAGTTGCGAAACCTAATCAAACCATTCACTTAATCAACCCAATCAACCAACTTACTTCTTCTTCACAAATCTTTTGCCGGGCTTTTTCGGCTCTTTCTCGGCAGCTGCGGCTAATTCTTTACATTCTTCAAATGTTAAATCCTTTGGTTCTTTTCCTTTGGGTATCTTAACATTTAGTTTACCAAATTCTATATATGGGCCAAAACGGCCGTTTAATACCTTAACCGTCGGGTCTTCATCAAATGCTTTGATCAATTTTTCAGCATCTTTCTTGCGCTTTTCAATGATCAGCTCAATAGCCTGCTCTTCGGTTACATCCAGCGGGTCAATACCTTTTGGCAGCGAATAAAACGCGCTATTATGCCTTATATAAGGGCCAAATTTGCCAATGGCGACAGTCATGTCCTTATCTTCAAAAAAGCCTATTTTTTTAGGGAGTTTAAACAGTTCAAGGCTTTCTTCAAGGGTTATCGTTTCGATGCTTTGGCCGTTACGCAAACTCGCATATAACGGTTTTTCTTCCGTTTCATCATTGGCGCTTTCACCAACCTGCACAAAGGGGCCATAACGGCCTATACGCACAGACATCTTTTTGCCGCTCACGGGATGAAAACCTAATTCGCGCTCGCCAGTCGCTTTATCGGCCGACTTGATGGTATTTTCAACCCCGATATGAAAAGGGGTATAAAAACCACGGATCATATCTGTCCACTCGGTCAATCCTTGTGCTATTTCGTCAAATTGCTTTTCAACGCTGGCAGTGAAGTTAAAGTCGACAATTTCCTTAAAATATTGCACCAGGAAATCATTCACCACCGAACCGATATCAGTAGGGAACAGCTTGCCTTTTTCGGCGCCGGTATTTTCTGTTTTTTCGTCTTTGGTTATATTGCCTGCCTTAAGTGTTAAAACGCGGAAAGCCCTTTGTTTGCCTTCACGTTCCTCCTTAACAACATACCCACGGTTTTGTATGGTAGATATGGTAGGGGCGTAGGTGGATGGACGGCCAATACCGAGCTCCTCCAGTTTTTTTACCAAGGCGGCTTCAGTATATCTCGCCGGCGGACGCGAAAAGCGCTCCGTGGCCGACATTTCCTGCAATTCCAGTCGCTGGCCTTTGGTTAACGGTGGCAGCATGGCATTTTCGCCGTCCTGCAGGTTATCTTCTTCGTCATCGCTCGATTCAAGATAAACTTTCAGGAAACCGTCAAATTTCATTACCTCGCCATTGGCAACTAAATCTTCTTTACGTGTTGATATACTGATCTTTGCGGTAGTCTTCTCAAATAATGCTTCGCTCATTTGTGAAGCAATAGCGCGTTTCCATATCAGCTCATATAAACGCATCTCGCTGGAATCACCTTTGATAGTATGCTGGTTAAAATAAGTCGGCCTTATAGCTTCGTGGGCTTCCTGCGCGCTTGCATTTTTTGTTTTGTATTGCCGGTGCTGGTGATACTTGTTGCCGTATGCAGAATTAATTTCTTCGGCAGCAGCATTTAAAGCGGTGTCCGATAAATTAACTGAATCGGTACGCATATAAGTTATATGACCGGACTCATAAAGTTTTTGTGCTACCTGCATGGTGCGTGAAACGGAATATCCCAGTTTCCTGCTCGCTTCCTGTTGCAGGGTTGAAGTAGTAAAAGGCGCTGCCGGTGAACGTTTTGCAGGCTTTACCTCTAACGATCTCACATCAAAATCGGCGCCTATACAATCCCTCAAAAACTTTTCGGCATCTTCCTGTTTGCTAAATCTTTCGGGCAATTCAGCTTTAAATGCTTCTTTTCCTTTACCAAAAATGGCAACTATCTTAAAAGCGGCTTCCGACTTAAATTTATTGATCTCGCGCTCCCTGTCAACAATTAACCTAACAGCTACCGATTGTACGCGACCGGCTGAAAGCGATGGTTTTACTTTTTTCCATAACACGGGACTAAGCTCGAAACCAACCAACCTATCCAAAACCCGGCGTGCCTGTTGGGCGTTAACCAGGTTATAGTCAATTTTGCGTGGTGTTTCAATTGCCTTTAATATAGCAGGTTTTGTTATCTCGTGGAAAACGATGCGCTTTGTAGTTGCATCATTTAAGCCCAATGTTTCAAATAAGTGCCATGATATGGCTTCACCCTCGCGGTCCTCGTCCGATGCCAGCCAAACCATGTCTGCTTCTTTCGATAGTTTCTTTAATTCACTCACTACCTGCTTTTTATCCGCAGGTACTTCATATTTTTGTTTGAAATCGTGTTCAATGTCAATAGCATCGTCAGACTTAACCAGGTCGCGGATATGGCCGTAACTCGACTTCACTGTAAAGTCTTTACCAAGGTATCCCTCAATGGTTTTGGCTTTCGCCGGAGATTCAACTATCAGTAGATTTTTAGCCATTTAAGCAATTATTTTTTGCAAATAAAACACAAAGAAAGCGAAACGCCAATTTGTTTTTCGGTTTGTTGTAATGTTGGAAGGTTGGAATGTTGTAAAGTTGGCAGGTTAAAGTATTTTAAAGCCAAAGGCTTGGAGGCATAATAAGAACTAAAAAATGAGGACGTATGTTTCGGTTATTATTCAATAAAAAACATTTCAACTTTACAACATTCCAACCTTACAACAAGAAAATCACATCAAAAACCCGCCGCCCAGCAAATCATTCCCTTCATAAAACACAGCAGACTGCCCGGGTGCAATGCCTGATACGCTATGATGAAAATCAACCTTCATATGCCCGTTCATTTGCTGAATGGTGCTTTGCGAGCCTGCATCCTTGTACCTTATCTTGGTAATGGCTTCAATAGGTTCATTTATGTTTTCGTATTTAACCAGGTTAAGGTTTTTAACCCAGGCTTGTTTGCGTTCAAGTTCTTCAATAGTACCTAAAACAACGGTATTGGTTTCGGGCTGGATACTGGTTACAAACATGGGGTGACCCAAAGCAATGCCAAGGCCTTTACGCTGGCCGATGGTATAAAACGGATAACCCTGGTGTTTGCCTACTATGGTGCCGTCTGTTAAAACAAAATTGCCCCCGGCAATACGTGTTTCAAGGTCTTCCACTTTGTGCCTTAAAAAGGCCCTATAGTCGTTATCGGGCACAAAGCATATTTCATAACTTTCGCTTTTACCGGCAAGTTCAACCTGGCCCATATCCATCGCCATTTGCCTGATTTCGGGTTTTGAAAAACTGCCTAAAGGGAATTTTGTGCGTGCAAGGTTTTTTTGCGATACGCCCCATAGTACGTATGACTGGTCTTTATTTTCGTCCTTACCTTTTGAAATTACATACCTGCCGTTATCCTGCAAGCGGATATTGGCATAGTGGCCGGTTGCAATAAATTCACAATCCAGTTTATCGGCGCGTTTTAATAATGCTTCCCACTTAATATGGGTATTGCATAAAACGCATGGGTTAGGGGTGCGGCCTGCGAGGTATTCGTCAACAAAGTTATCGATCACAAAGTCGCCGAACTCATTGCGGATATCCAGTATATAATGCGGGAAGCCATAGCCAACGGCCAAAGCACGCGCATCATTAATACTATCCAAACTACAGCAGCCGGTTTCTTTTGAACTTCCGCCAGATGAGGCATAGTCCCAGGTTTTCATGGTGAGGCCTATCACTTCATAGCCCTGCTCATGCAGCATTACTGCCGCTACCGAGCTGTCAACCCCGCCGCTCATTGCCACTAATATCCTGCCGTGCTTACTCATTTGACTGCAAAGATACCTTTTTGATCTTTATGTTGACACTTTGTTGGGTCAGGGTAGGGTAAAATGTAATTATGTAATTCAAAGTTATAACCCCTTTGAAGTTAATAACAATACATAGAACTGTTGTAGTGAGGCGATTTGCAGGCCATAGCTTCTTGGCCTCGTTTTGTTTATCGGAATTATAATCAGCTCATTACCTATATTTTACAAAGGCTGATGAAAGTACTATTATTTAATGAGTACTGTCATTTTTACTAATTCTGCTGAGCTATGATTTACGGCACATCATTGAAAATGACCAGTAGATGTGTTTAGCCGGATTCTTTTTGTAAAGCTTTTTTATTTAATTGCCCTGTTTTTTTTTCGGTATATTTAGTGGTTGCAAACGCACACCTAAAATATAATGCGATGAGAAACGTAATGTTAAGCAACTCGCTCACTACACGCAACGACGGCAGCGGGCAAAAAACACATCAATCAACGAGCTGTTACCGCTTGCTTATTGCAATTCTGCTGTTATTTTGGCTGCCATGGGTGGCTCAGGCACAAGCGCCTGTAATTAGTTACAGCAGTCCGAAAACTTATGGCCTTGGCACACTGATAACGCCGCTGGCGCCTGTAAATAGCGCCGGGGCGGTGGGCGCTCCAGGCTATAGCAATACGACGGCTACTATAGCCTCGGGGCTCTATTTACCATGGGATGTAGCTACAGATGCCGCAGGCAACGTGTATATGGTCGATTGGGGGACATCGGTTTATAAGATTCCTGTTGGCGGGGGTGCCCGGATTACCTTAAGTTCAGCATTCAATACTGCATCGGGTGTCGCGGTAGATCGCGCAGGGAATGTGTATGTTTCTGATTGGGAGCAAGGCATAGTAAAGATGATCCCTGCCGGTGGCGGCGCTCCCGTGACAATTTGCTCCGGAATTTCGTCATTATATTTGGCGGTAGATGTTTCAGGGAATGTGTATATAGCTGATTACTATGGTGGCACAATAATAATGATACCCGCAGGTGGCGGCGCAAGGGTCACTTTAGCTTCCGGCTTTAACTTGCCATGCGGCATAGCTGTAGATGCAGCCGGCAATGTTTATGAGGCTGAATACGATAGTGGCGTAGTAAAAAAGATCCCCAAAGGCGGGGGGGCACTCGTTACTATAGGCACTGTTGACATTGGATATGGCGTAGCTGTAGATGCGGCGGGTAATGTATTCGCGGGCTGCGATTGCGGCGTAGTTACAGAGTTCCCGGTGGGCGGGGGCGCATCAATTTCAATAGGCTCCGGCTTTTCCAGGGCGGCAGGCGTGGCAGTGGATGGTGCGGGCAATGTTTATGTGGCAGCTGAATTCAACGGTTCGATAGATGAAATTAAACCTGTAGGGGGCTATTACATCGACCCATTTTTACCTGCCGGTTTAAGTTTTGATAATCAGACTGGTGTTATCAGCGGTACACCAATAGTAGGGAGCCCAGCTACAAATTATACAGTTACAGCCTATAATGCCGCAGGCAGCGGCACGGCTACGGTAAACATAGAGACAGTTGGGAAGAATGCAAACCTGGCAAACCTTACACTTAGTCTGGGAACCTTAACGCCCGTCTTTGCAACCGCTACAAAAAGCTATACCGCATTGGTGGGCAATGCCGCTACTTCCCTCACCATAACACCAACAGCCAGCGATCCGCTGGCAACAATATCCGTGAACGGGGTGGTGACAGTGTCTGGTGCTGCTTCAGCGGCCATTCCTTTGGCCGTTGGTGTTAACACGATCACTACCATAGTAACCGCACAGGACGGCGTAACGACAAATACCTATACGTTGGTTGTAACACGTGCGCCATCGTCAAATGCTGGGCTTGCGGGGCTTGCAGTAAGCGCCGGATTACTAAGCCCCTCTTTCGCAACCGGCACAAATAATTATATTGATCCGGTGGACATTGGTACAACAAGCCTTACCATAACGCCAACACTTGCAGACAATACTGCTACGGCAACCGTTAATGGTTCAGCTGTGGCATCGGGATCTGCCTCTGCCAGTATTCCTTTGGCCATTGGCCACAATACCATCGCTATCGTGGTAACAGCACAGGACGGGATAACAACAAATATCTATACACTGACCGTAAACAGGGTAGCCCCGACAAAAAATGCAGGCCTGGTTTCTATCAGAACAAATCCCTCCGAGTCGGCGCTGGTTGGTGTAATCGGACCAGGTTATTTGAACTACACTGCAGTGGTGACAAACACTACCACGTCTATTCAAGTGATCCCAACTGCGGCTGATCCAAATGCAACCATCACGGTGAATGGCTCGGCTGTGGTATCGGGTTATCCATCCGCAGGCATTCCTTTAACCATCGGTACAAATACCATCACTACGGTAATAACAGCAGCGGTTGGTACTTCCACCAGGACAATTTTGCTTATCATTACCAGGGAGGGGCCATCAAATAATGCCGAAATTGCATCCATCACCACCAACCCAAGGGAATCGGCGCTGGTTGAAGCCGCCGGTCCCGGGTATTTGAATTATACTGAAGCAGTAACTAATAGCACAACGAGCATACAGGTTATCGCTACTGCGAAACAGCAGAATGCGACAATTACCATAAACGGCATTACTGCTATCTCGGGTTCGCCCTCATCACCCATAACTTTAAGTGTTGGCGCCAACGTGATAACCACCATTGTGACAGCGCCCGATGGTGTAAGCACCAAAACCGTTATTATAACTGTGAACAGGGCCGGTCCGTCAAACAATGCGGAATTGGCATCTGTTTCAACTAACCCGCGTTCAACCCTTATCGGCACCACCGGGGAGGGTTATTTGAACTACGAAGAATATTTTGCAAACAATGTTTCCAGCGTGGCGGTTATACCTACAGCAAAAGACCCAAATGCCACTATTACGGTGAACAGCAATCCGGTGGCCTCGGGAACAGCGTCACCGCCCATAGCGCTTAACGTTGGCGCCAATTTGGTGAGTATCGCGATAACCGCACAGGATGGCATAACTGCAAAAAGTATTATGATAACGGTTAACAGAGCTGCTGCGCCTGTATTCAATGCTTTTTATCAGCCTGGTTTAAGCGTTGTAGAACCGCAAGCAAGCGTGTCTATTGAAAATGATGGCATTGCGGTTCACCCGGGTGTTTCACCAAATAGTGACGGCATTAATGATTTCCTCCAGATCGATGGCATAACTGCTTACCCTGAAAACAAACTAACAATTGTTAACCGCAACGGCGCATTGGTTTATGAGGCACAGGGCTATGACAATATTTCAAAGGTTTTTGACGGGCATGCAAGCAAAACAGGAATAATGCAGCTCCCGGGCACTTATTTTTATGCACTTGATTATAGCGTAAACGGGGCAACTAAGCACAAAACGGGATATATTGTGCTGAAATACTAATTTAAAAACGTGCCAGGCTTACGGAGTTTTAGTACTTCATAAGCCTTTTTTAGTCAGATATTCCTAATCATTGTTCCGGTATTGATAAAATATCCCCTTATCAAAAGGTGTCCATAAACAGGCTTTTTGCCCGCAGGATTTTAATGCGTTGTTTGCCCAGGTATTACAGGTGTAGAATAAGTTATACTTGCCTTTAGCCTCATAAAAGGCATCGTTGACACCATAATTGGCGTTTGTTTTAATATTGATAAACTGGCCGCTTGAATCTATTTTAAAACTCGATCTGACGAAAGCTACCAGCCTTGAGTACTGTTCCTGGCTGATAAATAACTTTTTACAATCCGGGCCTTCTTGTAATTGCTTATAAAACGTTGCATGAATTGCTGAACTGCTAAGTGCGAAAGCAGCTTTAAAAGCCACGCTGAATTTAAGCTGCGACCAGGTGGGTGTATTCAAATAAAAACCTTTATCGCCCCAGCCGAACGCGATGTATCGGGCCGTGGTGTCTTTTGCCGTTGTGTTTTGATATTTAATATCATTGCTCCAGTCCGCCGCTTTGTTTTTAACCGGGAGTACCACATCGGTATGAACGCCATTGGTGAGGATATAAATAGGAACATCGGCTGGAGAGGAGGACGTTTCTTTAGCAACACTAATGTGCGATAATATGTAAGCAAATAGTAGGTATGATGCCACAAAAGCGATAAAGCCAGTTGCTATACGCCCAATTATCTTAAAGATTCTTTTAAAGGTCATATAGTTAAAGTGGCATTATAAAGGATAAATATAATGATTG